>ERZ808246.537-NODE-537-length-31255-cov-13.700513_pt1 | contig 31255 bp, 26 predicted proteins | sample MGYA00521083_ERZ808246 | MGnify/ENA primary metagenome ERZ808246 (study PRJEB31516, sample SAMN03275577) | gut metagenome | biome: mammalia-associated habitat; material: feces | host: Papio cynocephalus | place: Kenya | collected 2012-07-07 ...
TCCTACATCAGAAAATCCTTGAGGCGAGAGCGCCAAGGTACAGGAATATCAAGCCGAGGGCCAAGCTCAGCACTGTGTATAACAACGAACTGAACAATTCTCCTCCCTGAAGCATGGACATATTCTCGTTCATGAATGTCGAGAATGTGGTGAATCCTCCGCAGAAGCCGACGGTCAGGAACATCAGCATATCCTGAGACATCGTGGTGTGGCGCGATGCGATTCCGTAAAACAAGCCGATCAGCAAGCAGCCGGCAACATTGGCCACCAATGTGCCAAGCGGTAGTGTCGCCGCAGGGAACAATTTGCCGCAACCGATTTTCACCAAATATCTTGCGATGCCCCCGAGGAAACTTCCTCCTCCTATGAAGAACAATGTGCGTATCATATATTATCTACTTCAACTATTTCACGAATATACCAAACTTTCATCATACTCTATCCGGCCTCTCCTCATTAAAAAGAGACTCGAATATATCCCTGAGGCGCTTGGGATCATGGATTATGCCACGAAGCGCCTGCAGGCCGGCGGCGTTTCTGGATTCGGGAATATAAAGTTTAAGGTAACCGCCGTAGTCATATTTCTCGGCCAGATGGTCAAGCAGCCTTTGCCAATGGCCTTCCTTGTCCAACTCGGGATAGTGATCCATACCATACTGGACCGTGCGGCGCAGGATCCTCATCGGGTCGATGTCCCGGTCAGCCTCGGCGACTATCTTGCCGTAGATGCTCCTTGGCTCACGGCCGTTTGACGCGCGGTGGTCTTCTGCGGCCTGGGCTATCGTCTCTATCTGTTCGGGAGTGAACCATTTCCTCAAGTTCGGATCCTCACGGATGATGCGGCCTGAAGACAGGTGATGCACTTCTCTGCCATCGACGAGACCAGTGTCGTGGAAAGCAGCGGCGGCATAGAGGACATTCTTGTCCACGTCATAGTGAACGGACATATTCATGGCCTCCTCAATCACCTTGCGGACATGGTCCTCCCGATGGGCTTTGTCAAAAGAGGCGTAACGCGGAATAACCTCGTCTTCAATATACCGCACTAGTTCTTGATTCAACATATTCATAGATTATTGCCGCTTTCGTCCTTCGTCAGTGAAGCCAACAGTCCCTTGCAGCCTTCGGTGATGTCCCGGTAGGTCTTCTCGAAATCACCGGTGTACCAAGGATCGGAGACATCAGAGTCCTTGCCGGCATATTCCATCATCATGTGGACCTTTGACATATTCATCGGGCTGAGAATCCGTGAGAGAAGTCTCCTGTTCGATGTATCCATGATGGCAATGACATCATATTCAGAAGCTTCCGCATCCGAGATTCGATGAGCGCTATGCCTTGAAAACGGGATTCCATGAGCATTCAGCGTCCGTTTCGCCGGCGGGTAGATGTCATTCCCTTCCTCCTCATATGACACAGCCGCCGAATCGACACGAAACACATCAAAGGTTTCCGTCCTTTCCGACAAATCGGGCCGATCCGGCCACTCAGCCTGCGATGCCGGTCGCTGAGCCTGCCGAAGTGACTCCCCCTCAACCCGTAACCCTGATTTACGGACCATATCCTTGAAAATAAATTCAGCCATCGGACTCCGACAGATATTCCCATGACAGATGAAAAGCACACTCTTCATATTTAATAAGTTACAAATCACGCTTTACGTATGCAAATTTACATAAAAAGTTACGCTTTGCCATCCATATTGAAAACTTGGTCTCAGGAACGTTTCTGTACGATTTCATCCGTATCTTGAGGGGGCAAAAACAGCCCATTCGCACCCGAGCGATAGTTTTATGTGCACTCCGGGTGCACAGTTTACGTTTTTGCCCCCGAGATGACATACGGTTGGTTTCGTCACACAAGAGAAACAAGCATGAATTCCGAGCGAAGCATCGGTACGATTTCGCTGTCGGAGATGGAGTCATTGGTCACGACCGAGACATGGAAGAGCGGCAATGACGAAGGACAGTTTAGGATGATATTCAAAGATGTCCACTGGCATTTTCCGAATTTTACTATCAATCAACTGTTTACAAAGAACAACTGTCCACATCTCAATCTTGTGCGAGCTGCTGTTTTCGCGTAATTTTGTCTTGAGATTTCCTTGAACCATGAGCTGGCGGTCAGTTGGCTGCTCAAATGGGACAACGAAAGTAAGGAGTTTTTTGATTATCAGAAGAACAGTCAAACAAGTCAAAATAACTTCCAGGTTTGGTATATTCATAAAAAGATTGAGCAATGAGAAAGGTATTCAAGTGGACTTTGATTGTCATCGCGGTGGTATATTCATTGATCGTGTTTGTCGCTCCGGCGGTGATGCTTTGGTTGTTTAGTGACAAGCATGTCAGCTACCATAGGGTGTACAGGGCTGAGGAGGCCGGGCTTCCGGATCCGGACACACTCAGGCTCAAGACTAAGGACGGATTCTTGATCCACACCCTTGAGGTCAAGCCGGAAAGTGCCCCCAAAGGTGCGGTGATCTGCCTTACCGGAATAGAGAATCCTTCCGTCACGGGATTTTATGGACATGCGAGAGAATTCCGTGACCTTGGGCTTGTCACGTTGATGACGGAGGTGCGTGGCCATGGGGAAAGCGACGGAGAAAGAATATGCCTGGCATATCATGAGACCGCGGATGTCAAGGCTGTCACAGACTATGTAAAAGCGACTTATTCAGACATTCCCGTCATTGTCATGGGTGTCTCGATGGGCGGTGCGATCGCAATAAGATCCATCGGGGAGAATGACGACATCGACGCACTGGTCAGCCTGTCGGCATATTCATCAATTCAGGATTTCATGGGCTACCAGTTCGGGAGGTTCATCACACCGGTGCTTGCCTATCCGGTAAAACTGACCACCGCTCTTTACGCCGGTCTCATGTTCGGCTGCGACGGATTCAAGGCGACTCCACTAAAAGCCATTGCCAAACTTGACGGAAGACCGGCACTGATGATGCACAGCCGGAAGGACAGCCAGGTACCTTTCCTTTGTTTTGAGAAACTCACCCGCGAGGCCGCCAAGGCCACATCGGACCTCCGTACATACGTTGTTGAAGGTGACGAGCATTTCATCACCGGCTCGTTCGGGATGCCAGAAGAGGACGAAGCCTACAACCAGACGCTGCTAAGCTTCATCAAGGCGGTCACCCACTGTTCCGAAACCGCCAGGCAATAGCTCTGTGGCTGTTTTGATGCCTTAGATAACTGACAAAAGATGATTCCTGTGGACAAATTTTCGTACATTTGTCAAGAATAACAAATGAGTCATCATGGAATATCTGTCCAAGGAACGTCACAACCAGATTGTCGCGGAACTTAACAACCTTATAAACGTGGAATATCCCCGGATCAAGGAAGACCTCTCCGAGGCCCGTGCCCAAGGGGATCTAAGCGAGAACTTTGAATATCGCGCCGCAAGGAGAGCCCAGGCCAAGACCATCGGCAGGATACGTTTCCTGCAGAAAGTCCTTGAATATTCAAGGGTTCTCGACACGGCGGCATTACCCAAGGATCAGGTTTCTCTGCTCAGCAAAGTGGAGTTCACCAACCTGTCTTCCAACACCAGAATGACCTACACAATCGTGAGTCCTCACGAGATGAACCTCGAGGAGGGCAAAATCTCATGCAAGTCTCCGATAGGCGCCGCCTTGATGGGAAAGAAAGTCGGTGACGTGGTGGATGTCAAAGCCCCCTCCGGAACCTTCCAAGTCAGAATCGAGAGCCTGTCTGTCTGCCAGTAATCCACTCCGCAAGAAAACGGAATGCCCCTATACTTTGTCTAAAGTGTCAACCATTCCCAGGAAATGTTAATATATGAGACGTTGACGAAGATTTAAGTCAAGTTATTTCATCGTAAAATCACATAAAATGAGGATAACTCGTGTCAATAATTTGTCTCTGTTTACATCCTTACCATATTGGTCATAAATGCGTATTTACGCAATTTTACCCTTTATGATGTATAGTATTTACCTGGACACTCGATCGCCAAACCGAAAAACAGTCGTCATTCAGTTAGCGGAAAGGCTTCCAAAATGTTCATAGCACATTCAAATCGAAAAAAACATCCACTAAACTGTAATTCTGCAAGATAGGTTATTCAAAAAATTCCTATCTTTGCAGAGATTTGAACATTTTATAGGATAGATTTGAACATTTTGCAATGAAGAATCGAGGATTATATGTACGTCGGCAATTCAAAGAAGCCCTTTCTCGAATCAATGAGAGACGGAATAAGATTCAGGTGATTGTCGGGCCACGTCAGGTCGGAAAATCGACATTGATGGATCAGGTGCTTGAAAAAGTGACAATACCGTATACCCTGTCCAAGGCTGACGGTGTGGATCCTAAGGACTTCGACTGGATACATCGCACTTGGGAATCCGCAAGGAGCCTGATGCGGATCAACAACGAGGAAGAACACCTGCTGGTAATCGACGAGATTCAGAAAATCGAAGGTTGGAGCGAGGGTGTGAAGGCAGAGTGGGATTGGGACACGCACAACAAAGTGAATATAAAACTTGTCTTGCTGGGCTCTTCAAGGCTTATGCTTCAATCCGGCCTGAAGGAAAGCCTGGCAGGAAGGTTCGAGCTCATACGGATGGGGCATTGGTCATATTCGGAGATGTCCGAAGCATTCGGTTTCACTTTGGATGAATATATCTATTTTGGAGGTTATCCTGGTTCGGCGGGTCTCGTAACCAACGAAAGACGTTGGAAAATGTACATAAAAGACAGTATCGCATCGCCCGCGATTGAGAAAGACGTTCTTCAGACAAGCAAAATATACAAGCCGGTCCTGATGAAGCGGCTCTTTGAACTTGGATGCCGGTATTCGACCGAGGAACTTTCCTTGACAAAAGTGCTCGGACAGTTGCAGGACGCCGGCAATGTCACGACTCTGGCGTCATATCTCGACCTGCTTGATCAATGCCAGTTGATTTGCGGGTTGCAGAAATATGCCAATGATGACGCAAGGAAATACAACTCTATCCCTAAATTTCTCGTTTACAACAACGCGCTTCTTTCAGCGTTTCAACGGAAGTCATTCAACACGGCAAGGGTGAACCCTGAGATTTGGGGAAGATGGGTTGAAAGTGCTGTCGGGGCGCATCTGCTGTCGCAGGCGGAAGAAGATGACTTCAGCGTCTATTATTGGCGGGAGTGCGATGATGAGGTTGACTTCATTGTACAGGCAGACGATGAATGCATCGCCCTTGAAGTCAAGAGCGGAAGAAGAAGCATGAATAAAGGATTATCCCGGTTCGCCGAAAAGTTCAAACCGGCGCACAGCTATATTATCGGAACCGGTGGAATTCCGCTGGAGACTTTCTTGAAAAGTTCGATAACGGATATGCTGTAATGCGGAACTTCCAGCACATCATCAAGTGTTTATAATAAATGACACAGGCCATATATTCAATGAATTGAACGGCCTGTGTCATTTTAAGATTTTATGCCGGAACGCCGCTGACGGGGATTGCCGTTTCGGGCTGTTCAAATATTAAAGCGGCGCGGTGGGAGAAACGGCGCGGCAGGACAAAGGTGAGTTGACATTATAATCAAACATAGCGAACATAAACATTTATGAATATTCACTTTTTCCTGGATTCTGATGCTCGAATGGAAGAATTTATGTACATTTGGGATTGATATAGCAAGAATTGTGTTTTCCAATTAATTCATAGATTTGTCAATATACGGTTATGGCCAAGAAGCAAAACTTCTCACATATTAAGGCGCAGGAGGCACTCGAACAGGCTGGTTCGACGCTGGATGCCGAAAACCTGCCATATGTGCTGCTCAGCACTTTCTGTGGTTACGGTGATGCCTCGCTTGATCGTGTTCGTGATGGTCGGGACAATAAGTCACGTGATCCCGGGACAATCCTTGTCAAGGATAAATTCGTCTATCGGCCGTTCACGCCTGGCACTGAGCCTATGGACACCATCATAAGCCTCAAAGACAGTGCGGCGATTACCCGGCATAATCCACGGCTTTACATTACTTGCGACGGATCAAGCATCGTCGCCTACGATCCTAAGGATGATGATTTATACGAAGGGTCACTGAACACCCTGTGGCGCGACTTCGAGTTCTTCAAGCCTTTGGCGGGAATCGAGAAGTTCAGGAACTATGAGGAGGCAGAGGCGGATGTCAAGACAGCTGAACTGATGGCAAAACTTTATGATGACATCTGCCGCTACAATGACTTCCGGGACAAAGAGGTTTCACACTACATCAATGTCTTTATGTCCCGGCTTCTCTTCTGCTTTTTCGCGGAAGACACCGGGTTGTTCAAGCCCAACCAATTTACCCAAGCCATCGAAGACAATACGGCCATTGACGGTTCCGATCTGGCGGAATTCATCGACCAACTCTTTGTTGTCATGTCAACAGACGATAAGGCCTATCGAGAACAGCAGACAAACAGGGTAATTTCCGATTTCCCGTATGTCAATGGTGGGCTTTTTCTGAAACGCTATCCTATCCCGACGCTAAGCAGGCGCGCAAGGCTTCTTATGATCCAATGCGGCAAGTTCCAATGGGGCGAGATCAATCCGGACATATTCGGATCCATGACCCAAGCCATCGTCTCACCCGAACAACGCTCAGAACTCGGAATCCACTACACATCAGTTCCTAACATAATGAAGGTCATCCAACCGCTTTTCCTGGATGACCTTGCATCTGAATTTCTTCGAAGCCGCAATGATGCCAAGGCACTTAACGCTTTGCTCGTGAGGATGTCGAAGATCAAGTTCTTCGATCCTGCCTGCGGATCCGGAAATTTCCTCATCATTTCCTACAAAAGGGTCCGTGAACTGGAAATCGAGATATGGAAAAGGCTGTTTGAACTGAAAGAGACCACGCTCCCCTTCTCAAGCATCCAGCTGACACAATTCTACGGCATTGAGATTGATGAATATGCCTGCGACACAGCCACTCTTTCCCTTTGGCTTGCGGAGCATCAGATGGACAACAAGTTCCGTGATGAATTCGGGACCTGCCCGGATCCGCTGCCATTGAGACCAAGCGGGCACATTGTCTGCGGAAATGCATGCAGAATCGATTGGGACACAGTGTGTCCACATACAAAAGACGAAGAAGTTTATGTTATGGGGAATCCGCCATATCTTGGGAGCAAGAAACAACTCGGATATCAAAAAAATGACATCGAATCGACGTTCAGCAAACTTAACTGTAGATTTAAGGATTTAGATTACATTTGCTGTTGGTTTTATAAAGGTGCCCAGTACATACAAAATAGGCAAAAACTTGCGTTTGTATCTACAAACTCCATTACCCAAGGTGAACAAGTACCTATGCTGTGGCCCATACTCTACTCCCATAATATTGAGATATCATTCGCATATAAGGATTTTAAGTGGACAAATAATGCAAAGGATAAGGCCGGTGTAACATGCGTTATTATTGGAATTCAGCACAAAGCGGCATCAAAAGAGAAAGCATTGTATAACGAAAGTACCAAAAAGAGAGTAACATCCATTTCCCCATACTTATTAGAAGGAGATGAAATTGTAGTTCAAGGAGCGTTTGAACCCATACAAGGTTTCCCAACTATGGAAGTTCGCAACATGACATATGATGGCGGTTATCTAGTTTTAAGTGAAGAAGAAAAAGAAGAAATGGTTATGGCTGATACTTCAGTCAAGGACTATCTAATAAAACTATACAGTGGAAATGACATTTTAGACGGTATTACCCGTTACACTTTTTGGATTCCGGATAATAAGCTTAATGATGCAATGAAGATCCCATCTATTGCCCAACGTGTCAATTTAGTAAAGAGATTTCGGGAACACGGTGGAGATGTTGCAAAAACACTTGCAAATAAATCGCATCAATTTCGATATCCCAAAAAGGCAGACAATCATTTTATTGCTATTCCCACAACCACGTCTGAAAAGAGAAAATATCTTCCAATAGCATTATTGGGAAACAAAGAAATGATTACTCATGCCGCATATGGAATATATGACAGTCCTATATGGATTATGGGTATATTATCCTCAAGGATCCATATGCTTTGGATACAAACTGTATGCGGAAAGCTTGGTATGAGTTTACGTTATTCATCCTCAATTGGCTATAATGTTTTTCCTTTTCCGCAAATTAATTCTCGTGAAAAAGAATGCATTGAATCACTGGTTAAGGATATAATTCTTACTCGCGCTGAACATACAGAAATGACACTAGCCGAAATGTACAACCCAGAAAGCATGCCTGCTGATCTTCTTTCTGTTCATCAAAAACTAGATTTAACAATTGAGCGCTGCTACCGGGAAAAGCCTTTTGAATCAGACGAAGAACGTCTTGAATTCCTATTTAAGCTATATGTGAAAATGACTTCTAACAAATAACCCTTATGGAGAATCTAGTCCAGATACATTACGATCAGACCGGTGCGTCCGCCACTACGGATGCCCTTGGAATGCGTGAAATGCAGCGCATCGTTTTTCAGGCACGTACTCGCCAGTATCTTCTTGTCAAGGCCCCGCCTGCTTCCGGGAAGAGCCGCGCTCTGATGTTTGTCGCTCTTGACAAACTTGTGAATCAGGGGATAAAACGTGTGATCGTGGCAGTTCCAGAGAAAACGATAGCCCGTTCCTTCAAGGACACGGAACTTAAGCGCTACGGTTTCTTCGCCGACTGGAAAGTAAGCGATGGCTTCAACCTCTGCGCTCCCGGGGTCAAAGAAAGCGGACTGCGCAAGACTTTCATTGACTTCCTGTCAAGCGATGCAAAAGTGCTTGTCTGTACCCATTCCACCTTCCGTAACGCCATCAAGGATCTGGACATCACCCTGCTCAACGACTCATTCATAGGAATTGATGAATTTCACCACACTTCTGCCGATGAACGGAATAACCTTGGTACGGCCATCCGCTGCATTATGGCGGGCAGCAATGCCCACATAATGGCGATGACAGGTTCCTATTTCCGTGGAGACTCGGTCCCGGTCATGCGCCCTGAGGATGAGATGAAATTCCAGCCGACAATCACCTACAACTACTACCAACAGCTCAACGGCTACAATTACCTTAAATCACTGGGCATCGGCTACCAATTCTACCAAGGCAAATACATCTCCGCGCTCCCCATGGCGCTGGACACCACCAAGAAGACGCTCATACATATTCCTAATGTCAATTCACGATCATCGTACACCCGAAAGTATGATCAGGTGGCTGACATCATCTCTTGCATCGGCACTGTCGTGGGCGAAGACGCCGAACATTTCATCAAGATGGTCAGGACACGCGACGGACGCATTCTGAAGGTCGGAGACCTTGTGGAAGACGACCCACGCCAGCGTGAAGCCCTGCAGGCCTATCTTCTCAGAATGAACAGCGCAGACGCTCTTGACATTCTCATCGCTCTCGGAACGGCAAAGGAGGGGTTTGACTGGCAGTGGTGCGAGTGCTGTCTCACAATCGGCATCCGGGCCTCTCTTACCGAAGTTGTCCAGATTATCGGACGGTGCACCCGTGACTGCGAAGGCAAGACCCACGCGCAGTTCATCAACTTGATTCCGTGCCCATCAGCCGCGGAAGACGATGTCAAGATGGCGGTCAATGACATGCTCAAGGCTATCTCTGCTTCTCTCCTGATGGAGCAGGTTATGCAGCCTGAGTGGAACTTCCGTACCGCACCTGAGAAAGATGGCGAAGAAGGCGATGACAGATCCGACACAGATAAACGAACTATCCGGGTCAAAGGACTTCTGAAAGCGACAGATCGTGTTCAGGCTATTATTGACAACGACCTGACAGAGTTAAAGGCGACAATCTACTCCAGCGACATCATGAAGCAAGCATTGGCGGGAAGCCAAATCGCCGAAGTCATCACGGAGTCTCTTATACCAAAGATCATTGAAGAGCGTTACCCTGAATTGACTTCCGAGGAGCGGGATCAGCTCAGGCAACGTGTGGTATTGTCAACATCACTGCAAGGAGCCAAGATTGTCACACATGAAGATGGCCGTAAATTCATAAAGGTCGCAAATCAATTTCTCAATCTTGGTGATCTCAGCATCAACCTTATTGACAGCATCAACCCATTCCAGAGAGCTTACGAGATTCTGTCAAAATCACTAACTCCGGAGATCCTGAGAACGATTCAAGATACCATCGATTCTCAACGCGAAGAAATGACCAAAGAGGAAGCCATTTTGCTTTATAAAAAATATCTGCCGCGTTACCGTGCTGAACATGACGGCGCTTACCCAACTGTCAAGGATCCTGATCCGACAGCCAAGCGTATCGCTGTGGCGCTCGCCTTCCTTCGCAAACTCAAACAGGAATCAATTTCTTCAAAGTAGGCCATGATAGATTGGGACGCCGAGTTGAAAGACATTTTGTCTGATTCGTTCTTTGATGACGTGAAGCCTCTGCGCACGCATACCACGTCAAACGACCGTCTTGTGAAATCCTTTCTTGATGTGCTTGAGTTTGTGGAAGCGACAGGGCGAGAGCCTTCAGAGAAAGGCGACATTGAAGAGCAGAAACTCTACAGAACCCTTCGCAGCATCCGCAACGATAAGGCTAAGCGACTCGCTTGCCTGCCTTCTGATGACGCCGGACTTCTTTCCATCAAGTCAGAAGAACCGACTGTCTCAATTGGCATACCATCAGAGGAGCCAGCTATCGCTTCGGAAGAAAGTCTGACGCACGATGATCTGGCTGACATATTCAAAGATCCGCTGTTCTCGGATGTCACTCCAGTGGATCAGAGCATTTTCGAGATTCCGGAATATATGAAGAAGCGGCAATTGGAACGCGCGGAAGCCGAATCCATAGCCAAACGTACCGAATGCAAGGATTTCGCTGATTTTGAAGAAGGTTTTCAAATTATCCATAAAAAACTCGATGACGGACTATGCCGTCTTGTCCGTTTCAAAGAAGCGCACTTGGCAGAAGGACGGTATTTCGTGCTCGGAAACCAGATACTATTTCTCGCACGCATAAACAAGGATGCTCTACGCAGAGATGCCCGTGGCCGTGCGGATGAGCGCACACGTTGCATTTTTGAGAACGGGACAGAAACAAATGTATATCAGCAGACTCTGGCAAAGTCTCTATATACCGAAGGCTATACCATTGTAGATTACAGCGACTCAGACCAGGATTACCTTTCCAAGCACTTTACACCAGGCGTAAATGATGTCGTGTCTGGTTGGATATACGTTCTCCGATCACTTTCCACCGATCCGGATATCGCAGGGATCAAAGATCTTTACAAAATAGGATTCACCCGTCAGACCGTGGAGCAACGTGTCGCCAACGCAAAGAATGAATCCACCTATCTGTTCGCGGATGTCAGGATTGTCAAGACATATAAAGTCGCCAATATCAAAGCTTCCACATTCGAAGATCTGATCCATCGGCTATTCGGTGCGGCTCAGTTGCAAGTAGATGCCGGCATCGCAAAACCGAAGGAATGGTTCATTGTCCCATTCCCTATCATCGACAAGGCCATCCACTACATTATTGAAGGCATACCGATTGCCTATGACCATGCTTTGCAGGAACTTATCCTTTTGGATTAGTCCAATTCTTCCTTACTTAATTTTTTTCAGAATTCCTCACGATCTTATTATTTATAAGAGCATGATACACAAGATAATATATAAAGACTACCATTCTGGCAAAACAAAAATGAGAATAGTAGAGCCAGCGTTCACTCCTACGACATACAATGAGATGGCTGATAAATATAATTCATTGGTAAGTAATTCCGGCTCAAAAAATGAGCTGGAAGCATTTCTTACACAATATGACTTGCTTCCTTCTTTTGTATTAAATTTCTTTCGCGCAAAATTCGCATCTTATTATAAATGTCATAACGAAGCAGCAAAGTATATGAATCTTGTTATCAAGGGAATCGAATCTGCTACACCAGAAGACATTGATTTTTACGAGGAGCATTTGAATAGAGACCTTTGCAAAGACATCTATAGTTATGCTGGTGAAGTTTATGCAAATAACGATGAACCGGACAAAGCACTTCTCTACTATCAAGATTATCAGTTGACACTTTTTCACATCAAACCATGCGATTATTCAGAAGGGCTTCTGTCATTCCGAACTTTCAACGAGTACACATTGTCCGATTTGGTTAATAATGAGATAACAGTATGCAGCCCACGTGTCATGAATGATCCATACGACACGTTGTTGATAAAATGGGGCGAGTGCATCCGTTTGAGGAAAAAAGGAAAAAAACACGTCGAAGCTTTATGCCAATCATTTGAATCATATCGAATCCGTTCATTTTGCCGGCTCAAAGATAAACAAGGGGGCGACATCGTATCCAATGTGCTTATGTGGGCTCATTACGCCAACAATCATAAGGGTTTCTGTATCAAATATAAGTTCTCGAAAGGCTTTCTTAAAACGGAATCTAGATGTGTCACTCGTTTTAAGGATATCATTTATCATGACCGTTGTGTTCCTTTTAATATGAACAGACATTCAATAAACACAGATCAAGCATTATGCACCAAACTGTCTGACTGGGCCTATGAAAATGAGGTTAGACTAATCACATGCGCACCAGATATAAATGGCTATTTTCTTACCATACCAATCGATGAGGAATCCTCTATTGATGAAGTCTATTTCGGTTATCGATGCAGCGAAGAAACAATCAAGACAGTTCGGAATGCACTTTCATATGTTTCAGGCATAAAGTACTTCAAGATGTCTTCCGATTATAAAGACATCTACAAACTTAAGGCAACCCCTATATAAGGCAGACGAGACGATAATCAATTCAGATCACAAACAATCCCTGTGCTTTAACGCTTGTTGCCCATGGGCGTATATATCAAGTGAAAATGATCTCCCTTACATGGAGAAGGCGACATACTGTACCTATGAGCATAATGGATATAACCATTATGGATATTGTACCGTTTCTTTATACCTACCGAAATACTATAGGACTTTATTCCATTCTTATATTCCATATGGAAAAAACATGGTATGAGTAGTCCAACCTTAAAGAATTTCTTCGATTTTGTCTTATAATATCGTCCTTTCGAATCTTCCAAACAATAATTATATATTGTTCCATTCTGCTCAACTTCTTTAACAAGAAAGACGCATATTCCAGAAACACCTTTGCCAATAGGGGCGCCCAATTGTGTTGATAAAGTTTTAACGCACGTTTTTTGTGCAATCACAGATGGTGTTTTACTCTTTATCGTTTTGTCAACAGGTAAAGCCAAATTCTGTTTCCCGCAAATTAGAGTATCTGAGACAACAAGTCCTTCACTCGTTATATTAAAATACACCTGGCAGCGAAGCAACTGGTTGACAGCATACATGAGAGGGGCGACTGCTTTATATTTTCTACCTTCTAAGTCAGCAAGTTCATACTCATAAACTGGGTATTTAGGAGCAACACTCATTATCAACAAATTGTACTTGCCTGATATGCCTGCAAGGTAAGGATCGTCAAGAATATATTCTTTTACTTTTGACATTTGATATTAGCCACCTTATTCTTTTTGGTAAATTTACGAATAAACTCAAACTATCACAAAACATATTCACGGAAATCCAAAAGAAAAACCGGATAATAACTTGAAATTTCTCTAAAAAAGTGTCAGAAAAACCATAGATCAGACATCAGAACAAATGCGGCAACAGAATAATATTCAAACCATTATATTCACCACTTCGGTCAGGTTCTTTTTACTTAGGAGCAATTTACCCCAAGACACGTCGCGGGCCGCCAAGTCGCGCCTTAAAATAAGATATAAAGCGGCGCGAAAATTTCCATAAATCACGGATTATCACTATCTTCGGGAAAACAAGGGAAAATTATGGACGTCGTTCTTTTATGCAGGGTATCAACCGCCGGCCAGGACTATTCCAGACAGGTGGACGAGCTGTCCGACTTCTGCTCAAAAATGGGGTGGAACGTCAGAAGGATATTCACCGCCAAGGTCTCGGGCGCGAAGAAAATCGAGGAAAGAAGCGAGCTCACCGAGATGCTGGACTACATCCGCGACAACAGGATCGACAAGGTCTGCGTGCTGGAGATAAGCAGGCTCGGCAGGAACACGCTCGAGGCGCTGAAGGTGATCCAGCTGCATTGACTGCAAAGACGCCGTCATCGGGAAATATGAGGAAAAGATACAACTAGGCAATGTTTCCTTACATCACAGATTTCATCAGCAACTCCAAAAGCCCGGCGCAGCCTTCGATGATGTCCCGGTAGGTCTTCTCGAAATCACCGGTGTACCAAGGATCGGAGACATCCGAATCCTTGCCGGCATATTCCATCATCATGTGGACCTTTGACACGTTCATCGAGCTGAGAATCCGTGAGAGAAGCCGCTTGTTCGATGGTCCATGATGACATAACATCATATTCAGAAGCTTCCGCATCCGAGATTCGATAAGCGCTATGCCTTGAGAACGAGATTCCGTGAGCATTCAGCGTCCGTTTCGCTGGTGGATAGATGTCATTTCCATACTCGTAAGACACTGCAGCGGAATCTACACGAACGACATCAAGGACTTCCGTCCTTTCCGACCAATCGGGCCGATTCTGCCACGCAGCCTGCGATACCGATCGCTGAGCTTGCCGAACGAGTCAACCTGAATCAGGGAACACTTTTTGTCCGGGCAATCAGTCTTTCTCCGGACAAAAGGTTCTTTTGACACCTCTTGTCCGGCAATGAGGCTTTCCACCGGACAAACTGCCTCGCCAACTTTGCATTCCAGCGAAAACGACTTTCTTCAGACGACGTCCCGGACGCAGGTTTCCCAATGCTGCCGAAAGAAATCCTCACCTTTCCGCCGTCAGAGGGAAAAGCGAATCAATCTCGTACCGGGACAAACCGAGCACCCGACTGACCTGACCGTTGGAGGAATGAAATTCAAAGCGGAGTTTACGGGCGAGGTCGAATTTCTGAGGCTTGGTCAAATCCTTGATGGAGGAGACGCCGTAGCCAGACCGCAGCAACGAACTCAGACGAGAGAACAGTTCAGCATCCGTAAGGAATTCACCATCATCGAGTCCGGCAGCCAATTCCGCATACGCTTCCACATTCTTGCTGACCATCATGAAATAATGATGCGCGTCCCGGAACATCGCCATGCCGAACTTGACGGCGCAGTAATTCCACGGGGCGATGTAGCCGCCTACGATCTCCCACTCGCCCGGAAGTCCAGGGGTGCGGCACCTGAACATCTTTCTCCTGTCATCCACGAATATCCGAGCCAATGCCTTACCCCTTGGCCAGTCCAAAAAGTAATAGCGTCCAGTTCCCCATGGATAACTGAACGGGGTGTGAGCCGGATCCGCCACATAGCCATTACGGTTGGTATAGACGATGTTATTGCGCAATGAGCCCAGATCTTCTATAGGCTTGAGTGTGACCTGAAGACCCTTCATCAGAGGAAACAATCTCGCCAGCCTTTTCCTTATGAATGCCCAAAACGCCAAGACAGAGTTCTCCTCCGCTGAAACCACAAAATGAAAATGGTTGTTCATCACCTCGAACGCGATAATCCGAACCTCTGGAAATAGGGTCGCTGCCTGCGCCACCACATTCATGACAAACACAAGATCCTCACGACAAGCGAAAAGCAATGGAGTTTCCTTTCCCGAAGTATAGGCGTGCCAATACGGTCCGTCAGACCGAAACGTCGCCTCGCAACATCCCTCTTTATCTTTGAATATGCTCATTTATTTTATCGAATATTATTTTGTCCGGCCAAAGTACATTTTCACGGATAAACGCAACAATTCCAGCGTTTTGTCCGGACAAACCACGATTCCCCGGAGGAAACGCAGTTGAGATGCGTTTGTCCGGCCAAATGGTGTTTCACCGGAGAAAAACAACATTTCATTTTGTTAAACAGAGCAACCAGACGACTCAGGCATCACAAGTTCTTCCTTATCCCACACAGTCTTATGGATTATGGCATTGACCATCTTTCTCGTAACGCCATCACCTACTGTCGGCAACGAAATCTCCTCCTGATATTTGTTCGGGCAAGGAGATATCCTGACGGTGTCTTCTTCCCTCAGCTGTGCAAGTGCGTCATCCGCCCAATGGCTGATACCGACTATTATCCCCTGTTCGTACAGAGCCCTGACGATGTTCAAGACATCACGGAAATAGCCACAAACATTGTAGCTTATCTCGAAATGCCACGAGCCATCATCTTCCCGAACCGGCCATAGATGAATGCGTGCATAGGCGACATCAAGGCAGTGATACGGTGAGTTACCGTCTTTCCACCTTATGAAATCATCCTGAGAGTCAAGGTCATATTCTTCAAGATTATACCCCTTGCTTGAACGACGGAAAACTTCTCGGTCATCCGAATCGACATATTCATCAATGGAATCCGGTTCAAAGTCATCACGCGTCCTGTATGCGACATAGGCTAACCTCCAATAATGCATATAGGTGTTCAAAGTCATCTCCTCCAAGACTGTCAGCGGACTCTTGCGAACCTTTTCAAGGAGTTCAATCTCGACCTCCAAATCATCCACCCGCCTGTACAGCGGACATATTCCATTCAACACCGAGCGTTTGATCACGCCGTGCCTCTTCCAGTAAGGAAGATTCGCCCCAACATAGTCATTATATTCATCAGGCTTCGCGCACACTGCATCCACAATTTCCTTGACATATTCCTCCAAACGGAGCAAAGGCTCACGGACATCGGTATAAATATGCTCAGGGTCACGCACCTCACCGACATAAGGTTGGCTCCGAAGGTCGATGCACCTGTGGTGATTGTCGCCTAGCAGCAGATAATGAAAACCGCGATAGTTCCCGGTGGATATCCAGTACCAGATATTCCCGTTCCGGTCACGTTTGTCCTCACCCCAATAGTACCGCCTTCCAGGAAGGTGTATTTCCAGCCACAAGGAGCGTCTCTCATCATCACCCATCACCTTGAGCCGATGCATCTCTTTCTCGATCCGGAGCATCACCTCCAAAGAAGCGTCGTCCACGACATTGCCGTTAAGCGCTCCGTCAAGGTCAAACAGTGGCCAAAGTTCCTTATATTCAGGAACAATAATGTTGTTTACCATCTTTATTAATATTTTGTCCGGGATAAAAGCCTTTACCCGGATGAATCCCTTTATTTATGTACATTGTCCGGCCAAACGGGCTTCTGCCGGACAAGTTTTCGACCCGAGTTCTTTCGCCGACTCGATATGGTCACTTCGGCAGGCTCAGTGGCCACAAAACATACCTCACTTACGGAGGGAGACCTCTTTCAGGTGCGATCCTATAGGTTACACCTGCTTTCAATTGGCCAAGCCAAGAACTTGTCTCTGAATATTCTTGTCTCATACTCGTATATTACTCTGGCCGTGCACCGCCTGGAAACACCAAAAAAGCGAGTCAGGTGCGATATAACCTAACTCGCTTTGCGGGCTCTTGGCGCCGCGGCTATCAATCTTGTAAAGTACTGCCTGAAATCGTCGCTTCAGTCTCTGGATATACTTCTTCCTTAACAATAAGGAATATCGTACATTTGGACTTTAAGCAAACCCACCAAGCATAACTTATTGAAAATCAATCAATATTCCTCCTCGTTAAAAGGAAAGACAAAACCCTCTACAGACCGCTCAGTGGCCGATTTAGAAGATTCCGAAAGATTTTAAGGCAGATTTTGACGCTCTTAAAACCCTGTCAAATACCAGTCGTGCTCCTCTTCCTAAAATCCGCTGCAAATGTCTTCGCTTCTTGTCGCAAAAGTACAAAAACTTATGGTAAATTCCATACTTTCGTGGCATTTGATGCGTTAGGCAGATTTTTCGACAGATTCTAATTTTTGAGAGCACACCACCTTGCCCAAAAATCAAAATGCCATCAGAACTCATTATATTCCGACTTCGGACATCGTTTGGCGCATAAATTACAACTTTGGAAAACGAAGACAAAAAAAGCTGCCTGAGGTTCCTTATTTCTTGCCTATTTTGCTACAGCCCAGAATAGCCGCAACTATTCCTAATCCACCCAACACAATTTCAATAATCCGCTTGTTCTTTTTTTACGATCTTCTCTTCTCGTCTTTTCTTCTCTCAAATATTCAGGATACAACTTCTTACATTCAATCATCCACATGGCAATAGTCTTCATTGCCACATAGCAGGTATACCTATCTTTATTGGCATCACTACAAAATTCGGAGCATGACCACCAAAAAAGCGGTAAACCCTTACAAAAATTGCGTGCGCGATGCCGGCGGCCGCCCCCACTTTTCGGGGCATTGCCACCCAGACGCGGGCAAAGGGCAAAAGTCGGCGCCTCATACTGATTATCATTGAATGGGGCTACTGTCCCGATATATTTCCGTAGTTGTCTGCCGCAGCCCTCATCCTACCTGCAATCTTTTCCCTGATTCTGGTAGGTTCAAGGACAACAAGGTTCTCTCCAAAGGAGGCAAAAAGAGTGTATAACTCAAAGTTAGGGCGGCACTCGATAGAGAAGAAGCCCCAACCCTCTAGTGACGGATACATCAACCTATAGTTCTTCAATTCTTCCCCTTCAAGTTCCATCTGTGTGCGATGGATCCACTTTGTCCTGACATATTCTACTTGAGTGGGCGCAACCGCATAATAGATGTATTCCACTTCCTCGTCCGAACGGAGCGTCATACCAACAATCTCATCAAAATACATCTTAAGGTCAAGCTTGGTCTCGACAAAAGGGATATCCTCCAGATACTCAAAGTCCGAATCCATCCTATCCAAAGCGAAGTTCGCAATAAAGTTCGGATCATACGGCAACTTCTCATTTCCGACCGGTGTCATCAGGAGGTACCAGCGGTTATTGTACTGCCTGAGCTGATATGGATAGACATCATATGTTCCTTTCGACCTGTTAAACGGTGTGTATCTGATCCGTATAACCTTCTTGCGTGAAATGGCAGTGAAAAGACGGGCAAGCAGTGTCGGATGGATCTTCAGGACGCTGTTGTCTCCAAAGGAAATCAGCGGGTTTTTGTCTGCTTCTTCCTTGAAGTCCAGCTTCTTCTTGAGAAGTTCCAGCCATGTGAAATTGTCAAGACCCTCAAACTGCCCCATTGTCTTGAGAGCCGCCCTAAGTACGTCCTCCTCATCCGAAGTCAATTCCTGATAGAACAGGGGCTCCGACTGGTCTTGATACTTTACCTTGGCGCGTCCACCTGCATTGCGTACCATAGACTTCCCAAAGTCCTCCTCTAGTGATTTGATGTCCTTCTGAATCATTCGCAATGTTACTTTCTCCGAACATTCCCTATTTACAATTGCATGGATTTCCTCTGTCGTGTAAGTATTATGAGGATCCGACAGGAGTTTGTCTATCACACGGTATCTTGCAAGGGCGTCTTTGTTTACAGGCATTGTTCTATGTTTTTTGTAATCCCCAAAATAGGAATAATAAACGAAATTTTTGGTTCGCCGATCAGTATATTATACTTCTCTTTCCTTACTCAGTTGGCACTATATGTGAACTTTTCCATTGGTGCATATGTGTATGTTTCCGCACTGTGGGAAGCAAGGCACCAATTCTTTTGGTACGGTATCATTTTAAAAGAATTCTGGCAAATCCTTATAAGGATCATAAACCCAGTTTAGGAACTCAGATCCAGGTGTAGGTCGACGTAGGTCCGGATTGTAATCCAAATAATCTACATACAACACATTGAAGTTCATATCCCTGCCAAAGATTGCAGCAGAAGCGACCATCGATTTCTTGCCACCGGTAATGTCAATGGCATATTCCCTCGCTGGAAGCAGCTTCATCTGCTCGGAAAGGGTGTTGTAGATAGTCTTAAAAGATTCATCCCCAAATCTAACAAGTTTATAATCCTTAAGATACTTCTGAAGATATGGGTTAATGTCCTTTTCAAAACAATCATCCTTTGTAGCAGTGTAGAAGATAATATGCTCCTTTGCTTCAAGTGCTCTCTGAGTCAGTATGATCGGCTCAGGAGTGAAACCGAGCACAGAGAAAAGGACATCAACCTTTTTCGCCTTTCCTTTCATATTCTCGACAAAGTTATCGATCACATTGTCGAAAAGGGTCTCAAAATAGAAGTCTTTCGCTTCCAGAAATCTGCCGCTACGGCTCAATTCGAACCAGTGCTTTATATTTTCTTCCAAAAGTTTTTCCATATTCTTTATTCAAACAAAGATTCAACAAATTCACGCATTTCGTCCAATGCTTCATCTTCCAGCATACATCCGACCTCAAAACCGTTCGTCAGTCCGTGATTTCCGTCTATATTAGCTGTAAATATGATTCCCTTCGACTCGGACATCACACATTTGGAGTGATTGTTGTTGTCACCAAAATTCTTACAGCCGATTCTCTCCAACTCGGATATGCAATTAAGCGATTTTTGAAGATTAGGATGGTTTCCCTTGGAGTTTGAGTATAATCTGACAATGACTCCGCGACTTATTGCATCCTTAACAGCCTTCTCGAACTTCGGAAGCTTATTCAGGGCATTGAAATGCCATGTTACGATATCAAGGGTCTCCTCCGCGTCATCAATGATATCAAGAATCGACTGATAAATGGTTGTCACCACGCAGTTTCTAAGATTTGTAGCAGAATGACCTTTCTTCACATTTGACGCGATGGTAAGCCTCAAGCCACTGTCCAGTCCTACCCCTTCAAATGTATCATCGTCAACTACTGACCGGGTTCTTGATATTTGGGTTATTTCGCTTGTTCCAGACAATCCTTGGACATCGGAATTTAGGAAAAGCTTATTGAAGGTATATTCAAGGTCATTCCTTTCATCCTCACCGAGAATGACTCCGGTTTCAATATTTCCACTTACGCTGTTTGGGGAAAAATTCGCACTCATCAGGAGTCCCTCTTTGCCATCACGCAAAATGAACTTTGCATGAAGGTCATCGAGTCCGTGACAATGGGCACCCTTCCGCCAGAGCCTCTTCAGATTTGCTTCATGCGGATTAACATATCCACCCTCTTCCTGACTTGCCATATGTGCATCATGTTCCGGGATATTGGAGATGATAAACACGGCTATTCCGCGATCAAGTGCATCACAGAGGGCATTAATAACAACACGATCCTGGAACAGAAAATTTCCTGTCTTGATATATGAACAAGCACTGTCGATCATCTCGACTATCTTGTTGGTGAGTATCTGATTCTTTGAATCATTAAACAAAAAACTACTCATAATCTTTCTCCAGTCACTAGTTATTGAATGAACTGCTCAATATCCAAAGCCTCAAGCTCTTCATAAAGGCCCAAATCGACAAACTTCCTTCTCCAATCGTCTCCTGCAGGATAGTGCTCCTTTATGAAATCCATTGTTATCTTCCCATTCTTGCGTACATACTCCTTTAGGGCCTTATAGCGTTCAATCGTACTTGGAATGTTATTCTCAACCTGGACGATAAAGAACCCGCCTTTCCTTCCGTTGTAAGTTCCTTCACGAACATCGACATCGAAACATCCGAACATGGCATCGTTAAGAATCTTTACTGGCTCAGATGACCGTCGAAGCATATCTTCAGTCACTTTGACAATAAGAGGATACCCATTTGCAGATGTTGACTTGAAATCATAATAGAAGTCATCATCGTTGACCGAGTCCAGATAATACCTTTTCTGCAAGAATGTTTTGATTTCCGTGTATGGGAGCCAGAAAAAAGGATTTCCCTCCTTGTGCACATAACCTTCACTGCTGTGGCATTCCCCGTCCCTGATGGACAGATAATAGAATTCCCTCACTTCCTTCAGACAATCAACATCAGGAATGAAACGGTTCTTGAAGAAGACATCCCTCCGGTTCTTCTTTGTCTCATTGTCATGACTGAAGACAATATAAACATTGTCTATGCTCTTCATCTCGTACGAGACAATCTCATAATCATGGGATTCGCGTTCGAGAAAGTACTCTTCCTTCGTTTTTGCCGGGAGTTTCTCAAGATACTTCAAAGCACGCTGAAGTTTGGGATCATCGTTACTCAATATAGCTTCGGGAATGATCATTTCACTCTTCCTATCACTATAAGACGCTCTCGCCGCATAGAATTCCTTATCCAGCAACTCCAGGCTTTGTCCGTCAACCACCACATCTCCGTAAACAGTAACATCAGGACGCTCTCCGTTAGCAGAAAAATACTTGCGTCTGGCATTTTCAGTAATGTGATACCCAGTTTCGTCTGCAGTTATCATATTATCATCACGAAGTCCTTTCTCCAGATACTTCACGAAGTCCATGTCCATACCGATAAGATTTGACAGATACGACAAATTCGCATTAGGAGACATGTCGATGTAGTTCAAAATCGCACGCTCAATAGGGAAGAAAGGATCATTATCCTTGGTCAACATTTTCAGGTGCAACACACATACAGGGCATTGAACCTTCACTGCACCGAACACGGTCAATCCCTGAGATTCACCATATTCACATATTCTTTTGAATGGTTGGTACATCATAAGCCGAGCTGTATATTTTTTTTGCTGTTATCAAATCTGTTAATACGGAAAGTATAGGCATTTCCGCAAATAAGTTTTTTCGTCTTCTGCTGCAGATAGCTCTTGGATATGAATCCGTAAACTCCATCTTTAATTTCAACGAAATATCCAAAATCAGATTCAGACACGACTACACCGTCAATTCTGTCATTGGCCAGATATCGACCGGTGAAATCCTTAAACGATGTGTCATTGAAAGCGAAACGGTGTCTTGGGAAGCTAACAAGGTCATATGACCTTCCAATCATGCCAACATTCCAAAGCATATCATATGAGATATCCATCACCTCTCCGTGCTCCATTTCCACAGACGTTATCGGGAAATTCTTCTTTTCCCTTACCGTTGCCGAGAATTGCACAAAGCCTCGTCTGAGGCTGTTCAAACATTCCGACATTGTTTTGGAGAAACGAAGCCTCTTTGTCTTACCATCTAATTCAGATATCACCACCGTTATCCGGTCTCCCTTATGATATTCTATGGTGCCACTGCTATTTGCGTTACTTAATAGAAGGGTTCCGGTAACATCTCCGACGCGAATGGTGACAAGTGATGAATTCATGATCTTCGATACAACACCCTCTACGACATCGCCGACATTATGAGACAAGACAAACGCTTCGAACGGAGTTTTTCTGGCAAGCAGCAATACTCTTGACGAAAGATCAATCTTTTCCACCTTAAGTTCAATAGCCTGTCCCACAGAAAGGGGTTCCTCAAACGGCTGAGGAAGAGTATGACGGTCAACAATACCGACGTAACCAGCTGCTTCAGCTTTTACAGCACCTCTAATAGACCGAATGGTACACTGCACAAGGTCTCCTACATTGTGCTTCTCGCAGAAATGTTCAAGGTCTGCAGGATAGAACAATGGCCTTCCGTCTCGCTCTCTAAAACCTCGGAAAACGACATCAAGATGCTCTCTTTTAGATAATCTATTGTCAAGCATGGAGAATCTCATTGTCCCGTTCCCAAGTTTCAGGTCAAAGACTATCTTTCCGTCTCGAATCTCAAAATCTACGTCCTTATAAATTTGTCCAATCTGAGGTTTTGTCTCCAGAAAACGCTCATAATCCGTAGCGTTGCTGAACTTCTTCGTATTTGTAGCAATCGACTCAAACACTTTGACAGGGCTCACCATATCAGGGATACCATAGTCATTGTGAGCCTCAGGACGCTGAAGGGTATTCAGATTGCCCACGAGGATGAGTTTTTTTTTCGCACGGCTCAACGATACATTCAAACGGCGCATATCATCGAGGAATCCGACAGTCTTTCCCGATCTTTTTGAGAAAGACCTAACGAATGAGAATATGACTATATCAAACTCACTACCCTGAATCGAATCTATGGTATGAACACAGTCTCTGAATTCGGAATCCTTCAAATGCGTACGCAATCTATAGTATTGGGACTTGTATGGAGTGATTATTCCTAGTGTGAGGGTTGGATCTGTTGCCATGACCTCCTGTACCGCAGGAAGGATCTTATTGCAGATTATGCTCACCTCCATATCATTGTAGATGCTACCGTCTCCCGCGCTTGATTCCTTCGGATCATTTTCCGGATCGTAGCTCGATGTTGTGGTATCAACAAATACCACAGGATTCTTATATCCGTCAACGTAGACATTCTGTTTTTCAGTACCCTCTCCAGACTTAAGAGCTCCGCCATAGAAGAGTTTGGATATATAGTTGCAAATCTCAGGGTGCATACGGAACTGATAATTCAGGGTTATCTTGTTCTCCTCCGGAAAGTGCTCATGATTATAGAAGTCCGCAAACAGGGAGTTGCTGAGAGACAATACCACATCCTTCTCATTCAGTCTTGCATCATCTTCTCCTTCCTTATCAGAATCATTCACGTAATCTACGTACTCAGCTATCTCTTGCCGGTCAATGAACGGAGGAAGCTGCTTGTGGTCTCCCACAAGGACGAACCTCTTACCAAGTTGCATCGGCACAATTGTCTCTGCCAAATTGGCCTTCCCTGCCTCATCTATGATTACAGTGTCAAATCTGACACCACCCTGTTTCAGAACCTTGTTCATACCTATACCGATACAGGTCCCCATCACAACATCTTTTGACCTGTACATCTCTGCCTCAAGCATATAGCTGTTGATCGATGTAATCTCCGCCTCAAGATTATCAAGTATAGTCATGATTCTGCCCTTATCCAGCCATGCCTGGTCCATGAAATAGGTAAGGAGATGCCTGTGCATATCAAGATACCGTCTCTCAAGTTCCTTTCCGCCATTCTCATATGTAATGCCGGAAATATAACCTTGCAAATCCTCTCTAGAAACACCCGACATCAGTTTGCTGATGATGACTCTGTTTCTTTCAAGGAAAGAAGAGAATACTTCCGCATCAAAGTTCTGGGTAGATACAGATATCTCTTTGGCATCCTCAAGCCTGAGGATATCCAGTTTCTGCTTGTCAAGCCTGTCATATATGTTTGCTACTGCAGCATGCGCCTGGCTGCATACAAGGACTTTCTTGCCTTCCTTGACCAATTGATTGATAATCTCGACAATGATAGTTGTCTTACCTGTACCTGGAGGGCCCTGGATAAGCAGTACATTCTCGTTCGCTAGAGCTTTCTTTACTGCAAGAGTCTGATTGTTGTCGTCTCCAGCCCTGTCAAAAATCGGATTGACATACTGCAGGCTATCATATTGGGAAACGTTTATCGGTGTGAGCCTGTCATTGATAAGGTCCTGATATATGCCTAACGAATCATTCCTCACGAATTCATTAAGAGCCCCCCTCTGAATCTCAAGATGCTTTGTATTGGCACGGCGTCGCAGATATATTCCCCCAACCAGATAATCATCAAGATCCACATGACCATTCAGAAAAACCAGAGTCGCATTCGAACCGTCACTATGGAGTACTCCAACCTTATGCTCACACTCTCCGGATTCATCAACAATTGAAACATGCAGGCCATCAATACCGTCTTCATCCTCTCCCAACAAATCATCAATATCCTGCTGGTTGAGTTCCAGTTTCAGTGAAACATCACCAATCGCAGATCCGGCGCACTGAGACAAACGGGCGGCTTCAATGAAGACCGGGTCGGAGATTCCTTCCTTTTCCTGTGTAATCTGGTAGCCCAGATAATTTCCGAGTGTTGTATAATCTTCCGCACTGGCAAGGGTCTTTTTTGCAATGGCGTTCTTCAAGCCATAGAAAACCCTGTCATTCACATCGTACAGCTTCGCTATCAAGTCGAGGACTGATGCCGTGCTATAGTCCGACGGGATGCCCTCATACCTTGAAATGAAGTGCAGATACTGGGATGAAATCAAGAGTTTTGCCCTCTTGTTGTTCTTCTTGATTATTGTTCGCGTTGCCCCCTGCGCCTGTGAGTCAAAACTTGATACCACGAACTGGCTATCGTCAAGTTTCGTCAGTTCAATAGTTACCGTAGGGTTTGAATGGAACAGAACTATCTTCTCTTTTCCGCTTTCCCTGTCTATGTAGGGATTGATCCAGAAAGAGCGGTCTGTCAGATATCCCGGATGTGTGTTCAGATACGCCAGCATCGGACTGTTTTCCGGAACTCGGCAGAAGATGTCGCATCGCACCTGATTACAGTTCTCCCTCTTGACTGAAGGGTGGTTGGCAAGCAGGTAGCTTACAATGGCCATGTCCTCTTCTGATATCACATCCAGCTCCTCCGGAAGAAGGAAATTCCTTACCAGATCATCAACTTCTTGGGACTCTTCTTCCTTTGCAAGGACAAGTGGCTTTACAAATGTCAGCATCTCAAGAGGGGTTTCTCCCTTCTCGGCCAACTGCAGACTGATTGCCTTGTCCTCATCAAGGTCTGTCTCCATATCGATAGAGTTCTTCAAAACAACTCCCTTGAACGGAAGATCAACCATATCCACGATGTGGCAGTTCGGTGTCTCTCCGCAAATGGCGACCTTGAACATATCACCGCAGGTCAAAGACTCAAAAGCCTCCAGAATAGGCTGCTTCAGTTCTCCAATGTCATAGCCGAGGATAGCATATTCCCCATTGCAGAGGTGGCCCAGAACAGCAAAAGAGTATTCCTCACCTACTGAGAACAACCCTTTCGACAGAGAGGAGAGCCACTCCATTGAAATCGACAGACTACCGCTGGTGACATGCTGCGGCAAAAGCACTCCGGCCTTGAAATCACCGAAAGGCTCAGTCACAATCCTGAACGGAAAACTGATGGACACCACCTTAAGGGTGACTTCCGTTTCTTCTATATTCTGTATATCCTGTTCCAGACTCAGTTTCACAGAAGAGTCTGTAGGTTCCAGATCATTGTTCTTGCCGATGTTTTCTGTATGGCACTGATCCTGCCGCTCATACTCTGACAAGTCTTTCTGGTCTCCAGCAAACGCAGACTCAAACAAAGGTAACAACTCATCGCTTACTTTTGCGTTAGGGTTCGGCTCCACAAAAACACCTTTGGACTTCAGAAAGTCAATGACGGTAGCCAACCCGATATTATACTTCCTGCTAATCTTATTCAGTCGAATATCTGCCATAATAAATCATAATTACTAAAGGTAAGAAATAATCTCATAACCAAATACGATTCACCAAATTATTTCAATTATTTCAGCGCAAAGGTACGATATTTAAGCGAACGGGATGTTCGCAAATAAATTTTTCACTTCGGTCTTACCAGTCATCATCGCGAAGGTAGTGAGGCGTTTGATGCCAAGAGGCGTTCTCATGCTTCGAAGCTATGCCTTCAAAAGCCTGACACACTCTGCGATGCATAGGTTTTTTGTCATTCCTGGTATCGATCTTTTCTTTCAAAAGCTATATGAACGAAATTGTGGAAGGCCACCGTAAAGTCATTCCCTAAAGGGCAGAAATCTGTCAAAATTATAGAATTACGAAATAACGAAGAGTATACTAGTCTCCGCGACAGGGTACGACAGACACTTGACGAAGCGCAGAAATAATTTAATGTCAGGCGATTCAATGGAGCAGATGTGAACCCCATATGACAAATCAAAACCATCTCGGAGCAGCTTATTGAGGCTATCCCAAGTTCGAATGGTACAAGGGACACTTTGGGAGAGAGGATCTCATATAGGATTGTCGATACCTTGATCCATACCCACAACAATAGCCTATATTACGAACTGCACGACCAAGCTCCAAAACTGGATAACAGCCGTCTTGGAACTCTCATTCGGTTTACCTACAAAGAGATAATCATTAATGTTGAAAAATGCGTCGAAGAATACTAAGGAGACATCCCTTAACTTATGAAATCAATGATAGAGTGGGACGTGATTGCGGTTGTCAATACGCCCCCCCCCTCACATTTAAGCGTCATACTCTCCCGTCCAGAAGTCATCATCTTCATCAGGAAACATATCGTGTAAGATCTCGTCCGTGTCAGGATCTGAATCATCGTCGTCATCTTCTGACGAGCAGTACAAGATACCATATCCGAACCTGTCGGAGATGGACGTTTTTTTGTTCTTGCTAGCCACTAGTTGTGCGAGGCAGAGCAATGACGGCATGCTTGAAATCATAGATGTCATAGATGTTATCATATCTTTGAATTTTTGGTTTAAATTGTTCATGGGGAGACAGTCTGTCGAAGGACATATGTGCACTCCGAGCATGTGGAGATTCTTTCTCACTTTTCAAGGATTACAGTTCTGTTGTTATTGAACATGATTTTTCTATAGTCCTTGTCAATAGCCTGTCAGTATCGCCAGAGCAGTTCCTCCAATAATCATCAATTCTCCAATGGAGGACGCGCCGATTGTCAGGCCTACAGCGAGCGTCGCAATTGTGGCGACGCCATTTGTGATGACATTTTTTGCAGCCTTCCTCATCTTGTAGGTCTTGCGGAATTTGTCCGAAAAAGGCCCAATGATATGAACCGACTGAACATCTGACATAAGTGCAGCTTCATGCTGCTCTATTGTTCTGACTATAATCATAATTTACATTTCTTTTCCCACTCTTTCCAACGATGCAAAGATACGAGCATGTGACGAACCTTATGTTCGTCAAAAAATCTATACAGAAAAAAATGATCCCTACCATAAAAGGCATTCAGTCTCTCTTTATACCTGTTTCTATGAACTAGGCACTTCATCGTCATCATCGTTTACGATAAAAATCCGTAATGTCTGACTTCTCCATTAGATAACTCGTCGCACGTTTTCCCTCGATTTCTGCATTATACTGGATGATATGCGCCCATTTGAGAATAGCGACGGAACTCGGCTAATGTGTTAGATATGAATGTGTGAATCAAATCAGAATTCCGTGGCTGCCTTCTTCAAATCCTCTTTGCCTGGAGTAAACACATGGTTCAACACCCCGATGGAAACGACCTTCGTTTCCCCATCGAAAGTCATGGTTCCAATGCTACACACAAAGTAGTTGTCAACCTTGAGCATATTGTCAATCACGAGTCCTCCGATGCCTGTGCCAATCATTGAACCCAGCATAATAAGGCCGGCATCACTCTCGGTGCCAGACATTTCTTCAGTCAAGGCGGTGTTCAAGACATCTTTTAATGCCTCACTATGTGATGCCTTGTCCGGACAGGTCACTACACATACGCCAGCAATGATAAACAACGTCGAAACGAATATCAATAACTTTTTCATGATTACAATTAAAGTAGTTAAGTTTTAAATCATGTTACACAATCAAGTTCTAAGTTCTACTCGGCTTTCACCTTCAGCTTGAACGTGATGTTCACCTTCCACCCGTATGCCTCGGCAATCTTGTAGATGTAGCGGAATGACATGTCATCTTTCCTGAACCACAGCTGGATGGTGTTGCGGATCACGCCGAGCTTTTTGGCAAGGGCCTCGTTGGTTATGCCTGCCTTCTTCATCGCCTCGCGAACGAAATCGATTCTCTTGCTGTGATCCTTTACAGGACTGGCGGGAGTCTCTATGGTCAGGTTCGTGCCTGCAATCTCATTCATCGGGACTGTGTATGAGATGATGAAGTCATATCCGAAATGCTCCGCGACCTTGATTACCTTGCTGAGACTGGTGTCGTCCACCATAAACCATCTGGTCACCGAGTTTCTCAGCAGTCCGACGGCCTTTGCGACGTCACCTGTCGTCAGCCCCGTCTGCCGCATGAACTCAGTAAGGAACTTCAGGTTCTTCACCTGCCATTCGCCGTTTACGAACACCCCGCAGCCATCCGCAATTTGCCTCTTTTCCATAAAACTTAATCTTTTTAGTAAGGAAAATTTGCATTATGTATTATTTCCCTTATCTTTGCGTATCTAAATAATACTTCTGAGAGAATTTATGCTCTTCAAAGACCAAATGTAACAAATAAAAATTGCAATACATCGGGTCACAAAATAAAAATCTCATACTCATTATTTAGATACATCCTACCGACAGTGACGCAGCTCACGCAGATTCAGATTGTCTGGCTCAATATGGAGCGAGGCGGCAGCAAGGCAACGCCGATGAGGCACAAAACAGACAGATATGCGATTCTATGGAACAGATGACAGCGTTCCAACCCGTTTGAAGGTTGCTGATGTCCTTGTCAATTACGGCAAGGATGTCAGCTTTTCGCGCAGCGGGCTGATACGTTCTCCCTTCAGGGATGAGCGCACACCTTCATTTCATATCCTTCCTGAGGGCTATGGCTGGGTTGACTTCGGCGACGGCTCCAAAGGCGGGGTCATAGACCTCGTCATGCGTCTGGAGAACTGCTGCAGAAGCGATGCTCTGAAGCGGATAGCGGAGATCAAGCACGGCGGGAGGGTATATGCGCCATCCAGAAGCCGGTCATCCAACAGGCCATGCAAGCCGTCGGCTCCAGCCTTCAAGGTCGTCTCTTCAACTCCATTCACCGGCCGGTCTCTCATCGGGTATGCCGCCGGCCGCGGGATAAGCGAGGAAGTCCTCCAGAAGTACTGCTCAGAGATTACGGTGAGGATACGGAACGGCAACCGCCCTCTCTCCTATATAGGCTTTCCCAACAGCGGGGACGGTTATGTCCTCCGCAATGAGCGGCCTGGCCGTGACGGGAAACGGTGCACCTGTTCCGCACCCTCCTTCCTGTCTTCGACCGGAGAGCAGACCGCGACAGCCACGAGCGACGGCGTGGTGGTGTTCGAGGGTCTCTTTGACTTCCTCTCGTTCATTGAGCGCGGGAAGGCGGGACGCGGCCTTGAGCCGGGCTGTGACGTATGTGTGCTCAACAGCGTCACAAATGTCGGGAAAGCGCTTCCTTTCATAAGGGAGCATTCCCGCGCAGACTTATATCTGGATAATGACAATGCGGGCCATAAGGCCTTCGAGGACATCCGGGAGTCCTCGCCTGGCGTATCCGTCCATGACCACAGCGCAGAATACGGCGGATACGGGGACTATAACGAGTTCCACCAGGAGAATCGTTCATAGTGAACTTCATCTTTAAAACAAAATTGATATGGCACAGACAGACGAAAAAACGGCTCCCGAAAAGAAGGAGATCACCTATCCAAAGTTCATCCAGGAAAGGCTAGACCGGATTCCGTGGGATGAGCTTGAATCCTCCTACGGAATCAGGAAGGACTACATCATGGGCAACGAGCAGATTGCCAGGCAGCTGGCGTCGGGTCAGGTGACGGACTATGTGAAGTGCTACGCCAAGGTGGGCAGCCTCACTGTCATCGGGCCGATAGCGCTCCAGGCCAACTTCAGGAACGACCGCGTGGAAGTCAAGCACTTCACGGTCA
>ERZ808246.538-NODE-538-length-31220-cov-4.200706_pt1 | contig 31220 bp, 41 predicted proteins | sample MGYA00521083_ERZ808246 | MGnify/ENA primary metagenome ERZ808246 (study PRJEB31516, sample SAMN03275577) | gut metagenome | biome: mammalia-associated habitat; material: feces | host: Papio cynocephalus | place: Kenya | collected 2012-07-07 ...
CTGTCGGGTGCCAGGAACACCCGGCAGGCAAGACGAGCACAGCACAGAGGTACTGCATGGGCAAGCAATCGTACAAGCGAACAGCGCCGGGCGAGACGGTAAAGATCGACCTCGGGAAGCCGAACAGCGAACCGCAGCGGCAGTTTTTCGCCTCGACGGTGAAGTACACCTGTTACGGTGGCGCGCGAGGCGGCGGAAAGAGCTGGTGCACGCAGAGAAAGCCGGTCGGCGCTTGCCTGTATTATCCGGGATTGAAGATCCTGATCCTCAGACGACGGTACGAAGATCTGGAGAACAGCGTCATCGACCCGATCGTCAAGCTGGTTCCGGAGACTGTCGCCGTGTACAACGTGCAGAAGCACCTTCTGTCGTTCAAAAACGGCTCGACCATCAAATTCGGCAACATGGACGGCTTCGGCTCCGCTGTCGCCGGTAAGTATCAGGGTCAGGAATACGACTGGATCTTCATAGAAGAAGCGACGCAGTTTACCGAACAGGAGTTCCGCGGGATCGCGGCCTGCTGCCGAGGCGCGACGCCGTTTCCAAAGCGGATGTACCTGACGTGCAACCCGGGCGGCATCGGGCACCAGTGGGTGAAGCGCCTGTTCGTCAAGCGCGACTTCCTGCCGAACGAGAACCCGGACGATTATCTGTTTATCAAAGCGACGGTCGAAGACAACGTCGACCTGCTGGAAGGATCTCCTGACTACGTCAATGCGCTGGACCTTCTGCCGGAGGACGTGCGCAGGGCGCACCGCTACGGCGACTGGGACGCGCTGTCCGGCGGCTTTTTCCCGGAGTTCAGGCGCGGGGTACATACCTTCCCGGAGGATTTCCCAATCGACCCGCGCTGGGCAAAATACCGGGCGTTCGACTACGGCCTCGATATGTTTGCCTGCCTGTGGATCGCGGTCGACTTTTCCGGGCGCTGCTATGTGTACAGGCAGTACAACGAATCTAAGCTCATCGTCTCCGAGGCAGCGAGCGCGGCGATCTCGCTGACGCCCGCGCGGGAGCGCATCGAATACACCATTGCCCCGCCGGATATGTGGTCGACGCAGAAGGACACCGGCAAGACGATGGCGCAGATCTTCAGCGAATGCGGGCTGCCAGTTTTGAAAGCGGCAAACAACCGCGTGCAGGGCTTCATGTCCGTCAAGGAAATGTTGAAGCCGCTTCCGGACGGGAAGCCGGGACTGATGATCTGCGAGAGCTGCAAGAGCCTGATCGACGATATTCAGGCCATCCAGCACGACGAGAAGAACCCGAACGACTGTGCCAAGCAGCCGCACGAGCTGACACACGACGTCGACGCCCTGCGATACTTCTGCGTTATGCGGACACTGAAGCCGGAGAAGCCGGTCGAGGTGGACGACTACGAGGAAGACCAGCTGGACGATTACGACGAATATATGACCGGAGGCGCGCCAAGCGCTTCTTACATCGGCTATTAGATACCAAAAGGAGTACAGGTATGAACACGACGACTGCCGCATGGGTGTTTGCCCGCGCGATCCATCTGATGGACGAGCAGAACGAGACGACCGGCGAGACCTCCACCACGGATACCGCCGAGTACAAGCTCCGGACGCTGTCGATCCTCAATATCCTGCGACACGAGCTGTTCCCGTATTCCGACACCTATGAGGCACAGGACGACGGCACGCGCGACATCTGCACCGAGATCAAGAATTTCACGGACGTCATCGATCTGGACGACGTGCTTGCGCAGGGCATTATGCCCTACGGCCTTGCGGCACATTTGCTGCTTGGAGAGAACGACTCGATGGCGGCATTCTTCAACGCCAAGTATTCCGAGCTGATCCAGACGCTGGCCGCGAAGAAAGCTTCGAAGTGGGAGGACATCACACCCTACTACGGCGGGTTGTGTTGCTGATTATGTAAACAAACGGCCTACCATAGCCGTTGAATTGGCCTACCAGAGCCAAATACAGGAGGACATTGCATGAACGAGAACGAAACCGAAGTTGTTGTGGATGACGACAACTACGACGTGGATCTGAGCGAATACGAAACTCTGACAGAAGACGACGGCGACGGCAACCAGACCGAGCCGACCGAAACGGAAGATGCTTCGCAGGAGCAGGGATCTGCACAGGGCGAGGACGAGCAGGCGCGCGAGGACACGGCCGCTGACGAGCAGCCGGGCACCGAGGAACCGATGTTCGACCTCAAGTACAACAAGGAGACCAAACAATACACCAGGCAGCAGGTCACGGAGCTGGCCCAGAAGGGCCTGAACTATGACCACGTTACAGAGCAGCGCGACCGTCTGCAGCAGGAGAATGCAGACCTTGCCAAGTTCCGTGATGAAAATTCTGCCATCCTCGACACGCTGCGCGCGGCGGCGGAAGCGTCCGGCAAGAGCATTCCGGAGTATCTGACTTCCATCCGCACGAACCTTCTTGTCGCGCAGGGTGTCAGCCCGGAGACGGCGCGGGAGCGCATTTTGCGCGAGGACGCCGAGCAGCGGCTCCATTCGCAGCAGAAGGCCGAGGAAGCCGAGGCCAGCAGCAAACGCGACGCCGAGCAGCGACAGAAGGACGATATCGCCCGCTTTCAGAAGAAGTACAAGGATGTCGACCCAAAGACCATCCCGCAGGAAGTGTGGGAAGCGGTACGCGGCGGCGAACTTCTGACGGACGCCTACGGCGACTATCAGCGCCGGGAGCTGGAACGACAGCTCAAAGAAGCCAACGAGAAGCTGGCGATCCGAGCCAAAAACGAAAGCAATAAACAAAAATCGCTGGGAAGCCTGCAGTCTACGAAGCAGGAGACCGGCAAAGACCCGTTCCTGGAGGGCTTCCTTAGCGACGACTAAATAGGAGGTCTACATATGGCAGGAGTTATCAATCTTGCAGACAAGTATTCCAGTCAGGTACTGGAGAGATTTTTTCAGGACAGCTATACGCAGGGTTCGTTCAGCAAGAAGTTTGACGGCGAATTTATCGGCGTAAAGTCTGTCCGATTCCACGAGGTTGGCACTGTGCCGCTCGTCGACTATAACCGCAGAGGCAATGGCAACAGATACGGCACCCCGAAGGATCTGACCGACGTGGAATACGAGCTCCCGATGGAGAAGGACCGCTCGTTCTCCTTTGTCATTGACAAGGGCGATATGAAGGAGCAGATGGGCATCAAGAAGGCTGGTGAATGCCTGCGCCGAGAGATGCGCGAGGTCGTTACCCCGGAGATCGACAATTACCGTATGGACAGGTGGGCGGAAAAGGCCGGTCTGCACGTTGCACTTTCGGCGGAACCGTCCAAGACCACGATTGTCGAGAACATGCTCGACGCGAATGTTGCGCTGGACGAGCACAACGTCCCGGCGGAAGGCAGAACCTTCTACATCAACCCGAAGTACTACAAGTTCATTAAGCTCGCTTCCGAGTGGAACAACATTGAGCCTCTGGCGGCGAAAGCACTCGGCAAGGGTATTGTCGGTGAATTTGACGGTGTCCCCGTCAAGAAGATCGCAAGAATGCCCTCGAACGTGTATTTCATGCTGGTGTTCAAGAACGCTGCGATTTCCCCTGTGAAGCTGCATGAGTACAAAATGCACACCGACCCGCAGGGCTACAGCGGTGCGCTCGTGGAAGGCCGTTTCCTGTACGATGCATTCGTTATGCCGACTATGGCAAACGGTATTTACGTGGCCTGTGCTTCCGGCAAGGTCTGCACGAAGCCGACGATTTCGGTTTCCAGCCATACCGTCACACTGACTGCAGGCGAAGGCGAGACCATCAAGTACACGCTTGACGGCTCCGACCCGCGTTTCTCCAAGACTGCGGTCGAGTACAGTTCTTCGTCCAAGCCGACTTCTACGGCTGGCGATACGATCCGCGCAGCAGCGTTCAAGACCGGTATGTTCTGGTCTGATATGGCCGAAACGGTCGACGCGTAAGCAAAAAATAGGGCGTACAGCAATGTACGCCCTATTCCTTTTGAAGGGTAAACACTATGGCGACAATTTCCACCAAAGACGACAGCAAGGTCTTTACCATCAAGAAGTTTCTCGGGCTGAACGAGTCCAACGACGGCGATACGCAGCTGAAATTGGGCGAGGCGTCGGTCCTCAAGAACTTCGAGATCACAAACGAATATCATCTGCGCGTCAGACCGGGTTATAACACCATGCACGCCTTTACCGGCGCTGTCCGCGGCATGTGGCATGGCTACGTTGCAGGCGGCGAGGTGACGGTCTGTGCGGCTGACGGCGCAGTTTGGAATATGACGGAAGACGGGGCGGAGAATATCGGCGATATCCTTGACGCCCCGACGACGTTTTTCGGCTTCGGCGATAAGCTCTATATCCTGAACGGATCCGAGTATCTGGTCTGGGACGGCATCGGATACGTCGAGACCGTCAGCGGCTATGTGCCGGTCGTTGTGACGGCGTCTGCGCCGGGCGGCGGCGGGACGACGCTGGAGCCGGTGAACATGCTGACCGGCAAGCGCCGCGTGCGCTTCTCCGCCGACGGCACATCGACGGTCTACCAGCTGCCGGAGAAGAACGTCACGAGCATTGATTTTGTGTTCGTGGAGAAAGCCGAGGTGACGACGGGCTTCACGGTCGACAAAGAGGCCGGGACCGTCACCTTCACCGAGGCCCCGGCACAGGGCAGCAACAACGTCGAGGTCTTCTACAACGTGGCGAACACGCTGCGGGCGAAGATCGAGAAGATGCGCTTCAGCGAATTTTTCAACGGCGCATCGGATACGCGCGTGTTCCTTTACGGCGACGGCAGCAACAAGGCGTACTACTGCGGCGTGACAGAGACGGGCGAGGCCAGCGCCGAGTATTTCCCGGACCTGTACGAGGTGCAGATCGGCACGGCCAACACGCCCATCACGGCCATGTCCCGGCACTACTCGAAGCTGCTGGTCTTCAAGCCGGAGGCGGTCTATGCGACGAGCTATTCCGCCATCACGCTCGAGGACGGCAGCACGACGGCAGGCTTTTACACCGTCCCCATCCACCGGGAGATCGGCAACGAAGCGCCCGGGCAGGTGCAGCTGGTCAACAACTACCCGCGCTCGATCTGCGCGGGCAACGTGTTCGAATGGCGGCTGGCGACGACGCTGTACGCCGACGAGCGCAACGCGAAAAACATCTCCGCCCGCGTGCAGCAGACCATGAACAGCGCGGACGTGTCGAAGATCTTCACCTTCGACAACAACATGACGCACGAATACTTCCTGTTTTTGAACGACGCGCAGGGGACCGTGCTGGTCAACAACTACGAGACGAACGTCTGGTACATGTTCACCGGCCTCCCGGCGACCTGCGCGTGCGCGGACGGGATGGCAATGTATCTGGGCTTCTCCGACGGGCGGCTGGTCGATTTTGACCATATGCACACGTCGGATGACGGCGCGGCGATCGAGTCCCGGTACGAGTCCGGGAACATGTCGTTCAACGCCGACTACAAGCGCAAGACCAGCTCTATCATCTGGGTCTCGATGAAGCCTGCGACGAATGCGCGAATCCTGATCTCCGCCCGGTCGGACAAAAAGAGCGACTATGCGGAGAAGGAAGTGGCCTCGAGCCTGTCCGGCTTCGACCACGTGAATTTCATCCACTGGTCTTTTTTGACGAACCGCGCGCCGCAGATCGAGCGGATCAAGCTGAAGGTGAAGAAGTTCGTCTATTACAAGATCGTCATTACAAGTGGCTCGACCTTCGGCGACGTGACCGTGCTCGGCATCGACCAGAAGGTCCGCTACACCGGAAATGTGAAATAGGAGGGTGCTATGGAAACGATTCTTGGACTGATCCTGCAGCTGCTGATTTTGGGCTGCCAGATCGCGGTCTGCATTCTCGGCTATGTGCTCGTCACGCGCGGCACGGCCCCGCAGAAGGAGAAAGAGCCGGACGCGGCAGAGTCGGCGCTGTCTGAGGAAGAACGCCGGATGCAGGAGCAGATGAAGCGCATGATGGACGGCATGAACAATATTTTAGGTTATGACGGCCATCCGCAGGGTGACAGAGAATGAAAGAGAAAATGACGCCGGATAAGGCGTACCGCAGATACGACCGCGGCGTACAGGTCAACACGCAGCTGAATCTGTACGACACGGTCCAGAAAAACGAAAATTTCTTTATCGGCAAGCAGTGGGAGGGCGTGGAGTCGAACGGCCTGCCGACGCCGGTCTTCAACTTCCTCAAGCGCGTCGCGCTTTTCCAGATCGCGACGATCTCGAGCGACAACCTCTCCATGCAGGCTTCGCCGCTCGGCTCTACCAGTATGTATTCTCTCGGGGACCTTGAAAAGGTGGCGGACGTCATGAACAAGCAGTTCGCCGCCATCTTTGAGCGCAACAAGATCGTCACGCTGACGCGCCAGTTCATGCGCAACGCGGCGGTCGACGGCGACGGCGCGACGTACACCTACTTTGACCCCGATATCGAGACCGGGCAGGAGGCAAAGGGCGATATCGTCACCGAGATCATCGAGAACACGCGCGTGCTCTTCGGCAACCCGAACGACCGGCGCGTGCAGACGCAGCCCTATATCATCATCCCCCGCCGCCTCATGGTGGACGAGGTCCGGCGCATTGCCAAGCGCAACGGCGTCAAGAAGGACGATATCGACCGCATCCGGCCGGACACGGAAGACTACAACAACCAGATGGACACCCTGCAGGATAAGCTCTGTACCCTCATCGTCTACCTCTGGAAGGACGATGAGACCGGCACGGTCCACAGCTACCAGTGTACCAAAGACGTGGAGATCGAGAAGGAGAAGGACACCGGCCTGAAGCTCTACCCGATCACGTGGATGCCGTGGGACTACGTGCAGGACTGCTACCACGGCATGGCACTCATCGGCGAGCTGATCCCGAACCAGATCTTCGTCAATAAGCTGTTCGCCATGTCGATGCTCTCGCTCATGACCACGGCGTTCCCGAAGATCGTCTACGACAAGACGCGCGTGCCGCGCTGGGACAGCCGCGTCGGCGCGGCCATCGGCATCAACGGCGGCGACGTCAACAATGTGGCGAAAATTTTAGACCCGGCGACCATCTCGCCGCAGGTCTCGCAGTTCATTGACTCCGCCATCAACTACACGCAGAACTTCATGGGCGCGTCCGACGCGGCCCTCGGCGATACCCGGCCGGACAATACGTCCGCCATCGTGGCCCTGCAGCGCGCGTCCAACGCGCCTTTGGAGCTGGTGAAGCTCAACATGTACGAATCCATTGAGGATCTGGGCCGCATCTACCTTGACCACATGCGCGTGTACTACGGCACGCGGTATGTGCAGGTGAAGATGCTGACGAAGGACCAGCTCAATTCGCAGCCGCTCGGCATGACGCTGCCGGAGCAGGATTTCAATACGCCCTTCGATTTCGACATCCTCAACCGCATCCCGCTCTCTCTCAAGCTCGACGTCGGCGCGTCGGCCTACTGGTCGGAGATCACGACGGTGCAGACGCTCGACAATCTGCTCATGCAGGGCAAGATCGAGCTGGTGGACTACCTCGAGCGCATCCCGGAGGGCTACGTCTCGAAGCGGCAGGAGCTGATCGACAAGCTCAAGGGAAATCAGGCCATGTCGCAGATGAATCAGGGCGCGACGAGCGGGAATCTCGTGCCAGAGGTCCCGCAGGCCGGGCAGATCCCGGTCAACGGCGGCAGCGGCTACGGCGAGCTGCAAAGGGCGCTCAACGAAACGGGGGTGGCATAAATGAGCATTCCGACACTCGACACCGACCTCAGCATCATCCAGAAGCTGGACGACTATCCAAACGACATCGGCGGGCTTTCAGCCGCGCAGCTGAAAGCGAAGTTTGACGAGGGCGTGCTTGCCCTGCAGACGTATATCAATACCGTCCTCATCCCCGCGCTCATTGCGGAGAAGCTTCCCTTCACGGCCTCGACGGCCATCAACGCCGACACCATCCAGTCGGCCATCGAGAACGTGCAGTCGCAGCTTTCCCGGGCTGTGGCCGGCACCATCCCGAACAATACCGTCGGCATGGAGAAGCTGACCAAGACCGTGCAGAACGCCATCGCCTCCGGCGGCGGCGCGGCTGCGGCGGTCACGGCGCTTTCCAAGACCGTCGCGCAGAACGTGGCGGCGACGAACGAGAACACGACGGCCATTGCCGCCATCAACGCAGCGAACGTGAACCGTGACGCCGAGATCGCCAAGATCTCCGGCAAGGCCGAACTGTCGCAGGGCGCGACGTTCGTTCTGACGGCGGCGGGCTGGGCGGACGGCAAGCAGACCGTGTCCATCAACATCGGCACGGGGCGCAACGACGCCGTCGGCCTCGACACGTCGGCGACGCTGGCGCAGTGGCAGGAGGCGGCGAAATGCGGCGTCAAGGTCTACAGCGCGAACGAGGAGGGCATTACCTTCTCCTGCGAGACTGCGCCGACGCTCGACCTGCCGTGCGCGTACATTTTGATGTAAGGAGGGGCGTATATGCTCGATCTATTCCCGAAGCAGATCAGCCCGGACGAGACAGCTATCAACACCAAGCTTGGCCGCACCACCGCCGTCACCGAGGACGACACGAATTATACCTCGTACATGGCCCGCGGCCAATCCCTGAATTCCGCTGAGACCACGCCCACGAAGAACGGCCAGATCGCCTGGCAGTACGAATAAAGGAACGAGTTATGAGTTTTACCATTTCAGTCACAGCTGATTCGACATACCCGCCGAGGACGGGCGAGTATGCCATCAAGTACGATGGTGTCTCCTATGAAACAGGACAAAGCTTTTCCGTCGGCGATGGCTATGTTGAAGTAACGGTATATTCGGAGGGCGCAAGCAGCGGCGAATATGCAGATATGCCGGCATACGTCTATCTGAATTCTGTTCAAGTTCATAATGGCGGAAAGGGTTTCAGCACCTACAAGTATTACCCAAATAACGATGCAACGATAAAACTGACCCGCGTGAGTGGCGACCAAAGTGGAGACGCAACCCGTGCATTCATAACAGAATCGCAGGTATGGAAGGAACCCCAGAGCGGAGGCGGAAATCAGTCCTGCATGGTAAACGGTACGGCCTTGAAACTGAAGCCCGGAAAAACGCTCGTTTCCGGAACTGCTTTTCAGATCAAGAAGGGCAAGACGCTCGTGAATGGTTCCGCATATGAGATCGGGCTTTCCGGCGGCGGCTTCAAGTTTACGGTCAATCCGATCTCAAAGATAGTCCTGCTGCAGATTACGGTGAAGGACTCCAACGGCGCAACCAAGCATGAGTATGCAATGGGTGCTGCGCAGACGGTCACGGCTCCTCTGTGGGGCGATATTCTGCCGACGGATACCATCACCCTGCAGTATAAGGCTACGTCCGGCGACAGCGATACCTCTGCGATCAGCCTGAACGGCCAGCAAAAGGTCAGCGGAAGCAACAAGGGCCTCAGCAGCGGCGTTTCTTATACGCTCGAGAATCTGACCGGAGATATCCAACTCTCTGGCGCAGTGAGCGGCAGCACGTACACGCTGGCCGTCACGATGGGAGGATAAGCGATGAAGTATATCACTCTGCCGCTCACGGAGTGCGAAGCGTTCTTCGAAAAATGGTATCGCAAGCAGTTTCCGTGCAGACTGAGCATGCTGTGCGAACCCGGCGTGATGATGATCGCGCCCGGAAAGCATTACATCAATTTGCCGGATGACGGGAAAGCGTATAAGCTGCTCAAGCTCAACCATTGCGGAGGACCGATCGTCGGCTTCGATGACGGCATCACGCTTTTTGACATCAACAGGAACGAGTGGCGTCCGCTATGGCGGGAAAAGCTCGTAAAGCTGCTTCTGGATAAGGGCATCCCGGCCAGAAACAACGGAAACGACGTTGCAATTCAGGAATTCAAAGTTGCGGGGTATTCTGAGACTGTGCTTGCCGATACCGGCTTTGTGCAGTACGGCATCCACATCTCCATGCATGTCGATGTGGACGAGATCAAGCGGATTTGCCGGAAGCCTATGGTCAAGATACCGAAGGGGCTTGCGGACTACGGGCTGACGCGCGCGGAGGTGCTTCGGGCGCTCGATGTGGAGGAAACGATATGAGTCACAAAACCCTGATCTCCGGCACGGCGTATGAGGTTGTGGGCGGGGCGCAGATGATAGATGGAACGAAATTCCAAATGGGGGGGGGGTAAAACGCTTGTCGGCGGGACGGCATTTGATGTGCCGTTTGCGGCTGGAATCCCAATCGGCAATTTAGCGATTGGAAGCGTTGTAGCACTTAACATTGGAAATTTCATCGTTGTACATCAAGGAAAGCCGGGAACTGTATATGATGATTCCTGCAACGGGACTTGGCTTCTGATGAAAGACATCTATGAGAAACGTAGGTGGAATAGTGACAGAGTTAACGACTATGCGAACAGCGAAATCAACTCGTACCTGAATGAAACATTCTTTGCACTTTTGGACTCGAGAGCCCAAAAGGCAATTAAGGAAGTCAAGATTCCTTACCGCGCCGGTTCAGGATATGGAACAAGTATCACATCGGGAGCGAACGGTCTTCTAGTTAAATGTTTTCTGCTGTCCGCTACGGAGGTCAACCTTGGAGCCCCATATGAGCCGCCAAATGAAGGAGCTTGCCTGTCTTATTTCAATGGGACTAAACAGGGCAGCGCAGACACAAAGCGCATTGCATATCTAAATGGCTCCGCCACAGCTTGGTGGACGAGATCTCCGTTCTGCTACAGAGATCTCGGTGCAAGGCGAGCTATCACTGTAGATTCCATTGGAAATAACGGTGCCGAGGACTGCAATGTTGGGGCTTGGGACGGAATCCGCCCCACTTTAATTGTTTCGCCAAAAACAAGAGTCACCGGAGATGGCACATACACACTCTCATAAAGGAGGACCCACATGGGCACACACCACATTTTGAAAGACGGCACATCCTACGCCATCAAAGGCGGCACCGACCTGATTGCTGGTACAAGTTACCAAATCGGGGGGGTCGAACTCTGGTGGATGGTACGGAGTATGAGATAGGATTCGCAGAGCCGGTATCTCTGAATTGGCTTCTGAACGAAACAATATCGCTTCCGACTTCGACATTGTACGGGAGTTTTAAATCTCCTGGAGACTCGCAAGGCTATGTCTTTACTAAAATCGAACAGATGTATTTGTCTGGCGCTTACCACCTAGTTTATGCAACAGAAAGTGCCCAACAGTATGTATATGCAGGCGGATACCTGAATAAATGGTCATCTGCGGAATACAGAACACTTAATTTTCTCGAGGAACCAACAGGCGATATGCTTGCTTGGTTGGAGCAAAACGGAGTACCACAATAGAATAGGAGGTCACATGATCTACTTCAAAGCGAATAACACCGAATACCCGGCCAGCATTGCCGGGAAAGTCACCGACCGGGACTGGGGCGGGCGCGAGAGCAAGGCCGTCACGCTGACCATGACCCACGCTGCCGCCGCGCAGCTGTTTGTGGACGGACTGAGCTGGTCCATCGTGCAGCGCGATACCGTCCCCGTCTACGACACCGACGGCAACCCCACCGGCGCGACCGAAGAACAGGTCCAGGAATGGGACAACGCCGACTACTGCGTCGCCGGGCCTATCACCGATAATCGGGATGGCACGGTCACGGCAAAGATGGGCAAAAAAACAGCCAGCGACGTGCTGGCGGAACTGGAGGCTACCTATGACGGAAACTAAGCTGGCGCAGATGAAAGCGGCCATTCAGGACGGCAAGCTGGTGCAGCAGGCGGGCGGCATCACCTCGACCGTCACGCAGTCGGACAAGCTGGGCTTCGACTGGAAGAATATCTATGTCAACGACATCCTCGTCCGGCAGGAGTACGTCGAGCAGGCCGTCAAGCGCGGCACGGCGGACAATCCCATTGCGTGGGCCTCCGGCATGGCCCTCATCCAGAACGCGTACTACACCTACAACGGCGAGACGAAGGTCTGGATGGGCGAGGCGGGCGCGAAGGCCGATTGGTCGAGCAACGATTTTGTTGCGATCTGAGTTTGTGAGGTGAGCACATGCCAACGACCGAAGAGCTGCTGAAGCAGGTCTACAAGCAGCAGACGCAGAGCCAGCAGGGGCAGGGCGGCAATATCGCCACGACCAGCGCCGACGCCTCCGCTGCCAATCCGCCCGCCAGCACCGAGGCCCCCGCCGCCGGAGCCGGTACGGAAAACACGCCGCAGGCCCCGGCCAACGGCGAATCCACCGCCCCCGCGGCGGACGCTGCCGGAACGGGCGACACCGGCCTCACGGGCGAGGCCAGCGGGAAATCTCTCTGGGACCGGTACCGCGACTATCTCGGTAGTCTGGGAGACTACAAGACCCCGACGGCAAACAGTCAGGAAGAACTCATCCGGAAGATGTACGAGGCCAATCTTGCCTCGAATAAGTCCCAGCTCGAGAGCGACTACAACCAGAATCTTTCCGACCTTGGCGCGGAGGAATCGAAGCTCGGGCAGATCTACTACGAGCAGCAGCGGCAGGCGCAGGCGGAGTCCGACCGCAACCGGCAGGCGTTTCAGGAGTACGCGAACGCGCGGGGCCTGAACTCCGGCACGGGCGGGCAGGCGGAGCTTGCGCAGAGCAATCAGCTGTCGGCGAACCTCAACGCCCTTCGCCAGTCTGAGGCAGAGAAGCGCGCGGAGGTCGAGCGGCAACGGCAGCTGCTCGGCCAGCAGTACCAGCAGGCCATCCAGAAGGCGCAGGCCGACAACGACCTGAATCTGGCCAAAGCCCTGTACGAGGAAGCCGTCCGCGTCGACGAGTCCATCACCTCCGCCGCGCAGGCCGACGCCGACCGGGCGCTGCAGATCTTCAACATGCTCAACAGTACCGCCCTTTCCGCCGCAGGCGCGTATGCCTCGAAGTCCGGCGACATGTCCCTCTACGAAAAGCTCCTCGCCGGTGACAGCACCTCGGAGCTCGAAGACCTCTACAACAAAGCCCAGCAGATCGTATCCTCCGGCGGCTACTATTCCGGCGGCGGTGGCGGCAGCAGCTCCGGCACGTACAAGAAAGCCACGAGCGAGGAAACGGAGTGGGCGCAGTATTACATCGACATCATCCGCGCCGCTGGCAGTATCGATAACGTCAAGGATTACCTCAACACGAATTACAAGAGCTACGGTATCCCGTATCAGTCTGTTAGCAAGACGACAGAAAGCATGGCTGAGCGCGCAAAGGGATATTCGACGAACGAATATCAGATCGGCTCTGCAAAGGGCAAAGACATTGCCAACAGTCTTGGCGTCGGCAATACGTATCGGGCTTCGGACGGCTCCGTATGGCGTAAATCTTCCAACGGGAATATCTACGTCACAAAGGATGGCGTGACCATGAAAGCGAACATCAGATAACGGGGGAATTTGCCAATGGCAGATTATTATATCAATTCCGATAAAGGCAAGGAGCTTGCCAACAGTCTCCGTGCTGGTGACATGGCAGAGGCCTCCGACGGCTCTCTTTGGCGTAAGGAATCTGACGGCAGTATTTCCGTTATCAAGAACGGCCAGACCATGACCGGCAGGGTGGGTGTGTCCGCGCCCGCCGTGTCGGAAGCGCCGTCGTTCAGCGCCTCCCCGGCGGTCGAGACGCCGACGCTCGACGCCGCGACCGGCGGCAGCTCGCAGCAAACCACCGCTGCCGATTATACCGGCAGCGCGCAGGAGCAGCGAGACCAGGAGCAGGCGCAGACCGTCCTTGCCTCCGAAAAGGCAAAGGCCGCGACCGAGAAGGTCACGGCCGGTCTCGACCAGTCCTCCGGCGATGAGCTTTTGAATCAGGCCATCCAGCAGGCGTCGACCCCAGAGTACAAGATCAGCTCCGCGCAGGGCGTATTGCTCGCCGATGAGCTGCGCACGGCGGGCGATATGGCAGAGGCCTCGGACGGCTCCACATGGCGGCGCGAGGCCGACGGCAGTATCTCCGTCCGCAAGGGCGACAAGACCTATACGGCCACCATCGACCGCGCAGCTGCGAAGCAGGACCCGCAGTGGGCCGTCCTGACTGCCCCGGCCCCGACCGGGACGGAGACCAGCAGCAAGAAATCCTCCGGGAAGTCTTCCGGCAGCGCTTCTTCCGGCGGATCCGGTACATACACATTCCCGGCTGCTTCCACAGGCACGCAGAAGACGCCGACGACCACGGCTACCGGCACCGACCGCGCGTCTCTGCGCAAGCAGGCCGCGACGGCGCAGAAGGAGATGGGCGACCTCGCCCGGCAGATCTCCGTCGCGAAGATCCGCGGCAAGGACACGTCCGCCCTGCAGGCAAAGTACAACGAGGCGAAAGCCCGGTACGATACCGCTACGATGCAGATCAATATGCCGACTACGGCGGCGACTGCAATCGCCAGGACAGAGGCAGCAGCCGAGAAAAATGCAGCCGCGCATGAAAATGCATCGGCTGCATACGAAGCAGAAAGTATCCGGAATGGCCTTTCGACCTCCGGCGCGCGGCAGGAGCAGTTCAGCCAGCGGCAGACGCTGATGGAGCTGGCGACGCAGCAGGCGGCGGAGCGGAAGGACGCATGGCAGAGCCTCCCGACTGTGCGGGATTCGGAGCGCTTTTCCAATATCGACAATGTGACCACAGGCCGGACGCGCAGCGCAGAACAGCAGCAGATCGCCGGAGCCGTGGAGGAACTGCAGAAGAACGCGTGGCGGAGCCTGCCCACGGTCCGGGACTCTGAGCGGTTCAACATCCCGTCGCAGACCGACGCCCTTCTGCAGCAAGCGGTCGCACAGGCCCCGAGGACGCTTTCCGGTAAGCCCTATCTGCCGGAGAACGACGGCGGTTTCTCGCACAGCAGCGGCGAGAGCAAGAGCATGAAAGACCGGCTTGCCGCGCAGCAGATGAATATCGCAATGGCGAACGACGACTACGACACGATTCGCCGTATCCGGGAGCAGAACAACTATCTGGACGACAACGAGTCGTTCAAGTATCTGGCCGGACGCGCGAAGACCGGTCTGCTCGGGGCCATTCAGGGCGTGGGCAACGCGCTTTCGTATCTGTTCCAGGCGAAGGAGCCGGAAGGGTACGATTGGGACAACCCGGTCATGACCGGCGACCAGTTCGCCGAGTCGGTCAGCGGGCTAAAGCAGACGTTTTCCTTCGCGGACACCGACGCGCAGAAATTCGCGCAGCGGTATGCCGGGCGCAATATCCCGGCAGCGCAGCAGACGGCGGGCAGCGTCGCCGAGGGCGTCGCGGGCATGATACCGACGATCGCATCCAACATTGCGGTCCCCGGCTCGTCTCTGTACGTCCTGTTTACACAGGCGGCAGGCTCGGCCACGAGTGACGCCCTGCAGCGCGGCGCGACCGGGCAGCAGGCCGTGACCTACGGCGTGGCGAACGGCGCGCTCGAGGTGCTGACGGAGAAGATGTTCGACGGCGTGGCTGGCGTGTTCGGCAAGGGCGCGGCAGACGACGCGCTGCAGAGCCTTGTCCGGCGCGTCACGCAGAACGAGGGCGTGCAGAATGCACTTCTGGCAGTTGCGGATTCCCTCGGCGAAGGTTTCGAAGAATTCGTCTCCGAGTTCGGTGACAAGGTGCTTGCCGACCTGCTTTTGAAGGACGACGACCGGAACTTCCGGCAGGTGCTTTCCGACGCAGGCGAAAGCTTCCTCGTCGGTGCGCTGACCTCCGCCGTCATGCAGGCGGTGGGCAGCATCACGAAGAACACGACGCCGAAGCAGGCCGCAGAGAAGGTCAACGACATCCTGCAGGAGGATATCCGGCAGGAGGGCATCAACGCGAACGTCCGCGAGGCGGCGAAGCTGAGCGACCTCGACCGGAGCACACTGGAGACCATGCGCCCCGAGGCGTTCCAGACGCCCGCGTGGGCCGAGTTGCTGGGCACCCAGCAAACGACGCAGGGCACGGCGGAACGGGGCACAGAGGGCGTTATAACAGGCGAAGCGCTGCCGAAGATCAGCATGGAGGACTTCGCTAACAACGAAAGCAGTGTTTGGAATAATGTTGCTTACGAAGACGACCAAACAAAAAATGCCATTATGCGAAAGACGCACAATGACATGGTGCAAAATGGCGAAGTTGTTACGATCCCGGAAAGTGTGACGAACAACGTTGCCTCGCATTTCCCAGACATGCGAGGTGTAAGCAAAGCTGAGAGGACTCCTGTCTTGAAACAGAAGCTTTCCGAGCTTAAAGCCAATCTGCGGCGTTATTTGTCCGGCTTAAAGGGCGCGAGCTACGAGTTTGACGTCAACGGGAATGTCCTTGATGCCAGATTGTATGATACGGGGATCCGTGAAGTCATGGACCGGGTCACACAGGAAAAGAGCAGTATGCTTTTTGGAAGTGACCAGATTTTCAGGAACGCACAGTATTTATACAGTACGCCCGACTATGACAGCAACCCCAACGTGTACCGGTGGAATTATTTTTACACGCCTGTTCAAATCGGAGATCAGACCGTCGGCGTAAGAATCGCGGTGCGGGACATGAAACAGAGCGGGGCTAACCCCGCCGGTAGCCAAATCTACCATTGGGGTATAAAGAAAGACACAGCCTTGGACGGTGGGCGCTCGGGCGATTCGCCCCTTTCGACCGGTGTCTCATCAGCTGCATCTTTCAATCCCACTGTAGCACAATCTGGGAATTCTGTCAATCAGAATGTTTCGGCAAACGATATGGGCGCGATGCGCAGCCAGTTCGAGTCTGTGCCGAAGCAGGCGCAGACGCAGAGCAATACCATAAATAGCATGGAAACCGGCTGGAACGTGCCGGAGGCGCAGCGCACGCCCATCATGTACGACACCGTTTCCGAGGCGAAGAGCCTTGACAACGCCCGGCTGCGGCTGGCGCAGGACTACGCCGGGGAAATGGCAGAGCTGCGCGGGAAGCACAACTGGAGCGGCGAAGAGGTCGACATGGGTATGACGATCCTCGACAACTACCGCAGGGCGGCGGAGCAGACCGGCGACTGGACGGAATATTCCAACTGGCGCAAAGAGGTCTCCGCGCACGGCACGGCAGCCGGTCAGGCGCTGCAGGCGTATGCCAAGTACTCGAGGCAGACGGGCGGCGGCATCGTCGCGGACGCTTCGGCGGCGCTGGAACGCGCGGCGAAGAAGACCAACAAGGCCGAGATCATGAACCGCGTCAGCGCGCTTGCACAGCAGTACGACGCGGCGGTCGGCACCGGGCAGGAGAACGCGAAGGTCAATGTCAACGATCTGGTCGATATCATCAAGAGTGCCAGCACGGCCCGGCAGACCGGTACGCTCATCGGCAACAAGACCCCGCCCATTGTCAACTGGGCCATGAACCGTATAGCGAATTATGCGCGCTCGGAAGCACAGACGGGCGGCGGGAAAAACCTTGATTTCCTCAAAACATTTGCTTCCAATAGTATTTACAATATCGCTGCAGACACGCAGACAGCTTCAGCGGGCGAGAAGGTCAAAACATATCGTAGGCAGGGGATGCTCTCGAAAGTTGCGACTGTCATGCGGAACCTTGTTTCTAATAACGGTTTCGACCCGCTGGATAGCGTAGCAAGAAATATTTCTGTTCCGCTCGACATGCTGGTCTCCAAGTTCACTGGCACGCGCAGTGTTGCGGGTGATGCCTCGTGGCTTTCGAAAGCAAAACGCAAAGGCTCTGCAGATGGACTCGCAAAATCCGTTATGCAAGTTGGCCTTGACGTTGATGCATCTGGAACAATCGGAAAATATGAAAGCACGTCTAACCGTACCTTCAAAATGTCTGGCGGTGTTTTTTCCAAGCTCATGTCCACGTGGGAGGCAGTAGAAGGATATCTCTTAAACTCCACAGACGAATTTCAGAAAGGCGGCATTGAAGCAAGCGTTCAGCAAGGCATTGATCGGCTCTATGAAAGGGGCAAGATCAAGGACGATTCCCTCCGAGACGCGGGCAAACAGGAAGCGCTTTACCGTACATTCCAAGATGACACAGCACTGTCAAAGGCAGTTACAGGATTCCGGAGCGGCATCAATGAAGCGCATCTTGGCGATGTTGGAGTTGGCGACGTTGCATTAACTTTTGCACAGGTTCCCGCAAACTTAGCTTCAAGATCTATCGAGTATTCGCCTGCGGCTTCTGTTTCAGTTTTTGTTGATTTTGTGAATCTGCTTATAGACGCGAAATCCGGGAAAATGACAGCGGCGAAGCAGGCAAAAGCGGTTCAAACTGTAGGTCGCGCGTTAACGGGTACAGGGCTAATTGCGCTATCGGCTGTAGGCCATATGGCCGGGTGGCTCGTTGTTTCTGGTGACGATGACGATAAAAATAAGAGCGCGCTGGATAAACTTCTTGGACTAAATGGAACACAGCTAAACGTAAATGCGTTGCTTCGCCATATTCGCGGTGAAAGTACAGAATTCCAAGAAGGGGATATACTGATCTCTATCGGCTTCATGGATCCGCTAAACGCACTGTTTACAACGGGCGTGCTGGTTGCGGAAGACTATAAAGAGGCACACGCACAAGGGAAAAAACTGACATTTGGACAAGCCGTTGGCGATTCTTTCCTCGGAGCATATCAGGCAGTTATGGAAATGCCGCTGATATCCGATTTTCGGGATATTGCGCAAAACTATCAGTATAGCAGCGGCGAAAAATTCTATCAGAAAGCAGGCGACGCTTTACAAAAATATGCAGCTAGTCAGGTCGCCAGTTTAATCCCGAACTCGCTGCGCGGCATTGCGCAGGGCCTCGACGATACGGAGCGGAACGCCTATTCCTCGGATAACGTCTGGCAGCAGGCGGTCGACAACGCGAAAGCGTCCATTCCCGGCCTGCGGGAGACGCTTCCGGCGAAGACGGATGTGTGGGGGAATCCCATCAAGAACGAGGGCGGTGTCCGGAACTTTATGAACCGGAACATCAACCCCGGCAATATCACGACGTACAAGACCGACGAGGTCTCCACGGAGCTGGGGAAGATCAGCGAGGCAACTGGTGAATCTCTGTATCCCGACCGCACGGCCCCACGCTCGCTGAAAGTCGACGGCGAGGCTGTCAGCCTGACGTTCGAGCAGCGCAGCATGTATCAGAAGGCTTACGGTGACGCCTATTATGCCGCAGTGACCTCGCTCATGAACGACGAGAACTACAAAGCCATGCCGGACAGTATGAAAGCCGAGATCCTGCAGCAGGCGAAGGACACCGCGAAGGAACAGGCTCGAGACAGTCTGGGCATCGGCTACGAAATGGACAACGCCGCGCAGAAGATCTTGGAGAAGTCCGGGACGGAGCGCAACAATGCGCTGATCTCCGCTGCGGTCAAGGCACAGCACTATTTGTCCCCGGAGACGCAGAAACAGCTTTCTGATGTTGACCGGCAGTTCGGTGGGGCTGACTATGTCGGCCTGTCTGACGAGCTTTTCAACGCTGCGAAGGAAAAGGCGAATACCTACTTCGAAGCGGTCGAGGCTGCCAAGTACGGCGGCGAGCTGAACGAGACGCAGAAGGAGCTTGCGGACAAGGACAGCAAGGAGCTGGCACGGTACTTTATGGATAAGGCCATTGAATCCCGCTACACCGACGCGAATAAGAGCGGGACGAAAGCCGACGAGTATCTGAAAGCGTACCGGCAAGGTGAGTTGAACGATGCAATGGCACTGGCTGTTCTGAGTGACAAGGAGGTCATGGCGTATGACCGCTTCGGCCGGGGCGCGAAGGTCACGCCGGAAATGGCGCTGCAGGCGGCAAACGCCCATGCCGGGATGAAGGATGTCAAGGACGAGGACGGCAAGGTCACAAGCAGCGCGCAGGACCAATTTGACGCGTGGCTCGAGAAACAGAGCTGGACGGATGACCAGAAATCCGCCGTTCGCATGGGCTTCTACTCTGACAGCGTCAAGACCTACAGCTATCTGGCAGACCAGCTTCGCAAGGGCAACATCAAAACGGCTGACGCCAAGAGCGAGCTGACAACTTCGTATCAGGCAGGCTGGTCGAAAAATGTCCGGGACACGGGCGCGAAGATGGCGGATTACATTGACGCGATCGTCGAGTATGAAGACCGGCCAAGCAGCGAGGAACTTGACGATGCAGGGTATAGCTATGTATGGCAGTGGTTCTGTGACTATCTCAATACTACGGACCTGACCAGAGAACAGAAGTATGCTATGGCGATCAGCATCAAGAAGAACGACTATGGTGAAGGAACCATGAAAAAAATCTGGAACAGGCTCAGATAAGGGGGGTATCTATGGTACAGAAGATCAAAAACGTCCTGTATATCACGATGCGCGGCGTTGACCTGACACAATGCACAAATCTGAGCTTCAAAATTGTGCAGGGTGACAGCTTTTCCAAGAGCTACACGCCGACGGTCGCCAGCGCTTCCCGGTTCACGGTCGAGGTCCCGAAAGCCGACGCGGACAGTCTGACTGTCCGCCCGGCCCGCTGCCAGCTGACGTTTACCGACGAGGCGGGGAATTCCCGGGCGACGGAGATCGCCGTCGTTGACGTGGAAGAACTGCTGTAGGAGGTGGGCACATGTCTGATGCAGTATTTGAACAGCGGCTGAACATGGCCGTGGAGCCGGACACGGCGACGCTCGTCATCCGCGACGCCATCAAAGGCGATAAAGGCGACAAAGGCGATAAGGGAGACAAGGGGGATAAAGGCGACAAGGGCGACGTCGGCGACACCGGCCCGACCGGCGCGACCGGCCCGCAGGGAGAACAGGGCGAGCAGGGCGAAAAGGGCGACAAAGGCGACAAGGGAGACAAAGGCGATAAAGGCGAGACCGGCGACAAGGGCAGCACCGGCGCGCAGGGGCCGCAGGGAGAACCGGGTTCCAGCGTCACGGGCATCACGCTCGTTGGGACCGTCGACGATACGACGACCTATCAGGTCACGATGTCGGACGGGCAGTCGTTTTTGTTCTCGGTGAAAGCCGTCCCCGGCCCTGCCGGTGCGGCTGGTTCGCCCGGTACGCCGGGAACGAACGGGACGACCTTCACGCCGTCCGTCTCCGAGGACGGCACGCTCAGCTGGTCGAATACGGACGGCAAGGAAAACCCGGTAAGCGTCAATATCAAAGGCCCGCAGGGCGAACCCGGAGAGAAGGGCGACAAGGGCGACCCGGGCGCGCAGGGGCCAGCTGGTGCGACGCCGGTCAAGGGAACGGACTATTTCACCGACGCCGACAAGCAGGAGATCGCCGAGGCGGCAGCGGATCTTGTTTCTGTCCCGTCCGCTTCCACGACGAGCCCGAAAGCGCCGGGGACGGCTGCGGTCGGTTCTGAGACGGCATATGCAAGGGGAGACCACGTCCACCCGAAGCAGAGCGTCAGCAAATCCGACGTTGGGCTTGGAAACGTGGACAATGTCTCGATCAATACCCGCCTGAACCGCACGACGAACGTCAATGCTGCCGACACCAATTACACAACGTTGATGGCACGCGGCATGTCTCTGAATTCCGCCGAGACTACCCCCGCCGTGAACGGGGCCATTGCATGGCAATACGAATAAAGGAGAACCGTATGTACATCAACTGGGAGACCATCATCACCGCAGGCAAGATCATCGGCGCGCTCGGCGTTATCATCAGCGCAGTCGTCGCGCTGTACAAGACCGTCGAGAGCATCAAGCTGCAGAAGCAGGATATCCGCAGCATCAAGGAGGAGCAGACGCTTCTCTGCTACGGCCTGAAGGGCGCGCTGCAGGGGCTGATCGAGCAGGGCTGCAACGGCCCGTGCAAGGATGCCCTTGACAAGCTGGAAAAGCACCTGAACAAAGAAGCGCACGATCAACATTAACACCGCCGCAAGGCGTGAATTTTGAAAGGAGTACATACTATGAACGCAAAATGGTGGAAAGCCGCGGGCATCCGCGCGATCAAGACCGTCGCCCAGACGGCGGTAGCGACCATCGGCACGAGCATGATCCTGTCTGACGTCAACTGGATCGCCGTCGCCTCGGCCTCGGCGCTGGCGGGCATTCTGTCCCTGCTGACTTCCGTCGCGGGCCTGCCGGAGGTCAAGGAAGAATGATGGAGATCGACAGCTCCATCCGGGCAAAGCGGCACGGCGGCAAGCGCAGTCTTGCCGCCATTCAGGCCATCGTCATGCACTACACGGCCAACACCGGCCAGATGGCGACGGCCAAAGGCAACGCCCGCTATTTTGAGGGCGGCAGCGAGGGCCGCAAGGCCTCGGCCCACTACGTCGTGGACGAGGGCGAAACGGCCTACGAGTGCGTGCCGCTGGATACCGTGGCATGGTCCGTCGGCGACGGCAGCAAGGGGCCGTACGGCAAGCTCGTCAACAACTACAACTCGGTATCGATCGAGATGGTCAGCCACACCGATGCCGCCGGGCGGTATTACATCCCCATGGAGACGCAGCGGCACGCGGCGGAGCTGTACGCACAGCTCCGGAAGCAGCTGCCGAACGTCAAGTACGTCGTGCGCCACTACGACGTGAGCCTCAAACTGTGCCCCGCGCCGATGATCGACGAGGCGGCATGGGCAAAATTCAAGACACTTTTGGAGGAATCAACCGAGATGCGATATGAAAAGCTGAAAGACGTCACGAACCAGACGTACCGCCAGACGCTGGATAAACTGGTGGAGAAGGGTTTACTCAAAGGCAAGGGCGGCGAGGGTGAAGACTTGCTGCTGGATCTGGCAGAGGATAACGTGCGCATGCTCGTCATTCTCGACCGCACGGGTGTATTCGGGGATTAAGATATGCAGCGCGGTCTTCCGACGAAGCCGCGCAGCGAGTGGGAGCACTTGATATCCGAATGGATCTTGAATGCCCAATACCGCGAGATCATGCGCCGGAATATCTGTGACGGCGAGACGGCGGAGCAGCTGGCCGAACGGTACGGCTTTTCCGTGAACGGCATGAAGGGCATCATCAAACGTTGTACAACGATCTTATTAGAGGCAGGCGCGGAGTGATCCGCGCTTGCCTCTTTTTGTGCTTTATATGGCCGTGGGCTTGGTTTTTTGTGAGCGCGTTTTCCCTCAGAATGACGGTAGGAGCTGGCCAGCTTACTACATCTTCGGAGGTATTTCTTATGGAATACGCAAGCAATGGCAAGGGCAATCTGGGCGTGACGCTCGGTGCGATCGGTACGGGCCTCGGCGTTCTGAACGGCGGTCTCGGCGGCATTCTTAGCGGATTCGGCGCGAATCCTGCTGCGGCTGCGGCTATGGCTGCGGGCGACAGTGACAACCACTATGTCAGCCGGTATGAGGCCGGTCAGTCTGCACGGATCGCAGAGCTGGAGACAGAAGTCAAGCTGCGCGACGCGAACACCTACACCGACAAGAAAATGCTCGAGCTGTACCAGTACACGGACGGCAGAATGCGTTCGATTGAGGAACAGCTCTGCCAGCAGCGTGTCATCAACGCGCAGACCACGGCAAACCTGTCCTGCATGCAGAACGAGATCGCAACTCTGTCCGGCATGACCAAGACGGTTATTCCCATTGCCAACATCTGCCCGGAACCGATGCAGCGGTATAACAGCTGGACGGCTCCGACCAGTACGGCAAGCGACGGCTAAAGCAAACGGGGTGGCGGTAGCCGCCCCATCTTTAAACGGAGGGTATCTGTATGACAGTGACGATAGATCAGGCCATGCGCGGCGCGGTACGGTTCGCCGACAATGAGGTCATTCCCCACCTGCCGGGCGGCAAGGGCATCGGCGCGGGCGTTGCGCTGGCGCTCATCATAGATGGAGGCCGGGATTATATTCTGAGCCTGCGCGATAACCCGGCGGTCAAGCTCATGCGCATCATGGATGAACAGGGGAATATCGACATTGACCGCCTTTACAGCGCAGCAAGGCCCAAATTCGAAAACAAGCTGTCTGTGTCCGTGCCGTTCATCGGCGATCTGAAATTCGACCAGAATGACGTGGACAAGCTTTACAAATACATGCAGGAGGCGTGATATGGGAAAAGCGCATTACATTGAGCAGCTCAAAGAGCAGATGCATGAGGTCATGGAACGCCCGGTGACGCTGGGACGCGCGGAGGAAGTTACGGTGTATGCGGATGCTATCTGCGCACTGCATAAGCTGAGTGACGACCATTTTCGTGAGTCCACGAAAATGGTGGAATTTACCGAGGCCGACGCAAAAGCGTGGACGGCCCGCATGGAGAACACCGACGACACAGAGGGGCAGCATTGGCCGATGGAGCAGACCACGGCAGTCATGCGGGCCCACGGCCTGCACTATGACCCCGCCGTCTGGTACGCGGCTATGAACATGATCTACAGCGATTACTTCAAGACCGCGAAGAAACACGGCGTCAACACCGTGGATTTTTTCGCAGACATGACCGACGCGTTCCTCGACGACAAGGACGCAGGAGGACCGGAGGAAAAAATCAGCGCGTATTACCATTGCGTGGTTTTGCCACAAAATTTGCCACAGGAATAAAATGCTTAGTATTTTCAACGGGTTTATCGCTTTATTCGATATTTCAAATCTCTCCTTCCGCGCCAGAAAGAAAACCCTGCAATCTCATGGATTGCAGGGCTTTTCTTTGCACGTCAAGGACTTCTGGCGTTTCTGCCGTTACATTTTTCTGTTATGCGTATCATTATTTTGATACGCATAACAGAATTTTGGAACGCGTTTTTGCCACGGTTTTTGCCACAGAATCAAGAAGCTACGCAAAGAAGTTTTTGATCTGCTGAACAGAATCGGAGATATCCGCCTGCGCAATGTGTGTATATATTTTCCGCATGGTTCCGTAGTCTGACCAGCCCCCAAGCTGCATTGTGACCTTTTCAGATATTCCCAATTTATAGGCGAGGGAGCAGAAAGAATGCCTTAGTCCATGTGTCCCGACCTCCGGCAAGTTCGCTTTTCTGCATATTTTATTTGCGGAGGCTCGGATGCTATTCGGGTTTGCGATTACGACAAATTCACCGGTTCTTTCTGCGTCAGAAAGCAGCTGAAATAGTCTTGGTATCATGATCGGGATCGTCCGCCGGGAAGACCGATTTTTATTGGTTGGCTTGTTTACCAGCTTGTTATTTTCGTCAAACAAGGTTGCCCCACGAACCGTTATGGCCTGCTTTTTCAAATCAATGTTTTCCCAACGTAGGCCTAGAATCTCGGATACGCGCAAAGAGTGCAGAGCAAGCAGAAATGCGATTTCGTATTTGCTTCCTTCTGCCTCTTTGAGGAATACCGGAATTTCATCCGCAGACAGAAATGCATGCTCGTCTGACTGAACAGCGGGAAGCGATACGTCATAAGATACGCCGTATCGCTTGATAGCCGGACGAATCAATGCCCAAGTTTCACGGATGGTCTTTGGACTGCATTTCTCGGAGTTGATCGCCTGCTGAATTGCTGCAGCAGACAGCTTTGACAGCGGAGTGTCCATAATGCCTTGAAGATAACACCGCTGCTTGATCCTGTGCCCACGCACAGAAGCTGGGGACAGTACCCCGCTTTTCAGGTTCAGATACTCGTCAATTGCTTTTCGTATTGTGATTTCCGGTTTTTCGTTTTCTTCGGCAAGAAGCCCTATTTTGTACTCCAAAGCGGCCTGTTCCGCTTCCCGTTTTGTAGGGGCTGTGAAAGACTTCTTTTGCCCGTTCACCATCACGCGGCAGCGGTAGGAGCCGGAGGGGAGTTTTTCAGCTTCGGGGACTTTGACTTTCTTCATGTTGGTACTCCTTGCGGATGACGCGCAGGATGGTGATGCCGGCGGCGATGACGGAGGCGACGATCAGGCCGATGAAGATCCAGGCCGCGCCGGACAGCTTGCCGCCGCGGATGATACCGGCGTCGGTGATCTGCGAGTCGATCATGAGGTAGACAACGAGGGACAGGGCCAGAAGAATGCAGAAGAAGACGAGCACATAGCAGATCGTGTGCGTGGACTTGATCTGCGCCTGCTGCGCCGCGTTTGCTGTGACCAGCTTGGCGTTTTCAATTTCAAGCTTGTGGTTGCGGGCCTGCAGGTCGTTCGGGCTGTCTGTGGGCTGCTGCAGGCCGAAAAGCTCATCGAGGGATAGCCCGAGCACCTTACACATGGCAGCGGCATTATAAAGCTGCGGATTCGTCTGACTGCCTGAATACAACCGGCTGACGGCCGAGAACGACGCGCCGGAGCGGTCGGCCAGCTCTTCGACCGTCATGCCGCTTTCGTCTTTTGCTTTTCGGATCCGCCCCGGGAATGCGTTGATGAATACTGCTAAGTCCTGAATTGCGGACATGCTTACGCCTCCATTTTGCAGAATAATCGCAGAATTTGCGCGTAACTCTCAAAATTTGCGTGCACAAAACGCAAAATCCGATATGGAATCGCAAATCTTTATCTTTACTTTAACATGTGCGCTCTGCTACGCTGGAGACGTAGCAGATAGCTGCTTTACGGGGTATCTGCTATAGGAGCTGTCGCCTCTGGCACAGGCGGCAGCTCCGTTCGAAACTGTACTCTGGCGGTGCTCCCACTCGCTGCGAGGGAAACCCCGCCGCTTTTCCAGCGGGCGGCGGGGCGGATTTACGGCTTGCAAACTTTGCAGGGGTCGTATATCCGGATTAAGCTGTCCCGGCTCCCGGTATAGTACTGTTTGTTCTTCTCGGCCATTCTGGCTACGTACTTGCACCACGGGTAATGAAATTTGTTCGTATTCGTGTTGATTACATAGTCGCAGTTTGCTGGTGGCGTTGTGGTGCTGGTAGTTTGCTCTTTGTTATTTGCGCTGTTTGAATAATCTGTATTTGATTGGGTGCCATTCGAGTTTGACTGACTATTTTTGTCCGGAAGAACTTCGACACCAAATAGAAGTGGATCGCCGAGACTGTTTTCTGCATATATCAGAGCCGTTCCTGGGGAAATTCCATATATTTTTGCCATTTTGAAATTTGGCAAATCTCCCGGTTCAGTATCGGCCTCAATTTTTGCAATTTCCGGGTTTGAAGATGACCATTTAACCGGCCCGGATTGTGCAGCTTCAGATACGCAAGCACAGATCCATATAATCTGCCCTGCTGTAACAGTAGGGAAACCGGGCGCTTCACGTGAGCCATCTGCAACAAATAGATTTATTGTCGGAAGGTCAAGAACATCTTTCTTTCTGAGTTCTGGAATGATAATTCTCGAGAGAATTGTACTTGCTTCTGCTCGCGTTATAGTTTTCTCCGGGAAGTAGACACCGTCATATCCCATGTCGTTGGTTCCGGTTAGAACACCAGCATTATACAGGGTGTAAATTGAACCCCAATAATCAGAACACAGATCAATATCAGGCAGTATTCCGGGCGCAATATGGTTGATGTTTTTGTAAGCTTCTTCCGGAAGCGCTTCATCCATGATGAAGGCAAAAACCTCTCTAGTTACATTGCTTGTCCAAAATGAAGTGTTCTTAGTGTTCTTTCCGTCGAAATAGTAGGAGAATTTAGCAAAAGAAGCCCAGAATTCAGCATAGACCTTATACCAAGGTGATGACTGTTCAAATATTCCGGACCCGCCACTATAAATATCATGGAGTCGGCAGCCAATCGCGATAGCTTCTGCAATAGTCACGTTTCCGGACGGCGAGAACGCTGATGCTGTTTTCCCATTCATCAGCCCATATTCACAAACGGTCTTCACGCTCTCCGCGTACCATGCGGATGAGGGGACATCCGAGAATCCGGTATATTCCGTCTGCTTCTTGAAATTCGATAGGCCGGGGCTTGCTGCGCATACTGGTGCGGCCAACGCCAGCAGAAGAACAACTGCGAGGAATAGACTTACAATTTGCTTTCGTTTCATCCTATCATTTCTCCTGTTCCATAAAATATTTATTCAAAATTTCCCTGTAGAAATTTGAATACAGAATTTGTAGCTTTTTGCCTATTGCATATATCGAACATTCGTTCTAGAATATAGACACTGCCTCACACAAGGAAAGGAAGGACGCGCATGGAAGATAGCAGAACCGCAGTAGAAGAGTACAGGAACGCCGATGAACAGTATTTGCAGCTGAGTGCAGAGAACAGAGAGAAAGTCAACCTTCTTGTTGCTGAGACTTTAAGAGCGCAGCAATCGCAGCGTCAATAGCGGCCCGATTTGCAGCGTTTAATTTCATATAGTCGGGGTTCAGCCTGTCACCATCGGTGGCAGGCTTCTTTTTTTGCGCGGGATCGTCGGTTTCCCCGCGCAGCCATTCAACAGATACGCCATGCTGCGAAGCAATCTGGTACAGATAATTCGCATACGATCTGGAATTTCCAGCGATCCAGTCGGAAACGATGTGGCCGTCCTTGAAACCAAGCGGGCGCGCAAATGCAGCCAAAGAGCCGTGTTTGAAATCGCCGTTTTCCTTTTTGGGAATCAGGGAAAGGATGCGTTCTAGCATAATGTCCATAAAGAGTACCTCGATATTGTGCAAACATACAAATAGTTTATTTAAACTATTTGAGTATTGCAAATGGTGTAAATATGAGTTATTATATACCTGTCAGATGCGGTTGGGAACAGGGGGTGAAACGGTGACTGACGATTTTATGCTTGGGCTTTTGATCGGAAGCGTGATCAGCGTGATTATTTGGACTATTTACATCATTTACGAATTGAAATCGTAAGGGCTCTTCAGCAATTTCCGCCCGATCTTGCAAATGCGAGTGTAGGCTTTCGCCGCCTCTTTCATATCCGGGTGTTCCTGGCAAAGAAGCGGATACAGCCTGCGTGCAGTCTCGTAGTCAGGATCCGGGATGAAAAGCAGGAGCGTCTGCAGCTCCGCGATACAGGCGGTTCGGATGTGCTTTGAATTCGGTTCTGCAACGAAATCCGAATACGCTGCGCAGAAGTCGTGGAAAACGGAGCGCAAGACTTCCTGCCGGTTCCGCTTCTGCTGCGCGAGGTGCGTAAAGAGAAGACTGATGGCGGAAGGAATCAGGGCGATCAGAATTCCAGCAAAGATATCGTTGTTCATAGGATTTCCTCGTAAACCGCGCTGACAGGCAGCGCCGGGGCAAGGGTGTATATGGTTTCCAGTCAAGACCATCTTAGCACCCGCGCCCGCGGTCTGTCAATAGAAACCTCATGAGCATGAGTTTTAAAGGAGGGAAAAATCATAAAAAATGAGGCAATGGTGTTCCCGCTCTGGTACTACCGGAAGATGGCCGGGCTTACGCACAAGGCCATCGGCGAGCGCTGCGGCGTCAGCATGTCGGCGGTATCGCTGTGGGAATCCGGGAAGACCGTGCCGCGGAAACGGCACTGGCCGGTGCTCGAAGAGATGCTGAACATCTCGGAAAAGCAGCTTTTGGAAAGCATCAAGGAAGGGAGGAAACGATATGCCAGCGGTAAAGATGGGGCGGGATAACACGTCCCGGAACCTGTCCCGGCTGATCTACGGGCGGATCAAGGAGCGCGGCGTGACGATGGACGAGTTGCTGAAACCGGCGGGCGTCAGCAGCAAGACGACGCTCCGGAAGTGGATGAAGGATCCGCAGGATTACCAGATGAAGGGCGTGAAGGAGATCTGCAAGCGCCTCGGCATTACACGCGAGGAATTCCTCGCAGCATTTGATTATTAGGAGGACCGTTATGAGAAACGAACTTGCGGTCGTGGAGACGACCGAGGAGCGCAGACAGCGCATCAACGAGGAACTGGAGCAGCAGCGGGCAATGGTCCGGATGGTCAAGCGGCTGTGCCTGTGGACCGGCGGGGCGGCGGCTGCGTTGGCCGTGCTGGCCTGCGGGGCGGAGATGGTCAACGAGGCCGTCGTGACCGGCGCGATCGCGCTGGGGACAACGCTGTTTGGGCTGCTGTGATGGATATCAAGGAAAAGGCGCTGCTGATGACACTGTGCGAGGTCTGCGAGATGCTGGGCCAGAAGCGCGGATGCCGCCCGGAAGACGACTGCTACACCTGCGGCATTTACGCCGAGATCATGTTTGCGCAGTGGGACGCGACCTGCAGGCTCATCCGCGAGCGCACGGGCAAAAAGAAATGACCCCTGCCGCGTTGCCGCGCGACAGAGGCCGAAATGAAAGGACATTATGTCGGCTTCTATTATAAGCCAGAAAGGAACCTATGTCAAGTTTAACGGATTCCCGCGTCCGGCACGGCGCAAAGGCCTGCATCGACGCGGTACGGGCCGACTACCCGAAGTTTAATAAATGTTTGCTTTCGCAGTGCGAAGCGCCGGAGAAATACGGCGTTCAGCTCGTGCCGGAGGCTGCGGCCGCTATCAAGGCGCTGGACGCGCCGAAGAACCGCGCCGAGCGCCGGAAGAAGACGAACCGGTATTACTTCCGCCTGACGGACGATCAGGCAAAGATCCTCGAGCGGCTGCTGAAAAAGAACGGCTACACCACGGTGCAGAGCTTTTGTGAGGAGCTGATCCGGAGGGAGGCATTATGCAATGGCATTACCGCTTGATAACCTCTACCTCGGCATTCAGGAGAAGGAACCGGCGGTCATCGGAACATGCGCGCACTGCCAGGAGGAAGTCCGCGAGGGCGAGGAAGCTTTCGTCTGCGATACGGTCCTTGTACACGCGGAATGCATGCTGGAATACGTCTCCGATACCTACAGCGTAGACGAGATCGCGGAAGCGCTGCTGTTTGAGAGGGTACGCCATGAAGGATGAAGTTTATATCCCGTTTGAATGCCGGGTGTCGCTGTTCTTCCCGGCCGGGCATGTCGAATGCAATTTATGCCCGCTGCTGGAAACATACAGCCGCAGGCAGTGCAGACGGACGGGGGAGTATTTACTTCCTGGGCAGCTCCGCGGGATGTACTGCCCGCTGGAGATCCCAGGGGAACTGATCACAGACACGGCCACGGGTGCCGTGATCGAAAATAAGGAGGATAAGGATGGATAACACAAAAGGCTACAAGGCGTTTGAGCCCGGCATGATCTGCCGGGGTAAGCAGTACGCCGAGAACACCGACTACGAAGAAGTGGGCGGAAAGATCTGTGAGAAAGGCATGATGCACTACTGCGTCAATCCTTTTGATGTTCTGAACTTTTACGATCTTGTTGACGAGAGCGGGAAGTTTTCGGATTTTGCAGAGGTCAAGGCACTTGACCAGCCGGTATCCGGCTCTGATGGAAAGTTTGCGACGAAGAAACTGCATATCGGCGCGAAGCTGAGTTTTGCCGGGTTTATCAAGGCCTGTGTCGACTACACAAAGGAGCAGACGATCGACAATATGCCGAAGTGTGATGCTGATACCGGCAACTCCGCCCAGATCGGCAGCTCGGGCAACTACGCCCAGATCGGCAGCTCGG
>ERZ808246.539-NODE-539-length-31205-cov-27.948411_pt1 | contig 31205 bp, 47 predicted proteins | sample MGYA00521083_ERZ808246 | MGnify/ENA primary metagenome ERZ808246 (study PRJEB31516, sample SAMN03275577) | gut metagenome | biome: mammalia-associated habitat; material: feces | host: Papio cynocephalus | place: Kenya | collected 2012-07-07 ...
ATTATAGGGCCATCCCTGCGGCTGGCGGCGATCCGAAGGATGGACTGCAAGGGATAGACTACCCCAACTGCGCCGGATGCGCAACAGAACTTCAAGAGACCGCGGTCTCAAGGTGCTAGGAACGCGTTCCTAAGATGCTGGAAACGCGTTCTCTTGGATACGGCGTGCCCACGAGACGCATCCGTTCCACCCGTCGTCGCGCGGAAGCAAACGGACAAGAGTGGAACTTTCCGCCTGGAGGCGGCTCCGTACGCACCGCCGCGCCGACGGGGAAACGGGGACAGTAGACGAGGGCGTTCCGTGTTTTTAGGAGATATCTCGGTGTTTTGCAGTTTATTTCAATCTAAAACGCAAACTATCTTGTTCTTTCGCGTCCAATGCCGTTGGATGGCCGCTTTAGGTGCGCACAGAGTCGTTTGGCTGGCGATATCGGGCGGAAACAGCTGCCGTAGGGCGCCGTACGCACGGAAAACGTGCGCGATCAGGCGCGGACGGCGTGCTTCCGCACGCAACCGCGACGCAGACAGTCGCGACAGGCCTCGTCTTCCGGCGCGCCGCAGGAATAGCGGTCCGTCACGCGTCCCGTCTCGACGCGGCCCAGCGCCGCGCGTATCGTGCACCCGCAGCTCTGCGTGTCCCAGTGGTCGGGCGCCTTGCGCGGGGCGTCTTCCCTCGCGCGGCTACAGGTTTCGTCGCCGCACGGACAGAACGGAAATTCCGGCGTTTCACACGACGCCTCTCCCTTCATCTTGGGCAAAAGTGTCCTAGTGACGGCTTTCAGCCCGCATCGGCAACAGATGGAGAACGGCAAAATCCCGGCAACAATCGACAAAAGCGTGAAGTTTTAATGGTCGGACCGACGAGATTTGAACTCGTGACCTTTTGCACCCCAACCTCCCAAAATGGTGCGGTTTGTTGCATTTCTGAAAGCATATAGCGGGTTTTAGGAGGTGGCGTATTGCGCCGTTTCCGTCCGTTCTCCCGTTTTTGCGCTAGTGTCCTATGGGTTGCTTCAGAGAGTTTTCGAGCCGAAAACGCACGCAAAGCACTACGCTTGAACAGTTCACGCACCAACAACGCGGTCTATTATATCACAACCTCGCCGCGGATGCAAGGGGAAGGACTGCCGCCGCGCACGCCAGTTGCGTGCGACGCCTTTGAACCCCTGCCCCGGACGGGGCAAAACCGTCCCCAACCACCCGCAAGAAAACCAAAGCAAGCCATAAAATCTTAAGATTCTAAAAAAAAATTAAAAATTTGGCTTGCGGTGATACATCACCTGTGATATAATATACGGCGAAACAATGGAGAAAGAATATGGCAACGAGAAATAGCAGACATGGCAAGCATCACCCCGACAGGGTGCAATTCGGCGGAATGGTCACGCCGGAGTTCAAAGCGATTGCTCAACTCACTGCCAACAAACTGCAATGCTCGCTGATGGAGCTCATGAAGAAGGGCGTAGACAATTTGGCTACGGGGGCCGGCATCCTCAAAAACGGCGTCATCGCGCCCGAATACAAACTTACGATAGATAGCATGGCTGACATCATTCGCGACGAACTTCAGAAAAAGCGCAAGGATCAAGAAAAATGAAAGACGAAACAAAGAAGTGGCTGGCGAAAATCGCCAAATTGAACGGCGTCACCAAGGAGGAAGTGCTGAAGTATCTGAAAAGCCTTTCTCGTGCCAATGGGGTGATACATCACCTTAAACTCGGATAATTTTTCTTGGGTGGTGATACATCACCCGTATGCATCAAGGGAGGCATGGAAAGATGAACGAGATCTACGTGAATACGCCGTTGCCGGAGGCGGTGGCGGCGAAGCTGAAGGCGCGGGCGCGGGAGAACGGGCGTTGCGCCGGGCGGGAACTGGCGCAAATCGCCGTGCGGGCGCTTGCGAAAGCGGCGTCGGGGCGCAAGCGGGGCGATGTCCCCGGCGTCCCCGGTCCGGCGACCGTGAAGGAGGCGGCGAAATGAGCGAGAAGGCCCAAAACTTTACAGAAGCCGTTCTATTCTGCGTGTTTATGGCGGTTTTCGTGTGGCTTTACTGCCGCGCGACGCCGGCGCAGATGAGCGCGGAGTACGACCTTGCCGCGGAAGCGGGGGTGCGTGCCGCGCACCAACAACAACAGGCCTGCGCCTCTCGCACAGAGTGAAGGCCACCTTCCAATGTCCAACATTTCCGTGCGGCCCCTCCACGGACAAGGCATATTAAACGGCGTGCCAGGGGGGCTTTATTTTGATTTGGCGAAAGGGAAAGGAAATGAAAGAGAACAGGAACGAGATAATGAACGACCGCGAGGTCGCGGACCTGCTCGGGGTCTCGGTGTGGATGCTGCAGAAGCGTTGCCGCACGGGGTTCCGCAAGGGCGAGATCGACATCCTGAAAGCCGAACCGCTGGTCATCGGCGGCATGCGCCGGTGGCTGCGGGGCGACGTCATGCGGGTACTGCAGGCGAAGCCGCGGGTCGGCTGAGGGCGAACGCGGCAGGGAGAGGTTTGGGAGAGCCATGAAGAGCTTGACAGGCGGGCTGAGCCGGCGCTCCACTACAGGCAAATCAGCCAACGGGGACGCCGAGGCGGAGGCCTACGCGCAGGCGGAATCCGTGGCGCCGCGGGGGCGCTGTAAAACCGGTACGACCCCGCCGCCCAGACCGACAGGCGTACTACTACTAGCGGTGACGGCGTGGAGAGACACGCGTTTGGCTTTGGAAAAAGGAAAGGAACAGGAAAAATGAAGGAACAACAGGAAACGCAAGACATCGTGCCGCGCGCGCTGACGATCGCGGCGAAGACGTTCGGCGACAAGCCGAAGCTCGTCGGGGAGTGCCTTATCGCGCTCGTCAAGGGGACGACGCCCGCCACGTTCAGCGAGGTGCAGCGGTACATCCTCGAAGACTGCCGCGCGGAACTCGCCGACCGCCGGAAGCGGCGCGCGGACGCGGCGGCGCGCAAGCGGGCGCAACGCGAACGCGGGAAACAAAACGCATAGACAATCCATCAACGGAGGAAAAAACCATGATTCCGACAACACGGACACGCAAAGGGCAAAAGCCGAAGAAACTGAAAATCAACGGACGGATGGACGAGGCTGGGAATCCCAACGCCTATCAAATCACCTTCCGCACCTCGCGCAAGAACTCCGCGGAATGGAGCCGCCTGCGCGGATTGTGCGCCCTGTCCGGGCACGACGAAAAGACGCCGGAACTGATGGAGAAGGTTCTTCTCCCGGCGATGCGGGACTACGTGGCGCGCAAGGGGTACGTCGCGCGGGCGAAAAGCGCGCGGGCGATCCCGCACGGCAACGGCGGTTGAAAAAGGAAGCTCGGGAAAAACAAGGAAAGGAACAGGAAATGATACTCAACAAGATAGCCTACGACCCGGCCGACCGCGCCTCGTTCGTGGCGGCGCGGCTGGCACTGCGCAAGGAAAACCGCCTCGGCGGCTCCGACCTCGGCACGGCGGCCGGCGTGAACAAGTACAAGTCGCGCCGCCGGCTCTACGAGGAAATCAAGGGGCATGTCGCCGCGCCCGACCTCGGCGACAAGCAGTCCGTGAAGGACGGCGTGCGCTGCGAGGACATGGTGGCCAGGCTATTCGAGGAGCGTACGGGCAAGAAGGTGCACCGCGTGAACGCCGTGATGACGAGCGATGCCGCGCCGCACCTCTTCGCCAGTATCGACCGCAAGGTGGAAAACGAGGACGCGGGCCTCGAGTGCAAGACGGCAAACGCGCTCAACAAGGACGCTTTCGCGAACGGCGCGCTGCCCCCTTCGTACGTTCGGCAGGTCAAGACCTACATGAAGGTGACGGGCTACCGCACCTGGTACGTCTACGTGTGGATCATGGGGATAAAGGAACTCTGCTACATCTACACGCTCGACCCGATTGAGAAGCCCGCGTGGTGCGACACGCTCGTGACAGTCAGAGAGGCGGAACTGAACGAATGCGAGGAAATCGCGGCGGACTTCTTCAACGCGTACGTCCTGAAGGATACGCCACCGCCGTTTGACGGCGCGGACGACGAGGCGGAGCTCCTGAAGGAGCTGCACCCGACCGGGCATCCGGGCACGGTCGTTCGGATCGAGAAGGTGACGGAAGCCGACCTCTGCGAATACGACCAGTGCAAAAAGACGATCAAGCACTGCGAGGAGAGGATGGCCGCGATCGAGAACCGCATCAAGGAAGAACTCGCGGATGCGGCGGAAGGGGCGATCGGCACGCGCAAGGTGACCTGGAAGAACAACAAGCCCAGCGAGAAGACCGACTGGAAGGCGGTGGCAATCGACGCGCAGGCAAGCACGGAGACCATCGCCGCGCACACAACCCTCGAACAAGGTGCGCGGGTTCTGCGGATCAAGTAAAGCCAAAATAGGCGCAAATGGACGAAAAAGAGGAAAAACCATGGAAAACACAAAACTAGAAGACACCCCCGCGCGGGGCAAGCTGTCGGTCGTGCAACAGAAGCTGCGCGTCCCGAAGGACCGGCGCAACAATTTCGGCGGCTACCGATTCCGGAACGCGAGCGACATTCTCGAAGCCGTGAAGCCCTTCCTCGAGGAAGTCCGGGCGACGCTCGTGCTGAGCGACGAAGTGCGGGCGGTCGGGGACGGCGCGGAACGGCGGTTCTACGTCGTAGCGCGCGCGACATTCTGCGACTGCGAGACGGGCGGCAGCATCGAGGCGCAGGGCTGGGCGCGCGAGGAACTCACCAAAAAGGGCATGGACGCGGCGCAGTTGACGGGGGCGTGCTCCTCCTACGCCCGCAAGTACGCCCTGTGCGGGCTGTTCGCGATCGACGACAGCCGCCTCGACCCGGACGAAACCGGCAACCGCAATGCCGCGAAGCCGGCAGAAGACGCGCCGACCGCCCAGGAGACGGGAGAAGACGAGCCGACCGCCAAGAAGCGCGAGGCGTGGAAGCTCTTCTGCGCGACCGAAGTGGCGCGCGGGAGCGACGAAAACGCCCGCGCCAAGTACTTCTGTGCGCTTGCCCTGAAGGTCTCGGGCGCACTCAGCCCGAAAGCGATCCCCGCCGCCGGATGGGACAAGGTCATCGACCATCTCAAGAAGGAAAGGGTAAAATGACATACCCAATATCTCTCAAGAAAGGGGGCGAAATGAACGAGAAGTGTTGCGGGAACTGCGCCCGCTTCATCCCCGACGGCCGCGTCCCCGGCTATGGCTGGTGCGACGAGTGGGCGGGAGTCCGTCTGTCCAAGGGCGACACATGCCACCCGTATGTCGGGCGGCCAAAGCAAGACGGCAAGGCGAAGGCGGACAGGAAAGGAGAAATGAAATGAGGACGCTGGACATCGCCGACCGCATCGCCGCGTCCGTCGTCGCCCGCCGCGAGGGCCGACCCGCACTCACCCCGCGCGACCACAAGGTGTGGGCTCGCCGCACCTACGACATGGACGGCTGGGAGACAGGGGAGTGGCCAGAGAAGGACAACGAGAACGAAACGGAGGAAGAGGAATGAAAAAGCCGAAGAAGGCAAAAATGGGCGCGGCGCGACTGCACGCGTACGCGGAACTACTGCAAGCGTACTACGAGCAGGCCGTCCTGGACAAGCGCCGCTACGTCACGTGGATCGGGCGGAACGGCCGGGTCGTGCCGAAGGAGTGCCTCACAAAGATAGCACTGAAACGGGACTTCGCGACGGCCGCCATGAAGTATTGCAGGAAACTCGCAAGACTGCACGGAATCAAACTGACAGAGCCGGAGGTGGAAGAATGATCAAGCCCGAATCTTTATGGGGGCTATTCAAGAACTGCACGGACTCCAAGTGGCTCGGCGACATCTGCCGCGCCCTTGGCGGGCAGGACGTCGATCTCGACTTTGGGCAGACGCAAATGCTGCAGTCCATCAAACAGGACAGCGAGTGGATGGACGAGCGCATGGAAGCCCAGCGCGAAAAGGAGCGCGAACGCAAGCGGAACTTTCGCATGTCCCGCAATGTCCCGGGGACAACACGGGACACCGTGGTGTCCCGGGGACAAACGAATGTCCCACAATGTCCCGGGGACAATACGGGACACCGCAATGTCCCGGGGACGGACGCGTGTCCCGTACCATCCATCCATCCCTCCATCCCTCCATCCCCCCCTCCATCCAACCTGCCATCCAATAGTGTGTGTGTGTGTTCTTCGCGCGCACGCACGCACGAGGAGTCGGGGGATCCGGAAGCAACCCCGCCCAATCCGACCGTCCCCCCCCTCGCGGAGGTGGTCACGGCCGCGACAACGGTCATGGGCATCCCCGAGGCGTACGCCCGGTGGTGGCACCGCGAGATGGACGCCTGCGGGTGGCGCACGACAAGCGGCATGGCCGTGACGCGGCAGAACTGGCGGCCGCTCCTGGCGACCTGGCACCGCCGGGCGGACGGCAAAGAGCTCACCGAGGCGCAAGCCCTCCAGACGCGGCAGGAGGCCGGGAAGCGCACGTTCACGGCTGCGGACTGGAAGCCGTGCGCCGACAGATGTGGACTGTTCCGGAACGGGGTCTGCACCCGGGGCAGCATCATTCCGCCGGAGAAGTGCCGCGACCCCTTCCCACCCGAGCAATGCCCCTACTTCGAACGAAAGGAGAACCGCAAATGAACACGATACGCAACGAAACCATCCTGCCGGGAATCGACTGGGCGGATGTCGCCCGGCGGCACGAGTCCCTGTACGCCGGGAAGACGGGTGGCGCACGCCTCGCGATCGAGCAGGTGACGGCGGCCTGGAACAAGACCGCCATGCTGCGACGGCACGAGAAGTCGCTTGCGATGGGGCCCGACCGCGAATCGGAAGGGACGCGCCTGGAACTGGCCGCACGCGCCGAGGACGCCCTTCGCCGCTACTGGGCCCTCGCCCGCGCGCTGGGTCTCGACGCGAGCGACCCGGACGCCATGGCCGAGGTCTGCCGCCGGGCGGACGGCTTCCGCGCGGCCTGCCGCGCGGCCCGCTGGTCGTGCCCTCCCCACGGCGGCACGCTCGCCGAATACAGGTGGCTCGTCGGGCTGCTCGAAGAGCGCGCCAAAATCCTGCGGGAACAAGCGAAGATTTCGTCACGGTGACGGAAGCCGAAAGGCAAAATCGAAGAAAACAAGGAAAGAAAGAAGAAAAATGCAAGAAAACAGCAAATACTACGAAATGACGGGCATCGTCCACAAGGTCCTGCCCGCGAAAACCTTCCCCTCGGGGTTCTACAAGCGCGAACTCGTGCTGACGAACGACCTCGGGGACGACGCCAAGTACCCCAAGTTCGTGCCCTTCACGTTCAAGAAGGCGGCGGCCGACCGCCTCGAGGGCATCCGCGAGGGGCAGCGTGTCAAGGTGGTCTTCGCGCTCGAGGGCCGCGAGTACGACGGGCGGTTCTGGCCGGACGTGACGGGGCTCAAGGCGACCGTCCTCGGCGATACGGCCAAAGCCCCCGAACCGGCCGTCCCGGACGCCGAAATTACCGACGGAAGCGCGGCTGAGCCGGATTTACCCTTCTAATCGATGCGAGAAGGGCCCTAGAATCGCTCCGCGGGGTTCGGACGTAGGATTTACCGTCCCCATGCTCCGCTCGATTCTAGACCCCTTCTCGCGCGGGTTTCCGAAATGGAAACAACCACACAGGAGAATCAGACATGAAAAAGGCAAACGGAGAAGGCAGGGGGCGCGCGGAATGAGCCGCGCGGCGCCCCATTTTTCCGCCGACTGGCTCGCCGGCTACCGGCGACGCCTCGACGGCAAACCAACCGCCGCGCGCGCGCCCGTGCCCGCCCCATGCGCACACGCACCCGCGCACGCGTGCGAACCGGCGTGCGCCACCCCGTCCCGCCCCTACGCGCCGGCGGATTCGCGCGCCCTTCCCCTGCGCGGCTGGACGGGCAAGCAGACGGAAACGGAGAAACGCTACAACCGGCTGGTGCTCGCAGGCGCGGGACGGTTCGAGGCCGTGACGCTGCATCTGCCGGGCGGCGGACGCTACACGCCCGATTTCATGACGCTGGACGAGGGGACCGTGACGTTCCACGAGGTCAAAGGGAGCTATCGCCTCGCCTCGCAGGGGCGGGCGCTGACGGCGTTCCAGGAGGCGGTCGCGGCGTTCCCGTGCTTCCGCTTCGTCTGGGCGGTCGAGCGTGCGCAAAAGGGCGTCTTCGACCGGCGGGTCTTCGCGCCCGCCGAAACCGGTGTTTGACCGAAAACCCATAATATGTAGAAGAAATGACAAACTGCAGTCCAAAATGCAAGCATTACCGGCTGATCGAGGAGATTCGCGCGGCGTGTCTCGCCTGCCCCTGCTGTTCCGGCAAGACCACGATGCAGGCGGGCGGGCGCGGGCTCGTGTATCTTGACGGCGCCGACGATGCGCAGGCGGTCCTTGCGCACGCGACCGGGCGCGCGTGCCATGCGCCCGCCGAGCCGTTCGCTCCGCCCGCGGACGAACCCCGCAACGTGACCGCGCTCCCGCCGGAGGTGGAAGAGAAACTTCGCGGAGTGCTGTCCACGTTCTTCGGCCTGCGTCCGACGGAGGTCCTTCTGCTGCACCATCTCGCCAACGGCGGAAACCTCTCCACATTCGGAGACTGTCTCGCGTCATTCGCCCGCCAGGCCGCCGCCTACAAGCATTTCGACAAGCGCAATTCATGGGCGATCCTGAAGCGCGTCACCACGGTCTTCGCGCCCTTCAAGGCTCTTGCCGGCGGTCTCGTCGGCAAGGGCAAGGGTGGCGCGAAGGCGCAGCCCAAACCCGTCATACAGGAGGAATTCGCATGGCCGGACAACCCAACAGAGGCATGATGAAGGGCGTGCGCCCGAAAAATTCCGCCCCTCCGTTCAAGAAGGGCGACGCACGGGCGCGCGCAGCCGCGCTGAAGAGCCACGCGGTCCGGCGCGAGAAGTTCGCGCGCTTCAAGAGCCTGCGCGAGGCCGCCCTGGCTCTGCGCGACATCCCCGCGCAGAACGCCAAGGACTGGCCGGGCATGTCCAATGGCGTGGCCGCGATCGCGGCCATGTATGCCGCGGCCCAGCGCGGGGACGCCCGCGCGGCGCACTTTCTCGCCCAGCTGCAGGGCGAGATGGTCGAGAAGGTCGAGGCGAAGAACGTGCCCGTGCTGGTGGATGACATCCCCGCGTCCGGCGCGGGCAAGGACGGGAAGAGCGGCAAGGATGGCGCGGGCGCCGGCCCGGGCAAAGGGAGCCCGGACGCGCCGCCGTGACGTTCCGCGTCTCCGATTTCATCACGCCCGCCTGGTTCGGCGCGTGGGACGCCCTCCGGCGCGACGCGTTCATGTGCTACCGCTTCACGGGCGGGCGCGGCACGGGAAAATCCACCGTGGCGGCGCGGTTCATCGTCCACGACATCCTGCGCGATCCGCGGGCCAACTGGGCCTGCTACAAGAAGCACGCCACGGAAATCGAATCCACCGTCTACGCCGAATGCGTGAAGGCGATCGCCCGCGCGGATCTCGGCGCGTACTTCAAGTGCATCACCTCGCCTTTCGAGATAACCTATCTGCCGACCGGGCAAAAGATCTTCTTCCGCGGGCTGGATTCGCCCGGCAAGTCCAAGGGCATCACCGCGACCGTCGGGTACATCAAGGGCGCGTGGTTCGAGGAAGCCGACCAGTTCGCAAGCCAGAACGAGATCGATGTCGTTCTGCAGTCCGTCGGACGCGGCGGTCCGTCCTTCAAGGCCGTCTACACCTACAATCCTCCCGCCTCGCAGGCGCACTGGATCAACGTGGAGGCCGCGCGGCCCGATCCGCGCGCCTTCGCGCTGCACACCACCTACAAGGACTGGCGGCGCGACTGGCTCGGGGACTTCTTCTTCTACAAGATGGACGCCATCCGCGCGCAGTCCGAGGCGCGCTACCGGCACGAGTATCTGGGCGTCCCCGTCGGCACGGGCAACGAAATCTTCTCCAACATCGCGCCGCGGCGCTTCACGCCCGGGGAAATCGCCGAAATGCGATCCGTCCGGTACGGCATGGACTTCGGGCAGAGCGACCCCACGACGCTCGTGGAGACGAACTACATCCCGCACTGGGTGACGGACGACCGCGGGCGGCGCGAGGATGTCGGCGGCATCCTGCAGGTCTTCTCGGCGTGGGGCAAGTCGGGCGCGCTCAACCGCGAGACCTACGCCGAAATCGCGCGGCGCGGGCTTCTGGACGCGGTCATCTACGGCGACCCGGGCGGCGGCGGCAAGAGCGTCATCCGCGAGATGCGCGACATGGGCGTGCGCGGCCTCGTGCAGGCCTACAAGCCCGGCGGCTCCGTCGAACGCGGCGTGAACTGGCTCCGCGCCTGCGCCCGCATCGAGATAGACCCGGAGAACGCCGCGGCCGCCCTCGCCGAATTCTCGCGCTACACGTACGACCGGATGCGCGACGGCACGAACCGCAACGAGTTCCCCGACCGCGACAACCACTACATCGACGCCGTGCGCTACGCCCGCCAGGATGACATCTTCCGCGGCGGCGCCTCGCGACTTCTGATTTGAACCGTTTGCCCGTTAGCCCGTTTGACCTGTCAACCATAGGACGAAAGGACCGTCATGAACCTCATCACCACCCGCAAGCACGAAATAATCCAGATCCGCGAAGCGCAGCTTCTGCGCAACTTCGCCGCGATCGACGGCGGGCGCCCGTACGTCGACCTGCGCCTCTGGCGCGCCCCCAACGAGACGGACGCCTCGTGGGACGGCGACCCCGCGCGCGGCATCGTCGGACGCAAGGAGCGCACCGCCCTCGTCAACGACGCCGGGCGCGTCGCCCGCAAGATCAACCAGTATGTCTTCCGCGCGCAGGCCGCGCGCGCGGGCGCGGACCCCGCCTTCCTCGCCGACTGCACCCAGGCGCGCGAGGGCGTGGACGCCTTCATGCAGCGCGTCTCGTCCGCCCTCACCGCGGGGCGTTGGTGCTGGCTGCAGGCCGACCGCGCGCCCGTCCCCGAGGGCGGCGAAACGCTCGCGGCGAAAGCCCCCTTGCGCTGGATCCTCTGGGACGCGCTCGACGTCCCCGACTGGCACCTCGCCGATGACGGCACGCTGGACTGGATCATCGTGCGCACCCACGTCTACGACAACGCCGACCCGGCTGTCCCCGCGAAAGCCGGCACGCTCTACACCCTCTACCGCCTCGCGGACGGCATCGTCACCGTGACGGAGGAGACGGACGGCGGCGTTTCGCTCCCCGGCCTGCGCCGCGGCGAACCGCTCCCGGGGCTTTCGCGCCTGCCGTTCGTCCTCGTGGGCAACCCCTCGCCGAAGGCGTGGTGGTTCGATGACGTCGAGAACCTGCAGGCGCAGATACTGAACCTCGACAGCCAGCACAACGAGACGCTGACGGAGACCGTCTACCCGCAGCTTGTCCTGCCCGCGAACATCATGTCCAGCCTCGAGGTGCGCCTCTCGCAGGCCAAAATCGACGGGCAGGAGGTCGTTTCACTCATCCGCGAACTCTGTCTCGGGCGCAAAATCCCCGTCATGGAATCGCAGGAGGACAAGGGCATCACGCGCTACATCGCCCCCGGCGGCGACATGAAGCTCCTGACGGACGAAGGCACGCGCAAACGGGCCCTCCTTTTCGACATCGCGGGCCTGGCGCTCTTCAACAAGGAATCCCGCCAGGCGCAGACGGCCGAATCCAAGCAGTTCGACCAGCTCGACACGAACGCGACCCTGAAAAACCGCGCTCTCCTGCTGCAGGAGGCGGAAGCGAAGATGGTCGCGCTCTCGCGCGTCTTCGACCCGTCGTTCGCCGCCTGGGAGCCGAAGTACCCGTGCGACTTCGATGTCGTGGACGTGGCGGGGCTTTCGGACGCGCTCGTGAAGATAGACAACATGCCCAGCGCGAAGAAACTGCCCGTGGTCGCCCGCTTCACGCTCAAGGCGTCCCTGCGGCTGCTGAAGGAGGTCGCCGCGGGCGTCATTTCGGACGATGACATCTCCGAAGCCCTCGCCGAAGTGGACGCGCTCTCGGACGAAGAGCTCGCCGGCACGCCGCCCGCCTTGCCCGACCCCTTCGCGCACGCGGACGCCGCCGACGGGGACGAACCGGACGGGGACGATCTGACGGACGAAGAGGCGGAGAAGCTCTACCGGGAAATGATGGCGGGGAAGAAGCGATGAGGGGCGGAAGCGAGGTACGTGCGTGGTCAGCCGCACGTCCCGGATACCCTTCGGTTTATGCCCTGCCCGGCAACCTTGGGCCAAACTCTCGGAACATAGACGGGTACGCATCAGACGAGATCTCACGGTGTCGCAGGCCGTACCGCCTAACCGTTTCGATTTGCCCCAAGTATACCATAAAAGCGCCGCGAAAGCAACTGTGGATGCGACAGCCCGGATTTCTCACGGAAGGATGCGGGGTAAATGAAAGGCCAGATGCAGAGCCGGCTACATCCTCCAGGCTGCGGGCTACTGGTTGCGCGGACCGTTTCACCCCTAGCTATCGGTATTGTACCCTATCCCGGCGTCCGCCGTCAAGCATCCCTCAATCCTGTCTAGTCCAGGCCCCCATTTGACCCGTCAACCATATGCAGAAAGAATACCTATGCTGACGATATTGAAAGGCTGTGCCTCTGCGCCTCTTGCGATCTCGCTCCCCGCCGGCCACGGCGGGCAGGGCGCGACGCTCGCCGTGCACTTCCAGACGGTGACGCGCACGCTCGCCGTCCCGGACGGCGCGACGTCCGTCGCCTTTTCGCTTTCCCGCGAAGAGACCGCCCCGCTCGCGCTCGGCGTCTGGCCCGTGAAGATCTGTCTTGTCTCCGCCGGCGGTTCGCGCGTCGCGCTCCTGGATGGACAGAAGATCCGCGTCACAGACTGCCCGGATGAAGTCTCTGCAGGCGGCGGGGGAATCGTCCTTTCGGACGCGGTGGAAAAGTTCGCGGCGGAAGCGAAGACGGCGGCGGACGCGGCGGCGAAGTCTGCGGCGGAAGCGAAGGCGTCCGCAGCGGAAGCGGACGCGTCCGCGGGGTCCGCCAAAGCGGGCTTGGGCGAACATCTGAAGGATTTCGGCAATCCCCACAAGGTCACGGCGGAACAGGTGTGTGCATTGCCCGCCACGAAGCGGGAGGACGGCTCGTACAGCGTGGACAAGGTGGTTGCGATTGAGCCGGCCGCGAACTTGTCCGCGGCGCCCGGCATTGGCATTTGCGCCTTTGATGACACAAAAAACCGCGGCGTCGAAATCTTTGACGAGAGCAATGGCAAATCGTCCCCCCTCGTGCCGGATGGTACGCCGTTTGCGACCATTGGCGCGATCAAGGAAGCGGCTTTCAAATTCCCGGCCTTCTCGGATGAGGATTCGCTCAAGACGGTTATCGCGAAACTTCAGCAGATGATTTCTCTTCTTCAATGGGTAGGAGGCTGACGATGAAGAACAGCGTCAAAGAGATTTTCCGGCTTGTGCGCGAGAACAAACTCGCGGTGTTCGTTGCGTGCGTCTGTTCCCTGGTTTTCGCGGGTGCGCTCTTTTCCGCGCTTGCCGTCACGCCACCGCCGCAATCGATTGCGCTCGGCATGGAATTCGGGGACATCCCCGCGAACGCGACGACGCTCTCCAATCTCTCGATTGAAGGCGTGCTGAACCCGACCGACATCTTCCCCAGCGTGCCTCTTGCCGCGGAGCAGATGCGGCAGGGTGTGACCTACGAGAAGAATGGCGTCTGGCAGGACGCGGCGGTCGTGATCGGCGCGAATGCGAAAGGGACGGTCGACCCCGGGTATGTGGCGAAGGCGCCTTCGAACACCTGCTTGCGCTCCGTGTCTGTGGCGATCGGCGGCCACGCGGACGCGCAAGTCCCGGACTCCCCGAAGTCGCAGGCGATCGCCATCGGCTGGTTTGCGCAGGCGAAAGCCTCGAACGCCGTCGCGATCGGCGCGGGCACGCAACACACCAATGAAACGGCGATGACAGGCGACGCGACCGTGGCAAACGCGAACGAAGCGGTCGCCGTCGGCTACGGCGCAAAAGCGACAGCGCATCAGTCCGTGCAGGTCGGCAGGGGCGTGAATGGCACGGCGCGTTCCTTCAAGTTCCAGGACGTCTTCATCGTCAAGGACGGCAAACTCGCCGTGGAAGACCCGCAAATCGACACGAACACGGTCAAGGAGATCGTGCGCAAAGCCATCGCCGCCGCACTCGACCCGCGCTATGTCGAGGAGTTCGACGACAAAGCGAACGAACGCGTGAATGTAAGGAGCCACGCGCTCACGACAATATCCTTCACGAACAGCCAGAACCTCGCGGGGGTCGAACTTGAACCGTCCACCACGCGGAATTACGACATATTCTTCCCCGACACGGCCACCATGCGCGAGGGGCTGCCCTATGAAATGAAGGTGGCAAATACGAATCTGACGCGCCTGGGCGTTTGGTGGAATCGCCAAATCCTCAAGCTCCCCGCGATGGTCAAGGCGCAAGAGCCCGTCAAGGACATGGTGCTGGTCACGGTGGAGGAGTATCCGTCTGTGACCTCGTCCGACTGGACGCCCGCCATCACGAATGTCGCGTGGGATGTGGTGGAGGGGGGCGGCGAAATGTACATCCAATGCGTCATGGGCAGGAATCTGCAAATGCTCAAGACGCTTGAGCTCAAGTACTTCGTGGACGCGAACTCGACCAATACGGTCGCCCTCTCGGAGTTCGATCCGGCCCGCTATGGCCAAGCATCCCCGGTGATGGACGCAATTCCAGCGACAGCCACGGTTGTCTCGCTCGAAATAACGGACTACTACACGACATTCTACAAGGAGAAGGCAAAATGAGCGAAGAAGCGGCACTCAAAGACAACGCGGCAATCGTCTTCGAGGACAACGCGGCAATCGTCTTCGAGGACACCCCCCGGATTCCTGTTGTCGACGCGGACCCGATATTGTGCATATACAAGGACTTTGACGATCCTTCTGCATTTGAATTTACCGATGATGAGATACTTGATTTCACAAAACGCGAACAGATGAGTCATCTGTTTTACATGAGTGGAAGCAAGACAAAACCATTAGTCCTTCCGGACGGCTTCGGGCAGAGCGCGACCGATTTGTCTCGTTGCTTTTACAACTGCAAATGCCAGTCGCTCACCCTTCCGGACGGCTTCGGCCAAAACGCGACCGACCTGAATGGTTGTTTTTACAACTGCGAATGCCAGTCGCTCACCCTTCCCGACGGCTTCGGCCAAAACGCGACCGACCTGAATGGTTGCTTTTACAACTGCGAATGCCAGTCGCTCACCCTTCCGGACGGCTTCGGGCAGAGCGCGACCGATTTGCATGGTTGCTTTTATTGTGCGGTGAACTTGAAAACGTTGATTCTTCCCGACGGCTTCGGCCAGAACGCGACCGACCTGTCCTGGTGCTTTTATATGTGTGCGGGGTTGGAAAAACTCGTGCTTCCAAAAGGCTTCGGGCAAAACGCCGAAACATTGAAGGAGTGTTTTCTTACCGGCGATTACGGCAAGCTGTCGAACCTTGCGACTCTTATCCTCCCGGAGGGCTTTGGGCAAAAAGCAACAGATGTGGAAATGTGTTTCTGTGAATGCATAGCGTTGACCTCACTGCGTCTTCCGGACGGATTCGGGCAAAAGGCAACAAACATGGTTAGCGCATTTGCATATATGCAAAAACTTCGCGCGCTCATCCTTCCCGAGGGTTGCGGCAGGCAGGCCTTGTATATCGCCACAATGTTCTATGAGTGCTATGAACTAACCGATTTGCACCTTCCGGATGGATTTGGGCTTAAGGCTGCTAGAGCCAATGGTGTTTTTGGAAAGTGTATCGCGCTCACGAACATAACAGGAAATCCGAATTTCGGCGCGTCCTTGGATTTGTCGGATTCCCCGCTTCTCACGGTGGACAGTCTGATGGTCGTCGTCAGCGGACTGCAGACCGTCACGGAGGCGCAGACGCTGACGCTCGGCGAAGCGAACAAAGCGAAGCTAACGGAAGCCCAAATAAAAATTGCCACGGACAAAGGCTGGACAGTGGCGTAAAGGAGGGCTTATGGGCAACGGGAAAATCATCTTTCGAAACAGAAACATCCAGAAACAATGCCGGAATCTTATAGGCACTGCCAATGGAAAAACAATGGGGGATATACTTGCGTCTTTTGCGGAAGTTCCGGCACGCATCAAGGTAAAATTCAACTGGAAATTTCGCAGAAGCATTATCAACCCGCTACACTCGATCTATGGGAATCGTGGTCCAACCAGCTTGATTTTCTCCGAAGGTTTCGGGATGGCAGCGGAAACATTGCGCAGGATTAGCGTACGGTTTGCAGGGACGTCTCTATCATTGCCGGCGGGCTTCGGGCAAAATGCAATAGACATGAGCAACTGCTTTCAGCACAATAAAAACACAACGAAACTTAGGGTCCTTAGCCTCCCCGAGGGGTGCGGGCGGAAAGCGAAGACGCTGAGACAATGTTTCGCGAACTGCGCAAATCTAACCAACCTTGCGTTATCGGACGGCTTCGGTGCAGCTTCAACCGACAACACAGGCGCGTTCGACGGGTGTGCCGCGCTCACGAACATAACAGGCAACCCGCAGTTCAAGACTTCGGTCGGTTTGTCGGATTCCCCGCTTCTCACGGTGGACAGTCTGAGGATCGTCATCAACGGACTGCAGACCGTCACGGAGGCGCAGACGCTGACGCTCGGCGAAGCGAACAAAGCGAAACTCACGGAGGACCAAATAAAAATTGCCACGGACAAAGGCTGGACAGTGGCGTAAACAGTGCGGAGAAAATCGCAAGAAAGGACAAATCCAATGACAACGTCAACTACACCAAACGGAATCCAGACCCTTGTCCCCGCCGAAGGCTGTCGCCTCACGAATGGCGACAGCGTCGCCGAAGGCGTGGTATATCTCGGCAAACTTGATGGACGCGGGAACTGGCGGGAAATCACGGAAGCCGAAGCCGCCGCGATTATCGCCGCGAAAGAGAAGGCTGCAGAAGAAGAACTGTCCGGGTACGGGAAGGAAGCCGCGCCAGATGCGCCGGCTGCCGAAGCCGAAACGCCCAAGGGAGGCGAGTGACATGTGCGACCACGACGCGTATGTTGTGCTGCGCAAGCGCGTGACCGACCTCGAGATTTCGGCCGCGCGGTTCGAAGAGCAGGTCAAGACGCTATTCGTCGCCTGCGCGGACCTCAAGTCCGCCGCGCAGATTTTGCGCACGTTGATAATCGCGATCGTGGTTATCGCCATGCTGGCAATCCTCGCGCTCATCTACGGCGCAGTCGGATCGCGCGGCTTCAACGCCGTCACGACCGCCGCCAAAACCGTTTCCGCCACCGTGACGCCGGCGGGTTCTGCGCTCGCCGCGCCCGCGGCGCCCGTCTCCCTCGCGGCAATGGTAGGGGCCGCAGTCCCTTGCGGCCCGCCAAACGATAACGGTAGGGGCCGCAGTCCCTTGCGGCCCGCCAAACAAGATCTCAAACCAACAGAAAGGACCCCGCAACCATGAAAATCAACTACATCAAAATCGCACTCAAGTATGTCTTCGGCGGCAAGGAAGCCGTCCTCGACTACATCATCGACCTCGCCAACAACGCCGTCGCCGCGCTCTCCGACGCGAACAAGGACAAGGTAAAAGCCGTCCTCGCCTTCGCCGAGAAGCTCCTCGCGCTCATGGACAAGCTCGTCGTGTTCTGCCCGAAGAAATGGCGCAAGGCCTGGCTCGAGACGTCCGTCGCGCTCGCCGCCGTCGTGAACGCCGCCGAAGACCTCGAGGTCACGAAAGACGAACTCACGGGTGTTAGCGCCAATTTCCGCCTCGCCTACGCCGCCTGGCGCGTCGACGATTCCGCGTCCGTCGCGTCGGAGGCCGCCCAATGACACGCGCCGCCTTCGGCTTCCTCGCGCTCATCGGGCTTCTCGCGTTCCTCGCGCTCGGCTCCCTCCTCTTCGGCGGATGCTCCAGCATCCCGACGGGGGTGCGCGTCGTCGCCTCCTCGGCGACCGCGACGAGCCTCGGCAACATCAACTGGGACACCTACACCATCCCCGTCTTCTCGGTCTACACGGGCCCCAAGACGACGATCTGGGTCAACCGCGACTACCTCGCGCTCTCCAGGGTTTCGGCGGGCGGATGCGTCACGAACGACACCTCCGCCCTCGGCGTCTATCAGACGCGGGAGCAGAAGCAGACGCGCGTCGAGCTCGAGTTCGCGCCGCAGGGTTCTGCTCTCGCCGCGCCCGCGGCGTCCCAGGAGCCTGCGCCCGACGCCCCGCCGGCGGCGCCCGCCTCTGACGCCCCGTGAGCGCGCACTGCCCGCAGGACGGCGGCTTCGTCGGCGCGGCGGGGTGCACCCACCCCCGCCACGCCCATTCCCCGCTCGTCAAGAAAATACTGGCCGCCAAGTCGCCGAAGAAAATGCTTCCGGAAGAGGTAGACGCCGCCCTCGGTGAAGGTTTCTATGTTAAATGCGGATCTCATCGTGTCGGCTTCGGGAAGCGCCTCCTCGACCACATCAACGCACACCACCCGAATGATGCAAAAGAACGGAAGACCTTCCTCCAATTCGCCGTCGCGACGGTCAGGGACCCCGATGCCGTCGAGCGCAACCATCGCACGGTCCCGGGCCGCACCGCCTACGCAAAAGCCTTCACGGACTTCGGGCTGCTCGTTATCGCCGACAAGCACCGGAACATCAATGATGTTTTCACATTCGTTCCGAAGCGGAAGATGAAAAAATGAAAGGCCAGGCGCAGAGCCGGATGCGCCCTCCAGGTTGCGGACTACTGGCTTCTCGGACCGATTCGTCCCTAACTGGCGTTATTGTACCATATCCCGGCGTCCGCCGTCAAGGGCGTCTGGCACGAAAAGTGTACCCTGTCGTGAGACACCCGGGACAGGCCGTCCCGGGGAGTGGCGAACGAAAGCGAAAAAGGAGAAGGACCGGTTGAGGAAGCGGCGGAAAAGGAAGCCCAATGCCCGCCCGCCCCGGTTCCCGTTTGACCGGAAAACCATATATGCGGGATGCGCCGATTCCCGGGCCGGACGGCCGAACATGGGCGAAACCCCACACGCCGGGCAGGCGCGAAACTGAAACGGAAACTACGCATGAAGCTGAAAGAAATACTTGCGAAAGTCGCCAAAGGCGAAGCGCTCGCGGACGATGAAAAGTCCTACCTCGGGTCGTACGATCCGCAGGCGGAACTCGATTCCGCCGCCGCCGCCGCGCGAAAGCGCGCCGACGCCGAAGCGAAAGCCGCCAAGGACGCGCTCGCCGCGCTCCAGGGCGAATTCGACGACTACAAGGCCGCGAACGACCCCGCCAAGGGGCAGGGCGAAATCGCGCGTCTGACGAAGCGGCTCGAAAAACTCGAAGCCGAACGCGACGCCGCGAACGCCAAGAGCGCCGCGCTCGAACGCGCCTCGCGCATCCGCTCGCTCGCCAAGGACGCAGGCATTTCCGCCGCCAAGGGCGTGGACCCGAAATCGCTCGACATGCTCGTCGACCACCTCATGGCCGAGGTCGACCTCGATGACGGCGACGCCGTGAAAGCGGCGTTCGACGGCTTCCGGTCCGCCAACGCCGGGCTCATCGCCGCCGCCACCGTCGGCGGCTCCGGGCAGAAGGGCAATCCGGGCGCGCACGCGTCCGCCGCAAACCCCTTCTCGAAGCGGTCGTGGAACGTCACCGAGCAAATCAAGATGCGCATCGAAGACCCTGCGAAGGCCGACAGCCTCCGCGCGGCCGCCGAAGCGGAAACCAACTAACCAAACCTAGACAGAAAGGAACGCCCAAATGGCCGTCACCAAACTCGCCGACATCGTCGGTCACCAGGAATTCGCCAAGTATTTCAATCTGCAGATGCTTGAGCAGTCCGTCCTCGTCAAGTCGGGCATCGCCGCCCCGGATCCCGTCATCGCCGCGAAAATCGCGGAAGGCTCGGGCCTCGAAGGCAAGACGCTCGACATGCCCTACCTCGATTCGCTCGATTCCGCCGGTGACTCGGAAGTTCCCGTCGAGGAGACGGGCGCCACCGCGGAGAAGATCTCCTCCGGCAACGATACCGCCGTCGTGCAGTTCCGCCGCAAGAAATTCGGCGTGACCGACATCGCACGCATCATGCGCGCCGCCGACCCCATGGCGCAGATCGTCGCCCAGCAGGTCCCCTACTGGAACAAGCAGAACCAGAAGATCTTCCTCGCCATCATCAAGGGCGTCTTCGCCGCGAACGCCCGCAAGGCCGGCACGAACACCACGGAGAACGACACGAACGGCTACCTGAACGGCTGCGACGGGGACATGATCCTCGACCTCACCGCCGAGACGGAAGAGTCCGCGCAAATCCTCTCCAAGGATTCCATCATGCTGGCCGCGCAGCTTCTGGGCGACCACAAGGCGGACCTCACGGCCGTGGCGATGCCGTCCATCGTCGAGACCTACCTCGCGGGACTGGACACGAACGCGTCGCTCTATCGCGCTTCCGAGGGCCCGGCTGCCCTGTCCAAGTACAACGGGCGCGACATCATCGTGGACGATACCGTGCCGTACGACCCCACGACGAAGACCGCCACAATCTACCTCTTCGGCAAGGGCGCCGTCGCCTACAACCCGCTCCCCTGCCCGCATCCGTTCGAACTCGAACGCGATCCGGACAAAGCGGTCGACTACATCCACGCGTGGGTGCGCGAGATCATCCATCTGCGCGGCTGGAAGTGGCAGGGCACGTCCGCGGGCCTCGCCCCGACAAACACGGAACTTGAAGCCGCCGGCGCGTGGAAGCGCGTCTGGGACAAGAAGCGCATCCCGTGCGTCATGCTCAAGGCGAAGCTCGGCTAGTCTTTCAGAGGCACTGGTAGCCCCCCTGCCCCGGCGACGGCCTTGGATACTCCTCGTCGCCGGGGCTTTTTGCGCCCCGGCGGACCGCGCACCCGTCCCGCCCCCGCCACCTTCTCTGCGCCGCCGTGTCTCTGTGCCTCTGTGTTGAAACCCATCTTCCCGTTCTCCCGATCTCCACGGCCAATCCCCCTCTCCTTCCTGCCCATCCTGTCTGCCCCATCCCCTCTTTGCCGCCCCCACGGTAGGGGCCGCAGTCCCCTGCGGCCCGCGCCGTCCGCGCACCCCCCGCCCGACGCCCCCACGGTAGGGGCCGCAGTCCCCTGCGGCCCGCGCCGTCCGCGCACCCCCCGCCCGACGCCCCCACGGTAGGGGCCGCAGTCCCCTGCGGCCCGCGCCGTCCGCGCACCCCCCGCCCGACGCCCCCACGGTAGGGGCCGCAGTCCCCTGCGGCCCGTCTCCCCCTTTTGACCCGTCAACCATAGACAGAAAGGATTCTTGCCATGCACCCGCTTGTCTCGCTCGGTCTAACCATCAAACGCCGGAACTTCGCCGCAGCCCTCGCCCGCAATCCCGAAGCCGCCGCCGAAATCGCCCGTCTCGAAGCCGAAAACGCCGCCCTCGCACGCGAAAACGGCGAACTGCGCAAACGCCTGGACGCCAAAGACGCCAAGCGGGGGACGCGCAAATGATCGCCATAGACTGCGCCGACGCCTACTTTTCCACCCGCACGCTCGCACGCGCCTGGTTCGAGTATGCGCCCGACCAGCGCAAGACCGCCATCGAGCAGGCCAAGCGCGACCTTGCGCGCGCCCTCGGGCGCGCCATGCGCGAGAACGAACCGGCCTATGTCTACGGGGACAGGACGCGCGACGAATTCGCCGTCTACGAGCAGGCGCTCTTCACGCTCCTGCGCGACGTCCAGCCCAAGGGCGGCGGCACGCTCGTTCCGTCGCTCCAGCCCGACGAACGCCGCGAACCGAACCGCACCCTCTCTTCCGGCAACGGCAAGTGGTCCGAGGAAGCCCTCGCCTGGCTCGGGGCTTCCAACCGCGTAGAGGTCGTGCTCGCCTAGCCCCGCCATGGCGTCCCCGCTCGAAAAGCTGGTCCGCAAGGCCGATGCGCTCGCCGTGTCGGCGGACCGGCTTGTCGCCGAAACGCTGCGGGGCATCCGCGGCGAACTCGCCGTACTGGCGAAGGAGCTCAAACTCGCTTCCTCCGCCGCCGACCGCGAAACCGCCTACAAGGCGATCCGCACGCGCATGGCCAAGCTCGCCGTGCGCCTCGACCGCCTCCTGGCCGCCCAGCACCAGCTCGCCGCCAAGACCGCCGCGCGCGCCGCCTCGGACATGACGGGCGTCGAAATCAAGTATTCCGCCCGCCATGCGCAGGCCGTCCTGGAACTCGTTTCCCCCGCGCAGGGCGAGAATCTCGCCGCCGTCTTCACGGACCGCATGTCCCAGAGCCTCGTCAACACGCTGCGGGAGAGCGTCGTCGCCGTCCTGCGCGAACAGGCCGTCGCCGGCGGCTCCGTCAAGGACGCCGCACGCGCCATGCAGGAGCGTTGGGACGCCGCGCTCGAAAACGAGACCCCGCGCTTCACCGACGCCGCCGGACGCGTCTGGGACACGAAGACCTACTTCATGATGAACGCCCGCACCTCCACGATGCGCGTCTACAACGACTGCCTCGTGGACGATGTCGCGCGCCAGACCGGCTCGGACCTCATGCGCATCTCGCGCGGCGGGAGCGACCCGCATTGCGCCTGCGCCGCGTGGGAAGGCCAGATCGTCTCCCTCTCCGGCAAGACGAAGGGGCTGCCGACCTATGAAGACGCCCGCCGCGGCGGATGCTTCCACCCGAACTGCGTCCACACGCTCGAAGTCGTGGACGCGGAGGCCGACGCGGACGAAATCGCGCTGCAGAAGGCGCACCCCGTCGCCAAGGCGGACGCCGCCGACCCGGACGCCCAGCGCGCGCGCAAGTACGCGCGCGACCAGGAGCGCAAGCGGAAAACGGAAGGATTGACGGCCGAAGAGGCCCGCCTCGCCGTCGACCGCGACAATCTCGCCGCCGCGATCCGCGCCGGACTCCTCCGCGCCGACGCCAAAGCCCTGGTCGCCAAACTGACCGACGCGCAGGTGTCCGCGCTCTGTCCGGACGGCATGCCGCCGCGTTTCGCCCCCGTAAAGAAGGTCCCCGGCGGCACGCGCGCAAATCCGAAGTACGAGCCCGAGCGGTGGCGCCGCGGCACGCGCGGCGGCGTCGTGCACATCGCCCGCGACACCGACGCCGCCCACCTCGTCGCCGTCGCCAAACTCGCGGAAGCGGCGGAAAGCAAGGAGAAATCCGCCGCGCCCAAGGGCTGGACGCCCTCCACGCCGCTCGAGAAGGAAACCGACGCGCTCATGCGCAAGCTCGGGGTCGCGCATACGGACAAGCCGCTCGACATCGCCGGAACGAATCCGAACTACAAGAAGGGAAAGGAGTGGCAAATCAATTGTCAGCGTTGCGTGCCTGCCTGCGAAGCGCGTTTCCGTGGATACGATGTCACGGCGAAGCCCAAGCCTATGGCGTTTGACAGTCGGGCGGGGAAGCTCGTCCCCGACGGAAACGATGAGATGTTTGCCGACGTCAACAGGGATTCCATTGCTGAAATGCTATTCCCGGCATTTGATCATGTCTCCCCAATCCACTACAGGAAGAAGTCCGACATCGAAAAGCAAATGGCGGGATGGGGCGATGGCGCGCGTGCACAAGTTGTTTGCATGTGGAAAACAAAGAGCGGAGGATTGTCAGGGCACACGTTCATGGCCTGCCAGATAAACGGCAAAACGCATTTCCTGGACCCGCAAAACGGAGACAAGGATTGTTCGGGCTACTTTCCGGGCATACGGACGCGCGGAGAAGCGGCGTTGTTCAACAACTTCGCGCGAATCGACGACCGGCCCTTCAGCGCGCGCGTAAGATTTTGTGCGGGGTCAGCCGATTATATTGAAAAATTGGACGTCTGACACGCAATCTTTAAGCGGCATGCCACCAACCCGATACTGCGACAGGGCTTCGGGAATGGAGGCATATGTGCGGTCGTTCATGAACTTGTAATTGGTCCAAGGCTTCCCGGGTTGAGAATCGGGATTGACGACTTGTTCGTAAATGCTTATTCCGCCAGAGTTTTTTTTGTGGCCTGCGGACGTGAACACAAGCACGCCCTGCAGCTTTTCTTCGGCATCTTTTCGCAGACTGAAAGCCCCGACAGGCAACACCCCGTCAAGAATCTGCTTGATTTTTTTCTCCAGCTCCGGAATATTGTTCCTCATGGCCTGTTCTCCTTTCGTCCATCATTGTACCATATTGCGGCGTTCGCCGTCAACCACGGTTCCCCGGTCAAAGCCGTTTGCGGGCCAGTCCTTTGACCCGCCAACCATAGGCATGGAACTACCGCTTACAGGATTGGACAGGCTTTCGCGCGCGCTCGGAGACTTGCGCACGCAGTCGCGCACGCTTGCGCGCGAGGCGCTCTTCATGTGCGCCCAGCACTGCAAGGCCGTCGCCGTCTCCTACGCGCCCCGCTCCCCGACGATGGCGAACCATTCCGCCGCGCTCAAACGCAAGAAGCGCACGACCGCGCACCGCTATCCCGGCTCGCTCGAAAAGTCCATCGAATGCGAATCTTCCGCGGACCGCGCATCCGTCTTCGTGCGGCAGAATGCGCTTTGCGTCTCCGCCACGGGCTACAACTACGCCAAACGCATCCACGACGAACGCGGCAAGTCCTGGCGAAACCTCGGCGCCGGATCCATCGCCAAGGGCGGCAAGGTCGGAGAGAAGTTCATTGAACGCGCCATTTCCGACAGCGCGGACTGGTGCGAACGCGTCCTCTCGGGACGCCTGCGGAAAATCGAGCTCTAGACCGCCTCTTCCCCGTACCCCGCCCCCCGTGGTAGGGGCCGCAGTCCCCTGCGCCCCGTCTCCCCCTTTTGACCCGTCAACCATAGGCAGTGAGAAAGAAAGGACAACTACATGCGTGAATTCGACTACATCGATTCCCTGACCGTCGCCGAAGAAGCCTGCGCGAAACGCCTGGCGGACTTCCTGGGGAAAGCCGTCTGGCGCGGCGTGAACCCCGGCGAGACGGACTGCGGCGTCTTCAACATCGGCTGGCTCCAGACGGGCGAACACTGCTGCTACAACGCCGAAGCCCTGCACTTCCGCGCCTCGCTGAGCCTCTTCGGCCGCGACCGCACGAACCTTCAGCGCGACATCATGCGCATTCTGGCCGCCTTCCCCATGAACGCCGATTTGCGCGTCGACGATCCGCTGCGCGAGGAAAGCAATGTGCTCGTTTTTCGTGTCGCGCCCGAAGCGCGCGCCGTCGGCGAGGCGCTGCCGACTGATGTCAACGTCATGACGAACGCCGCCCCCGTATTGGCCTACAGTGCCACGCTCGCGATGGACGTCGTTTTCCGGACATCCCGTCCGCGGGCGTAAAAGCGGGAAGAAAGGAGAAAAGAGAATGTCGAGGTGGAAAGATTTGACGTCCGAACAACGCGAACGCCGGCGCGAGAACCGCCGCCGCCACGTCGCGAAAATGAGGGCGATGACGCCCGAAGAGCGCGAGTCCTACCGCGCCAAACAAGCCGCGGAACGCGCCATCCGCCGCGAAAACGCGCAGATGGAGAAAAAACTCCTGTGCGAGATGGACCGCTACGTGAACATGTCCGTGCCGACGAACGAAAAACTGCTCAAATATGAGAAGTTCCGGCAGGCTGCCAACCCCGGCAAGCCCGTGCCGCGTCCCGAATGGTGCTCCCCCGCGCGTTGGCGCATGTTCTTGCTGTGGCGCCGGGACCCCAGACGGTTCATTTGCGCAGGCGAAGATCCGCGTTGCGTCTCGCCGATGGGCACGCTCTCCTTTTTCGGCTGCTGACTTTCGGGGAAGGACCGGAAAATGGACGGCAAAGAAGGCAAACGGCAGACGATTGTCGCAAAGATAGACGAACAGACGCGCCGCATCGACGCGTGTGCGCGGGACTTCGCCGCGCTCGCGGGCGCGATCAACCGCACGCATTGCCTTGCGGACATCTATCGCGACGCGCTCCAGGAGATTGACGCGGTCGCGAACGACGAAAACAGGCGTCCGGATCCGCTCGAGCGCCTGCGGCGCATAAAGCAGATTTTCGTCAAGGTGAGCGTGAAAGCGGTGAAAATAATGGCGGAGGCGAAAAAATGAATGAAACCCTGACAAATATCGCGACCTACCCGACGCCGTGGGAAGTCGACGCGGACCCCGCCGAGGGCGACGGCGTGCAGGTCGTGGACGCCATCGGCGGCAAGGTCTGCGAGATGGACGGTTTTGCGCCCGCCTCGCGCCTGAACGCCGAACTCATCGTCCGTGCCGTCAACCGCCTGAAAGAGGCTGAAAGCGAGGCTGCGCTCCTGTGCGCGGGTTCTGCGGGCGCGGCGCCGTCCGCGCCCGTCCCGCCCGTCTCCCCCGTGGCAGGGGCCGCAGTCCCCTGCGGCCCGCACCCGTCCCGCCCGTCTCCCCCGTGGTAGGGGCCGCAGCCCCCTGCGGCCCGCGCCCGTCCCGCCCGTCTCCCCCGTGGTAGGGGCCGCAGTCCCCTGCGGCCCGCACCCGGCTTTTGACCGGAAAACCATAGATAGAAAGGACCCTTGAATCATGTTCGCACCTTCGTCCACGATCACCGTCTCCGGCTGGATGCTCCAGTCCGTCAACCGCTCCACGCAGAAGCAGCGTGCGCAGGCCCTCACCTCCAAGGGCAACGAGCACGCGTACGCCTACCACTCCGCCCAGACGGCGGAATCCGCCTCCTTCACGCTCGGCGGGGACTACACGGGCAACATCACGCTCCCCGCGCTCGGCGAGGGCATAACGGACTACACGATGACCTATTCGGAAACGGAATTCCCGAAACTGGAAGTCACCAAGTCTTCCGCCGCGGGCGGCGGCTCGTTCGCCGCACCCTTCACGCTCCCGGCGCGTTCCATCGGCTGCCCCTCCGCGCTCCCCGGCATCGCCACGAAAATCGGTCCCTGCAAGCAGATTGCGATCGCCGTCTCCTGCCAGCATGTCGAAGAGACGGACGGCTCGGGCGCCTACAATCCGGCGAAATACTCCGGCATGCGCGACGCGACGGTGACCGTCACCTTCACCGGCGTTGCCGGAAAGCCGGAAATCACCCCCGCCGAAGGCTGGACCACGCCCTCCGAGACCGATTCCGACTCCAACACCGCGATTGCCGCCGGGTCCGTCGTGTACGAGAAGCACTTCCCGGTCGGCACGGACGCCGAGGCGGCGAACAGTGCGGCCTCCGAGCCCTGATTTTCCCCAACAACCGGGGCCGCCGCGTCTCTTTTTTTATCCTCATTTTCCGGACGCGGCGGCCCCTTTTTCAACCATGTCTTTGCGTCTCCAATCCCGTCTGCAGGACCTCGCCGAACGCGGCATCACCGCCGACAAACTGACGGCGGAAGAATTGCGCGCGCTTGTCTATGCCTGCGACCGCATGGACAGCCCCTACTCCGCGATAAACGCCGAACTCTGCGAACATCCCGTCAAGGTCTGCAGGGGCGTCTGGCTCTGGCCCGTCACCGCAGGCGCGCAGATCTGGCTCGAGGAATACGCCGCGAAATGGTGGCGCGCGGGGACGGGCATGTTCCGCTGGGCGCAGGTCTACGCGCTCCGGAACGCCCGCGACCCCGAAGCCTTCGCCCGCCTGACCTCCCCCGCGCGCGCGCGCCCCGCCATCCTCGCCTGCGCCCTCCGCTTCGCCTGCCACCGCGGTGAACTGATAACCGCCGTCAACCGGTGCTACGGCATCGACCCGCACGCCGCGCCGGACAGAACCCCGTCTTCCGCCCCCGAGGGCGGGCACGATTTCGCCGCCAAGGTCGCCTTCCTCGAGATGCGCGCGGGCATCCCCGCCCGGAACTGGCTCTGGGGCAAGTCCCTCAAGACGATGCTCTACTCCTGGGCCCGCCTGACGGCCGTCTCGGACGCGTTCGGCGGCAAGGCCGCGGCCGAAATGGACCTCGAGCGCGACGAGGCGCTCGCCAATCTCGCGCGCGTCGTCTCCGCCATAACCGAAAGGTTCGAGCATGAACAAAATCCTTGAGTATGTCATTTCCGCGAAAGACAAGACGGGAGCGGCGGTTTCCTCCGCCCTCGCCCGCGTCAAGTCGTTCGCCTCGTCCGTCGCGCAAAACCTCGCCAACGTCAAGGCCGGCTTCGACATGCTCGCGGGCTTCGCGCGTTCGTTCTCTTCCGCCTTCGCCGTCGCGATAAAGGAAGCGTTCAAGTTCGAGAAGGCGACCGCCGATTTCAAGGTCCTGCTCGATTCCGCGGACGCCGCGCGCGACCATATCGCCCGGCTGCGCCAATTCGCCTCCGCGACACCGCTCACCTTCGACGATCTCAGCCGTGCCTCCAAGCTTCTGCTCTCCTTTGGCGCGAACGTGAAGGACGTCATGCCCTACCTCAAGACGCTCGGCGACATCTCCATGGGCAACACGCAGAAGTTCCAGGGGCTCGCGCTCGTTTTCGCGCAGGTCCAGTCCGCCGGCAAGCTCATGGGGCAGGATCTCCTGCAGATGGTCAACCAGGGCTTTAACCCGCTCACCGTCATTGCGCAGGAGACCGGCAAGTCCGTCGCCGAACTCAAAGACCTCATGTCCGAAGGCGCGATCTCCTTCGAGATGGTCGCCGAGGCGATGCGCGTCGCCACGTCCGCAGGCGGGCTCTTCAACGGCGCGATGGAAGAGGCGTCCAAGACGGGCGAGGGGCTCATGTCCACGCTCTCCGACAAGTGGGCGGACGCCGTGCGCACCTTCGGCAACCGCTTCACGGACGCGGCAAAGGGCGGCATCCAGACGCTCATAAGCCGGCTCGCGGATCTGGCCGAATCGGGGACGCTCGACGAATGGGCGGATAACGCCGCGCGGGCGCTCGGGCGTTTCGGCGCGAAACTCTCCGAAACGGTGCAGGGCGTCCGCGCGCTCGGTTCGGCGGCGGAATGGCTCTGGAAGAAGTCGGGGGCTTCCGACCTGTGGCACGGCGCGAATTCGATTGTCCAGGGCACGGGCGCACTCATCGGCGCGCTCGTAGGCGGCGGCTCCTTGCGCGACGCCGCGCGGGCCTATGACGAAGCGTCCGCCGAAGAAATCGCCAAAGGCTTCTACGGCGGCAAGGTCTTCCGCGATTTCGCACCCGAGGAGGCGAAACGGACCCCGCGCCGCGCACGCCCGGCGGCGGAAGCCCCGCCGCCCGCACGGACGGCCGCCCCGACACAAAAGCAGGGCGCGTCGCTCGCGCAGATGCTCGAGAAGGCGACCGAAGGCGAACGGCGCAAGCAGGAAGAGGCGGAAAAGAAACTCGCCCGCGAACGCGCCGCCGAAGCCGAAAAACTCCGCCGCCAGGAGGAAGCCGCGCGCCTCAAGCTCGAGCGCGACCTCCACAACGCCCGCGTCCGGCTCCTGACGGACGAACTCCAGCGGCGCAAGTCCCTGCAGTCCGGGGCGGAAGCGCAACTCGCCGCCGCGCAGGCGAACGAGACGCAGGCCTGGGGCTGGTACCGCGACAAGGACGCCCTCAAGGCCCAGCTCGCCGAGGAACGCGCCAACGACGAAGCCGAAAAACGCTTTGAAAAGGATTTCGCGCGGCTCAAATCCAAAAACTGGGACTGGCGCCGCGCCGCCGAATACGGCTCTGGCGGCATGCGCGCCCTCTCGCTCGAGGAAACCGCCGTCAAGCGCGTCGCCCTCGCACGCGAACAGCGCGCCGCCGCCGAAGACTACGCCCGCCAGACCGCCGAAGGCGTCGCCCAGATGGCGCAGACGCTCGAGGAACTCAACGCAACCATTCAGGAAGGGAGTATCGAATAATGGGCTGGACAACGACCGGGTGCACCGTGCGCACCTCCAAACAGACCGCCTCGACCATCCTCTTCTGCCGCCCCGGCGCGAAGAGCGTATTCCAGGTCGAGACGGAGGAAATCCACGAAATCCGCGGGCTGACGGAAGACGCCGCCCGCGCTAAGGTGCCCGACGCCGCGGGCGTCGTGGACAACACGGTCGAGACCGTCTACTACGCCTTCATCGATTCGCTCGTCTTCTCGCTCACGGCCCGCACGGGCGCGAAGTCGGAATGGGCCGCCGCACGGGCGGACGAATCCGGCCAGTGGGTCGCCCAGTGCCGCACGCGCTCTTTCGCCGTCAAGGGGCTCGACACCGCCGTCTGGGGCACGACACCCCTCAACGAGAACGGCGAGGCCATCGTCCTGTCCGCCGACGGACGCTCCCGCGTCGCGTCCGTCGACTCCTCTTTCAGCGTCGCCTGCCAGGCCAAGGGCGGCACCGCCCTCGTCACGAAAATCGAGACCTCCCTCTCCGAAATCCGCTATGTCGCCACGGAACAGGCCGCCTACGCCCTCGTGCAGGCCAACGACGGCACGAGCATGAACTACCTGACCTACGTCTACCGCGTGTCGACCGGCCTCAACGAAAGCGAGGACCGCGAAACCTGCACCGTCCCCCAGGGCGTGGAAAAGAGCGCGACCATGCGCTTCGTCTCCCCGAAAGAAGGCTGGTCCGTCTTCGTCACGGCGAAATACTACAACGTCTTCCCCGGTACGGGATGGGTGGTCGCACAATGATACGCGAATTCAAATCCAGGCGGCTCGTATTCCCGCCCATGCGCTGGATGAACGCCGTCGCCCGCTGGATCCTCGGCGTCCATTCATCCGACGGCTCCGTCGCGATCGCCAACACCCCGAACCCGGGAAACAACGGCTCCATCGACCTGCGCGTCAACGTGGACGCCCTCGCCGCGTCCGTGGGCGCCCTCGTCTGGCGCGTCTGGGCGTCGGACGATCTGCAGCGTGACTTCGCCGCCAAGGTCAAGTCCATTGTCGCCCTGCAGGTGAGCGCGGGCGAAATCTTCAACCAGCTCGCCGCGCGCATCCAGAAGCGAATCGACGATGCGATCGGTGCCGTCGAGACCCCCGAAGAGCCCCTCGAGGCCGGCGGCGGAAGCGCGGTCGGCGGCTCCACGGATCTCGAGGCGACGGCTTACGACTTCTCCAGCGGCGGGAACGGCAATCTGAACGGCGTGAAACTGCCCGTCCTGTCGCGCGCCGTGCGCGTGAGCGACGAAGTGACCAAACTCTACTTCCGCACGCTCACCCTCGCCAAAGACGGCCGCGTCGCCGCGATTTCGGCCGAAGAGAGCAACATCAACGTCTATTCTGCCTGACGCCGCGCCTACCCCGCAGTCCCCTGCGGCCCGCGCCGTCCGCGCACCCCCCGCCCGACGCCCCCACGGTAGGGGCCGCAGTCCCCTGCGGCCCGCGCCGTCCGCGCACCCCCCGCCCGACGCCCCCACGGTAGGGGCCGCAGTCCCCTGCGGCCCG
>ERZ808246.540-NODE-540-length-31118-cov-3.623893_pt1 | contig 31118 bp, 16 predicted proteins | sample MGYA00521083_ERZ808246 | MGnify/ENA primary metagenome ERZ808246 (study PRJEB31516, sample SAMN03275577) | gut metagenome | biome: mammalia-associated habitat; material: feces | host: Papio cynocephalus | place: Kenya | collected 2012-07-07 ...
ATCATATACGGAGTTGATTTCGTCTAAATCGAGATCGAACACCTGACGCTCGCTATGTCCATCGCCATTGAATATGAGCAATCCCTCATTTTTTATATTGACGCGTCGCTTCGACTGTTCCCCTGTCTTGAATGGTTGGTATCCGTTGACATCATCTATTTTCGAATATGAGATTGTTCCGGTCGTGGCGTAGCCACGGAGTGAATCAGCGAGCGGTATTACAGAATTTTCGGTGAACCCGTTAAAATCTGTACGTTCGTTACTGCCGTCAAGATTGACTTTCAAAGCATCGTTACCAAGATTTTCTGATAACGTACCAGGGGTATCAGAAATCCCCATTCCCGTATTGTCACCTTTGGTCACAAATGTCGGTTTACTTCCGGTCAGCGTTTTTCCGAGTCTGATATTCCCACCAATCAGTGTTGTGCTACGCCATAGATTCATGCTTCCGCCTGCTGCGACGAAATCGGCTCCTGCGACGGGGATGTATCCCATCCCCCATTCGACTTTTCCCGCGAGCCCTGCGACGACGCCTGCAACGATGTCACCGTTCGCTATGATTGAACCCTCGCTCTCGTATAAGTCGAGGTATACGTTCCTACCTGCGTATATTGATAGGTTTACGTCGTCGAACGGGTCAACTTCCTGCTGAGCGAATGCCGTTATTGGTGACGCTGTGGCGGATATGACTGTCGCTATCGCCATGATAACGGTTGATATCGCGGCTCCGATTCTTTTTCGATGTCTGGCGGTCGTTTTGGTACGTCTCATGTTCTTGATATACGTGCCTGCCAAAATGTATCGCTCCTTTAAATGAATCGGGGACTGATATAATGTGCATATTGAAATGAATATGCTATTTAAATATTCCTATATTCGTTTCAAAACATGTAATGATATAAGTGCATCTGAAAAGGGCATCATACCTTTGCTATCGGTACGATGCCCTATCATCAGATTCGAATTGGAAGTAGCCGAACGACTTCTACGTGTTTGTATTTGTTGCTTACTTTCGTTTTCTTCGCATAATTGCAATTGTAGGTATGATGCAACATGTTATGCTGATTACGTATGGCAGCGTCTCTATCCCAGTCTGTACCAAGTCATTCAGTACGTCTGAAGCGCTAGGTGGCGTATATGAGTTGTTGAACGTCTCCTCGTCCTTCGCCTCGTCATACGACGCATCGATTCGAAGCGTTCCGTCCCCGTTATCGCTTACCGATACGTCGACTGCGATTGTTTTGCTGTCATATGTGATTCCGAGCTTCCAGCCGTTCTTTTCGACAATCGTGTAGCGATGCTGCCCGATATCGTCTATTCCGTATTCGATTTCGTCGAATGATATGTTCCCGTTTGCGTCGTTCTTTGTGGTTGAGATTATATTCCCATTGCCGTCGTGCAGCTCGAACTCGAATTCTCCGTCCTCAAGCTGCTTCCCGTTGAGCCTTTTGTGTGCCTTCGCGCTGAACCACCCTTTTGCTGTATATTTGTTGTTGAAGTCGTAGGACTCGACGTTCTTTTCGTCAGGCGTAACGTCCATCGTGGGAGTCCCGTTTTCCGATACAGTGAAGCGGAGCGTATATATCGTCTTGTCGTATGTGACGCCCGGTGCCACCGTTTCGTCTTGCGGCTCGATTTCCGACACGTCGAACGAGTACGTTCCAGGTTTGGTTACCGTCATCGGGGCGAATTCGAACTTCTCCCCGGCTTTGCATTCCGTTTGCTGGTAGGTCGTTTCGCCGGGCATTGAGATTGCCCTGTCGTCTATCGCTTCGTTTGTCGCGTTGTCGGACGGGGAGAGGCGGAAGCTGTATGTGGACTCGTCGCTTGACGGTGCGTTCTTGAGCGTCTTCGTTCCGGTTATGGCTGGAATCGTTGCTGATGCTGTGAAGATGTTTGTGAATGAGAATTCGTTCCCATCTTCATCATTGGCTGTTTTCGCTGTCAATGTTCCGTTCCCGTCGTCGGTGAGTATGACGTCGAACGACTTGTCTGTGTCGTTCGTAACGCCGTCGATGTTGCCGCTTTCGCTTATCGTGTAATGAAAAGTTCTCGTTCGAGTACCATCATCGGTCGGTGTTGCGTTTGCCAAGTCGTCTATCGTGTAGGAAATCGGGGAGAAGTATATGTTGCCGTCTGAATTGTTTGTTGACGTCTCTATCGTGTTGCCGTTCGCATCTTTCAATGCGAACGCATACTTTCCCGTTATGTCTGGGGCTTTCTCGTATCCGTTATGGGACAGGGTCTTCTTCCCGCTTATCGGGACGGTTGCCTTCTCGTTTTTCGCATAGTAGTCTGTGAATGTCACGTTCGATGTGTTATCTGCGGTACATCTTATCGTTCCGTTTCCATCATCGATAGCTTTGACGGTTATAGTCGTTTTAGGGGCTATGTCGATTCCTGATATGCCATGCGCAAGCTCGGTAATGTCGAATCGATACGTCCCGCCCTTCTTGAAGGTTATCTTATCGAATGCTGATTGATGATTTCCGTCGCTTGTTACGGTTATTGTATCGTTTGATGGGAGGTGTCACACCGACGAATAGATACTACAAGATGGCACGGATTAGAACCGATTCCATCATGATCGAATGAGAAATAATATATACATAGCGATTTTCTAGAAAACTATTTCATATATAGCGATGTTTATTCGATAATAATCAAGGTATTTATTGATGCCGATAATATATTTAAATTGGCGGTTTTCTGATATGGATGAAAAGAACAGCGATAACGTTGCGTGGAAATTTTGGCTAATGAAATCAATCATGATGTGTGTCGTCGCCGTTGCAGGAGTCGCAGCATATCTGTATTCTAATGACGGTGGAATGCCGGTGAGCGGTACGACAGGATCGATTAAATGGACGGCCTATAGAAGTGATACTGTATCGGATTCTGAAGAAAGCTTCGATTCGAACGGCTCAAGCGATATGTCAAGCGATATGTCAAGCGATATGTCTGTCGCGGCGCATCCGAATGATTCCTGGACAGCTAATAAAGGGTCGATTCATTTGCAGATAGTAGGTCCGTCTATCCCTGCAATAAGCGGATTAGACGTCACCGCAATTGATGGGGACGGTACGCTTATCGTAACGCCGATATACGATAAATCTAACGGTGGCATTCAGACGATGGACATATCGGTATCTGAATGGGATATCGATGGTGGGAAGCCTGAGAAGGTGACGAGCGTCAAAATCAAGCGCGATAGCGGCGTTACGGAGGCGAAGAAGGTCGATTGATAACGACGGATTCTTCGATACAATGTGGCTCTTCCTGCCTGTCTTCTCGCTGATTCGAGTCGAGTTACTGGAAGAGCCACAAGCTATCGCTGTAGCGATACATTCAGAAATACATTAAACGTTTTATAGTTTTGAATGTATGCTTTACGAAGAATATTCACTATCATGATACGACGAATATCAGCAGCGCTGTATTGCTTAATATACGAGAACTAATGTACCATTAGGAACATTATCGAATATGTATTTTGCATCGTTATAGAACAAACGGGTACATCCAGCGCTTTCATAGCTCGGTGTACCGTCATAGCCGCTATGGAATCCCTGCCCATCATCAGATCCGTCTTCATCCCAGCATGTGATGAAGCACGTGAAAAATGACGAACCTTCTGGACCGTCAGTAGTTCTATGATCTATATGCCAGACACCGGTGAATGTATGAGTGTTGCTGGTGATATTGTCAATATATCCCAAATCAGCATAAAATGCCTTATCGAGTGCATATTCGATCCCATCTGTATCTGATTGCTTAAAAATACCAACTCGGCATTTGCTAGTGTCGATTGCTATTGCATATTCGCCATTATCATGCTGGTTGATGATTTTATTCAGCATATTTGATACATATTCGATATCACCTTTCCATGATTCGTTTGACACATCAAAGTGCTTGCTGACTGCGTCTTGCGATACGATATCATTGCTGATGTATGATGCAATATCGGTTGTTATCATTTTGTCGTGGATTATTGGTTTATTTGTGATAACCTCATTTTGAGAATCGATGGATATAGAATCAGCATTGGCTTGTGCTGATATGCAAGTATTTTCTGCTAGCGCAATATACAAAGCAATGGACATTGCGACACATAGAGTTGCTTTAATGATATTTTTTCCTAATTTCATATCTAGCCGTATCTCTGATAATGTTTTTCAATAGTTACAATTGTATCGCTTTTATTGCATGAATTGTTTATTATGCATTGAATTACATTATTTCTGCATATATTGCTTATATTTCATGCTACCTATTCGTAATTTACGTATAAAATAAGAATGCTTCGCGTGATTGCCGTGTAGCAGCGCGAAACATTCTGAAAGTATCAATTGTTTTTTTATTTTTATAGACGATAATTAATTTTTACCGTTCTCAGATTTATTCGCAGCTATCATCTGTGAGAACATTGATGTCGATGATTCGAAGTCGTTCGGGAGGACGACTGTTGATGACTTGCCGCTCTCGGCGAACGCCGTCATCATATCGACCCATTGTGTGTACATGAATAGGAGATTCGCGTCTTCAGCCGATACGCCTGATGCCTGTATTGTATCGAGTGATTCCTTGATGCCGTTCGCGATGGCTTTACGCTGCAATGCAACGCCGCGTCCCTGCTGCTCGGCGGCTTCTGCTTCGCCCTGTGCTTTGATACGGATTTTCGTTCTTTCCGCTTCGGCGAGCCCGTTCGCCGCTTCCTGCTGGCGGCGCGCTGCATTGATTGCATTCATGGAATCCTGCACGTCTTTCGGCAAGTCAATCTGCGTGATGAGCGTTCGGACGATGACGAATCCGTATTCCATCATACGCGTTGATACCGTCTCGTTGACCATCTCGGCGATTGCGTCCTTCTCTGAGAATACCTCATCGAGGTCGTAGTTGGGGATTGCAGATCGAAGTGCATCTGCGACGTATGCGTTGATTTGGTCCATCGGATTCGCAAGCATGTAGTAGGCTCGGTAGGTTCCGGAATTGAGTCCGCCGTCGCCCATGTTGTAATCAACATGATATTGAATCGAGACGTCCATAGTAATCGTGACGTTGTCTTTCGTCTTCGATTCGATATTGCTCTGTAGAGACATCGTTCTCATCGAGACATGCTGCACGACTTTATCGATAAATGGGAATTTGACGTGGAATCCCGGTCCGACAATCGATTTGAATTTGCCTAGCCGTTCGACAACCGCCTCGTGCTGTTGCTGGACAACGAAGAACGATCCCCCTACGAACATGACGATGATGACTAATATAATGATACCGATAATCATATGTACTCCTTGTGTATTTTGTATCGATATTGAAAGGCTATTGCTTTGTTGCTTTTTCTATATACGGATAATAGCCGATTAGAAGTTTGATGGCGAAATAGGAGAAATGGCTTACGATATCGCTAGTATGCTACTCATCGCTGTATTTGTCGAGATATTCAACTACGTTATGTGCCACGGCTTGCATGACAGGTATGCATACTGAATTGCCAAATTGATGGTATGCTTGCGTGTTGGATGCGTCAATGAGAAAACCGTCGCCGAATCCCTGCAATCTCGCGCATTCCCTTGGTGTCAATTTTCTTGGGCGTATTCCGCCGTCATCTATGAGTATTTCGCTCCCATCTTTTCCGTATCTCGCTGAAATCGTGTTGAGATACGGGGAATCAGGCGTGAAGAGCGTATATCCGAATCCGTTTCCTCTCTCTTGGTTCTTTTTTTTACGGTCTTTCAGATAATTCCATAACCTGCCGCTTAATCTGAACTTCTCGATGTAATCTTTCCATTCGTCATCATTCCATCCGGATTGCAATGCCTTGTCATGCATCTCAAGGATATCTGACGCATGCAGATTGTCACGGTTGCATGTAGGCTCGGGGTATTCGAACTCATCCGCGGCATTCGGATAAGCGTCTCTATCAAAACCGACTATGATGACCCTGTTCCTGTTCTGAGGGGCACCGAAATCGCGCCCGTTGAGGACTTGCGGGGTCGGGACACCATAGCCGATGTCATCGAGGGCAGACAATATCGTCTTGAACGTGTTGCCATTATCATGTGTGCGAAGTGCGGGTACGTTTTCGAGCATGAATGCCTTCGGGTGGCGCTCTTTTAATATGCGCGCGATTTCAAAGAACAGCGTTCCTCTCGTATCGTCGAATCCTCGTTTAAGCCCGGCATGCGAGAACGCTTGACATGGGAACCCACCTAAAAGGATATCGAAGCTCGGGATATCAGATGCGTCTATTCCCGTTATATCGCCTACGCATTCCTCACCATAATTGATCCTATATGTCCTTACCGCATGCTTATCGATTTCCGATGAGAACACATTTGTGCAGCCGAACAGCGTATAAGCCGATCGAATACCGCCGATGCCAGCGAAAAGGTCAATTATCCGATAACCGCTACCGTTATCAGTTATCATGGGATCGTTCCATTCGTGCTTATCAAGCAATCCGTAGGCTTTCAGATATTCTCCGAGGAAATCATCGAGTGCGTTCTCTTCGAGAACATCGACGTGTGGCTTCTTATAGGGGAACGGAGCGTTGCGTAATATGTTTCGTTTTTCCTTGATAGTCAATTCGGCAGTATTGATCATATGTGTGTATCCTAATTACGATATGTACGTATATTGGTATTATACGATATACAAGTCATGTACAAGAAAAAGCACGGAATAAAAAGTCTTTCGTCCCGTTTTCTCTTATTGATTGACGAAACGAAAGACACTGTATAATGTTTTCTACTGTTAAATTATTGATGACTTGTTATTTTTTTTATTTTCGTTATTTCATTCGCGACTTCTTCATGATGATTGCTGATACACCGACAATTGCGATTACCGCAATGATTATGTATGGAGCTTTTTCGATACCGGTTTGCACAAGGTCACTCGTCGTTTCGGCTATCGGCGCTGGCTGCAGCTGTTTTTCTTCTGGTTCGTCTTTCGGTTCTTCCTTCTTTGGAAGTTCATTATAAAGTGCGGTCACATCGATATTTGATGTGATGTTGCTGAAGTCCTTGTCCCATCCTGTGAACTCATAACCGTCTATCTTCGGGGCGTCTGGTGCTGTTGCTCCCTTTCCGTATTTGACGGTTTCTTCTTTAATTACCTTTCCGTTCTTGTCGAGAAAACGGACTTTGCACTCCTTGTGGACGAATTTAGCCGTATAGATAGCATTCTTCCATAGGGCGGCATCTGGTTTCATCGGAATGAATTTCTCATTATCGGATATTTTGTTTCCGCTCTCGTCATACCAACCGTCGAATGTATAGGCATCGGACGCATTCGCCGTGCTTCCCTTCGCGATTCCCGTGTCTGGATTCAAATCGTCGAAAGCATTGCTCAAGGTGTTTCCGCTATCGGACTCGTCATCATCCGTTTCGATGATATAAGTGATACCGACATGTGCGTTTTCAACCCACTGTGCATAGAGAATCACTTTTGCTCCATCTGTTGAGGTTAAGTTCATGACGCTCTGCTTATCGATATATTGCGTGCCGTTTGCATTCGAATCGGTGTTCCATCCTATAAACGTATATCCTGCCCTTATAAATACGTTCTGTGTGAGATTCGCTGCCTCATTGTATGTCATTTGCTGATCTGGCATCATTCCGTTCGACTCGTCGCTGTTCTTGTCGAAGGCTATCGCATAGCTGATCGGCACGTATGACATGGAGATGGTCATATCTCCTGTGACGTTTGTCCCGTCGCTATTCCATCCATTCGGTTTGTATCCGGTATGAGTAGGTACTAACGGTAACGTCGCATTGCCGCCGTAGTCGACCTGCTGCCTGCTGATGACGTCATTCGTCTTGCCGTCGATAAATGTGACTGTGTAGCGGTTGATTTTCCATTGTGCGTATAGAGTGACTGCTCCGCCGTCTTCAGACGTGAGGTTTGTTACTTTCTGCTTATCGGAATATGTGGTGCCGTTGCCATTTGCTGTATCGCTCCATCCTGTCCACGTATAGCCGGTGCGTGAATATCCGTTAGGCGTTAACGTGTCTGGTTTGTCATATTCCATCGATTTGTCGGCTGTCGTGCCTCTTACATCATCCGCATTGCCATTGAACTTGACTGTGTACTTGTTCGGACGATAATTTAGCGTTATCGTCTTGTCGGCGGTTATGTTATCCAATGAGCCATCCCATCCGGTTGTCGTGTAGCCCTCGTGAGACGGTTGGCTCGGTGCGTCTACCGACGAGCCGTACGTGACGGTCTTCGTCGTTATTGTCTTACCGTTGTGCCCGTCGATGAACGTAACGGTGTATTCGTTCGCTTTCCATTGGGCGTACATCGTTGTAGCGGAACCGTTGTCTGTGAGAAGGTTGATAACGGATTCTCGGTCTCTATATGATTTTCCGTTCGTCTTGTCGTCGCGTCGCCATCCTGAAAACGTGTAGCCTGTTCGCTTGAATGCGTTGGATGAGAGGCTATCGGCCTTGTCGTATTCCATCTTCTGGTCAGACATGGTTCCCGTGCCACCGTTTGCGTCGTATCTGATTGTGTATCCGTTTGCCTTCCATTGCGCGAGAAGCGTTACCGTTCCGCCGTCGATTTCGGTGAGGTTGTTGACTTCCTGCCCGTCAGCATAGGCTTTTATCTTATCGTTCTGCTCCTTCCATCCGGTGAACGTGTAGCCGACCTTCGTGAAGGCGTTCATATCGAGTGCCTTTGCGACATCGTATCGCATTTGCTCGTTCGGCATCGTTCCCGTGCCACCGTTCGCATTGAAGATTATCTCGTAGGCATTGGGGCGGTAGCTGATTGTGACCGTCTCATCTTGAGTAACGTTCTTATAGTTGCCTTCCCATGTGAGAGCCGTGTATCCATTGTGAATCGGCTTCGTAGGTGGCACCGCGTTGCCTCCGTAATCGACATGTGACGATGAAATGACGCTGTTATCATGTCCGTCGATGAATTTGACTGTGTAGGTATTCGTCGACCACTGTGCATAAAGCGTCACGATATCATTCGGAGCTGCGGTAAGGTTTTTGACTTCTTGCTGGTTAGAATATACGGTACCTGTGCCGTCAGGTTTCGTGTTCCATCCTGTGAATTTCGCGCTTACTGAGGTGAAACCGCTTTTCGTCAAGTTATTTGCGACGTCGAATGTCATATTCATCGAGGCTGTCGTCCCCGTAGCGTCGGTTCGATTCTTATCGAATTGAATCTTGTATGCGTTCGGGGTCCATTGGGCATAAAGCGTAACAGTACTATTGTTCTCGCTCGTGAGATTGATAATCGATTGCTTGTCCTGATAAACGGTTCCATTTCCATCTGCCTGTGTATTCCATCCAATCCACGCATAACCGGTTTTACTGAAGTCATTAGCGGCTAGGTTATCCTGCTGATCATATTTCATATTCATAGGTTGCATGGTGCCGGACGTACCGCCATTCTTGTCAAATCTGATTACATATGAATTGGGGACATAGTTAAGCGTAACAGTGATGCTCTCAGTGATGTTATCGAATTGCTTGTCCCATCCTGAGTCCGTATAACCTTCATGATATGGAGCGTCTGGGGCAGTTGCAGCTCCCCCATATTTGACGCTCTCTTGCTTGATGACTGTCTTGTCAAGACCGTCAACGAATGTCACGTTGCAGCTATTTGTTGACCACTGGGCATAGAGCGTCACAGTTCCGCCATCAACATTCGTCAGGTTCTTGACTGATTGCTTATCTGAATACGCTTGTCCGCTTCCATTTGCTACAGTGTTCCATCCTGTCCATGTGCGACCTGTGAGCGTAAATGCATTTGTAGCGAGGTTCTGCGCCTTGTCGTATTCCATTTGCATGTCCGACATTGTGCCAGTGGCATTGGCGTCGTTCTCGTCGAACCGGATGATATATCTGTTCGCTCGGTAATTGACGGTTATCGTCGTGTTCCCGGTAATATTCGTGAGCTGTTTATCCCATCCGATTGACGTGTATCCTTGATGGGTAGGAATTTCAGGCGGTGTTGCGTTGCTCCCATGATTGACTTTTTGCGTGGCGATGGTTTCCCCAGTATATCCGTCGACGAACGTGACGTTATAAGCATTAGTGCTCCATTGGGCATAAAGCGTAACGGTTGCGTTATTTTCTGAAGCGAGGTTTTCTACTGCCTGCTCATCGCTATATGATTTGCCGCTACCATCTGCTTGTGTGTTCCATCCGGTGAACGTTTTCCCAGTAAATGAGAAACCATTGCGCGTGAGATTTCTTGTTTCATCATACTTTATCGATATTGACGATGTTGAACCGCTTGTGGAACCATTCCCATCGAATTGAATCGTGTAGGTATTGGCATCCCATCCAGCATAGACTATTGTGTCAGAATAAATACTGGAATCGAATCCATAATTAGTTATTCCTGATGATGTTGTCTTCCAATCAGTAAATGAATAACCTTTTCGGATGTTGCCCGAACCGTTCACCCAAGTCGTCGGTCGGGTAGCAACGTCACCGAATAATACGGTTTGCACGCTTGGAATATTGACGGACGGGGTACCTGAAAAATTCGCGTCGAACGTGACAGTTGGATTTTTGCCCCATACAGCATAGTAATGTTTACCTGGTGCTGACATCTTCAATTCACTGATTTTGTATATTTTTGATGAGATTGCATTAAGACTCGATATAGATGTTATAGGATCGATTTGTTCCTCAGCCCACCCGAGAAACGTGTAACCATTGCGAGTCGGTTTATCGGTTGCGGCTATTGATTCCCCATCATGATAATAGAATTGATAAATTCCATTTGAATCTTTATATGATGAAATTGGACCGCCTGTGCCTCCATTATCATCGAATATTACCGGGTAAGCGATATCGAATACAATGTCATCGAGGTTGTTTCCGTTCATTTCTGTTAGTGAAGATTTTGATGCGAAGGTGAACCTTGTCGTCGTCTGCCCATCTGGAATTTGATACGTTCCGGTGTATGTTTCCCACTGACTCGCTAAATCATGCGGATCCTCCACATTACCTTTCGTTGATATTACTGTTCCGACGAAGCCTGTTTCGTCACCGTTTCCGTTGGTCGTCGTTCTTGTTGCATTCTGGGCAGTTTGCGCCGTTGTCGTTCCAATCATAACTGACATCGAATCAGTTCGATTAGCGTATGAGGAATGTTTAAGCGACCATGTATATATTGAGCCAGGCGTTGTAGATAAATCCTGATAGATTGCCGATAGGCTATGAATCCCCAGCTCAGCAAATGCATTATGTGTATTGATATCCATATTTATTTGGACTGTTTGCTCTGGAACGATTTGCGTCCAGTCGGTTACTTTCTGCTGTGTCGATTTCCACCCGAATCTGTTCATTGAGAAATTAGGAATTGTTTTCCAACCGTCAGCAGCATAATCTGTTGGTAACGCTTTTCCACCATTGACATCTATGTAGTAATCATAGTTATTGACTTGTCCGGTTGCCGCTCGTAACTCGTCATAACCTGGATATTCGAAATTCCCGTTCACGAGAGCCGTTGGCAGCGTCGCGGCATTTGCGGATAGGGTCATAATCGATAGGAACGACATGAATACCGCGACAATAATCGGTATCGATGTATGTGAATGCATTCTATTTATTCTCATACACCCCCCCCCCACATTCTATACCAGCAGACATTCTTCGATAAGTGCGGACATTGTGGCTAGTTAATGATGGATTTTGTGCATAAATATTGTTCATAGCTATATGTAGACCTCGCTGAGAATCGTAACCTATCTCTATAAAAGTTTCAATTTGAATTCTGGTATGTCCGAGTATAATTTATTGCATGGTAACAGATTGAAAAACTGTATCATTGATGATTTAATATAAAAAATATGTATTAGTAATTCGCTGTTCACATCGTTTTTTCTCCGCGTAGGTCGATAAGTAAGTAACATTGTTTGCACTTATTTGCATATTCCTAAATTAATCATATCTAAAGAATACGCTTGAAATCGGCTCGATTGATACTTATATAAAATGTGAATATTATAAGCAATGGGTGATTATATCGAGTAGCTAATATTTTTTAATTGTAATTTAATCTACTTATTAATGTAATAAACACATTTGAACGATATGTATTCATTTCGAATGCGATACGGTAAAAAAACACTTGAGATAAGCATGAGTTCCGTAATACCAAATTGAAATGTGCGCATGTCAGAGCTAGCAGCATATAGTTATTGGCTTATTTTTCGAGATAGGACATACATGAGAACCGAACCCTATTCGAAGATACGGGAGGACGAATGGCACGTCGTAGAATGACGAGAGTCGCATCGATGCAGGGGAGCACCGACGAGGCACTCCGTGCAATGCAGGATGACAACAGTGCCGAGGACGCTGAGGCGAGGCGAATTCGAGGCGACATCTATAAGATGCTCGATCAAGGTACCGCATCGATCACCGATTTGTGGGCGCCGCCGAGAATGAAGATTCTCTACGACAACATCGAGATGGGCGATGAGGCGTTAGCCGTATATACGATTTCGAACTGGCCGACTGAGCTCCAATACGGGTGGTTCAACAGCCTCATCGACGATGACAGCCTATCGGATATAAAGATGGACGTGTCGATGCACATTCACCCGATTCGCAAGGAATTCGCTACGACGTATCTGCAAGACAAATTCGCCGCGGCGGCGAGCGATGCGGCGGCCGAGCAGGAACGCGGAAAGGTAAAGCAGGCGAACCAGGAAATCTACCAGAGACAGCAGGATACCGCCCAGCTCATGATGAACATGCTGAAGAACGGGAACGAGAACATGTTCCAGGTATCGCTCGTGATCGGCATCTACGGGCAGAACAAATGGGCATATGATGACGACGGAAACGAGTACCTCGAGAAGGACGCTCACCAAGACCTTGTGGAGAAGACGAACAGGTTCAAGAAGGTTCTGGCGAAGAACTCACAGGGAGGATTCGGACTGAAGCCGCTACTGCACCAACAGAGGGATGGCATCAAGTCACTTATGCCGATGGGGTATGGCGGTCTGCATGCCTTCCAGAACTTCTATACGAGTGCGCTGGCGACGTCATATCCGTTTACGCAGGGTAACATGCAAGTCGAGAACGGTATTCTGTTCGGGCTGCAGCTTCCTAGCTCACAACCTGTTTTCTTTAACCCGTTTGATCGTAAATGGTTGCATTCTTATAACGGATTGGTAGTCGGCTCGATGGGATCAGGTAAATCTGCATATGCGAAAACTCTTCTCGGACGCCTCGCGCTACAGGGAACACAGCTGTTCATCATCGATCCAGCAAACAATGCCGGCGGTGAATACACGAATCTCGCCACATCGCTTGATGGAACAATCATTGACTTCGGCGGTAAGGACGGAATCTACCTTAACCCGTTCGAGCTAAGTATTCCAAGCACATGGCATAAAGGAAACGCGACAGATAGCCGCCAAGCGTCAAGCATATTCAAGGCAAAGAAGGAATATCTGAGCAACCTGATTGATATCATGGCCGATCAGTTCATGGAAGGGTCTGACGCCGCATCGGTCTTCGGTCCAGCACGTGCAAAGATTCCGTTCGTCCTAGATGCAATGCTAAACGCCGTATATGTCACGAGCGGTATCTCAATCGGAGGCAAACGATTCACATACGATCAGTGGACGCCGAAGAAGATGCCGACATTGACCGATTTCTATAACTTGGTTTCCGAATATGATAAGAATCTCGGGCTTTACCAGACTCGTGATCAAATCATGGCATGGGGGCAACAGAACCTTCGCGACGGTACGTTGATTAACAAATCATCGAAAGCCGATAAAATCATGTTCGCTTACTATAACTACATCATTCGCTCAAACAACGAAGTATGGAAGAAGGAGGAACATGACTCCGTACACCTGCTTCGTAACATTCTCGAACCGTTCATGGCGGGAGAGGATGGGGAGGAGATGTCACCGAAGGCGGCACTGTTCCACGGCGAGCGAAAAGCAGACCTTTCGAATCAATGCATCGTATTCCGTTTCGGAGGAAAGGATAACAACGAGCAAATCAAAGAGCTTGCGATCTTCATGTGTTTCGAGCTCATCAACCAACGTGTCACTGCGGTCACAACGAATAGTGTTTATAAAAACAAGCTAGTCGTTCTCGACGAGGCTTGGAAGCTTATCAAGACAAAATCCGCACGCGCGTACGTCGAGAAGTTCTGTCGTGAGGGGCGTAAAGCAAATACGGGAATTTGGCTGATTTCGCAGTCGTATATGGACTTCCAAGGCGAGAATGCTGTATTCGCAGATTTGGCAGAGATGCAAATCATTCTGTCCGTCCCTGAGAATGAGGTATCCCTACTCATCGAGGATCTCGGTCTTTCTTCCTCGATTGCCGATATGATTAACTCCGATAAATCTAAGCATACCCCGGGAACGGGCGTGTTCGCAATCAAGGGGCGTATCAAGAAAAAGATTCCAATCTACAACTATATGTCTCCGCTTGAGACACAGATAGCCGATACAGCCGATGCGACGAAACCGCCCATGAAGATTTCCGACTTCATACCGCCAGAGGAAATGGAGAAGCTCGGAATCAAGGACGAGGACGCTGCAGGCTACGGTGCGATATATGGCGATGACTAAAGTTATGTAATGGTGACGGTAGGAACGAGTAAACTTATCTTTCTTCCCTCTTTGCTACCGCCACATACCTCTAGTAGCCATTCGCATGAATCGAAAGTATTTAATTAAAGATATTAGTTCAATCAACAATCATAAGTAATTGATTATCCTGATTTTCTGAACGCTTCCCGTCCTCTTTTCGCATATCTTTCCGTCTGATCGTATCGATAGAGGCAAACTAAAAGATACAGGCGGTTAGAATAGGCTATACGAATAAAACATATAAGGCGATTAGATTAGCCAAGTAGATAGACGAAACGAAGAACATAAGACATCAGTAGTTCGATTTAACTAAAACGGTTTTAAATATCAACGAAACGCCTGCAAGCGGAATGATGAAACAAGGAGCACCGACGATGGCGTCAAACATGAACAGAAGGAAAGGAAACCAGATGAGCGGTCAGCGGCGTCCTCAAGTCCCGCGAGACGCGGCAGCGGTTTTCTCCCAATACGACGATGACGATCCGTTCAGCGATATACCATCGTCCTCGTCGCCCCGCAAATCAGCTTCCCGTGGCGGCTCATCGATGCAACGTAGGGCATCAAGCAGTTCGAAGACGCATCGCCCGCCATCGTCGGGAGGTAGACAAGCACCACGTTCAGCAGGTACTGCACGTTCGCCTCGTAGCAGCTCGTCGCGCCTTCCAAGCGATTTACAGAATATGAATATTGACGGTTCTGTAGCCTCGTTCCGCGCGACAGATATGCCGAATCGACCGGCTAAGAGGCATAATACCGGCATGCGCGTCCAACGAGGGCAGCTAGTCGATATGACCGATGAGACGGAAGACGAGGCGACGGGTATCAAGGGGTGGTTCGGACATGATCCCGAGCATACGATGCTTATGTTGTCAGGAGGATCTTATAAGGGGAATAGCCTCTGGGATTGGGTACGTCTCATCGTCTTATGGATGAATTATCATAAGTTAGTAATTGTCCTCATATCAGCTTTGTTCGTGTTAATCGGGTTCCTGTTCAATAAGTACATTGCCGTCGGATGGGCGTTCGTCTCTGTCGTTCTAGGCGTTATCTTGACGCAAATGGGCGACGAGTACGACGAGATGGCATTCTATTTTGCCGGAATCATTTCGTTTATCGTGCCGTTCCTCTGGTAGCTGATCGTTCTAACACGCACGTTCTATTATTTCTATACATAAATGACATATTACTATTTTAATCGTGCTGAGTGGCTGCTTTATGCGATTCCATTTCCTCAATTTGTGCATGAATTGTATTCCATTATTCGTGTTTAAATTGTTTTCGCAGGTAGATGTATTTATTTATAGATTCTTATCAACGATTGGATATGAATAAAATATTTCGATGCTAGATTTTATCGATGTGCCGCTTATTGATTAATAACGAAGTCAATATTCATTTTTAGTCTGATTTTATTCATTTTATTATATTCATACATCTGTTCGCTTTTGTATGAAGCACATTGTCAACGGTAATGCAACTTATTCATAGAAAATCTTAATGCGTTAAGCTGCATGTTCATCAAACCATCAAAATTAGTTTTTTATAGAATTATGTGTGTTTTTTGCGCATCATGGGGTTTTTCATTTGCTTTTTTCTAATTTTTCATTGACACCTTAAATAATTCAATATATCTTATGCATTGTAAGGATATTAAAAGTTTGTTTATTGATATAGAGAAACTTATTAATTGATGAGCAAACTAACTTCGGTTTTTCCTGAAGGATTAGAATAGGAAATGGTGGATCGCGATTATGGGCAAGTGGAAGCGCAATTACTACACCGACGAGACCGGTCATAAGCATATTGACATCGTCAACACAGAGCAGGAGGCACCTGCCTACGTTAACCCGTTCGTGAAGAAGAATCTGACCCTCATGAAGTGGGTCATCTATATTGTGTTCGGTGGACTGAGCGTCGCTGCCCTGTTCATGGGGAGCTGGATTCCGCTGCTCATGTTCGTCGCTATCCTGTATATCGGTCGACCGTCGAAATAGCTTGGAACGCTCTTATAATCGCACAATTGGATAGTCAGCTTTGCCCATCTGATTGTCCATTTGTTGATTGTGAAATCGTTTTTCCTACGAATACTAGGCTTTAAGTGGTTCGTCCCGTCATTCGATAAGAGCGACGGGACGAACCACTTTATTACGTTGTTATATAAAAGAGGTGCGTTACTCTTCTATAAAACAAGCGTAGCGCACTTTTTATTATGATATTTAAATAGCTTTAGATGTTATCGATTTGACGAGGCGTTCCAATCATTCACATCGACATAAAATTGAGGGTTTAGCTTCTGGAATACTCGTAGATTCGTGAAGCTGCGATCTTTCTTCAGGTTTTTGAGCACCATCAGGAAATCGGGGAATGACACGGGTTTCCCTTCCGGTTCCTTGTCGGTATGCACTACCTCCAAGACCGTCGTCCCGTATGGCTGGACGAACTGATCGAGATTATAGTATGTACCGTCGATTCCGAAACTCCACCTGCGCTTCTTGACGCTGCGAAAGTTCTGCGGCATGTTCGCATAGAATTCGTCCTTCGACGCCACGTGCGAGGAACGCGCCTTAATCGGCCCAGTAGCGGAATCGCGTTTGATGCTAGCCGAATACTGTTCGGTGCCATCGTCGAGCACGAGCTTGCGGTACATAGTCTGCACGCCGTCCTGCTCGATATAGTAAATCTCGATTTCGCCTTGTGAGACGTTATCGACCCCTTTGAGCTTGTCGAGCTCCGTAGAACTCAGATTGGCGACCCTGAACTTATCAGGCTTACCGATGACGGTCGGGAGGCCGGCGGTATGGTTTGCGGCGGCGATGGCGTTACGTACCTTAGCATCGAAGGAATCCTCATTCGATATCTTCACGAACTTATCGCACCCTGACCATGCTTCGAGAAGCTTCACGCAGTTATCCTTTGCATCCATCAGCATTGAACGGTGAGCATTGAACTTGTCATAATCATAGAAGCGGTTATGAGCGCTGGTGCTCGCGGGAGTGTCAAGGAACACTACAGAGTCATAGATATCGAACGCATCGGATTCGGTCATATCGTTTGCGGCTAGTGCAGCGTTGTATACATCGTTTCCTAGCTCTATTTTCAAGTCGGCGATGCCACCATCGAATACGACAACAGTCGGTATGTTAAGTTTCTCTGCATCAGATTTAATGCGCTTGATTCGATTAAGCTCGGATTCGATTGCGACTGCACCGAATGTTTCCGAATCTGTCATGAAACCGTTATCTCGCATCAGATGAGCCATGAGAGGTACGATAATCGTTTTATACCCTCGCTCAACGAGTTCCTTTCCAAGCTCTTGCGCGACAGATGTCTTCCCGGAACATTCTCCGCCTGTCACAGCTATAGTGTGAAAACCACCCACCATGCGTCCTCCCTGTCAATGTGAAATCATACGGTATATATAATAGCACATCGATATGGAAAACAACTAATTCATATCGATGCACAATATAATATAGGCATTATTAATTTGTATTATATCATAATTATATTGATTATATCATTCGATGTTTTTTGATTACTGTCAACATGACTCCGACTATTGAGATGCTTCCTGATATCGTTATTGCGATTATTTGTACGCCTGTTTGCATCAAATCGTTTTGCATGTTCTCTTGTGTCGATGTCAGTGATTCATGTGGGGCTTCCTCGGGTATGGACTTAATTGAATCGTCTTGCTTGAGAAGTTCCTTATAAACTGCTGTGACAGTGACATCCTCAGTTATGTTATCGAATTTCTTATCCCATCCAATGAACTCGTAACCGTTTATATTTGGTGCGTCTGGGGCAGTCGCTCCATTCCCGTACTCAACGGTTTCTTCCTTCAGGACGTCATTCGACTTGCTCATGAATATTACCTTGAAGGTCTTCTTCTTGAACTTTGCCGTATAAGTTTTCGTTACCCATCCGTTTTGTGGTTTTTCCGGAATGAATTCGTCATTGTTCGTTACGAGCATCTCGTCGTCATACCATCCGATGAACTCGTAGCCGTCACGAGGCGTTGCTTTGCTGCCTTTTGCTTCTCCTGCTGTCGGATTAAGCGAATCGAGCATGTTTGATACCAGTCCCCCGTCAGATGGGTCTGGCATATATGTGATAGACGCATGATTTAATTCATCCCATACTGCATATAGATTGATAGTGTCTCCGTTCACGTCTGCGAGATTTCTGATTGATGACTTATCTTGATAGATAATTGCCCCATTGCTTGACGTTGCCCACCCGATGAATCTGTATCCTAGTCTGTTAAACCCGTTTTCCGTTAGGTTCGCATCTTGATCGAACTCCATTGTCATTGGGACCATGCTTCCCGTATATGCGTTGCAGTTAGCGTTGAATTTAATTGTGTATTTAATCGGTGTATATGTGACAACAATTGTCATGTCGCTTTTGATACTTGAGAAGTCGTTACTCCATGAACTCGGTAAATAACCTTTATGTACGGGTTTTTCAGGAGCCGTGGCACCTTTTCCATATTCTACTTCCTGCCTGCTAATCACATCGTTTGTCTTTCCGTCTATGAATGTAATGCTGTATCTATTCGTTTTCCACTGTGCATATAGCGTGACGGTCGCCCCGTCTATCGACGCGAGGTTCATGACGCTTTGCTTGTCGCTGTATTGCTGCCCGTTACCATCTTTATCGGTCGTCCACATCAGCCATTTATGCCCGTTAAGTGAATAGCCGTTTTTCGTGAGATTAACTTGTTTGTCATATTCCGCATTGACATCGGGAGTCATTCCAATGGCACCGGTTGAATTCCCGTCGAACTTAATCGTATATCTGTTCGGACGATAGTGAAGAGTTACCGTCGTATCGTTTTTGATGTTTGCGAAGTCTTTGTCCCATCCCGTTGCTGTATATCCTGCATGGCGCGGTCTACTCGGTTCAGTTGCCGCATGTCCGTAATTGACTCCTACAGTCGATATCGTGCTACCGCTAAATCCGTCTATGAACGTAACCGTATATGCGTTTTGCGTCCATTGCGCATACATTGTCGTTATACCGCCGTTTGACGAGATTAGATTGACAACTTCCTGCCTGTTGCGATATTGAGTCCCTGTTCTTGCATCGTCTCGTCTCCATCCGATGAACGTGTACCCGGCGCGCTCGAACGCATTCGATGAAAGCTTATCGGAAATATCATAAGTCATCGTCTGATTCGGCATCGTTCCTGTCCCACCGTTTGGTTCGTATCTGATAGAATATTTATTTGGCGTCCATTGAGCATAGAATGTGAGAACGTTCCCGTCGACATCTGTTAGGTTTTTGACTTCCTGCTCGTCTGAGTAATCAGTACCGGTCGTTTTGTTCTCGAGCTTCCATCCTATGAATGAATATCCAGCTCGCTCGAATCGATTCTTGCTTATCTTCGATGATGTATCATAAGTCATCGTCTGATTCGACATGGCTCCCGTTCCGCCATTCGGGTCGAAAGCTAGGCAGTATTCGTTTGGACGGTATGTCAATGTTATGGTTCTGTTGCTCGTTACGCTCGTATATGTTCCGTCCCATGATACCGCCGTGTATCCGATATGCGATGGTTTCGTTGGAGGCGTCGCATTCCCTCCATATGCGATTTTGACGGATGTAATGGACGTTCCCGTAAGCCCATCTATGAATGTTACATTATATGTATTTGTGCTCCAGATGGCGTATAACGTAACCGTTTCCCCATCGGTTGCCGTAAGGTTCTTTACATCTTGCATATCTTTATATGATTTGCCTGTGCCGTCAGCCTGTGTGTTCCATTCTGCGAACTTTGAACTCGGCGATTCGAATCCGTTCCTCGTCAAGCTTTTCGCAATATCGAATGTCATGTCCATTGATGCTGTAGTGCCTAACGCATCTGTACGGTTCTTATCGAACTTGATTGTGTATCTGCTCGGAATCCATTGAGCGTACATGGTAACGGTACCGTTATCGGAATCCGAGAGATTCTTCACGCTCTGCTCGTCGGAATACGGGGTACCTGATGCCGCATCGTCCATCTTCCAACCCGTAAAGCGATAACCTTCGCGTATGAACGCATTCATGGTGAGGTTCGCCGCGACATCATATTGCATTGCCTGATTCGGCATGATTCCTTTTGCGTCAGCTGCGTTTGCATTATATTTGATAATATACCTGTTCGGAAGCCATTGAGCATACATGGTTACGGTATTGTCTTCTGCAGACGTCAGGTTGTTTACTGGATCTTCATCCATATAAGACGTACCGCTATTTTTATCGTCCATCTTCCAGCCAGTAAACGTATACCCGATTCTTGTGAAGATATTTTTAGTCAGATTGGCTTCATCATCGTATTTCATTTCCTGATCTGGCATGATTCCTGTTCCGCCATTTGCATTATATGCAATTCGGTACGCGTTTGGCGCCCACTCGACGTCGATTGTATGGTCTGACGTCGCCATGCTGAACGAATACGTGTCGGCGTTCGGGACGACAGTCCCATCAACAGACAGCTTCTTCATGTGATAGCCCGGATTTGGTGTCATCTTATATGTCTTGCCTGTATGCCAATTGACTTTTGTAGCCCCGGCGCTTGTGATCGTGCCGCCAGTGGTAGTTGACGCCGTGAAATCGTATTGATCGAAATGCTGGAAAATTGTTGTCGCTGCTCCGCCAGTAACCATCATGCGCCATGACGGCGAATTATTAGTAATAGCGATAAAACCGCTTAATAACGAATTAGTGTCATCATTTTGCGCACCTGAAAATAATGTATTATTTTCCGTGATTGTACATGTGCAATCAGGTCTTGTATATACATTATCTGCTCCATCAAGAATTTTTATTCGTTCGCCTGATTGGTCTATATCCGCGAATGCAAGAAGATACGTTCCTGAAGCTGCGATATCAGTTCCATGTTTTAATAGATGCATTGAAAAATCGGCTGATGTTGCATGCCATGATGATCCATCTTCTAGAACATTTGCTCCATTCCATAGAAGCTTTGTTCCTTTATCATAACACATAACGCATGCTCTGGCGCTGTTACCGGAATGCGTGAAATTAGAGACATCGAGTACAACATCGACGGAATCGCCATCGGAATCGGTTCCGGCATCGTTCCATCTTATTTTTGCACTGCCATTGTCGGTAACCGTCGATCCGTTTGTGTTTCCAGTTTCCGTAACAATCTGATAACGCAAATCTGTTTCAATAAATTCGAACGAACCGGTGCATGTAATATCGGCTTTGCTTAAATCAGGGACGAAATCAAGGTTAATAGTGCCGCCGGGCATATTGTCGAAGCCATCTTTGTGCAGATTAATTGAAGTCGCTGCTGCGTTTGCCATCACAGTGACATTGAAGAAAACCGTTACTAAAAATACGAGCCATAGCAATAACTGCCGATTAATGATTATTGCGTGGTTACGATGGGGGGGGGTATTCATCATATACGTTCACCTGATAACGATTTAAATAATGTTATTGTTATATATTAATAACGTTCAGCAAATAAAACTCGGCTCGCCGTTGAATGGTAGCATCCCATTGTAATTTTGTATCACTGAGTGCCCGTCTGCGTCGATTGTGACGACCTTATCGATTCCCATCAACCCACCGAACTTATCGCTTGTTTCAGCACACGTGATTATCGTCGGTCTATCTGCTGCGTCATCGATGAAGCTTTCAAGAACGCTATTGGCTCTGCTCGTGTCGTCTAGACGGAACGAAAGGCTTTCCATCCCGATGATATCGCCTTCTTGCGTCGCATATGAACTCGGCTGTGTGAAATCGATTAGATATTTTCGATTTGACTTTGTACCCAACGTGTATCCGCCTGTAGCGAATGCTCGGCTATCGATGACGTCATCATTCTGCGTGTCGTATACGAATCCGAATGCCATACTCGAGCCACTTCCGGTGCCTTCGCGATCCATGTTGTAGATCGCATTCATCATCGACAGATCCGCCTCGATATACTTGTCCATGATACGGAGCATGTATTCCTTGTCATCTGAGGCAACGGTCGCGATTGAGTACATGGTCGGTTCGATTCCGATTCTCTGAACGAGGGCTGCTTGCATAACGTATCGCATTTCCTTGTAGCCGTCTTCGATTGAATCGATTGCCGATGAAACGATGACTGATTTGATGTCTCGTGCATTCTTTTCCCATGCAAACTCGATCATCGACATGATAGGTGTCATGGCGTCTGACATGAATGATTGTATGCTGGTACCATCATGTTTTGAATTATCGCTTTGGTGCTTATCGATTACTGATTGGCTGATAGAATCGATTCCTGCGGCATGGTATGGTTTCTTCTTGCCATGTAATGTTTCCATACCCTTATTGTGGATACCTATAGTTGCCATTGTTACATCAAAACCGTGTTATCCTGAGCCGCATGGTATGCGGTATCTATATAGGCATGCGAAGTAATTCATATATATAAATCAATGGAACTACCTGCTGTTATGTTATCAGTTTATGGGATGAGAAAAGATGGAATCAAAATCGCTGCCGATAGGATAACTCGTCTATATGGATACAAGGCAGCATGAAAAACGCCCCACCAGTTATCTGGCAGGGCGTATCTTGCTTGCATTCTTAATATGTCACCGGTTTCCCAGCCTCACCGCTTCTCCTAATACCCGTTCGTCGGGTCCAACTTAACGAGTCTATCAAAATCAGACTGTTCTAGGCATTGTCGGGATGGCTATGCACCAGCGATAGCAATTGTCCTCAATCGTAATAGTGCACCACTCCCTTCGGAGTAATAGGCAATAGATACGAATCGAAGCACTCAGCGACACCGACCTGCTATATTCACTCCATTACTTGGTCAGTCGAAGCCTTGGCTTCTTTTCTTATTTGTAAGTATAAGCGTATCTCGATTTTTATGCAACGGAAATTCAGAAAATATCGTAACGATAATCACATGCTCGAATCAATTTGCTGCGCATGTAGAATCGCCAATTCCCTGTCGCTTGGATACTCGACGAACGCATCCGGTCCGCTCCCTGTACCAATATGCTGCTCCTGCTCGTCTCCCTTTCCGAGCAGCATGACCCAGACGCGCTTACCATCGGAAGCGATTTCATAGGCAAGTCGATAGGCTGCGTCGATTGCTTCCTTTCGGTCGATGATTGTGTGAACATCAGGCTTCCCGACATATTCTCGTGCCTCTATGAGATTCTTCTCCATCTCACGTGCGATATCGGCGGGGTTCTCGTCCCATGGATCCTCCATTGTAATGAATGCGGAATCAAGATACTTCGCTGCTACTTCCGGTAAGTCCTTCCTTCGATCGAGTGCCTTACGCCCAGGCGCGCCGAAAACGGCTATCAGGTAATCGTCAGGATGATCGGCACGTAATCCTCCTAGCAGTGCCTCATAGGACATCTTATTGTGCGCGTAGTCGACCACGCCGATAATCGAGCCGCTCAGGCATTGGTACGTCTCCATACGGCCGGGAACCGTGGCCTTTGCTAGCCCATCTGCGATGTCTGACATTCTGATTTCCGTGCTGGATATAGCGCCCGAGTCATGCGATTTACGGTTCGATGGAATCAACAACATGGCGAAGCACGCCGCAAGCAGGGCGTCATCGACGTTGAAGCGCCCCGGCATGCCGAGCCTCACGTGCAACGGCATCTGATGGGCTGTTCCATCAGCGTCTATTGTAGTCCCGCATCGCTCGGCTATCAGCGACGGCGACACGATATCAAACTCAGGCAGGCCGTTTGACTCGTCGATGTTCGCGGCGATTACGTCGACGCCATCTGGTACGTTACCGTTCTCGTCCTCCGATGCGAACGTGACGATACGGCATCCGGACTTGCTCGCTGCATCAATGACGCGATCGAAATGATCGGTTCTGGCATTGATGACAGCGACTTTCGCCCCATCGAATATCTTGAGCTTAGACGAGAAGTAGTCATCGAAATCGGGATGCTCGAGCGGCGATATGTGGTCCTCCCCGATATTAAGCCAACCGGCGATGTCGAACGGCGCGGCAGAACCGCAACGCCCGACTTTCAGTGCCTGACTCGACACCTCCATCACGAGATTATCGAACCCGTTCAGGTGGGCGTCGTGCATGACATCTGCGATAATCGGGTATTCAGGAGTTGTGTTGATTGACTCGCTGTACGTCGTTCCATCATATGTCGATACGGAACCGATTAACGCGGTACGGCTAAAACCGTCCCTGATTGAGCGGCTAGTACTATTGTCGTTGCCGAACGTCGTGAAGTCGATTCCGTTGCAACCGTTTGAGCAGTCAAGAATCGATTTCAACATATATGTTGCTGTCGTCTTCCCCTTCGTCCCCGTAATGCCGAGCACGCTAATACGGCGGCGTGGGTAGCCGTATACGGCATCCGGGACAATCGAGAGCGCCATATGCGTGTCAGACACGGTGGCGATGACCGCCTTCGTCGATTGTTTCACGGCAGATGCTACCGACTCGGAGCATACGATCAACGCAGCTCCCCTCGATACGCCGTCGACGGCGTATTCCTGCTTGAAATTCACGCCGTCGCATATCAGTGCCTCGCCTCCTGTGCAGTCACGATTCGACATGGCGGCGCCAGTGAGGCGCCTATCGATATCTGCGTCACCGGGCATGGAGACCTCTAGGAGAATGCCCGCGGACGACAGCGATGAGCACACATCGGCAATCGTCGAGGGGAGCGGGAAGCGGGCGGGAATGGTACGGTGAGCCTGCGGACGAGGAATGGTGATTTTTGATGGATTCATGGTTTCGAAGGTTCCTTTCAATGGTTCTGACGTTCGATACCTATATATGATATATCATTTAGCGTTTGAATATTACAAGCATATATAGAACTATATGCTCATTTCTTGTATTTCTGATACTTTTTAAATGATATTCATGCTCATTCGATATTCAATATGGAGTAAATTTTCTTATGAGTGTAGAAAGACGAAACGATGGTAATCGGTTTATGCGGGTGAATAAGAGCGTATTCAAGCCGAGATATATGAAGATGCTTGGTGTTTTCATAGCCGCTGCTGTCGCCGTTATCGCTACTAATGCGACGATTGATTCAAAAGCCGATGCCATAGTCGGTTCTAATGCTCAATTAACGAGTAACGGTTCATTTTCATATGGCGGTTCAAACCAGATTACAAATCGTTTTGTTGTAGATGGGCAATATACGGCATATTGTAGCGATCCAATTAAAAATGCACCTGCACCAGGGACATATAGAGTAGAAAAAGCTGATACGCATTATAATAATAGTGGCCTTAAGGCAGAATATTCTGAATTTCAATATGTAATGTATTTTGGGTATGGCGGCCCTGGATTCGATCCATCAATGTGGCCTGCAACTTATTATGATGGTTCAGCATGGACAAACGATAAATATTATGCTGTGACGCATGTTCTTATTGCTAATACAATGTGGTATAATGGAGGATATGCAACCGAGGGAACAAGCACAGCTTTTAAAGATTGGGTATGCTGGGAATTTTTTGGGTACCATTGGGGAACAAATCCAGATTCTCCAGATACAGTTCATAATACTAATACATGGCATAGTCGGGCAAGAGCGAAGCGTGATGCCATGGGTGGACTCGGAGACTATCCTGTATATCAGTTGAATACATACTCCGGTGGACTTCAGACAATTGTGTTTGCTCCTGCTCTCGGAAAAATCGCTGTTCAGAAGAAGGACGCCGATACGGGAAACAACGTTCCGAAAGCTGGATTCGAATTTCGTCTTCTCAAAAGCGATAGGACAACGGAAGTTGCCCGCAAGACAACTGATGTGAACGGGTATGCATTGTTCGATAACGTTATGGTTGGCGATTACTATATTCAAGAGACATCAACTCCATTACCGTATCTTCTTAACAGCGATTTAATTGCCGTTCACTCGTCAGCCTCGCAGACCGCTTCTGTTTCTTGTTCTGATAAGACACCTACTGGGCGCGTGAAAGTTCTGAAGATTGATAAGTCCGATCAGCATAAGCTCGATGGCGCTGAATTTACGATAACGAGCGACGCTGATGTGAAGCGTGTTGACGGTTCGGTAATCTATAAGGCGAATCAAGTCGTAGATATGCTGACAACAGGAACAGACGGAACCGCAACCAGTAAGGAATTATCAATTGGCGCTGATGGAACATCGACATTCACGGTGCAGGAAACGAAAGCCGCCAACGGGCATATTCTCAACAAAGATAAGAAAAAATTCACTTTAACGTATAAAGATATGAACACTGCCGATCTCGGCACCGTTAGCCAAACATGGGAAGATGACTATAACGGAGTAAGGAACTCGAAGAAACTTGACGACGGCACGAAACAGGAAACCGGAACGCTACATATCGATAAATCGGCGAAGAACATGAGTGCCGTGTGCGAAGGCGCTACGTTCCGCTTGTGGAAGAAAACCGATGAGATAGTCGTCACGCCAAGCAGCGGACGAATCGCTTATGCTTTGCGCATAGACGGCGGGAAAACGAGCAAGAAAGTAACGCTTTACCAGAAAATCGATGCAGCTGTTGCTACTCTTTCATCAACTGTTGATGGTATGAAGCTCGTTCTTACCGATGAGAGCGGGAACAAGACCGTGCTAAAGAGTTCCGATACAGAAATCACTGCCGGTACGTATACGGTCACAGTGAAGGATTCCGATGATAAAGATGTCACTGATTTCACTGGTGATAAAACTCTTAAGGTCAAGAATGGCGATAAGGCTGTTTATTCAATCAGTAAAGGCACCGTCAGCGGTAAGTTGTCTGTTTCCGTTAAGAACGATGAGATTGCAGATCGTCAGCCGTCTGTTGGCGTGAATTCTTCGCAGGGCTATTATTATGCGACGTCTTTAAAGCCGAATGCGAAGTATAGTGTGAAGGTCGATGGGAAGGAAATTAAGGTTATCAGCACTAAATCTGATGATGGTGTCAAGGTTGGTAGCGTTTTGTATGCTCGTTATGATAGTAGTGCTGTTCATTATGCTTATAAGCGTCAGCCGATGCTTCTGACGAGTGATTCGAAGTTCATTGACAAATTCACGATTAATGGTAAGGATTATAAGGTTCCTACTACTGTTGATAAGAATGGCGGTCTTGAAATCGATCGCATTGTTCCTGGTTCGTACGGTTTTGGCGAGACGGATGTTCCTTTTACCGGTGAGGATTCCGTTGATAAGGACAGTGAGAGTTCTGCGACTGGTTCGAATATGAGTGCTGAGGATTATTCGTATTTGATTAGTACGGATGTTTATTATTTTACTGTTGATGATACGACCGGTGAGATTGGTGGTAATCGTTTTGGCGGTACTTCTTCAACGAATCATGTGACGAATGTTTCCTTCTCGAAGAAGGATATTACTGGCGATGCTGAATTGCCGGGAGCTAGCTTAGAGGTGCGTGATTCTGAGAATAATTTGGTTGATTCTTGGGTTTCGAGTGATAAGCCTCACACGATTTCTGGTTTGACGCCAGGTAAGTATTCGTTGATTGAGCGTATTACTCCGAATAAGTACGATCAGTCGACGCGTATCGAGTTCACTGTTGATGATACAGAGAAGCCACAACATGTCGTGATGAGGGACAAACCGATTCATATCGTCGCTTCGTTGGACAAACGCCAGGAAATTGCCGACCCGACTGCAACTAACACTACAGCAAACGGCGACGGTAAGAACAGAGCCGATATGACTAAATCAGATACAGGCAATTATGAATATCAGCTTGACTATAAGAACGAATCCAATACATGGGTTGATGAGTTCACTGTTTACGATTCCCTCGATTGCGTGAATCAAGGGCTCGCTCGCCTTGATTCCCTGATGATGGCACAAGGCTCAAAAGACTTCGATGGTAAGTTGAATGTCTGGTATCAGACGAACAAGACGCCTGCTGACTACGCTGATGATAAGGATAAGGCAAACGCGACGATTGACGATGGACACACGAACCCATGGATTACCGGCAGCACTCGCGGTGATGATTCGAAGCGTACAGATCCTGACGGCGACGGTCGAGCCCTCGATTACACCGGTTGGAAGCTTTGGGCAAAAGACGTCTCGGCTACGGCGGCGTCGACTTTAGACGTTTCAGATTTACATTTGGCTGATGACGAGTATGTTACGGCTTTCCGTCTTGAGTATGGGCGCGTTGAAGAAGGGTTCACGACGAGAACGTCAGCATGGGACAGAGACGACCTCAAGGATCATCACGACGATCAGAATACTGTTGAATATGTCCATGAGGAGACGTTCCAAGAGGATTCTCTGGATGCAGTTCGCTCAAATCTATCGACGCTCGTTTCCGTCCTATACGATGAAAACGGTAAGCTCAGCGATACGGCTAAGAAACTAATTGATAACGCATCTGATCGTATCAATGAAGCAGTCAATTCCAACGATGATGTAGCTATTAGCACGGCTATCGACGATATCAAGGATTACGTCGAGAAGCAGCTTGATGATGCATTGTCTAAATCGAATGTTAACAGCTCAAAGACATTGAACAAGGCAATTGATTACACTACGGCTGCATATGGACGCGTTTCCAAGATTCTCCCGAAAGATGTGACATCGAAGTTCGAGAAGGCTCTTGCAAAGGCGGCAAAAGCAGTAGATTCCGGCGATCCAGAAGACATCGAAAATGCTCGTTCGGCATTACAGAATGCTTGTGATTCGGCAGTCGATTCCTTGACGACAAACGTCCTATCAGGTGAAGCGCACTATGCGCCAACTGTAGCACGCATGCATGTAACAGATGCCTATACGCCTGGCATGAATCTCACTAATAAGGCCGTTATCGATGCCTATCGCAATGGCGGCGGGGACGGTCTTGAAGATCACAACTCAGATGAGGTCGTTCAAGTTGCAAAGAAGGAACATGACGATTTGGCAAGCGACCTCATCCAAACCGGAATTGATATGGCACCGACGGCGGCAATCATGGTAATTGCATTTTCCGCAGTAGCAACGGTCGTACGTAAGCGTCGTATCTAGCATTGGAGATGAAAGCGGCAGGTTAGTTAAATCGCAAAAATAGAAAGACTATTTGATTCAATGTGGTTCGTCCCGTTCCTCGATTAGAAGAACGGGACGAACCTATCAGGTACTTAAAACGATTAGCGATAGATACTATCACTCGATGCTATCGCTTGATACTTTCGATTTCCGGGAAAACGATATTCCCATAACGATATAGCGTAACGGTACCGTTCCTCTTATCGTACGGAGAAACGATAAGTGCTGCGATAAATGATACGAAAAGAAAAAACGATGTGACGAGAAATAAACCTAAAAACATCAAGCATCATCTCCTATTGCATCACGTTGATTTGCTGCATATAGGATCGCATGAATTTGATTCTCTGCTGTCCCGGAAGATGATCGACCATAGTGACGCCGTGTATATGATCAATTTCATGCTGAAGGCAGCAGCAAAGCAAATCGTTCTCTGCTTCATACTCGCATAGCTGTCCGTTGAGGTCATATGCCTGAACCTTGATATAGTCATATCTGTTAATCATGAGCTCCGTGTATGGTACGGATAGGCACCCTTCTCGGTTTTGCATCTGCATCTCGGAAATCTCGACGATTCTCGGATTAATCAGCGTATGCGGGTCGCGCCTCGATTTACCTTCCTTACCGTATTCACAGTCGATGACGATCAGGCGTATCGGAATACCGACCTGCGGGGCGGCGAGACCGCATCCGTTAGTGTCATACATAAAGTTGAACATGTTATTCGCCAAGTCTATTACGCGGCGAGGGATGGGTAGCGGAACCTCATAGCAATCTCGATGCAGAATAGGATTTGGATAGATGCTTAAACGAAGTGGATTGTAATATCCTCCTTCCGATGTCGGAATCGTAGCAGGCGGGAAATTCAAATCGTCAAAAGAATCAGCAGTCGTGTTATCGACAGGAATGTAGTGAAGAACCTCATCTGGAATGTCGATCAGCTCATCGGTTTTATCCATATTAAGCCCCTTATCGAGAAGACGCCCGCCCGCACATTCACGGACAGGCGTCGATATCTGTAGAATGGCTGCTCGGGCGGGATTCGAACCCACGTATTCGGTACCAAAAGCCGAGGTCCTAACCATTGGACGACCGAGCAGTGTATATGATTGCGATACGATGAACGATATGGTACCCGAGGCGGGGGTCGAACCCGCATGCCTTGCGGCGACGGATTTTGAATCCGTTGCGTCTGCCAATTCCGCCACTCGGGCATTTATGCCGTCAATCACATTGCTTTTATCAATATAGCATATAGATGAGACATAGTCAAATGGCTATTATATGAAAAGCTTTATTGTAGGTGGATAGATTTTAGAGAAAGATGGTGCCCGCGGCGCGATTCGAACGCGCAAGCTCGTATCCGAGCACGGCATTCTGAGTGCCGCTCGTATGCCAGTTCCGACACGCGGGCATTCGTATATGTAACGGTTCAGTTCATGACTGTACCGCTGAGTATATGGTGCCGCATCCAGGTAACGCTCCTGGCGAGTCTCAAAGACACCGGTTTTACA
>ERZ808246.541-NODE-541-length-31110-cov-8.167992_pt1 | contig 31110 bp, 25 predicted proteins | sample MGYA00521083_ERZ808246 | MGnify/ENA primary metagenome ERZ808246 (study PRJEB31516, sample SAMN03275577) | gut metagenome | biome: mammalia-associated habitat; material: feces | host: Papio cynocephalus | place: Kenya | collected 2012-07-07 ...
GCGCCCGCGAATACACGTCCATTCATTAGTTTTGCAGATCGCATTTCCATGCCTCTCATTCTTGCGTTGCAACGGGACACACGTTCCCCGGGGAATCACATTATGGAACCGTCGCTATGGGACCGTCGGCGTAATCGCGTGCAAAATCCGCGCTGTTGCGTACACTTCTGCCCTATGAGTAACGATCAGCGGAATGAGCGCGAGATGCGCGAGCGCCGCCGTCGCGTGGTGACGCGGACGGTGTGCATCGTCATCGCCGCGGCCATGCTGATCTCTGTGGTGGTTCCCGCCATCTACGCGGGTCTTTGACGCCCTTCGCATATTCCTGCGGGGACGTTTTCCTGCGTCGAGCGGCTGGTTCGCGGCCGTAAGGGAAAGGGAAGACAACGGCGTGCCCGCAAAGAGTATGTGTAAAACCCGTGGGTCGGGCCGAAAACCCAAGTATGTTCACAGACAATTTCTACAGAACGAACGTAAGGTGAATCATAATGGCAGAATTTGATTTCTCCGAGGCGATTTCGGAGGCTCGTGCGAAGTACGACTCCATCGCCCAGGCGCTGGATATGGACCGTATGAAGGAGCAGATCGCCGAGCTGGAGCAGCAGGCGGCCGAACCGGGATTGTGGGACGATCCCGAGAACGCGCAGAAGGTGACCAGCCGTCTGTCCGCGGCGCAGGCGCAGCTCAAGCGTCTCAATTCCGCGTCCCAGCGTATCGACGACGTGGAGACCCTGGTCGAGCTCGGCCAGGAGGAGGAAGACGCCGACACCCTTGCCGAGGCGCAGGACGAGGTGAAGAAGATCCAGGGCGATCTGGACGATATGGAGATTCAGACCCTGCTGGACGGCGAGTACGACGAGCGTTCGGCGGTCGTCACGATCCGTTCCGGCGCCGGCGGCGTGGATGCCGCCGATTTCGCCCAGATGCTGCTGCGCATGTACCTGAGGTACTGCGAGCGCAACGGCTTCAAGGCCAAGGTGATGGACACCTCGTACGCCGAGGAGGCCGGCATCAAGTCGGCCACGTTCCAGGTGGACGCGCCGTACGCGTATGGCCGTCTGTCCGTCGAGGGCGGCACGCATCGTCTGGTGCGCATCTCCCCGTTCGACAATCAGGGCCGCCGCCAGACGAGCTTCGCCGCGGTCGAGGTCGTGCCGCTGGTCGAGGCGACCGATCATATCGACATCCCGGATTCGGATATCCGCGTGGATACGTACTGCTCCTCCGGCCCCGGCGGCCAGGGTGTGAACACGACCTACTCGGCTGTGCGCATCACCCACCTTCCCACCGGCCTGGTCGTGACCATGCAGGACGAGCGCTCGCAGATCCAGAACCGTGCCGCCGCCATGGCCGTGCTGCAGTCCCGACTGCTGGTGCTGCGCCACGAGGAGGAGGCCAAGAAGAAGAAGGAGCTGGCAGGCGACATCAAGGCCAGCTGGGGCGATCAGATGCGTTCGTACGTGCTGCACCCCTATCAGATGGTCAAGGATCTGCGCACCGGCTATGAGACCTCGCAGACCCAGGCCGTGTTCGACGGCGATCTGGACGGTTTCATCCAGGCCGGCATTCGCTGGCGCCATGAGCAGCGTCGCGCCAAGGCCGCGGAGTAAATCTTCCCGCTCCCGCATGGTCGTGCGGCGGGAACGGAAACGGAAGGAATGACATGGCACTGATTTCGTTGAATCATGTGAGCAAGATCTATCCCAAGGGGACCAGACCCGCGCTCAACGATGTCAATCTCGACATCGAGCGTGGCGATTTCGTGTTCCTGGTGGGCGCTTCGGGCTCCGGCAAGACCACGTTGCTGAGTCTGCTGCTGCGTGAGGAGGAGGCCACGGAGGGCGAGATCCGAGTCGCCGGCAACGATCTGCGGCGCATCACCAACCGGCAGGTGCCGCAGTACCGTCGTTCCATCGGTTTCGTGTTCCAGGACTACAAGCTGCTGAACAACAAGACCGTGTGGCAGAACGTCGCGTTCGCGCTGGAGGTCATCGGCATGCGCCGTTCGGCGATCAAGTCGATGGTACCGAAGGTGCTGGAGACGGTGGGGCTTACCGGCAAGGAGAAGAGCTATCCGCACGAGCTGTCCGGCGGCGAGCAGCAGCGCGTGGCCATCGCCCGCGCCTATGTGAACCACCCGCAGATCCTGCTCGCCGACGAGCCTACCGGCAACCTCGACCCGACCACCTCGCTGGGCATCATGGAGGTGCTGGACGCCATCAACCGCACCGGCACCACCGTGGTCATGGCCACGCATAACGAGGAGATCGTCAATTCGATGCGCAAGCGTGTGGTCGAGCTGCACAGCGGCAGCATCGTGCGTGACGAGGAGCACGGTTCCTATGATTCCGCGGTGTTCTTCCCCGATTCCGAGGTGACGAGCAAATCCCATCAGGCGCTGCGTTCCAACGGCGGCGTCGATCTGGCGGTCGGCGAGCCGCACACCGCCGTGGATGCGATGCACGCCGCGGCCATCGCGGCGCACGCCATGGACGGGGGAGAGGGCATCGCCCGTCTGGCCCAGTCCGTGCATTCCGGCCGTACCGGGCGTTACGGCGAGGCGTTCGCCTCCCCCGAAGACACCATGACCTGGGGCAGGGGACTGCCGTTGGACGAGATGGCGCAGGAGGAGAAGTCCGACGGGCAGGGTGCGGGCTCCGCGCCCGCGCAGGGCGACGAGGCGTTCATGCCTCCCACCCCGCCGGTCCCGCCCGTGCCGCGTGACTCGTCGGTTCCGCCGGCGCCGCCCCAGCCGCCGGTGACGGAGCACGGCGTTCGTACCGATAATCAGGAGGGTGCCCGATGAGAATGCGATTCATCCTTTCGGAAACGTGGACGAGTCTGAAGCGCAACGTGCCGATGATCATCTCGGTCATGCTCGTCACGTTCATCTCCTTCGTGTTCATCGGCGCCTCCGCGCTGTTGCAGGTCCAGGTCAACAAGGCCAAGGGCGACTGGTATTCCAAGGTCGAGGTCATGGTCTACCTGTGCCCGGACGGCACCAGTCAGGCCGCCACCTGCGCCGCGGGCAAGGCGCCCACCCAGCAGGAGATCGTGGAACTCGAGGACTTCATCCACCAGGAGCTGCGCGACAACGTCTCCAAGATCACCTATGTGAGCCGTGAGGACTTCTACAAGAACACCTTCCTGAAGAAGTACCCGGACGGCAAATACCAAGGGCGCACCCTGACCGCCGCCGACATGCAGGACTCCCTCCAGCTCAAGCTGAAGGATCCGACCAAATACAAGATGGTCTCCGAGGTGCTGTCCGGCAAGAGCGGCGTGGAAAGCGTGGTCGACCAGAAACAGATCTTCGACCCGGTGTTCGCCGTGCTCAACCGCGCCACGGTGGTCACGGTGACGCTCGCCGCCGTCATGGTGGTCGTGGCGATCCTGCTGACCGGAACCACGATCCGCATGTCCGCCGCGTCGCGCAAGAACGAGACGGAGATCATGCGACTGGTCGGCGCCTCGAACTGGACGATCCAGCTGCCGTTCATCCTGGAAGGGCTGTTCGCCTCGCTGGTGGGCTCCCTGCTGGCATGCGGGACCCTGGCCGCGATCGTGCAGGTGTTCATCACCGATGGCGTCGCGCAGTCGGTGAGCTGGATCCCGTTCGTCACGCAGGCGACGGTATGGCTCGTCTCGCCGGCGCTGATCGCGGGGGCGCTGCTGCTGTCCGTCATCGCGTCCGTCATCTCCCTGCACCGCTACCTCAAGGCCTGATTGTCGGTTCAGGAACTGCCGCTACAATGTGCCGAAGGAAGTAGGAGGTCCCACAGTAGTGAACAAGCGAACAAAGTCCGCGAAAGCCGTCATCGGCATGGCCATCTCATGCGCGATGGTCATGGCCGCGGGATTGGCGGTCACCACCACGAACGTGCCGACCGCGCGAGCGGCATCCTATGCGGAGCTGCAGCAGAAGAAAGCCAATCATGAGAACCTCAAGGCGCAGCTCGCCGGAGTGGACTCCGACCTGGCCAGCACCATCGAGGAGCTGAACGATCTGGCCAACAACCAGATCCCGGCCGCCCAGCAGGCCGCCCAGGAGGCGTTGCAGGCGTCGTACCAGGCGCAGAGCCTGGCCGATGCGACGAACCAGCGTCTTGAGGCCGCCAAGCAGGACAAAGCCACGCTTGAGCAGAAGATCAAGGAGACCGGCATCGAATACGACGACGCCAAGGATTCCGTCGCCCAGATCGCACGCGACAGTTTCCATGGTTCCGACGCGTCCAAGATGATGGACGTGGTCACCGACGCCAAGACCACCGACGAATTCGTGGCGCAGATGCAGTCCGACGCCGCGGCCGCGCGTTCCGCGTCCAATACGGCGGACGCGGCCGCCACCACGCTCAACACGTCGATGAACCGCCAGCAGCGTCTCGACGCCATCGAACAGCAGATCACCAAGCTCAAGGAACAGGCCGACGCCCAGGCCGCGGCCGCCCAGAAGGCCTCGCAGGACGCCGCCGACAAGCAGAGCAACCTCGAGGCGCTGCAGGTCAAGGACAGCTCGGTACGCGAGCAGCTCGAATCCAAGAAGAGCAGCCTGACCTCGCAAAGTGCCAAGGAGGCGGCCGAAATCGTCTCCCTGCAGGCGGAACTCGCCGCCATGGCGGCCAAGGCCGCGGCCGAGGAAGCCGCGCGCCGGGCCAGCGCCAGCAGCTACACGCCGTCGAGCGTCGGCCAGCAGACCGGCAGCTCATCCGGTTCGTCGAGCTCCGGTTCCTCCAATACCGCATCCGGCGGCAACACCAGCAGCGGCAATTCCGGCGGCGGCTCCGCCAGCGGCATGAACTACGCCGTGCCCGGCAGCTGCCCCGAAGGGTCGAGCTACTGCTACGGGCACAACACCGGCAATACGGTGGGCGGTTCCGCATATCCGGCACGCCAGTGCACCCTGTGGGCGTATCTGCGCCGCTCCCAGCTGAGTCTGCCCGTGGGCTCCTATATGGGCAACGGCGCGCAGTGGGCGGCCACCGCGCGAGGACTCGGCTATTACGTCAACAACACCCCGCACGTCGGGGCGGCGATGGTGTTCTCCCAGGGCCAGAGCGTGGGCGGCCATTGGACCGCCGACTGGCAGTACGGCCATGTGGCGGTCGTGGAACGCGTGAACGCCGACGGTTCCGTGCTGATCTCCGAAGGCGGCACCGGATTCTCGACCTTCCCCGCATGGGAGACCATTTCGAACGCCGGCAACTACCAGTACGTGCACTACTGATCGGCACGTACCGATCGGCACCGCCGATCGATCGGCCGCCGGCCGGCAAGCATCCGTGACGCCGCCTGATGCGATTCAGGCGGCGTTGCTGTTATTGTGGAAAGTTGCGAAAACTCTCAGGAAAGGAGGAGACCATGGCCAAGGAACAAGGCACGAAGCTGATCGCGCAGAACAAGAAGGCGCGTCATGATTACGCCATCGAAGACAAGTACGAGGCCGGTCTGGTCCTGACGGGCACCGAGGTCAAATCCCTGCGCGAAGGGCGCGCATCCCTCGCCGAGGCATTCGTCTCCATCGACAGGCGCGGCGAGATGTGGTTGGAGAACGCGAACATCCCCGAATACCTCAACGGTACGTGGAACAACCATGCGCCCAAGCGCAAGCGCAAGCTGCTGCTGCACGAACGCGAGATCATCAAGCTGTCGAGGCAGAGCGAGGCCAAGGGGTACACGATCATCCCGCTCAGCCTGTACTTCAAGGACGGCCGTGTGAAGGCGGAGATCGCGCTGGCGCGAGGCAAGCGCGAATTCGACAAGCGCCAGGCGTTGCGTGAGGAACAGGACAAGCGCGAGGCATTGCGCGCCATGCGCTACGCCAACAAGCGCGTGCGTTGAGCGGAATTATGTAGACATGCGGTAAATGCATGGTGATGCGGCGGCGGCCCGCAACAAGTCTCTGACACACTTGTTGTGGACTCGCCGCGTTGCGTGCGGCCGCGGCTCGAAGCGGCGCCTGTGGCGACACGGCGGCATTCGTGCCATGAAAGCGATATCCGCGCTCCGTCCATCACGGTGCGCGGCGGATTAGGGCTGGTGAAATATGTGTGGAATCGTCGGATACGCAGGACGGATCGAAACCGCGTGCGGCAAGCCGCTGGAGGTCTGCCTCCAAGGCCTGCAACGACTTGAATACCGTGGCTACGATTCGGCGGGCGTGGCATTGAGCGCACCGGGCATGGACCATGTCGAGGTACGCAAGAAGGCCGGCCGTCTGTCCAACCTGGTGGAAGACATCGAGCGCAGCCCGATGCCGATGGCCACGGTGGGTATCGGCCACACCCGTTGGGCCACCAACGGCGTGCCGAACGACATCAACGCTCATCCGCACACCTCCCGTGATGGCAAGGTCGCCATCATCCATAACGGCATCATCGAGAACGCCTCCCAGCTGCGTCTTGACCTGCAGACCGAAGGCTACCGCTTCGCCTCCGATACGGACACCGAGGTCGCGGCCAAGCTGCTGGGCAAGATCACCGACAAGATCATCGAGGAGGAAGGCAAGCCGGACCTGTTCAAGGCCATCCGTCGCCTTGCCCGCATGCTTGAGGGCGCGTTCACCATCCTCGCCACCGATTGCCGCCAGCCGGACATCGTGGTCGGCGCACGCCATGACTCCCCGCTGGTCGTGGGCCTGGGCGAGGGGGAGAACTTCCTCGGCTCCGATGTGGCCGCGTTCGTCGCCTACACGAAGCGTGCCATGGAAGTCGACCAGGATCAGGCCGTGTGCGTGAGTGCCGACAAGGTGATCGTCTCCGACTTCATGGGCAACATCGTGCCCGATCCGAAGGTCTACACCGTGGACTGGGACGCCTCCGCCGCCGAGAAGGGCGGCTGGGACTCCTTCATGGACAAGGAGATCCACGAGGACCCCGCAGCGGTGCAGCGCACCCTGCTCGGCCGTCTTGACAAGAACGGCGCGCTCAACCTCGACGAGGTGCGCATCGACGAGCACGACTTCAAGGCCATCGACAAGATCATCGTCATCGCCTGCGGCACCGCCGCCTATGCCGGCATGGTCGCCAAATACGCCATCGAACACTGGGTGCGCATCCCCGTCGAGGTCGAGCTCGCCCACGAATTCCGCTACCGCGACCCGATCCTGACCCCGCGCACGCTGGTCGTCGCCATCTCGCAGTCCGGCGAGACCATGGACACGCTGATGGCACTGCGCCACGCCCGCGAGCAGGGATCCAAGGTGCTGGCCATCTGCAATACGCAGGGCGCCACCATCCCGCGCGAATCCGACGCCGTGCTGTACACGCATGCGGGGCCGGAGGTCGCGGTCGCCTCGACCAAGGCGTTCGTGGCGCAGATCACCGCCGCCTACGTGCTCGGCCTGTACCTTGCGCAGGTGAAGGGCGCGATGTACCGCGACGAGATCCAGCAGACGCTCGATTCGCTCAAGGACATGCCGCGCAAGATCCAGTGGGTCCTCGATACGCAGACCGACACCATCCAGGCCGCCGCCAAGCAGATGGTCGATGCCAAGTCGTTCCTGTTCCTCGGTCGCCATGTCGGTTATCCGGTCGCCATGGAAGGCGCGCTGAAGCTCAAGGAGATCGCCTACACCTTCACCGAGGGCTTCGCCGCGGGCGAGCTCAAGCATGGGCCGATCGCGCTGGTCGACGAAGGCGAGCCGGTCGTGTTCATCGTGCCGCCGGCGCGTGGACGCAACGTGCTGCACGCCAAGGTGATCTCCGGCATCGAGGAGGTCAAGGCGCGCGGCGCCTACATCATCGCCGTGGCCGAGGAGAACGACGCCGACGTGGAGCGCTATGCCGACGTGGTGTTCTGGCGCCCGGCATGCCCCACGCTGATGAGCCCGCTGGTGGACGTGGTGCCGCTGCAGCTGTTCGCCATGGACATGGCCAAGCTGAAGAAGTACGACGTGGATAAGCCGCGTAACCTCGCCAAGTCCGTCACCGTCGAGTGACATTGCCATAGTCGTCCGATCAAGGCCGGCATATGCCGATGCGTCGCACGCTCCGTCACCGGGATTCGTGCGGATCGCATCGGCAGTGCCGGCTTTCGTCGTGTTTTTTACGTTGTGGGGAGGGTCGTTGCTCCGGGAACGCAGGCATCGGTATGTGATTGAGGAGCCGCATATCCCGTTCGACTGTGAAGTGCTGTACGAGGATGAGCGGATCATCGTGGTGGACAAGCCGCATTTTCTGGCGACCACACCGCGCGGCATGTGGTACCGCGAGACGGCGCTGATGCGGTTGCGCGAGGCCTATGACGAGCCGGACATCATCCCCGCGCATCGCCTGGACCGACTGACCGCGGGCATCGTGGTGTTCGTGCGCGACCGTGCGTGCCGCGGCGCATACCAGATGCTGTTCCAGAACCATCTGGCCGTGAAGACCTACGAGTGTCTGGCACCGCTCAAGCCGATCGTCCGGCCGCGCTACGGGACCATACGCGCCTTGGAGCCGCCCCGGCCGTTTCCACTGGAACGCCGATCGCACATCGTCAAACGGCGCGGGATATTGCAGGCCTATGAGGAGCCCGGCGAGGTGAACGCCGAGACCATGATCGATCGGGTCGCCTTGGTGCAGACGCATGGCATGTCGGGCGCGGCCGCACGGATCGCCGTCCGCGGCGGGGTGGCACGATACGTGCTGCACCCGAGAACCGGCAAGACGCATCAGCTGCGCGTGCACATGAACTCGCTGGGCCTGCCCATCGTGGGGGACGATTTCTACCCGCGCATCATCGAGCATGCCTACGATGACTTTTCCGATCCGCTGGAACTGGTGGCCCGTGAGCTTTCCTTCGACGATCCGCTGACCGGCGAGCATCGCCGATTCGTCTCCCACGTGCCGTTGGGGGAGTAGCGGTTTCCGCAAGGCGATCCACGAAGACGGAAGACAATGACGGGGCGGAAGCCATGTAAGGCCGCCGCCCCGTCATCGTTGGAAGATGCGTGCACGTCCGTATCGTTGGATGCGCCGCTGGGATATGCCGTTCAGAGCGTAAGCAGCGGCACGTCGGTGTCGATGCTCTCGGTGCGGGTGAACAGCGTGCGGCCTTCGCGCACGGAGCGCAGGACGCCGCAGCGCTCATACACCGCATCGAACACGGACGAGGCGTCGAGCACGATGAAGTTCGCCGGCTTTCCGGCCTCCAGACCGTAGGAATCGCGCATGCCCAGCGTTGTGGCCCCGTTGACCGTCAGGAACTTCAGGGCGTCGTCGATCTCCTCAAAGCTCATCATCTGCGCGAGATGCAGCACATAGTCGAGGATGAGCATCATGTTGCCGTTGCCCAGGGGGTACCACGGGTCCTGCATGGAATCCTGGCCGAGCGACACGTTCACGCCGGCCTCGGTGAGCTCCTTGACGCGGGTGATGCCGCGACGCTTCGGGAACGTGTCCTGACGGCCCTGCAGATACAGGTTTTCGGTCGGGGCGCAGGCGAAGTTGATATGGGCCGCCTTGAGCAGCTTGGTCAGGTGGAAGAAGTAGGCGTTGTCCGCGGAACCGAGGGAGCAGGTGTGGCTGGCGGTGGTCATGGGGCCGATGCCGGCGCGGTACGCCAGTGCGGACAGTAGCTCCAGGTACCGGGAATTGGGGTCGTCCGTCTCGTCGCAATGCACGTCGATCAGACGCCCGTACTTGCAGGCCAGCTCCACCACGGTGTGCATCGAGCGTTCGCCGAATTCGCGGCACTGCTCGAAATGAGGGATGCCGCCCACGCAGTCGGCGCCCATCTTCAGGCCCTCCTCGACCAGTTCGGCGCCGGTCTCGCCGTTCGGCCCCTCGTAGGAATACATGCCCTCCTGGGGGAACGAGACGATCTGCAGCGTCACCGTGTCCTTGAGCTCCTCCTTGAGCTCGAGCAGGGCCTTGAGCGACGTGAGATTCGGGTCGGTCACGTCGGCGTGCGAGCGGATGAACTGCACGCCGTGGCGCATCTCCTTGGCGATGCCGATCCTCGCGCGTTCCTTGATCTCGTCCACCGTCAGATCGGACTTCGTCTCGCTCCAGCGCTGGATGCCCTCGAACAGGGTCCCCGACTCGTTGACCGCACCCGGCTTGCGCGCGGTGAACACGTAGTCAAGATGCAGATGGGTGTCGCAGAACGGCGGGCATACCAGCTTGCCGCCCAGGTCCACGGTCTCGACCTGACCCATGTCCTTGCCCTGCGCGGCGAGTCTGGCCGCGAGCCCCTCGCCGATCTCGACGAACCGGCCGTCCTCGACGAGGATGTCCTGCAATGGCGCGGTCTGCGCGGCCGTGCTTCCCGGCATGCCGGTCGCGATATGTGCATTGGTGAACAGCTGCGTGCTCATGATGTGCTCCTTCATACGTGTCCCCGCCGGTGCCCCCATGTGTCCATCCGGTTACGTCGGGGAACCGTCGGTGTAATCGTTGACGGCTATTGTCGGCATATCGATTTGCAGGCACATTACCTGATGTGACATGTGTATTACCGAGGAATGGACGGTTTGTATGGTCGTTACGGTGAACGATGTGCTGAACGACGGCTTGTTCTCGACTGCGCTGCCGCAGGTGGAGATACCCGGCGATGGGCTTGGAAAACCGGTGCGATGGGTGTTCACCAACGAGCGCGAGGACGTGGCGTCCTTTCTGTCCGGCGGCGAGCTGCTGATGGTCGAGGGGCGATCATTGGTCTGCGATGGGCGTCAGGCACGCCTCGGCGAGTATGTTCGCAGCCTGGTGACAGCCGGTATCGCCGCGCTGGTGGTGGAGTTGGTCGAGGAGGTGACCGAATTGCCGACAGGTCTGGCCTCCGCCGCGACCCGTGATGGGCTTACCGTCATCGGGCTTCACAGGCGCATTCCGTTCGTCGACATCTGCCAGAGCATCAATACCATGATCGTGCGAGGGCAGATGCGGATGCAGACGCAGGTGGACACTATGTCCACTTCATTGCGTACCGAACTCGCGCAGGCGGACGGCGTGCAACCCGTGGCCGAAACGCTGGCGGGGTTCTTCGATGAAAACGTGGCGATCTTCGACGTCGATGGTCTCGAAGTCGCACGGGCAGAACGGTATGCCAGGGAAAGCGACGCGGGGAATGCCGTGCTGGCGCTGAACGACCAGAGACGGCCGCTTGGTGCCTTGGAGATCTCCCGGCATAACGCGGTGCTCGACGAGGCGACGTGCAGAAGAATCGAACAGATCGTCTCGCCGGTCCTGGCCCTGTACCTTGACGGCGGCGCGCGAATCGGCATGGCGGCCCATCTGACGGCCGGGCCGAATGATGGCGTGCACGTCACCTCCATGGAGGCCAAGGAAGGACATGCCATGCTGGAGGCACTGGGCTTCGCGGCATCCAGCGTGTACATGCCGTTCGGGATGCGGCTGAGATCCGTGGTGGGGGCGATGCCGTCGATCGTCGCCATGGTCGATGCCTTCGAATCACGTGAGGAGTGCGAGGCCGTATGCCTGCTGGAGGGGGACCGGCTTGTCGGTTTCCTCGCCGCGAAGGACAGCGGCGGCAACGTCGCTCGATTCTCTGCTCATTGCCTGAACGCATTGGACGAGGTAGTCGGTAACGAATGCATATATACGGTACGCGGTCGTGCCGCGCTTGACACCATTTCATTGATGGACGCGTTCGGGGCGTTGCACAATGTTCTGGGGCGTGCGGGCGATGACGGGGAAACCGATTACGGCACGCTGGCATGCGTGGATTCCACGCTGCTTGAACGCATGATGGAAGTGGAACGCACCGACGACGCCATCCATATGGCGATCACGCAGACGGTGGGCTACGAGCTGCTGCACAATCCCATGCTGATCGACACCCTGTGCGCATGCTTCGACAATCTGGACAACAAGACCGGAGCCTGCGAACAACTCGGCATCCAACGGCAGACGCTGTACAACCGACTTGACAAAGTGACCCAGATCGTAGGCGTCTCGCCAAGCGACAAAATCAGCTGGTCCATGCTGCTTCTCGGCGCGAAACTGGCGAAATCGCAGCGTAAACGCATGAATCCGCCAACGGCTCGGCTGGCGTAGCGGTGGCTGGTCAAAACGTCAAAAACGGCTGGTTGCGGTTTAACCGGCAGTTCACTTGACCGCAAATCCGGCGGGCGATAGTCGGAACCACGGCGTCCGCACATGGCAATCGAACGGCGGACGGATACGGATAGACAACAGCAGAAAGGTCGGTGTCGTAATGAGTGCAGCAATCACAACCGCCACAATGACTCCAGTATCCTCCCGATCCGAAGAGCAGGACATGGTCAGGAAAGTGGCCTTGTCATCCTTCCTGGGCAATTTCATCGAATGGTTCGACTATGCCTCCTACTCCTACTTCGCAACCACCATCGCCCTCGTCTTCTTCCCGACAGGCAACCACACCGTGGCCATGCTGCAGACGTTCGGCGTCTTCGCGCTTTCCTTCGTGCTTCGTCCGATCGGTGCACTGTTCTGGGGCAACTTCGGCGATAAGAAGGGCCGTAAGGGTGCGCTCGCGATCTCCATCATGTTCATGTCCGGCGCATCGTTCCTGATCGGGTGTCTGCCGTCCTATGCGATGGTCGGTATCCTGGCCCCGGCGTTGTTGCTGCTTCTGCGCATGGTTCAGGGATTCTCCGCATCCGGCGAGTATGCCGGCGCGGCCACCTTCCTTGGCGAATATGCGCCGACCAAGAAGCGCGGCATCTACTGCTCGCTGATTCCCGCCTCCACCGCCATCGGTCTGCTTGCGGGCTCCACGCTCGCCACGGTCATGACCGCGTCGCTTGATTCCGCTTCCCTGACCGCTTGGGGCTGGCGTATTCCGTTCCTCATGGCCGGTCCTCTCGGTCTGGTCGTGCACTACATCCGCACCAAGCTGGCGGACTCCCCGGTATATGCGTCCATGACCGAGGCGCTGGAGAACAAGCAGGTGCCCGCCGCACAGACCAAGTCGGTCTCCCCGCTGCGTGAACTGTTCCAGCATCACTTCAAGGCCCTGATGATCAGCTTCGGCGCCTGCATGCTCAACGCCGTCGGCTTCTACACCGTGCTCACCTACCTGCCCACCTACCTGAGCGATACGGTCGGTATGGCCTCGGCGCAGTCCTCCACCATCACCACCATCTGCCTGGTGCTGTATGTGGCGCTGGTGTTCGGCATGGGGCACATCTCCGACAAGTTCGGCCGCAAGAAGGTGCTTATCGGTGCATGCGTGGCGTTCATCGTGCTCACGGTCCCCGCGTTCATGGTGCTCAACACCGCGCAGTTCTGGCCGGTGCTGATCGTCGAGCTGGCGATGTGCGCCACGTTGACCGCGAACGACGGAACCCTGTCGAGCTATCTGACCGAGACGTTCCCGACCTCGGTGCGCTTCACCGGATTCGCGTTCAGCTTCAACCTCGCCAACGCCATCTTCGGCGGTACCGCGCCGTTCATCGCCACATGGCTTATCTACGCCACCGGTTCCAGCATCGCGCCGGCCTGGTACATGGTCGCGGTCGCGGCGGTGGCGCTTGTCGCGATGATCCTCTCGCACGAGAACACCGACAAGGATCTGAACCGCATCTGACCGCACGATCGTGCATTCGCCGCCCCGGAATCCGAAGGGGCGGCGAATGCGGATTCCCAATCGAACACCATATATGGAGATATAAAGGAGTAGCAACAATGAGCAAGAGCCGCCGCATGGATCATATGACCTGGCCCGAAATCGAGGCCTCGAAGTCGAAGCCGGTCATCGTGCCGATCGGATCGACCGAACAGCATAGCCAGCATCTTCCGCTTGGCGTGGACGCCATGATAGCCGGCCATGTGTCGGAGGATCTGGCCGAGCGCATCGACGGCATCGTGGCGCCGACCATCAGCTACGGGTACAAGTCGAAGCCGCTGTCCGGCGGCGGCCCGCTGTTCCCCGGAACCATCGACATGAACGGCGTGACCATCATCAACCAGATGCATGATGTGCTCGGCGAGCTGATCGCCGACGGCTTCACCAAGATCGTCGTCATGAACGCGCACTTCGAGAACGAGGCGTTCATCGTCGAGGCCATCGACCTGATCACCCGTGAGACCGGCGGTGTGGCGACCATCGTCGAGACCAACTGGTGGGATCCGCTGCCCGAGGACGTGGTGGAGAAGGTGTTCGACGGTCTTGAGTTCCCGGGCTGGGCGCTCGAACACGCGGCCGTCACCGAAACCTCGCTGATGCTGCATTACGAGCCCGATCTGGTCCACATGGATCGTGTGATCGATAAGGGCAATGCCACGCCGAAGGCCTACGTTCGCTACCCGGTACGCAATGGCGACGTACCGGATTACGGCGGATTGGCCACGCCCGCCGGTTCCAGCGCCGAACGCGGGAAACTGATCGCGGACGCCTGCGTCGAAGCGGTCGCGGACATCTGCGCCACCGAATTCGCCGACTGATCCGGTCCGGCCCCATATGAAAAAACGCACCTCATCACGAGGTGCGTTTTTTCATATGGTAGGGGCGTGAATCACTTCACGGCATTCAGCCACTGCTCCTTGGTCGCCTTCTCGGCTTCCAGCTTGGCCTTCTTGGCCGGGTCGGTCTCGGCGGCGATCTTGGTGTCAAGCTCGGCGAGCTGTGCGTTGAGCTGTTCCTCGAAGCTGGACTTGCGGGCGTCGGCCTCGGGATCGGACTGCTTCCAAGCGGCTTCCTCGACGGACTTGATCTGCTTGTCCACTTCGTCCAGGCGGCCTTCGATGCGGCGCATGTCATCGCGCGGCACGTAGCCGATCTGATCCCATTCGTCCTGGATCGCGGCCAGGGCCTGACGGGCCTGCTTGGCGGCCTTCTCGTCCGCGACCGGCACCAGGGCCTCGGCCTTCTTCAGCAGTTCCTCCTTCTTGGCGAGGTTCTCCTTCTCGTCGGCGGAGATCTGCTCGCGGTCGGCCTGACGCGCGTTGAAGAAGGTGTCGGCGGCCTCGCGGAAGCGTGCCCACAGGGCGTCGTCCTCGTTGCGGCCCGCGCGGCCCGCCTTCTTCCAGCGGTCCATCAGCTCGTTGAACTGGCGGGAGGTCTCGCCCCAGGCGGTGGAGTTCTTGATCTCGTTGGCCTCGGCGATGATCGCCTCCTTGGCGGCCTTGGCCTGGCTGCGCTCGTTGTCGCGGGCCTGCGCCCACTTGCGGCGGGACTGGTTGAAGGTGGTGCGTGCGGCGGAGAAGCGCTTCCACAGCTCGTCGGCATCCTTCTTGTCGATGCGCACGTTGTTGCGCTGATGCGCCTGCCACTCGTCGAACAGGGCGCGGAACTTGTCGGCGGTGGAGCGCCAGTTGGTGTTGTCGCCAAGGCCTGCGGCCAGGGCTTCGGCCTTCTCCACGATGGCGGTGCGGCCTGCCACGGCGGCGGCCACGGCGGCCTTGCGGGCCTCGGCCAGCTCGGTCTTCTTGGCTTCGGCCTTGACCTTCAGATCCTCGTACTGGGCCTTCAATGCGGCCAGATCGCCCACCACGGCGGGGGAGTCGGTCTCATCGGCGAGCATCTTCATCGTCTCGTCGATCTCGCGGGACTTGATGTTCGAGCTCTTCAGGCGTGCCGCCAGAGCGTCGAGCTTGGCCTTGAGATCCAGGAAGCGGCGGGCGTACAGCGCCAGCGCCTCCTCCTTGGACACGTCGGGGAACTGGCCGACCTCACGCTCGACGTCGCCTTCCTTGACGAACACGGTGCCGTTCTCGTCGACGCGGCCGAACGTCTCGGCCTCCTTGACCTGGGCCTCGGTGTAGGTGGTGGCGGCCGGTGCCGCGACGCGGCGGGCTGCCGGCGCGGTCTTCTTGGCGAATGCAGCGGGGGACGGAGCGTGGGGCTTCGGAGCGGCGGGTTTCGGCGCCTTGGTCGCTTCGTGCGTTTCCTGTGCGGTGGTCTCGGTGGTGGTTTCGTTCTTGGTGACGTTGTCGTCGGCCATGGCCAGCTCCTTACAGCTTGGAAGTGTGTGCATCGCGCTTCACATCCTGATAGAACAGGAATGTTTGACGCAACCTTCACCTATTATATTGATTCCGTGGCTAAAGGCGCATCAATATCAGGATTTCCAGAGTGGCTCCCCTCTGAACGTGTTGTGGAGCAGCGTGTCATCGACACGCTCCGTGAAGTATTCGAGCTCAATGGCTTCCTCGGCATCGAGACGAGAGCCGTGGAAACTGGGGCTTCGCTGCTGAAGAAGGGCGAGACCAGCAAAGAGATCTATCTGCTGAGCCGTCTGCAGGATGTCGGCAACGAATCCGACACTCCGATCGAGGAGCGGCTCGGCCTGCACTTCGATCTGACCGTGCCGCTGAGCCGGTACGTGGTCGAGCATTCGGGCGATCTCGCATTCCCGTTCAAGCGTTGGCAGATCCAGAAGGTGTGGCGTGGCGAGCGCCCGCAGGAAGGTCGTTTCCGCGAGTTCGTCCAGGCCGACATCGATGTGATTGGTAACGGCGACCTGCCGGACCACTACGAGGTGGAACTGCCGCTGGTCATGGTCTCCGCGCTGGAACGCCTGCGCGGGTTCGGCCTGCCCAAGGCGACCGTGCATGCGAACAACCGCAAGCTTTCCGAGGGCTTCTACCGTGGTCTGGGCCTTGACGACATCGAGGGCGTGCTGCGCGAGATCGACAAGCTCGACAAGATCGGTGCCGACGAAGTGGCCAAGCTGCTCGTCGAGACCTGCGGCGCGAGCGAGAGTCAGGCGCTGGCCTGCCTCGAGCTGGCCGAGCTGACTGCCGCCGACGGCACCGAGCTGGCCGAGAAGTTCGACGCCCTTGCCGCCAAGCACGGCATCTCCACCGACTCCGAGGCGTACGCGCTGGCCCGTGAGGGTCTGGACACGCTGGCCATGATCGTCGATCAGGCCGCCGCCATCCGCCCGGGCTCCGTCATCGCGGATCTCAAGATCGCCCGCGGTTTGGACTACTACACCGGTTCCGTGTACGAGACCTTCCTCGACGGTGCCGCATCCCTCGGCTCCATCTGCTCCGGCGGCCGCTACGACAACCTCGCCTCCCAGGGCAACCGCAAGTACCCGGGCGTGGGCCTGTCCATCGGTCTGAGCCGACTGGTCAGCTACATGCTGCACACGGCCGGCGCGCATGCCAACCGCGTGTCCCCGGCGAGCGTGCTCGTCGCGGTGTGGAACGAAAGCGAGCGTGCCGAGTCCAACGCCATCGCCAACGCGCTGCGTGCCCGTGGCATCGCCGCCGACGTGGCGCCCACCGCGGCCAAGCTGGGCAAGCAGATCAAGTACGCCGACAAGCTCGGCATCCCGTACGTGTGGTTCCCAGGCCAGGAGGGTGCCGGCGACGAGGTGAAGAACATCGTCTCCGGCGAACAGAAGCCGGCTGACCGCACGTCGTGGGAGCCCGATACTGTTAATGCCCGGCAAACCGTTGTTATTGATTGATGAATCGATGAATCATCGATGAAATTGGGAGTATGCAAAGCATGAGCCAGACGGCATATAGAACACATCATGCCACTGAAGTCACCGAGGCTCTCGTCGGCCAGAAGGTCACCCTGTCCGGTTGGGTCGACCGTCGCCGCGACCATGGTGGAGTCGCCTTTATCGATCTGCGCGATTCCTCCGGCCTGGTGCAGGTCGTCATCTACGACGAGGAGCAGGCGCGTCCGCTGCGCTCCGAGTTCGTGATCCAGGTCACCGGTGAGGTGCGCCTGCGTCCGGAAGGCAACGAGAACGAGCATCTCGCCACCGGCAAGATCGAGGTCGTGGCTGAGAGCATCACAGTGCTCGCCAAGTCCGACGCCCTGCCCTTCCAGGTGTCCACCGCGCTGGAGAACGAGTCCGAGAACAAGCTGCCGGGCGAGGAAGTTCGTCTCAAGTACCGCTACCTCGACCTGCGCCGCCCGGGCATGCAGCGCAACCTGAAGCTGCGCTCCGACATGGCCAAGGCCGCCCGTCACGCGCTTGAGGATCTGGACTTCACCGAGGTCGAGACCCCGACGTTCATCAAGTCCACCCCGGAAGGCGCACGCGACTTCGTGGTGCCGGCCCGACTGGTGCCGGGCTCCTGGTACGCGCTGCCGCAGTCCCCGCAGCTGCTCAAGCAGCTGCTCATGGTCTCCGGTGTCGAACGCTACTACCAGTTCGCCCGCTGCTACCGTGACGAGGACTTCCGTGCGGATCGCCAGCCCGAATTCACCCAGCTGGACATGGAAATGGCCTACGTGGATCAGGAAGACGTGATGGCCATGGCCGAAAAGGTCATCGCCGCCATCTGGAAGGCCGCCGGCTATGAGGTCCAGCTGCCGTTGCCGCGCATCACCTGGCAGGAAGCCATGGATAAGTACGGCTCCGACAAGCCCGATCTGCGTTTCGGCAACCCGATCATCGAGCTGACCGACTACTTCAAGAACACTCCGTTCCGCGTGTTCCAGGCCCCGTACGTGGGTGCCGTGCTCTTCAAGGGCGGCGCCTCCACGCCTCGCCGTCAGTTCGACGCCTGGCAGGAATGGGCCAAGCAGCGTGGCGCCAAGGGCCTCGCCTACGTGCAGTTCACCGCCGACGGCGAGCTCAAGGGCCCCGTGGCCAAGAACCTGTCCGACGAGGAGCGCGCCGGCCTGAAGGAAGCCGTTGGCGCCGAGGACGGCGACGCCGTGTTCTTCGCCGCAGGTGCCCGCGAGTCCTCCCAGCTGCTGCTGGGTGCCGCCCGTGTGGAGCTCGCCTCCCGCGCCGGCCTGCTCGACCCGAAGAAGTTCGCCTTCACCTGGGTCGTGGACTTCCCGCTGTTCAAGCCGACCGACGATCCGGACGACGACGATGTGGCTGTCGGCCACTCCAAGTGGACCTCCATGCACCACCCGTTCACCATGCCGTCCAAGGATTGGATCGACAAGTTCGATAAGGATCCGGAACACGCCATGTCCGACTCCTACGACATCGTCTGCAACGGCGAGGAGATGGGCGGCGGCTCCGTGCGTATCCACCGCGACGACATCCAGGACCGCGTGCTCAACGTGCTCGGCATCAGCAAGGAAGAGGCCGAAGACAAGTTCGGCTTCCTGCTGGAGGCCTTCAAGTACGGTGCGCCGCCCCACGCGGGCATTGCACTGGGCTGGGACCGCACCGTGTCCATCCTGGCCGGTGCCCCGTCCATCCGCGACGTCATCGCCTTCCCGAAGGCCGGCGGCGGACGTGACCCGCTGACCGGTGCCCCGGCTCCGATCTCCGACGAGCAGCGCGCCGAAACCGGCGTCGACTACGACCCGGATGAGGACGAGGACTGATCTCTTCCTGTAAACCGGTAAACGGATACGGCAGACAAGCGCCAGACCGTGCATTCGTGCGGCCTGGCGCTTGCCGTTTCGCCTGTGATATCGAATGTTCCATAGGAGTTCACCTGCCGTTTTCGTTGCCGTATGTGATGCGACACCCCACGTGGCTAGCGTCGGAGCCATGAACGGTTATCTGTGGACGCATATGCATGACTGGTTTGTCCGGAACGTACCGGAGCAGGTGTTCTTCACGGCCGTGGGCGCGGCCGTGGTGGTTTCGGCCGTCGTCATCGCGGCGCTGCGCATGACGATGCTGGGCTGATTCCGCCGAGCCGTCCGATCCGTCGGCTCGCCAGGACGGGTGCGCCTTCGTTTGCCCCGCACTCCGAGCCGGGGACGTAGCAAGCACCATAAATGGCATGTTTCCACCGAATTCCGGCGTTGATGAGACGAAAACCGGATAGAAACATACTTCGTTTATACTGTGCACTTATGTCAGATATGAATGAACGCAATATCTCGCGCCCGCTGGTGCCGGGCACCGAAGAGAGCGGTCAGCCGCTCGTGGAACTCACCCACGTGGAGAAGCATTTCGGCGATCTCCATGTTCTCAAAGACATCAATCTCACCGTCGGCAAAGGCGAGGTGCTGGTCATCGTAGGACCGTCCGGCTCGGGCAAGTCCACCATGTGCCGCACCATCAACCGACTGGAAACCATCGACTCCGGCGTCATCCGCATCGATGGCCAGCCCCTTCCCGAGGAAGGCAAGGAGCTCGCCAACCTGCGAGCCGAAGTGGGCATGGTGTTCCAGTCCTTCAACCTGTTCGCCAACAAGACGATTCTCGACAATGTCACCCTCGCCCCCATCAAGGTCCGCCACATGGACAAGAAGGCGGCCGAGGACATGGCCATGGATCTGCTCGATCGCGTAGGCGTCGCCAGCCAGGCCTCCAAGATGCCGTCCCAGCTGTCCGGCGGCCAGCAGCAGCGCGTGGCCATCGCCCGCGCACTGGCCATGAAGCCCAAGGTCATGCTGTTCGACGAGCCGACCTCCGCACTTGATCCGGAAATGGTCAACGAGGTGCTCGACGTCATGGTCCAGCTGGCGCGTGAGGGCATGACCATGCTGTGCGTCACCCACGAGATGGGCTTCGCGCGCAAGGTGGCCGACAAGGTCGTGTTCATGGCCGACGGCCAGATTCTGGAACAGGCCTCGCCCGAGGAGTTCTTCGAGCATCCGCAGACGGATCGCGCCAAGGACTTCCTCTCGAAGATCCTGACCCACTGAGAAAGAGGGCAGAGTATGAAGAAGACATGGTTCAAACGCGCGTTGGCGGCGCTATGCGCGCTGACCTGCGTGGTTTCGCTTGCGGGCTGCGGCGCCGACGAGGGAAGCGACAAGATCCGCATCGGCATCAAGTTCGACCAGCCCGGATTGGGATTCAAGAAATCCGGCACCTACGTCGGGTTCGATGTGGATGTGGCCAAGTACATCGCCAAGAAGCTCGGCTACACCGAGGACGAGATCGTGTGGAAGGAGGCGCCGTCCAAGCAGCGTGAGGCCATGCTGCAGAACGGCGACGTCGATTTCATCATCGCGACCTACTCCATCACCGACGAGCGCAAGAAGGTCGTGGACTTCGCCGGACCGTATTTCGTGGCCGGCCAGGATCTGCTGGTGCGCAAGGGCGAATCCTCCGTCAAGGGGCCGGAGGACCTGAACGGCAAGCGTCTGTGCTCCGTGACCGGCTCCACCTCGGCCGTCACCGTCAAGGAGAAGTTCGCCAACGAGGTGCAGCTCATGGAACAGCCCGGCTACGCCGAATGCGCGACCGCACTGTTCTCCGGCATCGTGGACGCGGTGACCACCGACGACATCATCCTCGCGGGCCTCGCCTCCGCTTCCCGCGGCCGACTGCAGGTGGTGGGCAAGCCGTTCACCCAGGAATACTACGGCGTGGGCATCAAGAAGGGGCGTAACGATCTGAAGAAGAAGATCAACGCGGCCATCGTCTCCATGGAGAAGGACGGTTCCTGGAAGCGTGCCCTTGAAGACAACACGAAGGGCACCAACTACAAGCCGAATCCGAAGTACAATCCGCCGGTGCCGAACGGAAAGGGGAACAAGTGATGCAGGACCTTACACTGCTGTTCACCGAATACAACGTGCCGGGCGCGTTCCTGGTGAATATCGAGCTGACCCTGTGGTCCGCGCTGTTCTCCATGATCCTCGGCGTCATCCTCGTCATGATGCGCATCTCGCCGGTCGCCTCGCTGCGCACCGTGGCGGGCGCATACGTCGAACTGTTCAAGAACCTGCCGCTGACCATCATCATGGTGTTCATGGTGCTTGGCGCCTACGCGCAGCTCAAGCTCACCTTCTCCGACACGTTCGCCACCAACTTCTTCTGGCTGGCGGTCACCGGCCTGAGCCTGTACACTGCCGCCTTCGTATGCGAGTCGCTGCGATCCGGCATCAACACCGTGCCGATCGGCCAGGCCGAGGCCGCACGAGCGCTCGGCCTGAACTTCACGCAGGCCGCATTCCAGATCATCCTGCCGCAGACGTTCCGCGGCTCCGTCGCGCCGCTGGGCAACACCTTCATCGCGTTGCTGAAGAACTCCACCGTCGCGGCCGCGGCTTCCGTGGCGACCGAGACCTCGAGCATGATGAGCGAGATGATCGAATACCATGCGGACCTGATCGTGCTGATCTTCCTGATCTTCGCATTCGGCTACGTGATCCTGATCATTCCGATCGGTCTGCTGACGACCTATCTGTCCAACAAGCTCGCGGTGAGGAGGTGACGCGCGATGGCAGCAAACAACAATGAAAGCTCGGTGCTGTTCGATCAGCCCGGTCCCAAGGGACGTAAGATGATCCGCATCGCCAATTGGATCGCCGGCGTCATCTTCGCCATCATCGTGGTGCTGATCCTGATGCGCCTGCACAATCCGCCGGACGGCGAGAACCAGCTGAGCTGGGAACTGTGGAAGCCGGCGCTCGACGCCGAAGCCTGGACCGATTTCTACCTGCCGGGACTCTGGGCCACCATTCGCGCCTCTGCACTGGCGGTGGTCGGTGCCGTGGCGTTCGGTCTGCTGTTCGGCATCGGACGACTGATGCCGAATCCGCTGATCCGCGTCGTCTCCGGCGCGATCGTCGAGTTCGCGCGTGCGGTTCCGGTGCTGCTGCTCATGATCTTCTTCTGGCGTTGGTTCGCCTCCGTGGGCGTGCCCAGCCCCGCCTACTGGTCCGTGGTGCTCGCCCTGGTGATCTACAACGGTTCGGTGGTCGCGGAACTGGTACGTTCCGGTGTCGGCAATCTGCCGGATGGACAGCGCGAGGCGTCGCTTGCCCTGGGGCTGACCGAAACGCAGTCCCTGATGCAGATCGAGGTCCCGCAGGCCATCGTCGCCATGCTGCCCGCCGCGGTCACCCAGCTGGTCGTGGTGCTCAAGGACACCGCCCTCGGCTCCATCATCATGTACACCGATCTGCTGCAGCAGTCCCGCCGACTCGGCTCCATGTACTTCAACATCCTGCAGACGCTGGTCGTGGCCGGTGTGGTCTACTTCTTCGTCTGCTGGCTGCTGTCCCGACTGGCCGAATCGCTGCCGGCGCGTCTCCAGCAGCATACCGCCGCGCCGACCGAGCCCGAACCCGTGGCCCCCATCGCGGCAGGCGATCCCTCCAACGTGAACCAGATCGCCGTGGCCAAGGAGGTCGAGGAGCTGCCGCTCGGCGGCACCGATCGCCAGTACCACGTGCATCATCGCGGCACCAACGCCTCGATCCACCAGTGGAGGCAGACCAAGTACGTGCAGGGGTATGATGTGACGCACCCCGAATCGCAGGAGGAAGCCGAAAAGGACAAGCATTTCAAGCTCCACCACAAGAAGGAGGATCACGGCGAGGAGAAGTGATTCTCCCGCCTGAATCGAATCCACGCAAGCCGTTCCGCATGAAGCCGATGCCTCGTGCGGAACGGCTTGCGGCGTTTACGTGGGTATACTGGAACGCGGCGATCGACCCTGACGGGCGGTCAGCCACGCGACAAGGACGGCACGGCCAAGGCGGCCGATACGCCGTCGACACCGAATAAAGGAATATCATGACAACACCCAACGGTGCATACGGCGACGCCGATGCAACCACAGCAACGAACCACAACGCGTCCGGCACGGCCAACGAGGCAGGCATGGCCAGTACGGACGAAAGCCTGAACGCCCGAATCAAAACACCGAAATCCAAGCGACCGAACACATGGATCATCGTCGTCGCGGTAGTGGCCGTCATCGCCATCATCGCCGGTGTGGTCGCCATGGTCAACGGACGAAACGCCAAACAGACGGCAGCGGGCAACGACACCGTGACCATCGGACTCAAACTCGCGCCACCCAGCCTCGACATCCGTCATCAGTCCGGATCGGCCATCGAACAGGTGCTCATCGGTAACGTGTACGAAGGACTGCTCAGCCGCGACAGCGACAACGCCGTGCAGCCGGGACTTGCGAAAAGCTGGGACATCTCCAAGGACGGCAAGACCTACACCTTCCACCTCAACCGGAACATGACCTTCTCCAACGGCGACAAACTCGACGCCGACGATGTGGCATGGTCCATCAACCAGCTCAAGGAGAAGCAGTACTACAACGCCAACCAGGTGGAGAGCCTCGACAAGGCCGAAGCCGTCGACGCGAACACCGTGCGGCTCACGCTCGGCACCCCGGACTCCAACCTGCTGTGGTACCTGACCGGCCGCCCGGGACTGGTATTCGACAAGGACGCCGACTACAACGCGAAGACCCAAGCTGTGGGATCCGGTCCATACATCGTCGAGTCCTTCGACTCGGCCAGCAAGATGGTGCTCAAGGCCAACCCGAACTACTGGGGCGATGCCCACAAGCCGGCCACGCAACGCGTGGTCATCGACTTCATCACCGACGACAATGCGGCCGTCAACGCGCTGAAAAGCGGCGACGTGGACGTGCTGTCGCCGGTGAACGCCACCCTGGCGAAATCGCTCGACTCCAAGACCTACAAGGTCTCCACGGCCGATGGCAGCGACAAATTCGTGCTCGCCTTCAACTGCGCGAGCAGCAAGCTCAAGGACAAGCGCGTGCGCCAGGCCATCCGCTACGGCATCAACCATAAGGAGATCATCGCCTCCCGTGGCGGGGTGGACGCCGCGCTCGGCGGACCGATCCCATCCGTGGACCCCGGCTACGAGGACCTGACCGGCCTGTACCCGTACGATCTGGACAAGGCCAAGCAGCTCATGGGCGAAGCCGGATACTCCACCGACAAGCCGCTGAAACTCACCCTGACCTACGCCAACACCTACGGCACGGAACTCGGCGACCAGCTCAAAAGCCAGCTCGCCAAGATCGGCATCGACCTGAACATCAACTACGTGGAATTCTCCACCTGGCTGCAGGACGTGCACACCAACGGCGACTACGAGCTCTCGCTGGTGGACCACGCCGAAAGCCACGATTTCTACAAGTGGACCACGCCGGACTACTACTTCCATTACGACAACAAGACCGTGCAGTCGCTGTACGCCAAGGCGCTCGCGGCCACCAGCGAGAAGGACAGCGCCGAGTACCTCAAACAGGCGGCGAAAACCGTCAGCGAGGACGCCCCGGCGGACTGGCTGTTCGGCTACCGTGTGACCGTGGCCTACAACAGGAACGTCAGGGGATTCCCCAGCAAGCTCAGCCAGACCGTGCTGCCCCTGTGGCAGATCTCCAAGGCGGCATGACATGGGATTCGTGGCCAAGCGGTTCGGGCTGTTCGTAGCGGCCCTGTTCGGACTGTCGATACTGGTCTTCATGGCATTGCGCGTACTGCCCGGTGACGTCGCGGCCGTCATGGCCGGAACGAACGCCACGGCGGCCCGCATCGCCGCCCTGCGTACGCAGATGGGGCTCGACAGGCCGCTGGTCGTGCAATACGTCGACTGGCTCGCAGGACTCCTGCACGGCGACCTCGGCATGTCCGCCATCAGCGGCAAGTCGGTCGCCGCCCAGGTCGGTGCCCGTGCCGCGGTCACGTTCCCGCTCATCGTGCTCAGCCTGATCATCGCGCTGCTCATCGGGCTGCCGCTCGGATGCGCGGCCGTCATCACCGGAAACGCGAGGCTGCGCGGGCTGTTCCATGCGCTTGCCATCGTCGGCGGCGCCGTTCCCGCATTATGGAGCGGACTGCTGCTGATCCTGCTGTTCTCCCGCGGGTCGGGACTGCTGCCGATCCTGCCCTCGCAGGGATTCCCGAACGAGGGATGGGCGGATTTCGGGCGTGCGGCCGCCTCGCTCGTGCTGCCCGCGCTGGCCACCGGCATTACCGCAGGGGCCGGCATCATGCGCTACACGCGCGCGGCATTGGGCGACGCAGCGCAATCCCAGGCCGTATCCATGGCGATGTCGTGCGGCATGACCCGCCGGCAGGCGTTGCTGCGCGTCGGCCTGCGCCTGTCGCTGCCGCAACTGGTGTCGGTCGCCGGATTGACGTTCGCCCAGATGGTGACGGGTGTGATGGTGGTCGAGAACCTGTTCGCCCTGCCCGGGCTTGGCGCGATGCTTGTCACCGATGTGGGCAACCGTGACCTGATCGCCGTGCAAAGCGAGCTGTTCCTGCTGGCGGCGTTCTTCCTGCTGCTGGGACTGGTGGTCGATATGGCGCATCGTGTGCTCGACCCACGGCTGAAGAACGCGTCCATCGGTTCGGGGGAGGTGCTGTGATGACTGCTGCCCGAGTGATCGTGCGCTCGATATGGCGCAAGGCAAGCGGCAAATACGCACTGGTCGTGCTTGGAGCATGGCTGATTGTCTCGCTCGTCTCGCTGGTCTGGACCCCGCATGCGCTGCTCGAGACTGACGGGTTCCACGCATGGCAGGCCCCTACGGGGTCGCACCCGTTGGGAACGGACGGCGTCGGTGCTGACGTGCTGAGCTGGCTGATGGCCGGATCGCGCACGAATCTCATGATCGCGGCGCTGACCGTCATCGTGGCCGGAGTGTTCGGGCTGGCGCTGGTCGCCGCCATGGTGTCGCGGGGATCGGCCTTGCGATCCACGTCCGTGGTGCTGGTCGACGCGCTGATCTCGATTCCGACCGTATTGGTCGCCCTGATGCTCACCGTGCCGTTCGGCGCTTCGGCGGCGGTGATCGTGGCCGCGTGCGGGTTCGCCTACGGGTTGAATCTGGCGCGCATCGTAAGACCTGCGGCCATGCTTGCCGCGCGCTCGCAGTATGTGGAGTCGGCGGTATGGTCGGGCGCTTCCGGCGTCCGCGTGTTCCTGACGCATATCGTGCCCAATGCGATGCCGGTGCTGCTGGTGCAGTTGTCGATGAGCGCGGGCACGTCGGTGCTGGCCGAATCCGGCCTGACCTATCTGGGCGTCGGCGTGGGCGCGGGCGTGCCGAGTTGGGGGCATTCCCTTGCCACGTCCGTGAAATTCATCAGCATCTATCCGATGACCGTGCTGTGGCCCGGTCTGGTCGTGACGTTGACGGTGATCGCGTTGCACCTGTTCGGCGACGCGCTTCGTGACGCGGCGGATCCGCTGACCAATCCTGAGCTGAGGGAGGCCGTATGAGCATCGAGATCCGTGATCTGAGCATTGCGATCGGCACGAAGACCATTGTGGACGGCGTGTCCATGGATATCGCCGACGGCGAGCGGGTCGGCCTGATCGGATCGTCCGGTTCGGGCAAGTCCATGATCGCCAAGGCAGTGATGGGGCTGCTGCCCGAGACGGCGCGGATAAGCGGTTCGATCGTGGCCGGCGGCCGGCAGCTGGTCGGGCTGGACGATGCCTCCATGGCCGACCTGCGCGGCCGGTATATGGGCATGGTGTTCCAGAACCCGGCGGCGGCGCTGAATCCGGTGATGACGGTCGCCCAGCAGGTCGGACTGCCGTTGTACCTGCATTACGACCTGTCGCTTGAGGAACGCGTCGAGCGCGTCAAGGCGATGCTCGACAAGGTCGGCCTGTCGCAGGACGTGCTGCTCAAATACCCGCATGAGCTGTCCGGCGGCCAGCAGCAGCGCGTCGGCATCGCCACCGCGCTCATCACCTCGCCGAAATTCATCATCGCCGACGAACCGACCACGGCATTGGACTCGATCACGCAACGTCAGATCGTCGACCTGCTGACATCGCTGGTCGACGACGCCGGTGCGTCGATGCTGTTCATCACCCATGATTTCGCCGTGCTCGCGCGTGCGACCGCGCACTGCTATGTGCTGGACGGCGGCGTCATCGCCGAATCGGGCAGGACCGCCGATATCCTGCATGACCCGCAGGGCGAACCCGCACGCCGACTGGTCGACGCGGCGAGAACGCTTACGCTGAGGCGAGGCGCGGAAGCGGCGATCCGGGAGGATCCGGATGCGAAGGCCGTTGAGGGGGATGATGACGATGAGTGAGACCGTGCTGCAGGGGCGGGGCATCTGCAAGAGCTTCGGGCCGAAACGGGACCGTCGGCAGGTGCTGTTCGACGTGGATATCGACGTGCGTGAGGGGGAATGCCTGGCGATCATCGGCGCTTCGGGATCGGGCAAATCGACGTTGACGCGTGTGCTGTTCGGGTTGGAAACGGCCGATTCCGGTGAGATCACATACCGTGGGCAGCGGCTTTCGACGTCGCGCGACTCGGCGGCGAGCCGCGCGCTGCGCGACGAGACCGGACTGGTGTTCCAGGATCCGTTCGGCTCGCTCGACCCACGTTGGCGGGTGGCACGTACGGTGGGGGAACCGTTGAGACTTCGGCATGACGGACTCGATGATGACGAGATCGCCTCACGGGTCGATCGCGCGTTGCATACGGTCGGTCTCGATTCGGGGACGTTCGCCATGCGATACCCCGTCGATCTGTCGGGAGGGCAGGCGCAGCGCGTGGCCATCGCCCGCGCCATCGTGGCCGACCCGCGCATCATCCTCGCCGACGAGCCGATGAGCGCCATCGACGTGGCAGCCCGCGTCCGGATCCTCGATGCCTTTGCATCCATCAGACAGGCGAATCCCGGCATGTCGCTCGTCATGGTCTCGCATGATCTTGGCGTGGTGCAGCATATCGCCGACCGTGTGATGGTGCTGCACGACGGACGCGTGGAGGAAAGCGGGCCGACTGCGCGGATCCTCGGCAACCCGCGTACCGCATACACGCGCTCGCTGATCGACGCCGCTTCGCTGTAGCGACGTCGTTGACGTTGCCGCTGTCGCTGGCGCTGGCCACACCGAAACGCAGATGACCACATAGTGAGACATTGGGAGAATGTCGTCGGCAGGATGCCTGACATGCCTGGAATTCCAAGGGATGAGTCGAGGTGGCGCCCTACGCTTCGGTGCCATGTAGAAGGTTCTACGCACTGATCGACAAGACGCACGTGCACGTCGTCGTCGGTATGCGTGCTACAGTGCGAACCATGCATTTCATTTCATGTTGTTGTCGCTAACCGACGCCTGGGGGCGCACGGTCAGTGACGCATAACTTGAAATAGAACGCATTCTTCGCGACAGCAGTCGTCGCAATCGGAATCACATGGCACTTTCGGAATCGACATACCGATTCCCGGCCACGCATACGCATACCGCCTCGGCGGTACGGTTCCGCAACACCGGGAAACGCGATATTTCAGCAACACATGGTTTCTGCCCGTCCGCATCCGGACGTCGGTTCGCAAGAACAACACCCACGAACCAACAGAAAGCAGCGATCATGACCATCCACAACAGCACCGCAGAACTCATCGGCAACACCCCGCTCATCCGACTCAACCACGTGACCGAAGGTATCAAGGCCACCATCGCGGCCAAGGTCGAATACTTCAACCCCGGAGGCTCCTCCAAGGACCGCATCGCCGAACGCATCATTGACGCCGCCGAACGAAGCGGCGAGCTGAAGCCGGGCGGCGTGATCGTGGAACCGACCTCCGGCAACACCGGCGTCGGCCTGGCCATGGTCGCCCAGCAGCGCGGATACCGTGCGATCTTCACCATGCCCGACAAGGTCTCCGAAGCCAAGCGCGCCGTGCTGCGGGCCTACGGAGCCGAAGTGATCGTGACCCCCACCGACGCGGGCCCCGACGATCCGCGCTCCTACTACCAGGTCGCCGAACGTCTCGCGAAGACGATCCCCGGAGGCTATCGCCCCAACCAGTACGACAACCCGAACGGCCCGGAAAGCCACTACCGCACCACCGGCCCGGAAATCTGGCAGGCCACCGACCACAAGGTCACCCATTTCGTGGCCGGCATCGGCACCGGCGGCACCATCTCCGGCACCGGGCGCTATCTCAAGGACGTCTCGGACGGCAAGGTGCAGGTGATCGGCTCCGACCCGGAAGGCTCCATCTACTCCGATCCGAGCGACGTGCACCAATACAAGATCGAAGGCGTGGGGGAGGACTTCTACCCGAAGGCCTTCGACCGCAAGCTGCCGGACGAGATCGTGCAGGTCACCGACGCCGAGGCCTTCGAGATGACCCGCCGTCTCGCCGCCGAGGAAGGCCTGCTGGTCGGTGGATCGGCCGGCATGGCCGTCGTCTCCGCGGTGAAATACGCCCGTAAGCACGATCTTGACGAGAACCAGACCGTCGTCGTGCTGCTTCCCGATTCCGGGCGCAGCTACCTGGAGAAGATCTTCAACGACGACTGGATGCGCGCCAACGGATTCGGCGATGTGGTGGATCGCACCACCAAGCCGAGCCTCGCCGAACAGTACCTGTGAGTGCGGGCGCTGTTCGGATTTCCCGGCATCGCGAGGCCACAAGCTTCAAAACGACTTAGACGACCCACAACCAAACTATCCACAACCAAACAATCCCAACGATTTCGACAAGCAAAGGACAACCATCATGACCATCTCCACCAACGCCGCAGCGCTCAACGCCTCCGCCCGCGCCACCCGCGCCATCCACGCGGGCCAGGAACCCGATCCGACCACCGGCGCAGTGGTCACCCCGATCTACATGACCTCCACCTTCAAGCAGGACGGCGTCGGAGGACTAAGGAACGGCTACGACTACAGCCGGTCCATCAACCCGACCCGCAACTCCTTCGACGAGCAGCTCGCCAGCGTGGAAGGCGCAAAATACGCGCTGAGCTTCTCCTCGGGACTCGCCGCCATCGACGTGCTGCTGCGCTCCACCCTGAAACCCGGTGACAACATCCTGCTCGGCAACGATGTGTATGGCGGCACCTACCGCCTGCTCTCCAAGGTGTTCGTGCCGTGGGGCATCGGACTCGACGTGGTCGACATCACCGATACGACCGCCGTGTCCGCCGCGCTCGCGAAGAAGCAGTACCGCTACATCTGGGTGGAGACCCCGTCCAACCCGCTGCTCAACATCACCGACATCGCCGCCACCGCCGCCGTAGCCCACGCGCACGGCACCAAGGTCGTGGTGGACAACACCTTCGCGTCGCCGGTATTGCAGCATCCGCTGGATGACGGCGCCGACGTGGTGGTCTACTCCACCACCAAGTACATCGGCGGCCACTCCGATGTGGTCGGCGGCGCGGTGGTCCTGAACGACGAGGAGACCCGCGACGCCGTGGCCTTCCTGCAGAACGCGGCCGGCGCGGTGCCTTCGCCGTTCGACTCCTGGCTGGACATTCGCGGCCTCAAGACCCTCGACTTGCGCGTCAAGCAGCACAGCCGCAACGCACTGAAGATCGCGCAGTGGCTGGAGACCCGCCCCGAAGTGGAACGCGTGTGGTACCCGGGTCTCGAATCGCACCCCGGCCACGAGATCGCCGCGCGCCAGATGCATGGCGGCTTCGGCGGCATGATCTCCATCCAGATCGCCGCCGGATTCGAGGCGGCCAAGACCTTCGCCGGTGCCACCGAGGTGTTCACCCTGGCGGAGTCACTGGGCGGCGTGGAATCCCTGATCGAGCATCCGGGCGCCATGACCCACGCCTCC
>ERZ808246.542-NODE-542-length-31103-cov-4.751514_pt1 | contig 31103 bp, 29 predicted proteins | sample MGYA00521083_ERZ808246 | MGnify/ENA primary metagenome ERZ808246 (study PRJEB31516, sample SAMN03275577) | gut metagenome | biome: mammalia-associated habitat; material: feces | host: Papio cynocephalus | place: Kenya | collected 2012-07-07 ...
CGGTGACGGATGATAATATGTACGCTGAGCCGATCAGCGGCTACATCGAGCAGGTCGGCTAAAATCGCAAGCTCATCCAAAGCAGGCAATACACGAAGGAAGATATGCCATGTCCTTACCGATTTGCGCCACCTTGCGGAGTGCTACGGACGGATAAACTCCCCTCGCAAGGGCCTTTCTAGACACGATACATACCATTTCTGAAACGCGATGAGTGCATTTTGCCAAGAGCAAGTAATACATCTCATTTGTCCTTTTTCCATAGAGTTCTCTTACTATTTATGGAAAACATTTCCGATTTTTTCAAGATTTTTCTTACCACCCTTGCTATACTGTGCTAAAATAATTTGCGATATCTTCACAAGGAAGGAGTGGAGAACATGGTAGGCTCAAACGCATATTTCTTTTCCATTCAACCCTTTTGGGATGTTTCGCAGGTTCGGCGACCAGTAAGGGATGAAAGTATCGTGGTGTCCGAGTTCACATGGAGTCCAGACACGGAAGTAATGTCCTGTGTTCCAGGAAATGGACAGATCGCCATTATGCTCACTCCGCCGGATGGATTTTCCGGCACGTGCTACGGAGTTGCCGATGGCCGCAGGGATATCCCGTTATATGGCATGAAGAATTCCTTCTTTGCCCGCTTTTCACCGGGGACTTTCTCTGCCATTTGTGATGTCCCGGCCTCTGAAATCCCGGTGGACGGGATCGACATCTCTCTGCTCTTCTCTGCCAGTCAGCTGGAGCAGTTGCGAATGGCAGCAGCCGATCAGCAGCCCACTCAGGCCCTTCTGCGGCTGTTTGAACAGTGGCAGGAGGCCAGCAGCAACAAAAGTGACTGCTCCCTTGCGGAACAAGCTGTCCAACTGATCCGCCGAAGCGGTGGCAGCATGCGAATGCACCAGCTGGAGCAGGAGACACTATACTCTGCACGACGGCTTCAGGATGTGGTGACCCGTCAGGTAGGAATTAGCCCCAAGCAGCTGTGCCGACAGACCCGCTTTCAGAATGCCCTGAAACTACTGCAGAGCAAGGGACAAAGCAGTCTGAACTGCGCCCAAGCAGCCCAACAGCTTGGCTACAGCGATCAGGCCCACTTCAACCGGGAGTTCAAGGCCTTCTGTGGAATGTGCCCTTCAACGTTTCTGAAGCGCGTTTAACAAAATGCACAAAAAAGTGTTATAAAAGGCGTTTTGCAGGTCTTATGCGGCCTGTGAAGCGTCTTTTTTTGTTGAATTTGTCTATTTTTGACTAATGGTACGGTTATTTCCGATTTTTTCAAGCTTATTTGCCGAAAGTTTACTAAGCTATCCTCAATTCTCGAGAGTTGCAAGACAGAACCCCGCTTCCGCTCCTGCCCTCACAGCGGAAAAGGCAGGAACGGAATATCCCCCCCAAAAAACATTAGAAGGAGGCTCCCATCTATGTTGGTTTCCACATGGATCATCACCTTTGTCCTGATCGTGGGCATCGGCATCTACTCCGGCACAAAAATTACGCACGCCAGCCAGTGGTCTGGCGGCGACCGCTCCATGGGCGTGTTCGCCGTGGGCGCCATGCTGGGCGCGTGGCAGATCGGCGGCATGAGCGTTGTGGGCGCAGCCCAGAACGGCTACACCATGGGCATCGCCGGTTGCTGGTATTCCATCATTGCGGGCATCTACGTCCTGTTTATGGGCATTCTGGCCAAGCCCCTGCGCCGCAGCCTGCCCAGCGATGCTTTGCCCGACTTTCTGGAAGATAGATACTCTCCGGCTGTGGCCCGGCTACAGTCCTATGTGTGGATCGTCTTCGGCGTTCTGTACATCCCCATCCAGCTGAAAACCATCGCCTCGATCATCCAGATCGTTCTTCCGGGCATGAGCACCGCCCTTGCCATGGTCATCGGCGTTACCATTGCAGCCATTTATACCGGCTTCGCCGGCATGAAGGGCGCCGCCTCCATCGGCAAGGTGGTGTGCGTGGCGACATATATTCTGCTGATCGGCTTTGTTATGATCAATCTCGGACAGTTTGATGGCTATTCCGGGCTGATCAGCCAGCTTCCTCAGGGCTACGACAAGCTCACCGCCATGCCCATTCAGGAGATCGTGGCGTGGGGCCTGGGCGGCCTGCTCAGCTCCGTCGTTCTTCAGTCCGCGCTCCAGCCCATGCTGGCGGCCAAGGATGACAAAACCGCCCGCAACGGGTGTATCCTCGGCTATATCATCTCCGCCCCCATCTGCATCCTCACCGCTATCATCGGCATGATGGCCCGCGCCAGGACCGCGGATCTGGGCGACGGGGCCACCGCCTTTGCCTGGGCCATCAAGGACATGTCCTCCCCCCTGGTGGCGGGCGTCATCTTCGCCGTGTGCACCATGATCATCGCCGCCACCATGGCCACCATGATGATGGCCACCGGCACTATTCTGAGCAACATCTACAAAAAGCAGATCGATCCCAAGGCCGCAGACAAGTCCGTGCTGATGGTCTCCCGCGTGGGAACCATTGTGGTGGCCTATGTCTCGCTAGCAGTAGGCTTCTTGATCCCCTCCGCCCAGATGACCAGCATCTTTCTGACGCTGCTGTATGGCGTGACCTCTCCCTTCAGTTATTCGGTGATCGTTGGACTCTTCTGGAAACGTGTAAACGCCAGGGCCTCTCTGTTCAGCGCCATCGCGGGGATCGTTACCGCCGCCGCCTGGGTCGCACTTGGAATGAACTCCACCCTGAATGTCGTCTATCCCACCATCGCCGTCAGCTATCTTGTGGGCATCCTGTTCACCCTATTAAACAAGACCGCAGTCAGCAAGTGACCGCTCCCGTCCCGTCCCTGCCTTCCGGCAGGGGGCAGAAAAACACTATACTACGATTGAAAAGGAGTTATCATCATGCCAAACAGACCTTATCTCGGGCGCCATGTCCCGGATGGCATCGCCATGTATAAGCCCCACGTCTCCGGCACCGGGGGCGCCGTCAGCTCCAACAGTCCCTATGCCACACAGGCTGGTCTGGAGATCCTGAAGCAGGGAGGCAACGCCTTTGACGCCGCCGCGGCCATCGCCTTGGTTCTGGGCGTCGTAGAACCTCATCACAGCGGCATCGGCGGCGGCTGCTTCCATGTATTCTACGACAAGAAAACGGAGCAGTTTCATTCTGTGGATGCCAGAGGCGTCGCGCCCAAGAACGCCTATCAGGATATGTTCCTTGACGCGAACGGAGAAGTGGACCTGAATCTGACCGAATTCTCCGGGCGTTCTGTGGCCGTACCCGCCCTGTACCGCGCCATGGACAACCTGCTCAAGCAGTACGGCACCATGACCTGGAAGCAGGTCTCCGCCCCCGCCATCAGACTCTGTCGCGAGGGATTCTACTGCGGCTTTGCCTATGCGCGCATCAGCGACACCCCCGAAGCCGAGCACAACCGCGAGTCCTATGAGGGCTTTGCGCAGCTGTACCTCAACAATGGCAAGCCCCGCCAGTTCGGCGAGCTGGTGAAGAATCCGGACCTTGCCGACACCATGGAACAGGTGGCTGAGTACGGCGTGGACTGGTTCTACAGCGGCCCTGTGGCGGACGAGATCGTCCGTCAGGTCAACAAGTATCAGGGTCTTCTGACCAAAGAGGATCTTATGGGCTGCGCCCCGAAGGAGCGCGACGTGGTACGGGGCACCTATCACGGCGACGAGATCATCTCCATGCCGCCCCCCTCCTCTGGCGGCAGCCACATCATCCAGCTGCTGAACATCCTTGAAAACTTTGATCTGAAGGGCATGGGCTTCCATTCGGCGGACAGCACCCATGTGATCGCCGAGGCCATGAAGCTGATGTTCGCCGACCGCTCCGTCGCCATGGGCGACCCCGACTTTGTCCAGGTCAACGTGGAGAAGATCACCTCCAAGGAGTACGGCAAGGAGCTGGCCTCTAAGATCCGCATGGACAAGGCGCAGGAATACGCCCCCACAGAGGGGATCGAGGCCAAGGAGTACCGCGGCTGCACCTCTAACTTCACCGTAATGGACAAGTTCGGCAATGTGTTGTCCCAGACCCAGACCATCCGGAACTGGTGGGGCTGCGGCGTGGTCATCCCCGGCAGAGGCTTTGTGATGAACAACACCATGGCCGACTTCAGCCCCAAGGTGGGTGTGCGCACCACACAGGGCCTCGCCTATGGCATGGCCAACGCCGTGCGCCCGGGCAAGACTCCCCTGTCCAGCATGTCCCCCACTATCATCATGCGGGATGGCAAGCCCCTGATGTCCGTAGGGGCCGCCGGCGGTCCCCGCATCATCACCAGCACCCTGCAGGTGATCCTGAACATTCTGGACTACGACATGATGATGGACTCTGCGGTGAAGTGCCCCCACATGTGCTGCCTGACTCTGGATCAGGGGCTAGAGCTGGAGGGCGGCTTCTCCCCCGACACCATTCGTCTCCTGCGGCAGCGGGGCCATAAAATCGTGGAGACCAGCGACTTCGGTGAGCTTCTGGTCATGCCCAACGGCATTCTGAAGCTGGACGGCACCTTCTTTCCCGGCGGCACCAGCCGCGTAGACGGCGGCGGCGGCGCCCTGTCCGATCACGGCGCCGTAGCTATTGATGGCCTGTGTTTCCTCTGATCTCGTAATATTGCTTCCCTGTATCTGTCCCATTTCAAACGCCCCGGCTCGATGTGAGTCGGGGCGTTTCAGCAAATTGAAATACCCCTCCCGAATGAAGTTTTGCTGTCTACGCAACCATTGGCAACTTTTTCGCTTTACGAATGCGCAGACGGCGGAGCAATACCTCGAATCGGCATTTTCATGATACACCTTATGGCAGCTTCTCTTGCTCATTCTGTCTGATCCGCCTCCAGTGCTGCATTAAAAATGCGATGCGGCACCGACAGCCTGACTGTTGAGCGAGCAGTGACCGTTCACGATTAAATTGCCGAAAAGTCAGCCAAGCATCTGCCAGCATGAACAGATCCGTCTTCTACACGCGTCTGAAAGAGATATAGATCAAGAAAAGAGAGGGTTCCCGCGCATTCCGCTGCAGGAATCCTCTCGTTTTTAATAAAGTGTCCACCAGTAGTCAAAAAGGCGCCGGTCGTAGTTCCCCTTTCTGGGAAGGTCCCTACAGTTCCGGGACTTTCGGCTGGTTTCCCATTTCATCCACCGCTGGCAATTACTGTTCTTGGGATACTTGATATACTTTCCCGAATGGAGCAGCGTGTCACCATCAAAGCCATAATCGATATAGCCGGCATGAGGCACATACCTTCTTGTGACAATGCGCATGAGCGCGTCATTCTTGCGGATGCGCATTTCTCTTCGATACGCTGAGCCAGTTCGTCTGGATGGCTGTCTGGGAGCTGACTCAGTCAGCAAATTCTCGATCTTCTCGTTTAATTCGATTTCTGTCATAGGCTTTACCATTTGGCACAGTTCTCGTGACGGGAGAAATACCATACCAGCTGCCGCGCTGCTTAGCATGTTGCTCCTTTTGCGCTTTCTTGCTCTGCTTTTTGAGCGGTATCATCTGCTTCATTGGTAAGAACACCTCCATTGTCTCGGACGGTTTGGACTTTCTTTTTAAGATCCTCGCAGAATGTTAGATAGTCAGGATGCCCGCACAGGAGCATCTTGTTGGGCAATTCACGGATCGCTGCCAGGAAAGCATCGACATCACGCTTCCGGCACTTGCACATGATGACGCGATAGGGAACGTCCGGGCAAACGAACTCAGGGCCGAATCCAACTCTGACCTGATGCTTGATAAAAAGCTGGTCTGCAAGGTAATCTGCTGTATCGATAATTGCGAAGTAGTTGTGGAAGAATGAAAACTTTTCGATCGTCCAACAGCAGGATTCATTGTATTCTCGATTTATGAGCGGGCCTCCTTATGTGACAGTTTCTTTACAAAATCGCGTTTGCTCTTGCTTTTTGAAGGTGCTTCCAGTATTCTGGAGTACTCCCGTTTGGGAAAACTCTTTCGATGGAGGCGATTGCCATGAATATGAAGCAGTTTCCGGTCATTGATCCGATTGCGACCGGAAAGAACATCATCCGTCTTCGCGTCGAGCGCGGGATGAGTGTCCGCGACCTGCAGGCATACTTTGGTTTCGAGGAGCCGCAGGCGATCTACAAATGGCAGCAAGGAAAGAGCCTGCCTTCTGTAGATAATCTGTATGCTCTCGGTGCGTTGTTCGAAGTACCGATGGAGGACATCCTGGTATCTCGGACATCAAAACTGAATCTGATGATTTGTGAGCAACAGGCCGAAGCCTGCTGCTCGCCTCTATTTATGGGAGAACTGCTCCGACTATCACGGATACGGCAGAGAGTCAAGATCGCTTAGGCCATTTTTGCCAAGGCCATGTGCTCGCTGGCTCCCTGAGGAGCATGGATAGCATACCTCGACGTATTAACGGCTCAAAGGCCAGCAATATCAAGATAGGAAATCTATCTATATCCAACAGAATAGGGAGATGTGAGGTGGCAAGGTCGAGATTCGGCGTTAGCGTATTCACGATATGGTGAAACAGCGTTGGGCGCTGATTGATGGGAAGACGGTTCGTAGCATCCGTTAACGAGACGGATCATGTCTTCTTTTGGAGCTCAGAATCAACCGAGCGGATTTTTTAATTTGCAGCACTATAGTTCGTCTGCAACTGAACCGGTCGCCACGTTCTCTTCTTCTGCCGCATCCGTGATAGTCGGAGCAAAGCCGCAAGGGCTTGGTCAGCTCAATGCGGACATATGCGCTTCAAAAGCCTCCGCAAAAGTCTCATTCACGTCGAACGGAGCTTCGTACTGCACCGGGGTGTTGACCAGCGCGGCATCCAGAGCGGCAGAGGTCTCATCGGACTTCTTGCTCAGATCAGCGCACATCTTCCGGATCTTATTGCGATCGAAATTGATAGTGGTCACACGTTTGACATCGCAGCGGTAGGAGACCTGATTCCCCTCGTTGTTGAACCGATAGCCGACTCCCCCGTTAGAGATCAAAACCTCGCCATTGCGCAGGCCGGCCATGTGACGGAGCAGAGTGGCGATCTCCTGGCGCTTCCCGTTGAGGCTCACTTCGCCATCCAGGCCGGCCCCAAGCGGAAGGGATACCTTCGCCTGATGGATCGCGGCACTCAGCTTTTCCCGCTCGTTCAGGAGGAACAGCAGGAACTCTGCCATCTCGGTGATATTCTCGCTATACTCGGTGGAAGGGGCCTCCATAGTGACCTCATCCTCCGCCTCTGCCATAACCTTGTGGCGGAGATAGGTGTTCTGCACCTTGGTGATGTTGCCGTTGTTGCCGAGGATGCTCTGCGCATCGGCCATCATGGACTGTAGCTTATTCTGAAAGCGGAACGCTTCTTTGAGGTTCATTGTATTCACTCCTTGTCTCTTTTCGTTGATACTATGATATCTGTCTCTGTAGCAATTGTCATTGAACTGCTGGTTTAATCGCCTGAAAGGCTCAATTATGGTCAAAGGTTTGCCGTAGGAGTCTGTCCCTCATTTTCCCATTCAAACAGCGCAGGAAGCGCACGAGGCGCATAGTCGCGGGAGCGCGTTCCCACAATTCTGGGAGATGGGTCATTTTCTATGAATCGATTCGGAGCCTGCTCCAGAATATAGTCGATCCACGCGATCGCGTTTTTGCACTTGCGGCGACGCACTCTGGCATCGTGCAGCATCTTATAGAGCTGATAGCCGTGAGAGGCGTCCAGATTATAAAACTCCGCAGCGTGCTCAATGTCTTCTACCTCCAACTCCGCTTTCTTCTGAGCATTGACCAAGACATCCCGCTGAGAATGAATGGTTTGAATGAATTCGCGGAAGTCCTTGAGATGCTGAAGGTAGAATTCAGCGCTGAGCAATTCCAACCTCAGGTCGGTATTCTCGGGATCTGGATTGGAAATGAAGATCGGTTTGTATTTTAGATTCTTCATCGCTTTTGGCAGGAGACTGCAGTATTTCTCTGCAGTTTTTTTGTTGGTAAATGCATGTGCCTGGTCAATATAGCAGGTGGTGATCATCTGGTTTTGCGGAGTGATCTCCACATAGCTCTTGCCGTTACTGATAATCCATGGCATATGGTGTTCCTCCTTCACTTGGATATGGAAAAAGCGGGCGCACATTTGAGAAAATGTACGCCCGCAGGATGGTTAGGACAATGGGGTTACCCAGCCATTTGTAGATAATTTTTCAAAGTAGGCATAGGTCTCCGGCGCAGCGCTGCGAAGTGCTTCGAGCTTATTGGCGTCTGCCGCATGGGCAATCCAGTACTGGAAACAGTCTGCAAAATACTCGTTGCTATTGGTCAGGGAGTACTTTCGCAACAAAGGCAGGGCCTTCTTCGCCTCCTTATCATAGATGGCTTTGAATGCCTCAGTACGTCCAACGACACTCTGGCAGAAGTGGCCGAACTCATGGAGAGTCGCTTTACTGTCGGAGACATAGATTGTTTTATCCTGATAGGAACAAGCTCCAATGCAGTTTTGCACATTGAGTTCAGATGCGATTCTCTCAACAGCCTTGCAATCGACCGCATACATCCACCCAAGGTCTGCAAACTTGTTTCGAACGGTTTCTGGGACTTCCGCAATGGCAAGCAAATAGTCGTTCATAGGAAGAGCATCTGGATTGGCAATAAGCATCTCACGCATGATGGGAGGCTCTTCCACAGGAAACTCCCGCGTGCTCAATAGGTGGATGAGCTGGGCGGTTTCGCCCCGCGTCATCATATCGGTCGATTGTGCTGTCTCAGGACAGATGCCAAGCAGCTTTGCAATGCGCACACAGTTTTCGCACTCTGCCAGCGCTGTTCCTCCATCATAAAGCTCGTAGCTGTAAGTTGGAATACCGAAGACTTTGAATGCACTTTCATACATGGCGCCACGACAAATCCCCTGATTCGGATCCATCACGCCGTACATGTTGAGCCATCCTTCCGCATACGCAATGCGAATCTCTTCCTCACCGAAAGTAGTACTCCGAACTTCAGGCTGCTTATTGAAAGCCCTACAGATCATGACAGCCCACTGCCTGCAGGTAATGAGTCGGTCGGGGCAAAAGCAGTTGTTGCCGGTTCCAACCGAGATACCATGATCGGCAACATACTGAATGCTCTCAAGCCATGGCGAGTCGGACGCCACGTCAGAAAAAGATACTTCCGCAGCGGAAGCAGAGACTGCCAACATCAACATCAATAGGAATGGCAGAAAGACTTTCGCGATTTTCTTTGGAATACCCATAGTTCACCTCATTGCTTGAAGGGTAATAAATCGTCCCATCATTGTGTTCTCTTCATTTATGGAAAAAAAGGAGGCCGCTACCAAGAGCGACCTCCTTTTTCCTCAGGGCATAGGTACAAACCCGACAAAGCCGGTTCCGCCTTCCGATGCACATTCTTCAATGTCGTAATGGTCGGCGAATTCGACCGGCTCAAGAGACCCGTCAGACATTAAATACGCCAATGGACAGGGCTTGATCTCCGTTCGGCCGTCACCAAGGTAATAAAGTGCGCCAATACCGTGGCATGGAACCACAGCACGCACTTCTGCTTCGTCCTCAAGCTCCTTGGCAAGATTAAACTCACTATGGAGTTGTTCGCCATCCTTGGTGAAAATGGTACTTCCCTTGGTAGTGGGCTGAATGAATGCGATCATGTCGGTATTGATCATGTCGCCATCGCTGTTGATGGTCAGAAATTTGCTCATGTTTGTAATACTCCTTATTCGATAGAATCAGCTCCGGAGCAACGGGAAAACCATTGCTCCGGAGCTGTGCTGGATTTTACCGGATTTGCGCTACTGTAGGCAGATCAATATCCGGTCTTCGGCAGCGGCGTGGTATTGAAACGACGGACGGTAGTGACCCAGGTGGTCTTTGCCGTCTGCCACTCATTGAGATACTGGCCACCAACATCGGCACGATTGATGATCTGATAGCCATTGCTCACGGTACCAAGCACCTGCACACGCATGGTAGGCTTCACGACAGAAGAGAAGCCGCTGGGCACCGTGCCAAACTCGAAGCGGACATCGGTAACATACTCGCCCTGCGCGAGCCGCAGCGTAGCGGCATTCAGGCTCAGGGAATAGTTGTTGGAGGTCAGCAGGTTACTGGCCAAAGTCCGGTAGTCATTGAGATTGGTCTTAAAGGTGACCTTATAGTACAGGCGCGCATTGTAGGTACCCGTGCTGATGCTGAGCGCACGCGTCGCATCCGTAGGAATGCGATCATGCCAGAAGAAGTGGTTGAGCGCAACATTGGAGGTATTGGCAATACCGGAGAAGTCATAGCTCATGGTTTGACCGGGCTGCACTTCATAGTTGCCGCTTTTCTTGATGGCCACGCCTAGAGTCGCGGGCTTATTGTAGGCGGAGAGTTTGATGATCTGACTGGGATACTCGATCTCAGCTTCCATCTTCTCGCCACTCAGCTGATAATACTTCGGTGCGGACACCTCCGTCACGAAGTAGCGGCCAAGAGGCAGAGGCCCGGAAGCGGCAACGCCACGCGCGTCTGTCACGATATAGCCAACAACCTTGCCAGAGCGGGCCTGCGTGATCTCAAACACAGCGCCTTCCAACGGGGTGCCAGCAAGCTGACCTGTGACGGTGTTGTCTTCCGAGCTATACTTCCGGATCTGGATCTGACCCGTCACAGCACTATTCTCCCACTCGATCTGCGCGCATTTACCACGTTCGACATAGACGGTCTTATACTGCTCATCGCGAATATAGCCATCCGCCGCCTCCAGTTCACGCAGGTAGTACTTTCCGGGTACCAGCTCATCATCAATGTAGATGTAGCCGTCCTGATCCGTTGTGTACTCGCCGATCGGGTTCTTCCCAGAATCATAGAGTACGAACTTGACACCATAAATGCCTGCACCAGTCGCTGCATCGATCTTGTGGATCATGATAGAGGCCATGCGCTGGTTGGTGATCTCAACCGTCGTAGTCTCGCCATCCTTGACGCAGGCATTGACAGGCGTGGTATCGAGTGCGTATCCGTCTTTCGCCTTGCGCTCAACGATGGTGTACCAGCCACTCTCTGCGTTGGGGATACTGATGACGCCATCTCGGTCGGTGGTATAGGTCCCGAGGATCTCACCATTGATTTTGCGAATCTCGAACTTGACACCACCGAGCCTCTCTCCGGTGTCCTCATCCGACTTGATGATCTGCAGACCGCCCGCAGGGACGTTATACACGATCAGAGTCTGAAGATCGTCGGGGTTAACAACGATGGTCTGGCTTCTTGTGGCTTCATCGATGGTGTAGCCAGGGATCGTTTTCACTTCCGTCACAACAAGTGTGCCGACAATATCTCTGATGAGGATCTCGCCATTTGCGTCAGTCATATAAAGGCCGTTGGAAGAGAGCTTACCGCCCTCATCTGCCACAAAGCTGCCATCGCTGTAGGTGATGCGGAACTGAACCCCTTCCAGAGGCTTCTTTGTGACGCTATCAAGCTTAATGACTCGAAGCCCACCGAGCGGCTGGTTGCGAAATTCCAGCGTGATCATCTCGTTGGATTTGACCTTGACCGTCTGCGGAGTATCGTCCAGCAGATAGCCATCCTTGGCTCGCGTTTCTTTGATGATAAGCGTCGCGCCAGGGGCAATGTCGGTAATGGTGAAGGTACCAGCACTATCGGTGATGAACTTGCCATTGGCATTCCCAATGAAATTGCCGTCAGAATCGGTCACGAGGAACTCAACATCAGAAATTGGTTCATTCGTTGCGGCGTCCACCTTTTTCACAAAAATGCCACCCTTGGGTTGATTGCGGAACTCCAGCGTCATGACAGAGTTGCGCTTGATTTTGATGCTCTGCGGGGTATCGTCGAGGATATAGCCATCCTTGGCACGCACCTCTTTTACAATGACCGTCATGCCAGGAGTCAGGCCATCAATGCGAATGGTACCGGCGCTGTCGGTCACATACTTACCATTGGCAGTACCGATGACACTTCCGTCCGAGTCGGTCACAAGGAACTCGACATCGGAGATGGGTGCGCCGGTCACGGCGTCCTTTTTAATGATGAGAAGAGACCCCATCTTATCGTTGCCGAAAGTAACAGTGATGACATCCTGATCCTTACCGGAAAGATAGACCGTCTCCGTAGCGTCAGTGATGACATACCCATCCGGAGCCGAGATCTCCTCGCAGACGTAAGTGCCTGCCTTGAGGCCAGTCACGACGATGGTACCATTACTAGAGGTACGGTACTCACCGATGACTGTCCCGCCCGTGCCAGAAGTACCGCCGAGATAACGGATACGGAACCATGCACCCTCCAGCGGCTGGCCTGTCTCACTATCCACCTTTCGAATGATGATGGCCGAAAGGGGCGTATTCTCAAAAGTCAGGACTTTGCTCTCACCGCCGGTAATAAAACATTCCTGCGTGGCAGGCCCCTTGATAGAGTAGCCTGGCGCCGGCTCCAGCTCCGTCACCTTGTACCAGCCGTCCTGGACTTCGGGGAGAATGATCTTGCCGCTCTCATCGGTGTAATGAACGCCGAGATCGTTCAGCTCTCCGGTATCAGTGTGGTTGCTGGCATACCAGATTTGGAACTTGGCTCCCTTGACGGGATCGCCAGTCACGCTGTCCACTTTGCGGATCTCCAGCGTCGGCTTGAGGGCGTTGAAGAAGGTAACGGTGGAGGTTTTACCGGCCTTCAGCGCCACTTCCTGCGGGATGGGGCAGAGAATGACATGGCTGGGGACATTGATCTCCGTCACCCTATAGGTGCCAACGGGAATAGAATCAAGGAAAATGCGTCCGTGACTGTCGGTCGTAGCCGTGGTGGAGAAGCTACCGTCGATCTGCTCGATACGGTAGGTCACACCCTCGAGAGGCTCCCCATTGGCAATGTTCTTCTTGATGATCTCAAGGCCGGGCTTTTCATAGTCAACGAAGGTGACCTCGGAGGTTTTACCGGGGCGCAGCGCCACGGTTTGCTCCGTATTGCTCACAATGTACGGCTCCGGCACGGATTCTTCCCGTACCACATAAACATCTGCGGGAATGGCCGAGAGCGTCGCGGAACCATCTGTGCCGGTAGTAACGGACGTGGAGAAGTTGCCCGTGACAGATTTAATTGAGAACACCGTGCCGGCAATGGGCTTGCCACTCATCGCATCGCGCTTGATGATCTTCATGTCAGGCAGCGCGTAATTTTCTGCCACAACGGTATACTGCTTGTCGCCATCGGTGGTATCGACATAGACGCTGAGGGGCGTGGAGTCCGCACAGAAACCCTCCGGGGCCTCGACCTCCACAAAGGACCACAGGCCTTCTGTGACATTCTTGACTTCAATGATGCCGCCATTCATCGTCACATCACTACCAACGATCTGACCGTCGCGGTAGATATTGAATTTCGCACCATCCAGGCCACGGGTCGTTCCGGCAGCGACCTTTTTCAAAGTAATGTCAGCGTCACCCGCAGGCGGCTGATCCGGCTCATCGCCAGGAGTGTTGGTGACGAGTTTCCTCGGCGCGTAGTAATTAAAGAAAGACTGACGGCCCTTGACACTGGATTTCGCGTAGACTGCTCATTTGGCAGCATCATCTTCGACAACGGTAGCGACGATGCCCTGAGCAGCGTATTCTTCAATCTGCTTCTGGAATTCCGCGTCTTCCTTGGCTTTCTGGGCCAGCATCCAATCGATGTAGCCCAAGTAAGTCTCATAGGTATCCGCATTGGCAAAGCCTCCGGCATCGATATCGCCGTCGCCCTCACCCTTGAAGGTCTGGTGATCCCACACATACGTCTGCGCGGCCATAAAGAGGCTGCCAGGGATATCACCCTTATAGTCCACGATGAATGTCATCATCCACTTGAAGTTTTCAAGCTGCTGGGCGTCGAGCTCACCCATGCCGCTCTGCGCCAGCGCCGTCTTCAGGACAGTATCCGCATCCGCGCCTGTCGCAGAGGTATAGGTGTAGCTGTTCAAGAAACTTGCGGTACCCCAGCGATAGCCGTAGCCACGATCAAGGCAGTACAGCAGCTTGCCTGCGGCCATGGGAGGCTTGTAGCTGTAGGGAGTGCCGTCATGGAGAAGCCGCGTTGTCCAATAATTCGTGTTGCTGGTGGGTTTAATGCCTGTGCCCGTACTGGTCGCAGCGAATGCTGTGGTTGGAAACAGGCTGAGAATTGTCATAATCAGCAAGAATGCTGAGACAAGTCTGGTTTTGATTGATTTCATAAGAGATCTCCTTCATTTGTAACACAAGAAAAGCAGGTCGAGTTTCCCCAACCTGCTTCGTTGAATGATTCACTTTTCGAACTGACCATGTTGGAATGGATTGATCCACCGCAGAGGCAATCATTGATCAGCCTATTGCGGGAACGTCCACCCATGTGACCTCGCATCCGTCTACGAGGAAGACCTGCACGCAGTACCAGCACACCAAGCCATTACTGTCAATCCCACGCGCCAAGCCAACACCAATCTCGCCGTAGCGGGCATTCAGCATGTTATCCGCATGGCCCTTGGAGTTCGACCAAAGATTGACGACTGCATCAGATAAGGTCTTGTGCTGTTGTTCGAGGTACAGTTCTGTGACGCAGTGGATGTTTTCACCGGTGCGCCGGCTATCTGTAACGGTATTGCTTCTGCGTCCATCGGGGCGAGTGTGAGAATAGGTACCACTTGCCGCCATCTCATCCGCGCGGACTTGAGCCGCGTCCATCAGAAGGTCGTTCACCTCCAGTGCGGCAACGCCTTTATCAAGCCGTAGCGCATTGGTACGGGTGATAATGTCCTTCTTCATGGAGCTAACATCGGGCTGGGTAGGCTGGTCGCTTGACTTCTCGCCCTCTTGCTTTGTAGGCGCAATCCCAGTATAGGGCTTGTCCGATTCGACTTGGACGCATTTGGCAGTATCATCCCAAAAGACGTTGAAACCGACGGCCTTTCCGATATCGCGTAATTTCACATAATTGTGGCCGTTGATCACATACGCCTCCATTGGGGTAAGTGTGCCATCCACATAGATCTGATTGTTGCTGAGATCGGCGAGAATGCCGGAAGCGTATGCAACGCTGCCGCCAAACATGACTGCGCCGACAACCATGCCGGAGAGGAATGAAATGAAACGCTTTTTCATGTGAGTCACCTCGTAGAAGATAGTTTTCCAGCCACTCTCTACGCGTGTTCTTCAGCCGAATCGCTGATTCGAGCAGGCTGCGATACCTGCCATGAGGATATCCGCTTTGGAGAGCCTGTGTTCACTCAAAAGCTGACGCATCTCCTCATAAGCGGAGCGCGGCAGAAGCATATGGACGGTTACGGTAGCTTCTGCGGGAATGGATCGGGTGCGATTCTCACGATTGCGAGGCTTTTTACTGTTCATGGTTTTCCTCCAATGGTTTATCGAATCTCTACAGCCTGCACACACAGACGCAGAGAGGGCTGGTTAGCAATACAGGTGATCAGGGTGATGCGGTTGTCTCCCATCTCATTGAGGTAAGAGAAATCGGTGTAGGAGATCGCACCAACGAAGGTCACTTTGTAGGTCTTTGTGCCGATCGCGGTCTTGTACTTAACAATGTCCCCAACCTTCACATTCTTCAGCTTTCCGAAGTATGGATGATTCCCTCTGTTGTGACCGAACAAGCCAACATTCCCGGTGTAGAGGCCGGAAGAAGTGTAATGACCGGCGCCCTTGGACATGGAACTGTCGGTGGCGCCTTCATACACTTTGCAATTCAGCCCGACACGGTCAATGGAGACTTGGCCGATACTGCCATCGCTCTGCTTGAGATCGTTCAAGGTGACAGAGGGTTCATATGGCACCTCGATCGTACCACCGCCGGAGATGATGCTGGAACTACCGAAGTCGGACTCCGGGTACTGCGTATTCGAACTGCTCCCGCCCAAACCGTACTGTGTGTTGCTATTCAGGTAAGGATTATTGAGGGAGCTCTCCAGGAATTCCTGACTGAGTCCGTATTGAATCTCAGGGATGTCGTAGTCGATCTGATTGCGCGCACCGTAGCGATACTCAGCGTCGTAGAGATCCTCGTAGTTCGTGCTGCCGTAATACACGGGGTCGGGAGAGGTTTTGAAGGAATAGTCAGCGGCACTGGCGAAAGTCACCATGCCGAGTGACATACTCAGCGCACAGCACAGGGTCAAAAGTCGTTTGAACTTCATATTAAGGTTCCTCCTCATAATTGGATTCACCTTCCTGAGAGCCAATATCGACCTTGAACCAGTACGAACCGTTGACTTCACCAACGGTGTGCTCGACGGTATTGTCATAGCAACGGATGGCGATGGTCTGGCCGAAGAGCTTCTTTGCGACTGCCTGGTCCACTTCGATTGCGATCACACCTTCAGGAATATCCTTCAAGCGGTCAATACGCAGCTCGGGATTCTTGGCCTTCAGATGAAGCCGGCCGCATTTTTCATATTCGTTTCCTTTGCCTGTTGCTTTGTAGACTGTAGTATTCTTACGAAGCGTGAGGCCGAGGAACAACAGTGCGGCCAAAAGGGCGGTTCCGCCGATAATGGAGATCACCAAGACCGCGCCTCTGAAGGTGGGTTCCGCTTCCGCCGGTTCAATCTTGGTGCCCAGGTAGGTTACGGTATAGAGAATACTGGAAATGCCAGAGGATACGACAGTGCCTTTGTATTCGGCGGTCGTAATATAGCCGGTTGCGACGGTAGAACTGGCAGAGCCGGAATAGGTGGCTACCGCAGAGTAAGTTGCCGGGACGAGCTCATCGCCGACCAGCGCAGTACTCTCAACGCTCCACGTTACATTAGAAAGGCTCAAAGTTCTGCCATTCTTCTCTACGGTCTTATCGATGTAGGAAGAATCATTTCGGTCGAGACCGGTGTAGTTCTTTGTCGCTGTCACAGTATAGGAACTGCGCTTATAGCCGGCTGCCTCCGTTTTGAGAGTGCTATGATCGAGCGAAAGAGTGCCGGAGGAGACTCCGTCATCGAACTCAATCGTAGGCTTCAGCTCAGCAAGGATATCTTCGAGGTTCTTACTGGCGGTTGTGACAGTAACAACCTCGGTATGTGCGTTCTCTTCCTGGTAGCGCTGCTCTTCTTTGACAATATCGCTCATAGAATACAGGAATCCGTCATACTCGAAGTCGTCTTCATACAGGTCGGAGGGATCCTGATCCGGAAGAAGCGTATATGTCTTGATGGCGAGCTGCTGCCCGTTGAGATTCTGGTAGGTAACATCGTCTGGAATGTACGATGCCGCGCTCGCCCCCATCGTCATGGATACTGCGACGACAAGAATGAGCATCAATGATGTGATTCTCTTTTTCATGGTTTTAGCCCTTTCATAATTTGAGGCGTTAAGCGACCGGATCGGTCGGATACTCGCCTGTAGTAAGGCGGCCTTTGCCGCGCTTGTACTCGCTGATGCATTCTTTCAGCATGGTAAGGAGGTCTTCATAGGTCAAATTCATCGATAGCCAAAGACATTGCCGATACATATAGATCATGCTGTCATCTGCCAGGAAGACGGAATGCCAACCTGTGACCGACACCAGATTCAGCTCATTGGCGATGCTGTGCATCTGCTCCGCGTTGATATCTGCGAGTAGAAGCTTGTCTGCGACTATGATGGATAGGACGGGATAGCTTCGGATCATGGAGACAAGGACGATGCATTCGATATCATCGTCCTTGTGGATGGCAACGTATGTGTCACCATGCTGCTCCACGATATTGAGGCATGACCGAATGACCTCCCTGCAGTGCTCATCGATTGCATCGCGGCTGCTGGGAGAATAGTTCATGTTGGGTTACCTCAATCTGGTATGGCGCTTAATAATTCTGGTGATAAATCCAAGCGCAATACCATTTTCTTCATCGACCCTTGTGACGCGGAAACTGACCGTATCCAATCTGCTGGGCATATCGATGGAGCGATACAGCTTCGTTTTGGCATTGACGCCTGCTTGAAGACGGACGAAGAAAACGCGGTCTTTCACACCGGTAACAACGCCGAAGTAGTTGGAGTTGGGGACGATCTTCTCCAAGGCTGCCCGATCCGGGTTTTCAGAGGCGTCCTTGATTGAGAGGTTGACTGCATAAGTGTCACGCTGCTCATTGTAGGTCACATCGAGAACTCTTGCGACAACCAGATCGCCTGTGGAGTGGAGATCCGCAATATCGGAAAACCATTCCCAGGACACGTTGCGTGCGTAAATTTCCGTATCAACGCCGCACGCTTCTACCATCATCGTGTTATTGCCAACGGTGAGGACTCGACATGCCATAAGGATGCCGGGCTTCACACGCCCTGAAGCGTAGTAGCGCTTCTGCCGTTGCAACATGGCAGCTTTGCGAGACCCGATCGCAACGCGCTCTTTGAAATCGACGCCAGCTGGGATAAAGTCGATCGTTGCGCCGAGCATCCGCCCAATTTGGACTCGGACACTTCGAGGGATCGGTTCATCTTCCAGCCATTCGATCAGAGTCATCTCGCGAACGGGGATTTTGACACAGAGGCCCTCGAAATCAATGGGGACGATCGGCATGCCATTTTCGGTATAGGTCATCCCTGCGCTTACGATTCCAGTCAGGATCTGCTGTCTTCGCACTGCGCCAGCAAGATAGCCCCATTTCGCTTCTTCACTATCCTCGCGTGTGACGCCACGTTCCAGATCATTCAGTTCAAGAAGATCCTCATTACCCTGACGGCGTGGCATCTGTGCAGGGGCGTTTTCAACAGGGATGGTTTCCTGTGCGGACTCATCAATGGTGTCAGTAACTTTCTTCTTAGGCATTTTTTCTTCTCCTTTCCTAGAAGAGTTCATCCGCATTCACGACCTTGCGAGTTGTGCTGTGTGACGGCTTCCCAGGTGGTTTCTTCTGGGAACCAATATTAGCTTTTTCTACGGGTATGGCCGCGGTTGCGGATGGTGAAGATACACCGCTGGCAGATACAAAGGAAGCCTGACTGGTTTTCCAGTCAGGCTCATGTAAGATTGCCTTGCGGCTCTTCAGCTTTTTATAGTCCGGATGCAGGGAGTAGTCAAAGCGCTTGGCTCGCATGACTTTCTGACCTCTTATGAAAATCAGGACCTGATCCGGGGGTAAACGCAAGACCTCATCAGGAGTAAGCAACGGGCGCCGGCCAAGTGAGTTGGTCTTACGGAATCTTGGGGTATAATCGGTAATGTGCATGGTGTTGAGTTCCCGCATCGTACCTTCCACTTCGACTGATGCTGTTCCAATGCGGTCGCTGAAGTACTCAGCGGTCAGCATATCGGTGCATCCGAGAAAAACCGTGCTGTCACAGGCACCGAGGATCTCTTGCCATTGATCGTCTGGGTATCGGTTGCGCATCTGGCCGACATTTTGGAAAAAGACGGCGACGGAGCAACCTCTTGAACGGATGGTAGAGCATTTTTTAGTGAAATCGGGGATAAGGCAGCAGTTGGGAAACTCATCAAGGATGAATTTTACCTTCGGGTGCAGCATCCCGCCCTCACAGTAAGCATCGGCATAGCGGATCAGACGAATGAACAGAAAACTAAAAAACAGGGAGCTGAGGAAATCATAAGTGCTATCCTGATCGGAGACGATGCAGAAATATGCGCACTTTTGTTTACCGGGCAGCTCCAGGTCGATCTCATTGTAGGAGGTGATATTCCGCACCTGCTGGGCTTGCAGAACTGCCAGCTTGCTTCCGAGGCCGATGATAACACTCGTGCGAACGGTTTCGCTCGATTGCCTGAAGATTGCGTAGGGCGCAGATGCAGGTGATGGAGGAAGCAGCTCTCCCGTGTATTGGTTCGCGTGCTCGTGGCTAATGCTGGCCATCATATCAGATAAGCCCTTTTCGGTTTGAGTATAGAGAAGGTCATACACCGTAGCGATGTTCCGCTTTTCCGGAGGCATCTCCAACGCAACATAGAGAACAAGCGCTTTTAGAAGGTTGAGTTCTGCGTTGTACCAGAACGCGTCTTTCGAATCACCGCTAGTGTTCTGGAGTACAATGTCGGCAAAGGTCTGGGCCATGAGCTCACTTGATCCGACTTCACCAAGACAGTTCCAGGAGTCGCTATGATCCATTTCAACAAGGTTGAAAACTTTGACGATATATCCGTTCTCACGGAGATACTCGCCCATGGATTCATATAGTTCGGATTTTGGATCTGTCAGGATCACGCTCTCACCACGCTTGACTGCTTGTAAAACGAGGTTTCGTGAGATAGCTCTGGATTTACCGGTACCGGAAGATCCGCATACGGCAAGATTTGCGTTGAGACGGGTATCCTTTGGAAGCGTTAGGACTTGACCATCTGGGAGCATCCCAAGGATGTCTTGGCTGGTCCATTTTGCACTCGTCACCTCAAAGCATGCAGATGCCTCTTTGGGTGACATGAAGCTTGCCGTTCCGTAGCTTCCAGAATTCGATACGGTCAGATTGCGATCAGAGTCCGTCACACCATTTTGGCCCCATCCAATTCGGAGTCCAAATACACAGAGTACGGCAATGCCAAGGACTACAACCCCAATGGCAATGAGCCCTTCTGGAAAGTGAAACAGCGCTCGAACCACTTCGCTGATCAGCGAGGATGGAAGGCCCGGTGAAGTACGATAGTCACTACCCGCCGCTTTCCAAGCATTGATGTTAATAATGAATTGCGCAATGATACCAGCAGCGTAAAGCACGCAAGGAATCAGGACAGCAAGGCTAAGTGTTATTTTCAGTTTTCTTTTATCCATAATCTAATCTGCTCTCTAACGGACGCACCTCAATAGCCGGCCCCACAATTCTCTGGATAACCTGTGTCTGATAGTCAAAACAGAGCATGATCGGGCTACCTCGAAAACCTTCCGGCATCGGGTGGATATCCGATAGCATGAGTAGGTCACATTGGTAGTTCAAAAGGACAGGCCTGTCGAGCGATGTCTCGATTGCGTCATATTCGCGGGTAGGGATTCGTGGTGGGAGGAAAGGTGATAATGCGGCACGATTGATTTCCATCGCCAGTTCATCGTGGAGGATGAGCTTCAGGAGAGCGTCACCTTCTTTGTTGTTGGTAAGGAACAGGCATTGAGCAAAGAACGTTGAAACGACGAAGTACTTGTTCCCAAATGGCTTTGCTCCATGGCAGAGGCGCTGTGCCACACTCATGGTGGACCCGATGACGATCTGGTGGATTGAAGTAATGCCAAAGCCTCTTGCGAGCAGAAGGCTTTTCACAGCGGCAGCATAGTTCTCCTCGCTATTCTTCATCCAATACATTCTTGTACTGCCTGTGAAGTAAAGGAAGAAACAACACCGCCCTTTGACGATAATACCGATCGTGCGTGAGCTCTTGGAAACCGACTCCGGGGAGTACTCCTCGATGGCGACACGCAATTCGTGTGCGGCGTAGTAATAGATTTTGGTGGGATCCGGCACGGCCGCATTCGTCGCTCTTTTGGCAGGCGACATGAGAGATGGCTTTTGAGAGATGAGGAGCGTTGCTCCTGCCGCGTTAGACATAACCGTCCCAATGGCGATTGCGTGAAGCCGCAGGATTTTGTCGATCCAACCTGGGTAAATGCGCTCAGAACTATTAACTCTTGAATAGATCATGGAAACCGCTTCCGGATCCCGCTGTGCAACATACTCGAATCCCTTCTGCGTCAAGCTCATGGAGCGAATCACATGGCGTTTATGCTTTTTCCGATATAGCCGCACATAGCCTTCCCGAATCGCACGATACATGACCCTGCGATTCCATTCAGCGCCGCCACCAATACGCACCGCCAGCTGCGTCGGAAACTCGATACAGTACCCAACAAACCAGAGCAGTTCGAGTAAACGATCATTCTTACATGTAATCATAGACACTCCAATCAAATCAGCAGCAAGGCTGCCAACAGGCTGCCCGAGGCTGCGTCATACAGCTACTCGCAAAAGCGCAAAACTGACCAAGCAAAAAACACCCAGACAGAATTTGTATTGCCTAACACTACCTATTTCTGCGCTCCCTGGACGGGGACAGTCCGAATGCACGTAATCACTACCAGTTTCTGCCCTTCACTCAGAGCAGGTTTTGGTAGTTGTTTTTATGTAGCTCTTGGCCCAGGATGAAAGTGTTTCAGGTCGCATCAGGTAGAACTCTGCGCTATCCCGATCAGACATTCTCGTAGCCTGGAGGACTGTGCACAGGAGACCGCTATCATTGGTCAGTAGCATCGATTCAATGACATCCAAATACCGCTTGGTTTCAATGTTGTCGTAGTCACGAATGCGCCTTTTTCCAAGAGCAGCATCATAGTTATGAACAATGCAGATGGCGCAGCTACCAAAGCGCTCCATTGGGTTCTCTTTGAGATAGTCCATAATCGCGTACCGAAGTGGCCGAGTTAAAAATGCTTGATTATCTCGCTGATTCCTTTTTGGTAGAATCGCTGGAACAGAGATCTTGAGCCAATCATGAGTCTCCTCGACCTTAATCCCCTGCAGATCTGCTACCTCGCAATAGAATGGCGCCGTGTCGTCGCGAACCGTTCTGGCAGTCAGATTTCTTAGGGTAACTGAGGAAACTTCTGCCGATCGGACCAGACTAAAGAGCTTTTGCTGAGGATTATACTGATCCATACGCTCCAAGTCGCTAGCTACCTGAAAGAGCTCATGGCTGATACCATCAAAATCAGAAGCCACTTGGCGCATGACTTGAATGTACTTGGGGTTATCCATATCACACCTCACAGTTTGTAGATTTGCTCTACGCCGTCAGGACCAGTCAAGACTCCATAATCGTTATCATCTCTGGGAATCAGCTCATCCAGGGACTTCATATCATCTACGACAATCAAACGAACGGACGCCTCTGGCACGAGTGTGCGAGAGGCGTTGATCGATGCGATATTGCGTTGACTACCAGAAATCAGATCATAATCCTTATCGGCTGAAGAGAATGAGAGAATTGCCGGAGGCTCACTCGCACAAAAATCCAGCACATGATCTCTCATCTGGATGAATGCCCAGAAAGCCATGATGGCTTCCTGCGTCTTCCCGTGATCTAATGAGTATCGACTTGTTGCGAGGAATTGGCCGTCCGGCGAGAAATAGGCCAGACCCTCTTGCCGGAGACGTGCGAGGATCTGGCCATAGGAACGATTGCTCATATGATCGAAGAGCAACCGCATTTGTCGCTGTTCAACGACACCGAAGATGGTCAGCAGCCGAATCATAAAGGCAACTTCCCTCCTTCGAACGGTATTGGAAAACTTCATTATGCTCTCCTTTGTGTAGAGATAGGAAACCGCATAGTGTAAAGGAAAACCGCAATTACGCTTAGTGTAGAGCTAATGTAAACATGACCTTTGCTGTGTTTTCATTCGACAACATTATGTGTATTTTGAGCGATCCTTTCCTTGAGAATTTGGTTGAGTTCCATGCGGTCGGTTGTAATCAGCTGTTTCTCCAAGGGGGATGCCTTGAACGAAACTGTGATGTGGTTGGAGTTTGTGGAGATCAGCCCTTGTCCACGTTCAAAACGAGTGATCGACATGATCTCTGCATCAGATAAGTGGAGAATGTGCTGGACGCGCTGCGCCTCATCATTTTCCAAGTTCAAAATGATTTTGGTCTTTGCAACATTTAAGATGCCTTTGCCGAATCGGCTTCGATCAAGGTCGCCAATATCCTGGGTGGCAGCAATGGCCGCACCGCCGTAGCCACGAATGATCTTGAAAATCTCCTGAACCCACTCGCCTGCAAGGGCCTTGGCGTTATTTGGGTTATTGGTATCATCGTCTCCAATAAGTTCCCATGCTTCATCAATGAAGATCGCCTTTTCTTTTGTGCGGTCTTCTTTGGCTTTATCCCAGACGTAGTCGAGTGCGACAAACATACCTACAGGCAGAAGCTCGCCCGTTAACTCGGAAATATCAAGGACTGTGTAGAGATTGTCGAGCTGGACATTTGTGTGCTGATTGAAGGTTTTGGCAGATCCGTTCACGAGACGGTTCAGAATATTGCCCATCCGCCTTGTCTCGGGAGATTCCATTAAAATCTCATAGATGTCACCAAGGAGCGGCATCTCCCGGTAGCGATCCGGATGGTCTGGATCAATCAGCGACTCATTGTTGTGAGTGATCCCTTTCTTCGCATAGGTTCGAATCAGCGCTTCGTCAAGGAGCTGCCGTTCTTCATGACTGATATCCGGAATTAGCAGCGAGAAGAAAATGTGCAGCTGCTGAATCTTCTTTGCCAAGATCGAGTTCTCACTAACTACGCCATCGATCAACTGATTGGCGCTGAGATCCTGCTTGCGTATCTCGCAGACATTGATACATTGCTTCGATGCCGGACTAATGGAAATGAACTCACCGCCAATGTTATTACAGGCTCTCAGAAACTCATGGCCTTTGAGAGGTGCTATGATGAAGACCTGGGTACCTTTCCGACGCATGCGGAGAGCTATCAGCTGGAGCGTAAAGGTTTTGCCGGCACCGCTGGTTCCCAGAAGAACCATATTGGCGTTTTTATATACGCGGCTATTGAAGATATCAACTATGACCAAACTGTTGTTATGCTGATTGACTCCGAGCAGGATGCCGTTCTCGTCACTCATCTCAAACGAGGTGAAAGGATAACAACTGGCAGCCGCAGAGGTAAGCATATTTCGCTTGCTCGCCTCGAAGATCTTTTTATTCAAGCTACAAAGCGGGAGGATTGACAGTAGTGCTTGCTCCTGACGAAATCGGCAGATCCGGATATCCATATCCTGTGAAACCATTAGCCGACGCACCTCAGATATACGCCACTCCAGATTTTCGAGTGTATCTGCAGTAATTGTGACTAGGGTGTTGCAATAGTAGAAATCCTCGTAATTTGCAAGGCCTTCTTTCAGGAAGTAGCCAGAACGGATTGCGCTTTCAAAATCATCAAAGTCCGAATTGGTATCCGAAGTGTCTTTCAAGCGACTGCGGTTGATTCGGATCTGTTGACCCAGCTTAGCCTGAATTCGTTCTTTTGGCTCGCGGGAAAAATAGAAATCGACGTCGATCCCTTCGCCAGCATTGACGAGAATACTCGTCCAACCGGCGACAACACGAGGATTATACCCGTCAGAGGGAACAATGAGATATGCATGGTATACTCCGTCCATTACTACATATGACCCATGAGTCAAGTCAATGGAATCGGGGGCCAGTACACTTTTAAGAGAGACTGGCATAGTGATGTCGGCATCCCTTCGAGCTGACTGGAGCTCCCGAATGCGCTGCTCAACTGTTTTTAACTCACAAGTTGATCGGTTGAAAATGGTGTAGAGGATCTCCAACAGGAAGGCGTTTTCGTCATCATGGGTGACAACCGCATTGTCGCAGTGTAGGAAATACTGCCGCGCTGTCTGAACAGCCGTTTCCAGAGCCGAGACAATCTCCGAGTACTCCGGTTTGCGATTCGTGACAGCTTCATACTCAAAGATCACAAGGAATCTGCGGGTAATTGCTTCTCGTGAGCCAATTGTCTGGATAAGGCGGTAGTAGTCCAGCTGCAATTCTCGGCACTTTGGATTGCTCTCAGACTCCATATCCCGCTCGATGGTATTGAGGTGCTTTCCAATATCAGCCTTCTTTGTCAACACTTTGATTTGGATTTTTATGGGGGAAATCTTCATCCAGCTCGCAAAGCTGGCAACGATATTCTTCTGCTCAGATGTACTGCGTAAAAGAAAGTTGATCGGCTCAACTTCGAGGACTCTGATGTAACGACCATCCTCCGTTTCAATGATGCCGTTGCGGATATCCTTTACTGGAACAAAGTCTTCCGAGTGAGTCACCTGCTTTTTATGACTTGGTGCCATCTTGCGATTATTTTTGCTGGGTTGCTTTTCGGTTCTTGCAGGACGTTTTCGCTTCTTGCGAGGCTGCTTGATCCGAATGCCTAACTGTTCGGGAGGCTTGGTAGCTTCTTGCTCCCATATCCTCTTTTTCTGCTTCCTTGCGGTTTCAGGTATAGTGACATCAGAGCGATATAGGTTCCGCCGGTGAATGAACCAGCGAACCCAATTGATCGCAAATTCCGAAAGTGAATCGCCCTCAAAACCAATGATGCCAAAAATCCCAAGTGGAAGTGGAAGCAGGCAAAGAATGATAATCCGCACAGTAAGCGACATAGGCAACTTGATGATGGGAATACCCGTCAACAAAACGAGCACGCAAGCTTCAATCGCATTGCATGCTCGAATCATTCCGCCAAATAAGCGCCCACTTGCAAGAAAGTTTGGCGGGATATAGTAAATATCCCGTTCTTCGTTTGGTTTGCTCATGTTTTGCCTCTATTCTATTGTCAGTTTCCGATGATCCAAAACGGCCCACCTGATCCAGCGCGCTTACTAGCTTCGTTGAGGATAATGGACATATCCCAACTCTTCTCGGAGCGCTTATAACTGGAAGGATCTGCGACGAGTATCTTTCCATCGGATGTGCAGCCTCGCAAAACAATAAAGTGGCCACTCGATGTAAAATGACCTTTCGCCATAAGTACAACGACTAACTTGCCCTCCGCAAGAGCATCAATGATACGCTGTGGTTCAGAAGCTGTGCAGCCCTCAACACTTAGTCCCCACGCTTGCGCTGCTCCTGGTATCAAAGAACGATAAGAACCATTGCCACTGCACCAGTACCCGTGCTCGTATGCCCATTGTGCCATGTGAGGTGGATCAATGGTTTCTGAGGTAAGACTGGATACCACTATGGCCATTGCAGTTGGGCCGCAGGCATAACCGCCAATCGTATCTGTACCATAGGGCGAGTACTTCCACCGTTCATCTAACTGGTTGTAATAGACAACCTGTGTTTCGCCGTCAGCAAAAACGACCCCGTCGTAGGATAGGCCCATTGCTGAGAACTCTGTTTCGCTTAGACCCTGGTAAATACCATCGCCCAAGAAAACAGTCAAGTTTTGCGCATATTGGCTTGCAAGGAGTTTCTGATCGTCTGACAGGTGGAAGACCTGATCGGCGAAATAGGCTTCTCCGTTATAGGAGATGGTATAGACTCGAATGGTCGCATGAACGGTTTCACCCGAATCTCCATCACCTTGCTCAGGGGGAATCTCTCGATCTTCATCCGTGAATGTGAAGGAGTAGAGTTTATCCTTGTTGGCGGTAAGCAGAGCTTCCATGTCTTCCTTGGAAATCGAAGTTACATCCGTGTCCTTATACGCACAGTACTGAGAAACAAACGCATTTGCATTAAACACCACATCGGCGCCAAAGGGATTGTTGATCTCTTTCCCATCACAGCCGGACGATGCAAAATCGGAATCAATGCGTTCAAGAACATCCGTTAATCCTTCAGAGAGGATGGAACTGATGTCCTCGTTGATGGCTGTCATGTTTTGGACTAGCACTTCATCATTTGAGATTCCATTCGGGGTGTCCGTTCCATCGCCCAATAATGATCCGAAGATGATAGAAGGAAGCATGGCTACAAGAATTAGAGGCAACAAAGCTGCCGCGATCAACGGAATCAGCCATTTTGCAGATGACTTCCCAGCTTCAATTGCCGCACCATAAGCACCACCTGCAGCTGCGCCCTTGGCAATATTGGAAATTGCTTTGCCAGTCTTTGCGGCACCCGCAACTGTGGATTCGGTCGATGTTTGCTGCTGGCTTTTTTCATCACTCATTAGATTTTGTCCTTTCTTTTGGGAACAGGCGGCATCTGAGAAATGATGCGTTCCTCATACCTAATCTTGTCACCTTCATCGGTATAGGGCGTTTTCTCAACTTTGGGCTGAGCATACTGCCGATACCACGAGGCACCGTCTACTGTTTGGACTGTATCATACGGGCCAGTTGGGGCCATGTATTGCTCTGTGCTGTACATAGCAAACTCCCTATCTGACTGCCTATCAGGCGAGACCTCATGGCCGGTGATGCGTCCACCGCCGATTTCAACATTCTGAAATATGGGTGGCGCTCCAGAAATGCGTGCACTCTCAACCACAGAACCGTCATGCTCTCTAGCACCAGATGGGATAGGTGTCCCATTTGCAGACACAGTAGGAGAAGCCGTTCCTGCGGCTGTGCCGCCATCAAGCGTAACTACGTCTTCTGACGTAATGGGAGATGGAGGGATAAGGCCACCATCATCTGCAAGTGCGCTACCTGAGTCAACAGGCGAATAGCCCAAATAGCTTGTCAATGCCTCAGCCGCCTGATCACCGGTGATGGACCCGACTGATGATATACTGCCTTTTGCCACAGCTCCAACAACGCTCATTGCGAATTTGCCGCCATTTTGTAGGCTTGATTCAAACATAGCGCCGCCTACAAGATTGCTGAGTCCTTTTGCGTTGCCTGTAGCGCTTGCGGCTGCCGCGTTTCCAGCAGCACGCCTCGTAACGCCTACAAGGCCGTTTCCTCCACCTGTAAAAGCGGCGCCGGCAGCCTGTGCATTTGTGTGAGTGCTGTTACTTGAGGAATGATGGTTAAATACAGTTCCACCTACAGCCCCCGCTACAGCTGCAATGCCGCGTCCGGCAACCATGAGCTCAGTCAACATACTTCCACCGGTTCTACCGACATTGATTCCCAAAGAAGCCATAAAACTATCAATTTTCTGGCTGACTTTAAGGAATCCAATGGCGCATAGAAACCAGATAAAAACATTGCCAGCAACTTCTTCCTTGCTCGATGCCGCAATGGCACTTTCGACTTCGCTCTCATTGATGGCAAAGGCGGTTGTCGAAAGTACGCATAAGAGCAGCAATACAAGCAGTATGATATGGGCTTTTCTCTTCATCTTTACCTCCTCAAACGGATAACGGGTTGGCAAGAAAACTGCCAACCATACTCGTGAATAAGCGCAGGCACCATGCATTCATGATCAGCAAAAAAAGCTGGCCTCCAAGCATTCTGCACCATGCGCTAAAGACATTTGATGTATTTTCCGATGCCCCTGTAGCGAATGCGACTGGAGCTGTGTAGATCAGAACGCCGACGAGAATGTATCTCTCCGCTGCCTCGAATAGAAGCTTGATATAGTTCCATGCTACGATGAGCACCAAAATGAGTACAATCAAACTTACCGAGCCGGACACAAGGCTGCCCACCAAAACTGTTACTACGCTGGCAAAACTTGCAAACTCGATTGGGGGAAGTGCTGTGTCTACCACCCAGTCGTATGGCGTTCCTACGATCCCCAAAACGAGTACCATAATCTGATCCGCAAAAAGTGCTAAAAAGATAAAGAGAATGGATTTGATGGCGAGCTTGACTGGATCCTCCGCACTAAGGCCCAGTCCAAGTCCAAAGTTTCTGAATAGCTGCCACACAAGGTTCAGTAAGATGAAGCCTACACCAATCGCTACGAATACTTCATAGAGCGTTTCAGCGGCTGGGAAATAGCGTAGAAATGTACTCATATCACAACCTAGCGCACCGAGTACCGACCCTGTGATCAGATCCAGCAGATTCATGACCTGTGTGGCAATCCACTCAACAATACTGTCTAAGATTCCCATGCGGCTCCTCCTGCATCTGCTTAGAAGTGGCCTAACTCATCATCGAAGCTACTTTCAGGCAGGTAGTATGCTGCGGTGAGGCACATGGCAATGCCAGCGACAATACCGGATAAGAAACAGATAATATTCTTCATGTATTGATTCTCCTTCGTAATTAGGGAGTCCAAGTGCCACCGGAAAAGAATGGTGTCACATAGGCCATGATAAAGCCAAGGCTATTGAGAATGGCCCAAGTAATAATGATCCGCTTTAACCATGCCCGGGACTCATCAACCGTTCGTCCAGATCTGGAGAAGTTCATCAGAAGAAGCGCAATAGCCGCAGTTACAACGGCTGCGATGGTGCTGATGCCGAGGATTTGAGTGTACACATCCTGCATGATTGCACTTGCCTTTGTCCAAATGGTGTCAGCAGCAAAGGCTCGTGTGGAAAACATGGTCAGCATCGTAGGCACGAGGAAAGCGGTGTATAGGCCGCGGCCTGCATTTACATTTCTGAATCGCTCCTGCAATTTCTTGATAACGGCAGGTTTGTTTAGATTCATATAGGGAAGTCCTCCTTTCAACTAGAGCCGAAAAGAAAAGCCGGGAACTCGGGCAGTACGACCTGAGTTCCTGGCTTCGCATGAAAAATGCCTCCTAATGAAAGGAGGCAGTCCATCAATGAATCTTTTCGACGCTATCATCTTACCATTTAGGGAATACAGATGCAATTAAGCAGAACTTCAAGTTTCGTTCGGAAATAGTTCAATAGTGGTTCAGGGTAGAAACTGCTTGATAATTTCCATGCAATCACGCGCCGTGTAACCCCACAGAATGCGGTCAATCGCTCGAATTGCCATGTTGAGATAGCTATGATAGGTTACCATCGACATAGGGAATCCTTGCCGATCAAGTTCCGCCAGAATCACCTCACGATTCGCGGGCTTCTTTTTTGAGAAGTATGTGAGATAGAGGATCTGATACATCAGCTCACCGTGGTCTGGATCCATGCGAACCGTATTAAGCGCGTTATCAATAATCTGAAGCATGTTTTTACTTCGAATGACGGTTCTGGCATACCCCTCCAGTTTTGAACCGGACAAGTCCACACCGGCCAATTCGGCATTGACTTCAAGAGTGGAAAGGCGGGTGCCATGCTCCATTTCCATTCGAACATTCATATCCGCTTCCGAGATTTGGATCGCGTATGCCACTTTCCGGTACTGCTTGAGCAGATGCCTTGTGTTATGATACTTATCCACATCCTTGCGTTTTGCGGCCTTCGCCTCTAAATGATTAACACCGGATTGGATGCCGGTTTCAATCTCTGTTTTCAAAGCTTCTTTTTCTATCTCAAACGCGGGAGTGCTATCTGATGTCATTGTTTCATCTCCTTTCCGGATTGGGGCTCGGAAGGTGGATCGCGGCTATTCTTCTCCTGATTCATTACCTCCCAGTCTAAAGCACTGTAGAAGACTAATGGAATTTGACGAGCAAAAAAAGAACTCCGGACCACCAGAAACACTTGAATTCTCAAGGCTTTTCGTGGCTTTCCTATAGTGTGAGCGGGCGGGACGCGAGTTTCAATGCTGATATCAAACTTGCCTTCATCGGGATCGACCAAATCAGCAGCCTTTGTAATGCCAATGATCTCACCAATGCTGCTTAGC
>ERZ808246.544-NODE-544-length-31067-cov-6.709758_pt1 | contig 31067 bp, 27 predicted proteins | sample MGYA00521083_ERZ808246 | MGnify/ENA primary metagenome ERZ808246 (study PRJEB31516, sample SAMN03275577) | gut metagenome | biome: mammalia-associated habitat; material: feces | host: Papio cynocephalus | place: Kenya | collected 2012-07-07 ...
CGAAATCCTTCACCTTGACGGTCACATGATTGATCATGCCATGTCCTTTCGTAGCAGGTGGCCAGTGCAGGCCCTTCACCACAGCATCGTAGGGCGGAACAACGTTCGGCGGAAGAACGCACAATAAAGTGCCTTGGTTGCCTCAAGGAAACCTTTGCGCGATTCCGCCGTTCGGCGTGGGCTTGTTCGCTCGAATAATATTCGTGCGGCGTGTCGCTTAGTACGCCATCCTCCGGGATACTGGATTGCGGTTGCATGTAGGTTATGAGCGCTTTGTAGCCGACTATTTCGGCTACGTGTGGCAGATTCCTGCCCTCTACTGCACCTATGTGGCTTATTTGTGGCACCTGCTGCGCGATATACGAAGTATGGGCGTTGGAATTCCAACGCCCATACTTGCGGTATGCCCGATCGAGTGCCACAAATAAGCGAGATAGATTCCGCCGGCTCCTCGAATCTGCCACAAATAAGGCAGATACCACCAACGCAAAGGACGATTCGAGGGCATGGCCTCTCAACGTTTTGTCCGGTAAGAGCCAATAGCTGCGAATCGCAGTGAAGTTCGGCGGGGCGGTTCCGCTTAGGGCAGGTGTTCAGGGCATCTCCTGTGAATCATGCCATGTGGGCTCGGCAACTATGTGGGCTCGCAACCGGTTCCCGGGCGCGGCTCCACGTCGCATGTTCAGTGTTGCCGATGCCAGCCCATAGCCGGCATATGTGCGGCAGACCAGTCGCGCAGGGAGGGAAATATGCAAACCATCAAGTCCAATACCGACAGCTTCGGCAATGGGTTGATCAGTGTGGGGAATACCACGCGGAGCTCGGCAGCGTCGCGCATCCAGAAAGATGTGGACGCAATAGGCTGGCTTGGAGCGGACCTGCAGGTCGTCGGCATAACCGACCTGCGCAGCTTTTCGCCAGAGGAACAGCGTGTGGTGCCGGACTGGCTCACGATGTATGAGAAGACCATGGACGGGCCAGAATGCAGAACGTCGGACGATAGACGTGCCGAGTCCCTCACCTGGTATTACGAGCGACAGCACTGCCCCATCAACCACACCACCAGTGCAGTACTGTTCATGTCGTATCAGCAGGACGGCGACCGTATCGTTATCGACGATGCCGCGCGGAACGCCTACTGGGGCGTGATGAAATACGACGAGGCGAACAAGGCCGGGCTGTTCATCAATGCGGATGCCCCGATAATCTATAACCCGGCGAAAGCTGATCGTCCGTTGAATCGCTACCGTGACCGTGAGCTGCTGGCCTTGTGGGACAGGACCTCCGATCTGGTGCTCCCATTGCCGTACTGCAGCACGCTGCGCTACCGGTTCTGGAATTCGGGGATGGGCGTTGATCTGTCCATCATGGACGAAAAGAGCCTGCAGGATCAGCAGCGCAGACACCCGGAATGCTTCGACGAATCGGCAGACGACCAGACCATCCAGCGCGAGATTGACGAATGCGAGGCCGAACTTGCCTACGTCATCGAGAACAACGTCAATCTCAGGCAGCATCCCGACGCATATATAAACGCCAAGAGAAAGGAGACAATGCAATGGCAGCACTGACAATCCCTCGTACCGAGACCAGAGTCGGAACCTGTACGAGGACCGGAGCCATGCTGGCGAGCGCTGAGTCGATTGACACCAGCATCTTCGATGACATCTTCGACGGACTTATCCCGTTCAGCGACGAGGATGACCGTGGCGGCAACAATGAAAGTTGCGACGACCTGTATGGGGAGTGCAATGAGACCGCGCGATACTATATCACGTATGCCGATTCGCAAGGCAAGCAGGATTGCCGCGGCAAGCTGTATTTCTGCCCAAGGCATTATGCCCAATACTTGCACTACATCCTCGATTCGATGCGGTCGAACAACGACATGAAGGATCTGGACGATAACAGAACTTGGTTCGCTATCCGCGCCTATGTCACCGGCTATGGTCCTATTAGCAATCGATGAAGCAACCGATGGCCAAGGGGTAACAGGGGACTCGCCTCCGTTACTTAGATTGACAGTCCATGGAACCATGCGCCAAGGCATTGCAACGGCGTCTGCAGCATGACGAATGATCGAGGCCCGGCGGTTCAGCTTGAACCGCCGGGCCTCGATGTATTCGAAGCGCGCCGAATCGTTCGGTCAGATTTCGGTATCGTCGCACATGACACGTTCGCCGTGGTCATGCCGTTCATGCAGCAGGCCGAGCTGATTGCGCATGGCCCGCATCATGATATGCGCGTCCTCAAGTCCCAGATGGCGTTCCGTCTCGCCTTGGTCAAGACGCAGCGTGCCGCCGTTTCCGGACGGGACGAACAGGTCTCGGTCCACATCCAGGGCATGGTTGCGTCTTGCATAATCGTCGAGCTTGAAGCCTTGGCAGCGCACATCCTCGCTATGCTGGGCGACCTTCATCGAATCAACGATGCGAATGCCTCCGCTGCGCAGGCTCTCTGCGAACCCGGCGCAGTTCCCCATCAGGAAAGTGCGTTCGAAGTTCGCATTGTGGGCGACCATGACGTGACCGTCAAGGGCGTCCATCATGCGCCGTTGCGCATCGGGGTCTTCCTGGAAGGGTACGAATCCGGCGACGGTCTGCGTGCCGATGCCGGTCAGTGCGGTGATCTCATCCTTGATTCCCAGTTCCGACCGCTGCCTGGAGATGCCATAGGTGTGGCGTTCCGCATCGAATGCGCGACCGTCGGTCATGTCGAACGATTCCCATCCCGCATCCACGATGTAGGAACTGTTGGAACTCACTCCCGTGGTCTCCAGATCAATGCCGATCATGGTCCCCGCCGGGGCATACGCGCCATATTCCATTACCAAAGATTCCGTCGGGTCCGTGCCTTTGGCGATCCTGCGTTCTACGGATAGCCGCACATCTTCGGCATCGCGTTCCTGAATCCATGCGATTTCGCGGTACACCGGCGTGGGGTCGGCCAGCTCTTTCTTCGTGAACCGCGGCTTCGGCTTTCGTGCCTTGGTGGTATTGGCGGAATCGCCGGAAGCCTTGCCGGAACGAGATGACGGCTTGATCTCCTGGCGGATCCTCCATGCGGCGGAGGATCCGATGAGATGCGCGAGATATTCCTCCTCGTCGAAGGCATCCCGTGCCTGCCAGGTCATCAGACGGATCGCGGACGCATCGGTGATTCGCTGCGCCATCCTATCGTCGAGCCAGTGCTTGGCCATTGCGCTCAGGAACATGTTGTTCCTGACGGAACGCGCATGGGCTTTACGGTAGAGGTCCTCCAGATCATGGCTCTTTCCGTCGAGCGGACGTCCGTAGACGCTGACGCGCAACGGGGTGCGGGCGAGTTCGGCGATATGGTTTCCGATCCCCTCCAGGTCGTTCCTTCGCTTGGCCGGCTGCGCTTGCTCCAGCTCGTACCATTGGTCGGCGGTGCGTTGTGCCTGCTCCGAGAGACGCTGGTAGACGGCTCGCCCGCGATCGGTGGAGGCGATAACGTCCATGAACTGGCTGTAGGCCTTGTTGTCGATACCCATTGTGGATATGTCCTTCCCATAATGCGCTCCACATTGTTCCCGCATGGAACGCCACGTGATTTCCCGTACATGGGATTCCCACCGGACAAAACACGCGATACGAACGCACTCCGTATGTGGATTCCTTTCTTGTTTTGTCCGGTCTAACCGAAGCAGATAGACGAAAACGTCAATCGCAATGCGGCCGGTAAGGCTCGCGGAAAGGACAAGACAATGAGCATCGAGGCGAATAGCGGATTCGACGGCGGCGCTCCCTTCAGGGGACTCGCGGAGTATCTGAAGGAACGCGAGGGCGTGCACGAGGTCGCGCCGGGGGAGTACCACGCGGAGATCTGGATGCACCCGGGCATCGGCGGCGCCGAGCTTGAAGACATGCTGTACGACCTAGTTCCCGGCGATACCAGGTTCTACGTGTTCGGAACCTCGGGGTTCCACAGGCCGGAAACGCTTGAAGGCCATGATTCCGCCACATATAACGAGCGGGAAGATTCGCTGCTTCCAGACGAGTTCATGCCGCTGATGTCCATGCGCGACGGCAAGGCCTCCTGCACGATCTGCGGCATCGATGATGTGTGGGATCCATGGCATGCACGCAAGATGGAGGCCGATGAGGAGGTCATGCCCCGTCTGGTTTTGGACACGCGGGACCGCGGTAATGGCGCGCCCTGTGACGGGCTTGGCCGTGCGGCGTTCTACTACGATGCGTTCCTCGCCGAGGAATCCTACGTCGGCCGATTCGTCACTCCCTCGGCGGAGAACGCCACGCCAGGCGTGTACCTGCTGTACGAGGTGAACAACGGGGTACTGCTGCCGGTGACCGACCGGTCGGTGATCCGCTGGCGCAGCAGTATCCACGGCGATCGGCACATCACCCAGTTCGACATCTCCAGCCAGGCCGAGGAACTGCGCAACCTTCAGGATTTCGGCGACTTCTACGACGAACGCGTGGTGCTGGACGAGGCACGTGCCGATCGGACCATCCGGAAATACGAAGAACAGCTGCATCGCCTGATCGATGAAGGCAGCGACCCGTCGTGGGTGGACTGCCGGGCGCTGTGAGCTGGAACAGCTGAAAACAGCAAACGTAAACAGACATGCAGACCCGTACGTCCGGGAACGGATGCGCGAATCAATGAACGAAGGAATGATGATGAACTTTGCAAGCCAAGTGGAAACCATGCTGGACACTAGCATCGAGGACGATCCCGTATTAGATGAGTCGGACGGATTCCCGCCCGTGCCGACCTGGAACGATGACGGTGATGGTGACGATCCCTGCTGCGATTGGGGCGACAATGTGTGCGAGCTGGATCCCGAATACTACATCGTGTACCTGTGCGGCGACCCCGATTGCCGCGAATCGCACGTCTTCCACTACTGCAAGCGGCATTACCTGCTGCGCTTGGGCAAGACGTTGCGCTCGCTGAAAAGGCATGCGGACGAATACCGCGAGTATGCGCGCAATGCCGATGAACGCCGTGCCATCACGCTGAGATTCGTTTCGGATTTCGGACGGATGCCGCAGGCATGAGAACGGCTTCGGAATCCGACGGCCGCTGCGCCGACAGGCGGAGCGGAGCTTTAGCCCGGTAAAGGGGGATAGAAGATGATCCGAAAGTCGGGTCAGGAAAGGAAACAGACCATGAGAAGAACGATCGCTGCACTAGCGGCCGCTGCTGCGGTGCTGGGACTTGCGGGGTGCGGATCGGCACCGTCCATCAGCATCGGCACCATCGACGAGGGCGCGCAGCATCTGGTCAAGGCTCTGGAAAGCGGCGACCCGGCAAAGCTGAAGGCATTGGGGGCCGCCGATAAGGAAGACCAGCATCTGAAGATCATCGATGTGAAGCCCACCAAGGCGGTGACCGACGCAAAGGTCGCATCCATCGCCAAAAACACCGCGACCATCACCTACAAGGTGGGCGGCCAGCAGCTGAAGTCCAAGGTGGAATTCCGCCTGCATGTGGACGGGCAGGGCAATGCGTCCTACCTTCCTTGGAAGACGCCGTTCGTGGAAACCGAGTATGCCGGTATGAAGCTTAACGGCAAGAGCCTGGGCAATAAGACCGGGGACAGCGTGTACGTCATGCCGGGCGAATACAGCCTCGCCTATTCGGATGATGTCGTTGACGCCTCCGGCACGATCGATACAGGCATCGGCTCTCGGATCATGTTCGATGATGACGATGACGATGCCAAGCTGATCGATAGTGAGGGCAACGTCAACGTAAGCAAGCTGACCAAGCCCAACAAGGGCTATGCGGCTGCGGTGAAGCAGGAGCTGATTGACGCCACGAAGGAATACGAATGCTATTCCGATGAATGCAAGACATTCCCCGAGGATAGTCGAATCGATGTATCTGGTGTCAAGGTGGAGACGACGGGCAGCGGATTCGACGATGTGAAGTTCTCCGGCACCGCCCGTGTGACGGTAATGACATTCAACGGATGGATCTCCCAAAAATTCGAGAACCGGACCGTCGACATCAATCAGCTTGAGCCGGAAGTCTCGACAGGGGCTCCGGGTGCTTACGGCGACGATGACAGGGGAACCGGAACCAAAGTGTACGTCGATTTCCTCAACGCCGACGAGGTGCTCGACCAGTCCGATACGGACTGATCCGGCAAAGGCAAAACCAGCAGTATAGGAAACATCGTAAGGAAAGAGGAAAACAGCATGTTCTGTTCACAGTGTGGCAATCAGATGGATGATAAGGCGAAGTTCTGCGCGTACTGCGGAACGCCGAATACGCCGACAGGCGATATCGTGGGTGCGGAACCTGACGCGACGCCCGCGCCGGCGGCATCGAACGGCAATGAGAGCGCAATGCCCCCAGGTGCGGGTTCCATGGGAAGCGCAATGCCTGCTTCGCAGGTCGGGAACGAAGTCGCCGGAAACGTCGGCGCGGCAATGAACACCGCCATGGCTGCGGTGAAGTCCGGCGCGAGCAAGCTGAGCGGTCGTTGGGCTGCCATGAGCAGGAAGCAGCGCTCGCTGACCGCCGCCATCGCCGCGGCCGTGGTCGTCGTGCTGATCGCCGTGTGCGGTATCGCCGCCGGTTCGGCGAAAAGCGAGCCCACCGGCATGTGGCAGTCCTGGACCTACAGCAACGGCAAGCGGGACAAGGACGTGAAGATGCAGGTGACCGTGGATGGCAAAGGCAACGTCACCGCAATCGTCGATGATGTGTCGCTTGCCGGCACAATCACGAAGGAACGCCAGCAGGGTGGCCAGAACGGGCAGAACGGATTGAACGGATCGTCCAAGAACCCCAATGACATCTACACGGTGTCGAACGTGGCAATGGGCGGTGAGCTGTTCGACCAGGACGTCATGCCGACCATCACGCTCAGCATCCCGAAGAAGGGTTTCGTCGGATCGTGGTCCGCCAGCTTCAACTTCATGGGCAACAGCTTCTACTACAGCGTGGAAACCCAGAAGAACGGCATGCTGAGCGTCTACGTGAACAGCAATGAGAAGGACGAGGACGACGATTACGACAGCGAGGACTACCGTCTATCCGGCAGCTGGCGGCAGACCGGCAGCGACAAGACCACCGTCAGCTACGATGTGACGATCGATGACAACACCTATGCCATCACCATTCCTAAGGCGTACAAGAGCTGACCGCCGTTTGTGGCCGTAGCGCCAGTGCATAGCCGGCTATTTCGGTTACGTGTGGCGGATTCCCGTCCTCTGCCGTAGCTATGTGGCTTATTTGTGGCACTCGATCGGGCATATCGCGAGTATGGGTGTTGGAATTCCAACGCCCATACTTCGCATATCGCGCTGCAGGTGCCACGAATAAGCGAGATAGATTTCGCCGACCCCTCAAATCTGCCACAAATAGGGCAGATAGCCGCCGGAAGATGAAAACCTATCGTGTGAATAAGGCGGATATGGATTTTAGAAGCGTCGGAGCGCCAGACCTTCGTAAGGAATCGCCGGCAGACCGCCGTATCGCCGCTGTAAGCGGGGAAGGCGCCGTGCTCACGGCCACAGTGCGAGGGAGACGGCCATGGTCGAATCGTTCTCCTTGAGCCAATAGCGGATCTCATCCTCCGCCACGTCAAGGGCCTCGGCTTTCGGATAGCCGTAGATGCCCGTCGAAATCAGGGGGAATGCCACGCTTTCGCAACCATGCACGGACGCGATGGCCAGACAGCTGCGATAGCAGGAACGGAGCGCAGCCTCCTCGTCGTGGTCGCCGCCGCGCCAGATCGGGCCCGCGGTATGGATCACGTACTTCGCCGGCAGATCGAACCCCGGGGTGATCACGGCCTCGCCGGTTCGGATGGGGGCGAGCCTGTCGCACGCCTCCTGCATCCGACTCTGACCGGCGGCCCTGAAAATGGCGCCGCACACGCCGCCTCCCATCAGCAGGTCGGTGTTCGCGGCGTTGACGATCGCATCCACGTGCATGCCGGTAATATCTTGACGCACCACGGAAAACGGCATGATCATCTCCTTGTTCGGCTGAACGGTTTGGAACCCTGAGCAGGATTCCCGTACCTACAAGGTATGCTACCCGCACATCGGCAGGTTCTCGGGCAACCGGCTCGCAGCCATGGCGCATGTAGCGGCGCTATTTCGCTTACGTGTGGCAGATTTCCGGCTTTGCCCACATGTATTTCGCTTACGTGTGGCATGGAAGTGTGGTTACAGCGCGCAGGAACGGCGGAATGGCAATGCGTTGGCCGCGGTTTCTCGTTAAGAGCTGCCACACGTAAGCGAGATATACCCGGTCGGCATACTAAATCTGCCACACGTAAGGCGAATATCGACAGTTTCGGCTCAGCCAAGCGACCGTCAGCCAGACCAACGGCCTATACGCCAATGCGCCAGGCAAAAGCCAGCGTACAAAGCAAGCTCGCCGACGGCTAGCGAATGTTCCTGATGTAGTTGCAGGCCGGATACCCGGTACACCCGTAGAACGCGCGGTCGGGATTGTTCCTCGGATGGCGCTCCGTCAGCGCGCTGCCGCACATGGGGCATTGCGGCGGCAGCGTGACGCCGCGGAAGATGTTCGGGCAGATATGGTCATGCAGCTCGTACATGAACTTCGATGGCCGTGCCTGATCGACCACGAAGAACACCTTCTTCCTGCACCTGGTCATGGCCACGTAGAACAGGCGGCGTTCCTCCGCATACGGGTAGCGTTCCACCTCGGGCAGCAGCAGGCCCAGCAGCGGTTCCTCGGGAATGTCGCTGGGGAATCCTTTCAATCCGCCGGAGCAGCACAGCAGGAACACGAAGTCGCGCTGCAGGCCCTTGGACCTGTGCGCGGTCATGAACTCGATGGTCATCTCCGGCTTCTCCAGGAAGACGATGCGGTCGCGCTCGCAGCGGAACAGCCCTTCCCCGTCGTGCTTGGTGATGAGGTTGAGATCGCTGCGGTAGCGGCCCAGCAGCAGTACGGACGCCTTCTTCGGCAGTTTGCGCAGCTGTTCCACGATCACGTTGAATCGTTCCTCCGGGGTCTTGCCCCCCAGAGCCTTCAGCGAGTAGTCCTTCTTCTCGTTGGTGCTGTGCAGGTGCTTGACGTACAGGCTTGGGTCCGACATCACGAAGGCGCCGCTGGCCTCGATCAGACTGGCGCGGAACCGCCTGGTGGTGGTGATCTGGAACATGCGGGTCTCGCCCCATCGGCTCCACAGCTTGTCGAAGTCGAGGATCAGACCGATGTCGCTGCCCGCGAACCGGTAGATCGACTGCCAGTCGTCGCCCACGCAGAACAGCGAGAAGTCCCTTTGCTCGCGCATCGCTCGGATCAGCTCGTATCTCGGGCGCGACATGTCCTGGTATTCGTCGATGAGCACGTAACGGTACCCATGGCGGTATTTGCCGGTCTTCACGCAATCGATGGCGTCGACGATCATCCCGGGAAAGTCGATGCCGTTGCTGGCGCGGAAGCAATCCACGTAGGCGCGGTACAGCGGTTCGATCAGGTCGAGCATCTCCGCGTTGCGTCCCGCGTGCGTGCCGCCGTAGCGGCGGTTGAGCGCGCGCATGCCGTTGACGTCGATGTTGTTCGAACGCATCTGCTGGATGATGGTCTTGGCGGTGTCCACCAGATGCTGCGCGTACTGGTTGAACTCGTAGTCCTTGTCCGGCATGCGGAAGCCTTCGGTGCGCGCGGCGGCCCCGTACTTCTCCAGAAGATGCTTGGGCATGAGCTTGAAGGCGAGCAGACGGTAGGGGATGCTCGTGGCGAGCAGGCGGCCGAACGCCGATCCGATCGCCTTGTTCGCCGTGTTCTCGTCGATGATCGGCCGGCTCGCGATGGTGGAGTTGCGGCAGATCTCAAGACCGAGGCTGTGGAAGGTGCATGCGCGGATGGCCTCGCCGGTCTGCGCCTGAATGCGGCCGGACATCTCATCCGCGGATTTCCGCGTGAACGAGAGCACAAGGATCTCATCGGGCTTGGCCTTGCCGGTTTTCAGCAGCCAGGCGATGTAGCCCACGATGGTGGTGGTCTTGCCGGTTCCCGCTCCGGCCAGCACCAGGGTGTTGTGCGCGGCGCCCGCGATGGCGCTGATCTGCTCGTCGCTCAGCTCGTTCTTCTCGATTGCGCCGATCACGGACCGGGCCTGTGCGATGGCGTCGGCATCCAATAGCGGTTGCGGGGTGAGTCGGCTGGAGTCGTCGTGTCGTTCGGCACCGTAGCGGCGCCCGACGAGATCGAGCGAGGGGAGCGTTTCGTCGGCATGCTGCCGGGACTGCGGCGCATTGCGGCGTGCGGCCTGGTGTGCTTGCATGGTCTGTTTCGGCTGTGTGGATTGTTGCGCTTGCGCGGGTCGTGTCGGATGAGCCGTTTTCGTGGACTGTACGGACTGCGTGGACTGTGCAGATTGCGTAGACTGTACGGATTGCTTGGACTGCACGGACTGCGCGGGACGCGCGGAACGTCGCGTCTGCGGATTACGGGTCGCCTGCGCGGCTTTGCCCGCCTTGCCCGCGGAATCGGAGGGGTGCTCGGGAGCCGAGCGCTCCGCCTCTTCGCCGAGCAGAGCCTGCCTCAAACGCCGCATGAATCCCATCGATGTGCCCTCCGTTTCGTATGCGCAGGCAATTATACTTCCGCGGTTCCGCACGACTGCATTACCGGACCCGCCAGTTCCCGGTCAGGAACGGCTTACCGAAAAGAGAGAAAAAAAGATCGGACTAATTGCTGGACAGCATGAGATTCAACGGCCCGTCGGTCACCATGCCGACACGCATATGCGCGCCGTACCGTCCCTCGCGCACCGGCACGCCTCCGGAGCGCAACGCCTCGTTCAGCCTGATCCACATGATGTTCGCATGCTCGCCGTCGGCATCCGCGCTCGTCAACCGCGGGGCGCCCATGGCATGGCGCTCGAAGCCGGACAACGGCTGGGGAACGGACAGGATCTCGCCGCCGATATCCTGGATACAGGCGCATAGGCGGCCATCCGGCCCGTCGAAGCACCGGGCGGTGAGGATCCGATGCGCCATATGCGACAGCTCCCGCTCGCCGTCGCCCGGTTCGATCTCGACGGTCAGCACAAGACCCGGGCCGATGTACTGCGGATCGAAGGTGGGATCGATGCCATCCAACTCGTTGAGCACCACGGCGCTCGCCTCCCGTACGCGTTGCATAAGAACACGCATCGCCGTCACCTCGCCGTGGCTGCGGAGGCGCTCGCCTGGACCGTGGCGGCGGCATCGGCCGGTTCGTCGTGTGCGGCGCCATGCGCATCGGTGCGTGCCGCCCGCAGTTCATCGCGCAGTTCGGCGACGGTTCCGGCCAGCTGCGCGACGCTGTCCTGCAGCTGCTTGATCTCGTCGTCGCTCTCCTCGGCCCGCTTGCTTGTTTCGCTGTCCACGCGGTCGACGATCCATGACGCCAGCGTGGCAGTGACGACGCCGATGAGCGCGATGCCGGTGATCATCAGCCCCACCGCGATGCACTTGCCCTGCCAGGTCACGGGGGAGAGGTCGCCGTATCCGACCGTGGTGACGGTGACGAACGTCCACCACAGCGCCTTGCCGAAGTCCGTGATCGTCGCCCCGGGTGCGGATTGCTCCACGTCGAGCACCGCCAGGGATCCGATGAAGATGAGCAGCACCGCGCTGCCGCACACGTACATGGTGATGCGCCCGCGCACGGCCATGCCGCTGGTGCGGTTGAGCACGTTCAGCACGGCCACCAGGCGTACCAGGCGCAATGGGCGGAACATCGGCAGCACGATCGACAGCAGCATGATGAGGTTGTTCCTGAACCAGGCCTTCTTGTTGCGTGCCAGCGAGATGGAGACCACGTAGTCGATGATGAACAGGCCCCAGATGATGTTGATGACGTTGTCGCACAACGCCGTATGCGTCCGTGCGATCACCTCCCACGAATAGGCGAATACGAAGACCAGTGCGAGCGCGGTCATCGGCCATTCGGTGATACGTTCCCATTTGCTCAGCGGCATGTGCGCCCCTTTCTCTTCGGGTGTCTTCCATATGGTACGCGTGCGTTCGCTGCGGTGCGCGTCGTCGGCGTACGGGCCGCGAGCGGCGGGGCGCGGCGAGACGCGGCACGATGACCAGATAGTAAAACTATTTTTTAAAAAGTCTTTTCATGATTGTATGATGGGCGGCAACACGGTACGAAACCGTGGAGGCAAAACAGGATCTAGGAAAGGATCGATCATGTCCATGAAGCACAAGCTGTTCTCCGCCATCAAGCGTGGTCTGGAAGTCAGCGGTATGAACGCCATCGGCGAAGCCGGCTACAGCGAGTCCATGGTGGAAGCCCTGGAGGATATGAACAGGCGCTGAACCACTGAGCAATAGCCGTCCCGTCACCACACGCCATGCATGGGATCAAGGCAATACAAAAATAAAACGAGCCATACGAACACATTCGAGGTGGAATGATCCATATGGCCCGATGGCACTGGAACGGACGATGAGGTCCGTTTTTTGGTTTTAGGGGATATTCGGTCGCAGAAGGGTATGCGTATTACTCGCAGGCCACCCCGTCATGATCCCTGTCAAGCGCCGAACGATAGCCGGGCTGCCCTGGTAGATCGGCGCCGCGCCCGCGGCACGCGCCGCCGTGCAGTTCTTGTAATAGACGCTCGAACCGGAGTCCTGCTGCTGGGACTGCTGCTGTGCCTGTTCCTGTGCCTGCGCCTGCGCGGCCTCGGCCTGACGCTGACGCTCGGCCTGTTCCTGTGCGGCCTGCTGGTCGGTCTGCTCCTGCGTCTGCTGGTCTTGCTGCGCCGTACCCGTTGCGGAGGCGGCCTTCACGCCCGTGTAATCCGGGACGGTCTGCGTGGGGCAGGAGGCGAGCACCCGCTGCATCGCGGACTTCTCCGACCCGGTGACCCACAGCGAATACTTGTGCTTCACGCCGATCTGCCGTGCCACATACTCGCAGCGGAACCCCTTGTTCGACGGCAGCCATGTGGCGGCGTCGCCGTCGGACTTCTGCTGATTGGCCCTGCCCTGCACGGCCAGCAGATTGTACGGATCGTTCGCCAACTCGGTGCGCACACTCTTCGAGAGCTTCTGCGCACCCTTCTGCCAGGCGTCGCTCAACGCGACCACATGATCGATCTGCACCGCCGTGGAGGTCTTCTGACCACGCTTGAACGTAATGGACTTGCCGGTATAGGGATCCTGCAACGTACCGGACTTGACCACGCAGCTATGCGTGCCGAACTTATGCTTCACCCCGGTCAGATCACGGTTGAGAATATCGTTGCGCGTATCGCAGCCGTTATGGTCCACATCGGACCACGCCTTGCCGAACTGCGTGCGCTTGTAACCGGTCTTCGGCGCACGGCCCTTCACCTGCAACGTATCCAGCACCGCGGTGGCCGACTGGCCGGCACCGGTATTGTCGGTGGGCTCGGACGCCACGGCGGGATCCGCCTGCACGCCGGCGACCAGACAGGCGGACAGCAACATGGCACCAACCGCCGCAAACGGGCGGAAACGAGACGAAACACGGAACATCGTTGACTCTTCCTCTTCTTCGCTGTATATAACGTCAACCAAACAGCATAGACCCATGCGCCGCCGCCCGCGGAACACGGAAAAACGGGCACGGCGAAGGCGTCTGCACATGCGACCACAATACGGGAGATATGACCCAAGCAGCACATGACGATTACGAACTGCCGGAAGGCTACGAGCACTGCACGAAGCTCGCGCCGGTTGAAGAGGCGCCGTCCGCGCTCGACCGCGTCAAAGCCGTAGTCCGCATCCTGAACGAACCCGGCGGATGCCCATGGGACGGCAAACAGACGAACGAATCCCTGCTCAAGCCCCTCCTGGAGGAGACCTACGAATACATCGACGCCGTGGAGACCGGCGACCGCGACAACATGCGCGAGGAACTTGGCGACACGCTCCTGCAATCCGTATTCCAGGCACAGGTATGCTCGCACGACCCGGCCGACCCGTTCGACATCGACGAAGTATGCGACCGGCTCGTGGACAAGCTCATCACCCGCCACCCGCACGTATTCGCGAACGACGACGACGGCACGGACGGCGAGCAGGCCCCGCAGAGCGCCGAGGAGACGCTCGCGCTATGGGAACGCATGAAGCAGAAGGAAAAACAGCGCACATCCGTCCTCGAAGGCATCTCCCACGCACAAGGCGCACTGCCACGCGCCGCCAAAATCGTCTCCCGCGTCGCGAAATCACCCGAACACGAACGCCTGGAACAGGCATTCGAACCGGACACGGCCCACGGCCACCAATACGCGGACGCGATCATCGCCATCATCCGGGACGCACACTGCGACGGCGTGGACATCGAGGCCGACCTGCGACGCCGACTGCGCGACATCGAACAGACCATCGAAACCATAGAGAAGGACAACAACCATGACTGACATACGAGCACTGGACCCGCAGCAACTCACCCAATACGCCAAGGACTTCAACGCCGACAGGGCGAACCTCGTCGCCGCCAACGCGGCCGTCGCCTCCGGCGTGCTGACCGCCGCGACCGACTACAAAGGCGCGCGCTCGCTGCCCCGGGATTTCTCCATCGAACTCAAGCAGGGCTCGATCACCAACCAGCGCCATTCCGGGCGCTGCTGGATGTTCGCCGCGCTCAACACCCTGCGCTACGAGGTGATGCACCAGTGGAACCTCGACGATTTCGAATTCTCCGAGACCTACCTGTTCTTCTGGGACGCGATGGAGAAGTCGAACACCTATCTGGAGAACGTGCTCGCCACGCTCGACGAACCGACCGACAGCCGCATCTTCCAGGAGATCAACTACGGGCCGGCCGATGACGGCGGCTGGTGGCAGATGTTCGCCGCGCTGGTGAACAAGTACGGCCTGGTGCCGAAGTCCGCATACCCCGAATCCGCCAACTCCAAGGATTCCGACGCGTTCAAGCAGTACCTGAACTCCAAGCTGCGCGAATTCGCCGCCGACCTGCGCGCCCGCCATACCGCCGGAGCCGGCTTGGACGAGCTGCGCGCGGTCAAGAACGACGACATGTCCACCGTGTACCGCATCTGCGCGATCTCGCTCGGCGAGCCGCCGGAGCGCTTCGACTTCCTCGCCCGCGTGAACGACGACAAGTCCGACAGGAAAGACGACGCAAAGGACGACAAGGCCGGTGCCGAGGCGAAGGAGAACGCCGGCAACGGCAAGAGCGAGCCGAAGACCGGCAAGGACGATCGCAGACAGATCCGCGAATTCGGCATCACCCCGATGGAGTTCTACACCAAGTACGTGCCGGTCGACGTGAACGATCTGGCCACCCTGTGCAACGTGCCGATGGCGAGCCGCCCGTACGGCAAGCGCTACCGTATCAAGTTCACCGCGAACGTGGCCGAGGCGGGCGACATGGAATTCGTGAACGTGCCGCTCGACGTGTTCAAGAAGGCCGCCGTCGACCAGATCAGCGCCGGCCACCCCATCTGGTTCGCCTGCGACTGCATGCAGTTCTCCCTGCGCGGGGCGGGCTACTTCGACTGCGACACCGTGCGCGTCGACCAGCTGTTCGGCACCGAGTTCACCTTCGATAAGGGGCAGGGCCTCGAATACGGCGACTGCCCGAGCAACCACGCCATGACGCTGACCGGCGTGAACCTGGGCGAGGACGGCAAGCCGAACCGTTGGAAGGTCGAGAACAGCTGGGGCAAGGACAACGGCGAGGACGGCTACTACGTCGCATCCGACGCATGGTTCGACCGGTACGTGACCGAGATCATCATTCGTAAGGAATACCTCGATGACGCCACGCGCGCGCTGTTGACCGCCGAGCCGGTCGAACTGGAACCGTGGGAGCCGCTGACCAAGCGTTCCCGTTGAACGGGACGTCGATGACGCGAACGGGTGCCGGCATGCAGGATACCGAAGCGCATGCGATGCTGGAACGGGCCGAACGACTGGCCCGTCTCCGGCATGCCGGCCAGACGGATAAAGGCGGCGCGGAATATTGGAGGCATCCGGCACGGGTGTCCGCAGGGTGCGAGTCGAACGAGGCGAAGATCGCCGGATGGCTGCACGATCTGCTTGAAGACACCGGCACCACGGCCGGCGAACTGCTGGAACTTGGCTTCCCCGAAGCGGTGGTGCGGGCCGTTGAACTGGACACGCGCCGCGGCGGCGAGGATTACATGGCGTACATCCGCGCCATCCTGGACGCCTGCGATGCCGACGATCCCGCCACCCGGCATGCCGGACGCATCGCGCGCGAGGTCAAGATGAGCGATCTGCGGGACAATATGGATCTCTCGCGACTGCCCTTGGTACGCGAGGCCGACCGCAGGCGTGAGGCGAAATACCGCAGGGCCTACGCGCTGCTCGCGGCATGGCCCGGTCGTGCGTGAGATCCCATGCCGCCGTTCCGTAGTGCAGTAGTGCCGCTGTGCCGTGCGCACGCGTGCGCCGCGCGCAGGCCATCGCGCATACGCGGCGTCATGAGGAAAATCAATGTCCCCATCAAACTTACGCGTATAGCGATATCCGCGTGTATTGGGCGAAAACCGTTAACCTGTACATCAATGTTATCCACGACTCCCATTGCCGGCGCTCGTTCAGCCCATGGCGCCCATGGGCGATGAGAGTCGGGCGGCAATATATCCAGCATTCGGCGATGCCCGGAACCCGGGACGCCGGAATCACAGCGAAAGGCAATTACGCATGGCTCACATGCCTGAAGTCGAGACCGCATCCAAAACCGCAGGAAGTCGCGTGCGCCGCGCCGCGACGGCACTCGTGGCGGCGTGCTGCGCGCTGACGATGATGGCCGGGTGCGGCACCTCCGGCAACGCCGCGGACTCGTCCGGTTCCGGCAATTCGGTCATCACCGTGAACAGCACCGAACCGACCAAGGGACTGATCCCCAGCAACACCAACGACATGGCGGGCTGGCGCATCGCCTCGCTGATCTACGACGGGCTGGTCACCTTCGATACCTCCGGCGAGCTGCAGTACGTCGAGGCGAAAAGCATCGACGCCAACAAGGACGCCACCGAATACACCATCACGCTCAAGCCGAACCTGAAGTTCAGCGACGGCGAGAAGATCACCGCCTCCACGTACGCCAAGTCGTGGTCGTTCGCGGCGAACGCCGCCAACGGCCAGGTCGGCGCCTCCACGCTCGCCACCATCAAGGGCTACGACGAGCTGCAGAACGCCAACGGCGACAAGAACGCCCAGCTGTCCGGCCTGCACGTCGTCAACGACAGCACGCTGAAGGTCGAGCTCAACCAGCCGGATTCGTCGTTCCCGTACAAGGTGGGCGACATCGCGTTCCTGCCGATTAGCTCCAAGGCGATCAAGGATCCGGAGGCCTACGGCAAGAAGCCGGTCGGCAACGGCCCGTACAAGCTGAAGTCCTGGACGGTGAACGAGGACCTCGAACTGGTGAAGGATCCCTCGTACACCGGGCCGCGCAAGCCGAAGAACGACGGCATCGACTTCCGCGTATACCAGAGCCTCAACGCCGCCTACTCCGATCTGCTCGCAGGCAACCTGGACGTGCTCGACAGCATCCCCACGGTGGCGCTGAGCAGCTACCGCAAGGAGAGCAGGATCAAGGCGGTGAACAAGCAGGGGCCGTCGTTCGTGTCGTTCACCATCCCGCAGAGCCTCAAGCACTTCCAAGGCGAGGAGGGCCGTCTGCGCCGTGCCGCCATCAGCCGCGCCATCGACCGCAAGTCCATCTCCAAGGCCATATTCCGCAACACCGTCACCCCGGCCACCGATTTCCTGGCCCCGGTGATCAAGGGTCACAGCACCAAGCTCGACACTGACGGCGTGCTCTCCTACGATGCGGACAAGGCCCGCGAACTGTGGAAGCAGGCCGACGCCATCTCCCCGTGGAGCGGCGAGTTCCGCATCGCCTACGGTGCCGATTCGACCGACAAGGAATGGGTCGACGCCACGGTGAACTCCATCAGGAACGTGTTGGGCATCGACGCGAAGTCGTACCCGTTCTCCACGTCCAAGGAGCTGAGCAGCGCCATCAACGAGCGCAGCGTGGGGGCGGCGTTCAAGTCGGGTCTGCAATCCGACTACCCGCATCCGGAAGGCTACCTGGTGCAGGGCTACGACTCCTCGCAGGCCGACGGCAAGGGGCTGAACAACGGCGATTACAAGAGCGCCGAGTTCGACGCCCTGATCGACAAGGCCTCCGCGCAGCCCGACCTCGACAAGGCGGTGTCCACGTATCAGGATGCGCAGAAGGTGCTGCTCAAGGACCTGCCCGTGATCCCGCTGTGGTACAAGAACGTCACCGCGGCCTCCGGAAAGCACGTGAACGCGGACTTCAACTACATGGGCGTGCCCGACTACGTGACCATCACCAAGTCGCGGTGATCCCGGCCCCGAAGAACGGCCGGTCCCGTGCCTGATCCATACGGCGCATCGTTTCCCTCCCGAGGGGCGGCGATGCGCCGTACGCGTATCCGGTACACGTTGGTAAAAAAGAGTAAAACGTTTGGAAAAAACGATGGCATGTTTACCATATGATTAGCAGGCATCACAGCGGATGCCGCATCATTCAAAGGAGTTCAAAGGAGAAGACATGCCAGCCATACGGACCGATCGCGGTGCGGCGATCATCGTGAACGAGCAGAACAGGCAATTCCATTTGACCAACGGGCGTATCAGCTACATCATCAAGGCGGATGAGCAGGGGACGCTGCTCGGCCTGTACTTCGGCAAGGCCGTGCCCGACCGCGAGGACTTCGGCTACCTGGTGGAACTCGCCCACAGGCCCACATCGACATGCCGCATCGACGGCGACCTGCATTACTCGCTCGAACATCTCCGCCAGGAATACCCCGAATACGGCACCGGCGACTACCGCACGCCGGCCATCGCCGTCCGCCAGCCCAACGGATCCGACATGGTGGACCTGACCTATGACGGCTATCGCGTGCGCGCAGGCAAGCCGAAACTCGAAGGATTGCCGGCCACCTACGTGGAGGACGAAGACGATGCGGCGACCTTGAGCATCGACCTTGTCGACAAGCTCATCGGCCTGACCGTCACCCTGAACTACACGGTGTTCGCCGACAAGCCGGCGGTGGCGCGCAGCGTCGTCATCGGCAACGGCGGCACCGAGGCGTTGAGCGTGGAACGAGCCATGAGCCTGAGCGTCGACCTGCCCGACAGCGACTACGACATGACCGAATTCACCGGGGCATGGGCGAGGGAACGCCACCCGCACACCCAGCATCTGCACCACGGCACCCAGCGGATCGAATCGCTGCGCAACGCCAGCGGGCACTTCGCCAACCCGGTCGCTGCCTTCGCCAGACCCGGGACCACCGAGGAACGCGGCGAGGTCATCGGCCTGGCGTTCGAATACTCCGGCAACTTCGACCTGCACGCCGAAGTGGACACCTATGACGTCACGCGATTGCAGCTCGGCATCAACGAACGCGGCTTCGCATGGCATCTTGACCCGGGGGAGACCTTCCAGACGCCGGAGGCGCTGATCGCCTATTCGGATGAAGGCTACGACGGCATGAGCCGCACCTTCCACCGCCTGGTGCTGGACAACATCGTGCGAGGGCCATGGAAACGGCGCGAACGCCCGATTCTCATCAACAACTGGGAGGCGACGTATTTCGACTTCGATGAGGACAAGCTCGTCGACATCGCACGCACGGCCAAGCGTGCCGGTGTGGAGCTGTTCGTCCTCGACGACGGCTGGTTCGGCGCGCGCAACGGCGACACCGCCGGCCTGGGGGACTGGTCGCCGAACCTGAACAAGCTGCCGCACGGGCTTGCCGGACTGTCGAAGCGGATCAACGACCTCGGCATGAAATTCGGACTGTGGTTCGAGCCGGAGATGGTGAACAAGGACTCCGACCTGTACCGCGCGCACCCGGATTGGGCGGTCCGCACGCCGGGACGCCGCATGGACCACGGGCGCAACGAATACCTGCTGAACTTCGCCGACCGCGAGGTTGTCGACAACATCTACGGGCAGATGAGCCGTCTGCTTGACGAGGCGAACATCGCATACATCAAATGGGACATGAACCGGTTCGTCTCCGAAGGCTACGACGTGACGCGCGGCGCCGAACACCAGGGAGAGGCCTACCACCGTTACATCCTCGGCGTCTACGATCTGCTCGAACGCCTGTTGCGGCGCTTCCCCGACCTCATCATCGAGGGGTGCGCCTCGGGCGGCGGCCGCTTCGACATAGGCATGCTGTACTACACGCCGCAGATCTGGTGCTCGGACGATACGGATGCCATCGAACGCATCAAGATCCAATACGGCACCAGTTTCTTCTACCCGTTGTCCTCCATGGGCGCGCACGTGTCCGTCGTGCCCAATCATCAGGCGAATCGCATCACGCCGATCGAAACCAGGGCGAACGTGGCCATGTTCGGCACGTTCGGCTATGAGCTCGACCTGAACGCCCTGAGTGACGAGGAATTCGGCAAGGTGTGCGAACAGGTCGAATTCTTCAAGCGCTACCGCGAAATCATCCATACCGGCGACTTCCACCGCCTCGTCTCGCCGGACGGCAACGAACAGGCCGCATGGATGGTGGTCTCCCGTGACCGCCGAACCGCCATCGTGGCGGACTACCGCATCCTGCTCACCCCGAACAGCGGATATGCGAGACTGCATCTGCGCGGCCTCGACGACAACGCGGAATACCGGGTCTCGTGCAGCGGGGCGTCCTCCATCGACGGCGGGACGTTCACCGGAGCCGAGCTGATGCATATCGGCATGGTCAGCTCCGATGGTTCGTACGGTGAAATGGGCGATGCCGAACCGCTCGGCAAGGCCAGCGACTTCTCATCCAGGCTGTTCGTGCTCACCGCCGAATGATTCCGGCCGCCGTGCCGACGGCGTCCATCGGCTCCTGCCCGCTTCCGTCTCCACGCGAAGCGGGGCAGGGGCCTTTGCATGCTCCGGTACTGCCTGTGCCCTGTTGTGCGATCTTCTCGGTTCGCTGCAGGCGGATGAGCCGAGCGGCGAATGCGCCGCATGCGTCCCCGCGGAGTGGAACGATGGGAACCCGATACAAGCCAGCCGCGTGCGGATGAAAGAGGGAAGATCGGGAATGACAGCGGGAGAGGGAACGACGAGTGTGAGGACAGAGCCAGACGACGGGAACGCCGCGGGTGCAGGCGTACGGCAGGAGTCGCGATTCGGCAGGTTGCCGTCGCTGATCGTCGCGGTGACGGTGATCGGCGTGCTGATCGGCGTGGCCGCGGGGCTGCTCACGCTGATGCTGTATGGCGTCGAGCACCTGTTCCTCGGATACGTCGAAAGCGGCGATATGCCGGGTCCGTTCGGCGTCCCCGCATGGCGTCGCGCCCTCTCCGTGTTCGTGGGGCTTTCGATCGCCGGCGTCGCCTGGTGGCTGCTGCGCACCCGCACGGCACGGGTGCCGTCCGTGAAGAAGGCCGTGAACGGTGATCGCATGCCGGCATGGCAGACGGTGGTGCACGTGCTGCTGCAGATCTTCATCGTCGGCACCGGCGCCTCGATCGGCCGCGAGGTCGCGCCTCGCGAGCTGGGTGCGTTGTTCGGCCAGCGTTTTGCGCGGTGGATCCGTCTCGGCCCGCGCGATACGCGCATGCTCGTGGCCATCACCGCCGCCGCCGGTCTCGCCGGCGTGTACAACGCGCCGCTGGCCGGCACGTTCTTCGCCACGGAGATCCTGCTTGCCGACATCAGCGCGGAGACCGTGTCGCTCGCCTTCGGCTGCTCGGCCTTGGCGTCATGGACGGCGTCCCTGGTCAAGGGCACGCATGTGTTCTATGCCATCGGGCAGGTGGATGGTCTGTTCACCTCCGACCTGATCGGATTCGCCGTTGTGGCCGGACTTGTATGTGGCCTGTTCGGCGCGCTCTTCCGCAGGGGGTCGTCGTGGGCCGAAAGTCACCAGTCCTCGGGCACGGCGATCCTGTGGACGCTGCCGTTGGCTGGTCTGCTGACGGGCGTGACGGCGCTCTGGGCGCCGCAGGTCATGGGCAACGGCCGTGCCACGGCCCAGATGGGGTTCTCCAGCGCGCTTGAATGGTCGGTCATCCCCGTGCTGGCGTTGTCGTTCGTGGTCAAGGCCGTGGTGACGCTGCTCACCATCCGCGCCGGCGCGTCGGGCGGCGTGCTGCAGCCGGGCATCGCATTGGGCGCCTCGATGGGGGCGCTGCTCGGCGTGGCCTGGATAATGATGTTCCATACCAATGCGATCGGCGTGTACGCGTTGGTCGGCGCCTGCGCGCTGCTTGCGGCCTCGCAGAAGGCGCCGCTGATGGCCATGTGCCTGGTGATGGAGCTGGCCGATGCGCCGTTGAACCTGTTCGTTCCCGTGGGGTGCGCCGTGGCCGTCGCCGGCCTGGTGAGCTGTGTGCTGTCGCCCAGGCTTTCGGCATGGCATCCGTTGGAGCGTCGCTGAAACCGGTGGTCTGGCTGCGCTTTCGACGATTTCGATAGCAGGGCGATACGCGTTCGGTCCCCATACTCGGGTGAGTATGGGGACCGAACGCGTTCATCTCATTGGAATCAGTTGGAACCGGTGGACGATGAGGAATCGCCGGTACCGCTGCTCGTGCTTCCGGTGCTGCCGGAATCCGTGCCGGAGGACGATCCGGAGTTGCCGCTGGTGCCGGAGTTCGTGGAGCTGCCGGACCCGGTGGATCCGCTGGTGCCGGAGCTGGAGGACCCGGAGCTGGAGGATCCGGAATTGCCGGAGTTCGTGGAGCTGCCGGTGCTGCCGGAATTGCCGGAGCTGCTTGAGCCGGAGTTGCCGCTGGTGCCGGAGGTGGAACCCTTGTTGGAATTCGTCGATCCGGAGGTGGAACCCGTACCGGTGCCGTTCTGCCCGTTGGAGTCCGGATACCCGTACTGCGTGTCGCTGCCGTAGCCGTTGTGCTGCCTGTGGGTGCCGTAATCGTTCGGGGTCGAACCGTCGGTTTCCTGATCGTCCTGACCGGTGCCGCTGTCCGGCGTTTCGACGACGGAGGATTTGCCGGTCATGTCGCGCACCACGGTATCGGTGCCCTTGCCCTGCGTGAACAGCAGCACCACGCCGGCGGTGATCGCCACGCCGACCAGGCCGCTGATCAACGACACCACGATGGCCATGCGCTTGACGTTGTGATGGCGCACCTGGGCGAAGGTCTGCACCTTGCCGTCCTCGCCGGAGGAGGGGAGCGTTCCGCTCGACACGACGGTGCGTGGCTGCTCCACCGAGGCCATGTTCGCCGTGTCCTGAGCATCCGGGGATTGTTCGTCCGCTTCGGCTCCGGCCTCTGCCGTGCCGGCGGATGCGGCGCCGTCCGCCTGCTTCGCCTTGTCGGGCGAATCCGTCGCGTCCGTCTTATCCGACGAGCCGTTCAGCGGGTTCGCCTCCTGCAGCTTCTCGCCGGAAGCCTTCAATACGTTCTGGTAGACCTTGCCGGCCACCGTGGAGATGATGTAGCTGGCCGCGGCACCGATGGTGGAACCGGCGATGCCGATCTTGCCGGCCAGAAAGAACGAGGTGATCGCGGCGAGCGAGCCCGCGATGATCTGCGATATGGATATGCCTTCGAAAAACTTCTTCACGGTACCCGACCATAGCCAGCGGCGCTGGAACGACACTGAGACAAAGGTGAAAAGTTTGCAATCTTTGCAAACCTCCCCGACGTCTGCGGATGGCGGCGTCGTCATGGATCGTTCCGGGGCATGGTCCGGGGTACGCCGGGGCTCCCTTCCCAGGCCGGGGCTGGGCTGAGGGCGCATCCCTCCGGGCGAGCCCGCGCAACGTGAACATTGTCACACCGCCATGGCGTGCGGCGAGCCCGCGGGCACGATAGTCTTGGCATGGATGCAGTTCAACGACGAAAGGAACATCATGGCAACCATCACCCCCGAAATGAAGGAATTCATCGAGCATAACCTCGGCTGGGTCGCCACCGTATCGCCGCAGGGACAGGTGGATCTCGGCCCGAAGATGTCCACGTTCGTGATCGACGACAACCATATCGGCTACCACGAGCGCACGGCCGGGCAGATCATGAGCGATCTGCGCAACGGGTCGCCGCTGGTCATCGCCTTCGCGAATCTGGAGGAACGCAGGGGATACCGTTTCCGCGGCACCGTCACTCTGCATGACGACGACGCCCTGTACGAGGAGCAGGTACGCGTGGCCGAGGCCAGGGGCACGAAGAGGCCCGCCGTCATCCCGGTGCTCGAGGTCACCGAGATCCAGGATCTGACGCCCGGCGCCACGGCGGGCAAGACCATCAGCAAGGACTGAACGCCGGATATGGATTCCGGCCGGGCCGTTTGGAGGACGACGATTCCACGAGGATATCGATCCGAAGCGGGCCGGCCGGAACCGTCATGACTGCTTTGTCATGACTGCTTGCGGGTGCGGAACAGCAGATGTTCCCCGGACGGGGACGTGGTGGCGAACAGATACGTGCTTCCGCCGTCCTTCAATCTGAGCTTGCCGCGCAATGCGGCGACGGACATCGGGAAGTTGCGCACCGCGATGTTCGCCTTGTCCACGCCCTCGAGCGCACGGCGCAGTTCGCGCTTGTTCATCGTGCATATCGCGTCGATGGCGAACGAACGTCCGGGGAAGTCGGCTACGGGTTCGACGCTGGTGAACAGGTGGCTGTTCGGCGCGATCTGACGCACGCCGAACCGTCGTTCGACCAGGGCGAAGCAGCCGGCCTTCATGATCGACGCGTTCGGCTCGTACAGGAACCGCGCGTCGGCGAGGGCATGGCCGCCTTCGGCGGGGTTACCGGCGTCGTCCGTGCCGATGGCGTAGTCGATGACGCGGCCGTCGGCCACGCAGTACATGCGCGGCGATGTGCGGCATTCCCTGCCGATGACCAGCAGCAGCTCCTTGCATTCGTCTTTGGCCGAGACGATATGGATCTCGTGGACCAGCCCGTCGAAATCCTCCAGGGTCTTGTGCCAGTCCAGCATGGGGGAGAGCTTGACCATGACGTGCGGCGCCTTCGCCAGCAGCGTATCGATGAGGTCCAGCACGTTGGGCGTGCAATCGGCGATGGCATAGGTGCGCGCGCCATGGGCGTCGCGTCGCGCCGGATCGAGAAAGACCAGCGTCGCCGGATCCATGGCGCCGACGAAACGTTCGGCCTCATCGTTCACAACGGCGACGTCCTTCAATCCCAGCGCGGCCATATTGTGCTCGGCCAGCTCGCACAGATGCGCCTGCCGCTCCACATACGTCGCATGGGCGAACACGCGTGCCATGTACGAGAAATCGACACCGAACCCGCCGGTCAGATCGACCAGCGATCCGTTCGCCGCGTCGTCGCCGGCCACCCGCCGCGCGACCTCGGCCTTGTAGTGCGCCGTCGCCTGCGACGAGCACTGCTCCATCGACAGGTGCGGTGGGTAGACCACGCCATCGCACGCCGCCCAATCCGGAAGCTTCACACGAGCGGTCTGCCAGCCGGCGATCTGATCGAGCGCCACGGGCATATCGACCGGCCCGCCGCGCTTCGCATGCAACGCCAGATCTCGAACATTCTCCATACGGTGCGCCGCAACGAACGCACTGGTCTCTTCATTCATCACCCCATCATTGTAAAGTCGCACGGCCCGGGCGCGGCGGCGCGTGGACGACGGAAGGCACGAAGGATATACAGTGTGGGTATGGGAAACATGGTTGACTATGCCCGCACGGAATTCCGAACCTTCGACCAGAAACGGTTCGATGCCGTGGATTCGCTGGTGCTTTCCGAACTGGCGTACATCAGGATGCCGGCAACGGTGCCGGCGTTCGCCGCCGCGCGAAGCGTCGACACCGTGCCGATATGGCGGCTGCTGCAGGCCGAACACTACGAATCCATGTTCTGCACGGGTTCCGAATACGACGCGGGGCGCCACGACCTGCTGGTCGCCGTGGCCGAAAGCCCACGGTTCCGCGGACTGCGCGTCGGCGAATACGTGCAGCGCAGCGACGAACGCACCGAAACGCAGTTCGCCGCCGTCACCTTCGACCTGACCGACTGCAACGGCATGCGCGCCGAAGAGCGGCCGGCGCCAGCGCTCTACGTGGCCTTCCGCGGAACCGACAACTCCCTCGTCGGGTGGAAGGAGGACTTCAATATGAGCGTGCGATGCCCCGTCCCCTCGCAGACCCAGGCGGTGGAATACTACCGGTCCATAGACGAACGCGCATCGAGCCCCTTCGCCGCGCGCCCCGCGAGCATCGCGCTCGGAGGGCACTCCAAAGGCGGCAACCTCGCCGTATACACGGCCATGCGGACCCAATCGCCGCACATCGCGCGCATATTCTCCCACGACGGCCCCGGATTCATGCGCGAGGTCACGCAAAGCGCCGCCTTCAAGGCGATCGAGCCGCGCGTGGAGAAAACCGTCCCGGAAGCCTCCGTCATCGGCATGCTCATGAGCACCGTCAGCCGGTACGACATCGTGGAGACCAACGTGTCCGGCATCATGCAGCACATGGGACTGAACTGGCGCATCGACGACGGCGAATTCGTCACCAAACCCGAACTCAGCCCCGTCTCAAGGCTCCTCGACCGTACCCTGGACGCATGGATGGAGCAATTCACCAACGAGGAACGCGCACGCGCGGTCGACCAATGCTACGACATCATCGCCTCCGCAGGCTACACATCGTTCGCCGAACTCGCCGACCACATGGGCGAGGCTCTGCCGGTCATCGCCGAAGCGGCGAGAAAAACCGACGAAGCGACACGAAGCCTGATCCTCAACATCATCAAGGCGTTGCCGGCCACCGCCGCGAAATCGCTGTTCCGGGAATGGGCCGACGAAAAGGACCAGCATACGCAGACGCGCCCAGGCACGGAGCGAAGATGAACGGAACGTAACGGGAAGCGAACAACTCCCCAGCCACCCCGCCCAAAGTCGTGCCCATAGGGCTAGACTTGGCTCGGTTCAACGAAAAGGCAGGCGACGCGGAGAAGAACGGACATGCAAGCGGCGCGGAGGATACCGGAAGGCAGGTGAGAGACGATGTTGAGGATGTTCAGCACCATTAACGGCCAAGTGGAGCGTTTGGATAAACCGGAAAGCGGCTCATGGCTATGCCTGAGCGAACCCACGGACGCCGAACTCGCATCCGTCGCCTCCGAAACCGGCATCGACCTGGCCGACCTGCGCGCCCCGCTGGATGACGAGGAACGCTCGCGCGTGGACGTTGAGGACGACTACACGATGATCATCGTCGACATCCCCACCGTCGAGGAACGCGGCGGACGCGACTGGTACGAGACCATCCCGTTGTCGATCATCGTCACCGAAACCCTCATCGTCACCGTCTGCATGCAGGACACCCCGGTGCTGCACCCCTTCATGGAAGGGACGATCCGCGGATTCAACACCTTCATGCGCTCGCGGTTCATCCTGCAGATCCTGTACCGCAACGCCACCATGTACCTGCGTTATCTGCGCATCATCGACCGCGAGAGCGACAAGCTCGAACTCAAGCTCCGCCATTCGATGCACAACCGCGAGATCATGATGCTCATGGAACTGAGCAAGACCTTGGTGTACTTCACCACGTCGCTCAAATCGAACGAGATCGTGATGGAGAAGCTCACCACCCTGCAGCGCATCAAGCAGTACCAGGACGACGAGGACCTGCTCGACGACGTGATCACGGAGAACAAGCAGGCAATCGAGATGGCCAACATCTACAGCGGCGTTCTTGCGAACATGACCGACGCCTTCGCGTCGATCGTGTCGAACAACATGAACAACGTGATGCGCATCTTCACCATCATCTCGATCACGCTGTCCGTGCCGACGCTCATCTTCTCCATGTACGGCATGAACTTCCAGGAGGGCATGCTCGGCATGCCGTTCACCGACAAGCCCTGGGGGTTCGCGCTGGTCGTCGGGCTCTCCGTCGTGTTGTCCGCGCTGGTCACCTGGTTCCTGACCCGTTCGCGGAATTTCAGATAGCCGGATAGGAACGCGCCCTCGTGAAGATCATCGATGCAGTGAAGCGCCGCCACGGCCGGATGTCCATCCGTCGGGCGGTCTCGGCCTGCGCGGCCCTGGCCCTGGGACTGCCATGCGTGGCCGCCTGCGGTGCCGGACAGGCGGATTCCTCGGTCCTCCAGCCGAACGGGCCTATCATCACCGTCGGCGTGGCCTCCGACGAGAAGGGTCTGGGGTTCTGGCACGAGGGGTCCTATGAGGGGTTTGAGGTGGATGTCGCCCGATATGTGGCAGGCAAGCTCGGATATGCGAGCAAGCAGATAGTGTTCCGGCAGGTTTCGCCGGCGAACCGTCTGCAGCGCCTTGCCGACGGCGAGGTGGACATGGTCGTGGACGGCGTTCCCATGCCCGAGGACGCGGCGTATTCGGCCGGCAATCCGATCGTCGCATCGGATGATGCCGCGCAGTTCGCTGGGCCGTATCTGACGACCACGCAGAGCGTGCTGGTGCGCGGGCAGGATGCGGCGAGCGCGACGGATGCCGCGGATCTGCAAGGCTGGGATGTATGCGTGGTGACCGGCGGCAACGCAGGCGAACATCTGTTAGCCAAGCAGCCTAAGGTGCATATCGAGCGCCGCGGATCATATTCGCAATGCGTTACCGACCTGATGACCGGCAAGGTCAGGGCCGTGGCGGGCGATGCCGCGATCCTCGCGGGTCTGGCGCGCGCCCAGGCCCGTGACGTGGCGGTGCCGGCCGACGGGGTCGCATACGGAACCGTGCGCTACGGCATAGCGGTGCCGAGGGCATCGAAGACGCTGGCCAAAAACGTGGCGGACGCCCTGTCGGATATGAGGGCGGACGGGACATGGAAGACGTATATGGCGCGGTTGGGCGCCGAAACCGGCTGGAAGGAGTGAAGGATGAGACGAGGGGCTTTGCAGGCGGGGGAGAAGGTGCAGTTCTCCGACCGCAAGGGCAAGAAGATCACCGAGCAGCTGACGCCCGGCGGCGTCACCCAGACCGAGCATGGTCTGATCCTGCATGACGATGTGATCGGCCGCAGCGAAGGCGTGGTCGTCACCACCGTCACCGCCAAACGCGAGCAGACCGATGCGGCGAAGCCATGGAAGGCCGCCCGTGCCATCGGGGGCTGGCAGTATGCGGTCATGAGGCCGAGGCTGGCCGATTACGTGCTGTCCATGCCGCGCGGCGCGCAGATCATGTACCCGAAGGACATCGCGCAGGTCATCCAGCTCGGCGACATCCGCAAGGGCCATCGTGTGCTCGAATCGGGCGCGGGATCGGGCGCGATGAGCGTGAACCTGCTGGACGCCGTCGGCGAAGGCGGCTCCCTGACCACCATCGAGCTGCGTGCCGATTTCGCGCGCGTGGCCGAGGCGAACGCCACGCTCTACTACGGGCGGAAACCCCAGTGGTGGGATCTCAGGGTGGGCGACTTCGACACCGTGTCCGCCAGCCTGGAGGAGCATTCCTACGACCGCATCATGCTGGACATGCTCGACCCGTGGAACCGTCTGGAACAGGCCTACCGCGTCATCGTCCCCGGCGGCGTGCTCGTATGCTACGTCACCACCACCACGCAGATGAGCAGACTCGCCGAGGCGCTGCGCGACTCCGGCGTGTGGACCGAACCCGACATCCAGGAGACGCTGGAACGCAGCTGGAAGGCGCAGGGTCTGGCCGTCCGCCCCGACCATCAGATGATCGGCCACACCGGCTTCCTGATCGTCTCGCGCGCCATGGCCGAAGGCTTCCAGGCGCTCAGGAAGCGGGATCGCGCCACCAAGGACACGGTCACCGACATCGACGACCTGACACCCGAGGAGCGCGAGGCGCAGCTGGAGGATCTGCAGCTGCGCGACATCTCGGACCGCAAGCTGCGCAAGGTGCTGCGCGACCTCGACCGCCAGCTGGGCGAAATCGACGGCGAATAGCCGATAAGATGGTGATGATGGCCGGGCGTTGATTCTGCCCGGCCCGACGACGACGTTCGATAAGGGGTGCGCGATGTCCAGCCGAATGAGCAAGACCGCGAAGAAGGCCAAGCAGTACGACCATGTCCTGATCCTGATGCGTCACGCCATGGCCGAGGCCATGGGCGAGCACGGCGACTACGACCGTCCGCTGGCGCAGAAGGGGCTGAAGCAGGCCAAGAAGGTCGCCAAGGGGCTGCGCGACATGAAGCTCGTCCCCGAGGTCATCCGCTGCTCGACGGCGTTGCGCGCGCAGCAGACCTGCGGCAGGCTGCTCAAGGTGTTCGGCGACAAGGCGCAGGTCGATTATCATCAGAGCCTGTACGACGGCGGCATGCAGGCCATATTCGACGAACTGGCCCATGCCAAGGACAAGACCCACGTGATGATGGTGCTCGGGCACGAGCCGACGATATCGATCTGCGGGCGGTGGCTCGCCTCGGAGGATTCCAAGGCCGATAGGGTCGATCTGCTCAATCTCGGCGTACAGACCGCCGGAGTGGTGGTATTGGGTTCAGACAAGCCGTTCGCCCAGTGGCAGCTGCATGACGGCGACCTGCTGGCGGTCATGTCACCCGTCGATTTCGAATAGACGAATGTGCGCGGATTGACCTTATAAGCCGTGACTATAACGACACCCCAGCGGTCTTGATACCCCTGTTCCGAGCCAATGCTGATAGGGTGGACGGGTTCAATGACGTATCCGAAATAGGCATTTGGAGGATTCATGTCCGCACTCACATCCGTGTCCGGGTTCCCGCGCATCGGCCAGAACCGAGAACTCAAGAAGATCATCGAGGCATATTGGAAGGGCAATGCGACCCTGGATGAGGTGCGTGCCACTGCCAAGGAACTCCGTGCCAAGCATTGGAAGCTCGAGAAGGACGCCGGCATCGACCTGATCCCGAGCAACGACTTCAGCTATTACGATCAGATGCTCGACACCGCGATCCTGCTGAACGTGATTCCGCAGCGTTACCAGCGTCTCGCCTTCGACAATCCCGAGGAGACCCTGTTCGCGATGGGCCGCGGCTACCAGGGCGACAAGGGCGACGTGACCGCCCTGCCGATGAAAAAGTGGTTCACCACCAACTACCACTATCTGGTCCCCGAAATCGACGGGGCCACCGAGATCAAGCTGGGCAGCACCAAGCCGTTCGACGAATTCAACGAGGC
>ERZ808246.545-NODE-545-length-30828-cov-51.255776_pt1 | contig 30828 bp, 24 predicted proteins | sample MGYA00521083_ERZ808246 | MGnify/ENA primary metagenome ERZ808246 (study PRJEB31516, sample SAMN03275577) | gut metagenome | biome: mammalia-associated habitat; material: feces | host: Papio cynocephalus | place: Kenya | collected 2012-07-07 ...
TTTCGGCGGTGGTGCCCTTGGCGATGATCAGGGTCTTGCCCTTGAGCTGGCTCACGTCGGTGATCTCGGCGTTCTCCGGGGAGACGACACCGAGCGAGACCTTCATGTACGGCTTGGCGAAGTCGACCTTCTCCTTGCGCTCATCGGTCACGGTGAAGTTGGCCAGGGTGATGTCCACCTTGTTGGAGGTGAGCACGTCCACGCGGGCGGCCGGGTCGACGGAGGTGTACTTGACCTTCACGCCCAGATCCTTGGCGAGGCGCTCGGCGAAGACGATGTCGTAGCCGGCGTTCTTGCCGCTCTTGTCGATGTAGCCAAACGGGGCCTTGTCGGAGAACACCGCCACCTTGAGTTCACCGGATTTCTTGATCTCGTCGAGGGTGCGCGCGGTCACCTTGGACGAGCTGTTGCCGGAAGCTCCGGAAGCTGAGGCGTCCTCGCTCGGCGTGGCGGCGGACGGGCCACAGGCAGCCATGGAGGCGGCCATGATCAACGCGGCCGATGCGGCCACGATGCCTTTGATTGTCCTGTTGATGATTGATGCGGTCATGGTTTCTCCTCTCTTCGGTGGATGACTGCATTCAAGATCTGCGTTTATCCGGCCAGTCCGTCGGATTGGGCGGAATCGGCCGTTCCAGCCGCCGCGGATGGCCCGCGATGCCGGTCGAATTCGAAGGTGCTCAGGAACCGCTTGGCACGGTCGGTCTTCGGATTGGAGAAGAACGCCTCGGCGTCGTCGGACTGCTCCACGATGCCTCCATCCTCCAACATGATCACCTGGTCGGCGATAGCCCGTGCGAACTGCATCTCATGGGTGACGATGAGCATGGTCTGGCCGGAGTCGGCGAGTTCCAGCATCACGTCGAGCACCTCGCGCACCATTTCCGGATCAAGAGCGGCGGTGACCTCGTCGAACAGCAGCACCTCCGGATGCAAGATCAGCGCACGGCAGATGGCCACGCGCTGGCGCTGGCCGCCGGACAGCTCATGCGGCCAGGAATCCTTGCGGTCGGCGAGTCCGACGCGTTCCAACAAGGCGATGGCCTCCTTCTCGACTTCCGCCTTGTCCCGCTTCTGCACCAGCGTCGGCGCGAGCGTGATGTTGCCGAGCACGGTTCTGTTGGGGAACAGGTCATAGCTCTGGAACACCATGCCGACGCGCGTACGCAGCTCGCTGCTTCGCTTGCTGCGTCCGGCCGATTCCGTTCCGGGCTTACCGGTTTCGATGATCTCGCCGTTCAGCGCGATGGTGCCGCCCTGGATCGGCTCAAGCCCTGCGATGGTGCGCAGCAGGGTCGATTTGCCGGAGCCGGACGGTCCGACGATGACGAACACCTTGCCGTGGGGCACGTCGAAGGAGATGTCATCAAGCACCGGCTTGTCCGCATTGGCGTATTTTTTGACCAGATGCCTGATCTCAAGACTCGTCCGCGCGGCCTGCTCAGTCCGCTCAGTCATGCTTCCACCTCTTTTCCAACCTGCGGGCCACGATGGACAGCGGCCAGCACACGATGAAGTACATGAAGAAAATAGCCCCGTAGATCCACAGGGTACCCGTCGGATATTGGAATCGATTCGCGTCGATGATCTGCTGGCCCACCTTGATGACCTCCACAACGCCAAGCAGCGCGGCCAGAGACGTGGTCTTCACGATACGCGTAGCGAGGTTCACCGAAGCCGGCAGAAGCCTGCGCAACGCCTGCGGCAGAATCACCTTCGTGAACGTCTGCCAGCCGCTCAATCCCAAAACATACGACGATTCGTACTGCGCCTTCGGAATCGATTCGAGCGCGCCACGCACCAAATCGCCCAATTCGGCGCCGCCCCACAGCACGAAGACGAAGACGCACGCGCCGGTCGCATCCATATTCCAGTTCCATGCCTGCGCGAAACCGTAGAACGCGATGAACAGCAGCGCCAGCTGCGGCATGATGCGGATGAAGTCCAGATAGATCCTGGTCAACAGCCGAACGACGGGATTCCTCATCGTCATCAGCCAGCCGACGACCAGGCCGACGGGCACGGAAAGCGCCACGGACACGCCGGCGATCCACACCGTGACCCACAGTCCCTGCAGCAGGCGCGGAATCACGCCCGGCTCGAGCAGAATCTCAGCGCCGCTCATAGTCGAACCTCCGTTCCAGCCAGGTGCCGAACAGCGAGATCGGCAGCAGAATCACCAAATACGCGACGATCAGCAGGAACAGCGACTCGTAGGTGTCGTAGTACATGCCGATCAGGTCCTTGGCCATGTACATCACGTCGGCGAGCGCGATGGCGGACACCACGGACGATTCCTTGATGAGGAAGATCACGTTGGCCACGATGCCCGGAATGGACGTGCTGATGGCCTGCGGAACCACCACGCGGCTCAACGTCTGCCATTTGCTCAGTCCCAGCACATACGCGGATTCCCGCTGCACTTCCGGAATGGTCTCGAGGCCGCCACGCATCGCCTCGGCCATGTAGGAGCCGCCGAGAAAGCCGAGGCCGATGATGGCGCACTGCTCGGAAGACCAAGCGAGCCCCAATTTCGGCAGACCGAAATACAGGAAGTACAGCTGCACCAGCAACGGCGTGTTACGGCTCAGCTCGATGTAGACGCGCGCGATCTGCCGCAGAACGGGAATGCGCGCGATCTCGATGCCAGCGCAGACCAAGCCGACCACAATCGCCAGAATGATGCCGAAAACCGAAATGAACAACGTCATTTCGGCACCGCCGACGAAAAACGGCGCGTAGTGCGAGACGAACGTCCAATCGAACACGCGCGCCTCCCCCTCTCTCCTCAACGGTCCTTTTTCGTGTTTATTCGTATTTGTTTCGAAGAACGAGGCCCATGGTAGCGCTTTATCCGATACCAACAAGCCGCGTCCGCTATCGATTTTTCATATAGGCTTTCATAAGGTGGTCGTGGAACCGAAGTCCCGCGGGCCTTCCATGATGCCCCTACAGTATGGCATACCGACGGATTGCGCCTTCAGCTCATATCGGAATGTGAAGATTGGGTATACCTTGCGAGAAAGTATGCACATGCTCATTCGACATGCAACGATGGAGGATTTGGACGCGATCGAGGCCGTGGAGGCCGCATGCTTCCCACCCGCGGAGGCCGCGAGCAACGAAAGCCTCACCGCACGCGTAGCCACATATCCGGATCATTTCTGGCTTCTGATCAACACCGATGACGACGACACCCCATTCCCCGCGAACGTCGAGGAAGGCACTTTGGTCGGTTTCGTCGATGGCATGGCCACGAACGAGCCGAATCTCGCCGACGGCATGTACGAAGACATCGGCATGCATGACGAGCATGGCGATTGGCAGATGATCTTCGGCGTGGACGTGGCCCCCATCTACCAGCACCGCGGCTACGCCAGCCATCTGCTGCGTCAGGTGATCCTCGACGCGGCGAAGGCCGGACGCAAAGGTCTGGTGCTTACCTGCAAGGAACGTCTAGTTGGGTTTTACGCGCGTCTGGGATTCGTGGATGAAGGCCTGTCCGATTCGACGCATGGCAATGTGGTTTGGCACCAGATGCGGCTTGCGCTGGCGCATGACGGCGAAACCGATCACGAAGCGAAGACCTTGGAGTTTCCGCAGGTGGAACCCGCCGTCTGACGATCGGCCAGCGGGTTCCGGAAAGCACCGCGACACGCCGACGATTTGCATTCCGCCGAGAATCCACGTAAGTTAGCACTCGCTTCGGGCGGTTGGCGCAGAGGTAGCGCACTTCCCTGACACGGAAGGGGTCACAAGTTCGAATCTTGTATCGCCCACGCGAAGCGGATGACGAAGCCGGGGAAAACGGCGGAGACATCCCACGGGTGATTGGCGCAGCGGCTAGCGCACTTCCTTCACACGGAAGGGGTCATAGGTTCGATTCCTATATCACCCACTGGGTTCCTGCTTCTCACGGCAGGGATTCTTTGCGGACATAGCTTAGTTGGTAAAGCGCAACCTTGCCAAGGTTGAGACCGCGGGTCCGAGTCCCGTTGTCCGCTCCATTTTGAACCCCACCGCTGCGGTGGGGTTTTTGTTTATCCGGCGATGCCAGTCCATCGCCTTCATCGCCGTTGAGTTGGTCCGACGGCGGCCCCGCCATCCGTCATCGAACCAACCATGTCATCAAAACCATGTCAACGGATTCGGCAAAACGCCACCCGGCACATTCCATGCTTCCATACGGTCACCACTTCCCCATGCCGCTCCACGCGTAGTCCAGATGCATGAATTCCGGCACCTTGTACCATTTGACCGGATATCCGGCCCCGTGCGCGCAGAAGACCGAATCGGGCGTGTTCTCCAAATCGGATTCCGGATCGTAGGCCGTATTCCCGATCACCTCGTCGGCGTTGTGGCAGGGACGGTAGCCGGCGAACACGCAACTCAGGTGGCCGCGTCCATGCGTATACGCGTTCACGTCCATCGCATAATCGCGCATCTCGCTCACCGGCGCGACGCCGTCCAGCACCATGTATTCGCCGTCTCCGACGGGCGGGTCGAACGTGCCGGACATGCGCTGGATGTCGGCCATCGCATGCCCAACCATGTCCTGCGGCACTTCCAGACGGAAGCCGTACCATGGTTCGAGCAGACGGCAATCGCCCTTTCTCTTCGCCTCCATCAGGCCTTGGCGTATCGCACGGTAGGTGGCTTGACGGAAATCGCCGCCTTCCGTATGCTTCAGATGCGCGCGGCCCGTCAGCAAGGTGATCCTCATATCCGTGATCGGCGATCCGGTGAGTACGCCCAGATGCTCACGTTCCTTGAAATGCTGCATGATGAGGCGTTGCCAGTTGCGGTCGAGCACGTCCTCGCTGCATACGGTCGCGTACTCCATGCCGGAGCCCTGCGGCAGCGGCTCCAGCAGCACGTGCGCCTCCGCATAGTGGCGCAACGGTTCGAAATGGCCGACGCCTTCGACCGGTGCGGCGATCGTCTCCTTGTACAGGATGCCGCCAGGACCGAACGTGACGTCCAAACCGAAACGGTCGTGCATGATCTGCTGGATGATCTCCAGCTGCACGGCGCCCATCAACTGCAGATGCACCTCCTCGAGGCGCGGCTGCCAGACGACGTGTAGGAGCGGATCCTCATCCTCCAATTCGCGCAGGGCGACGAGGCATTTGTGGATATCGCACTCCCCCGGCTCCAACGTGTACGTAAGCACCGGCTGCAGCACCGGACTGCCGGCGTCCCGCTCCTTGCCGAGGCCCTCCCCGGGAAATGTCCGCGTAGGCCCCGTCACGGCGCATATGGCGCCTGCTGGAACCGTGTCGACCGTGGTGAATTTCGCGCCGGAGTAGACACGCACCTGGTCGGCCTTCTCATGCCACCGTCCGTCGTCGTCGATTGCCGATGCCGTGGAATCGCCCGCGGAACCCGCCGTGCCGCTCAGCATCATCTTGGCCTTCAGCTCGCCGCCGGTCACCTTGAGCCAGGTCAGACGGTTGCCCTGCGCGTCGTGCGAAACCTTGTATACGCGCGCGCCGAAATCGCCGGCATAGCGCGGTTCCTGCGTGAAACGTTCGAAGCCGGCGATGAATTCCCCGATGCCGTCCATTTTCAGCGCGGAGCCGAAATAGCACGGGAACAACCTGCGATCGGCGATCATGGCACGGATGGTTTCGTCCGGCACGGTTCCGGTGCCGAGGTACGCGTCCATGGCCTTCTCGTCCTGCATGGCGATGTCCTCCATGCTGGCACCGGGGTCGGTGAAGTCGATGCAGCCATCGGAGAAGCGTTTCCCAAGCTGGGCGAGCAATCGCGGTTTGTCAGCGCCGGGCGCGTCCATTTTGTTGACGAAGATGAACGTGGGCACCTGATAGCGCCCAAGCAGCCGCCACAGTGTTTCGGTATGGCCTTGGATGCCGTCCGCACCAGAGATGACGAGGATGGCATAGTCGAGCACTGCGAGCGTGCGTTCCATCTCGGCGGAGAAGTCGACGTGGCCGGGAGTGTCGAGCAGGGTGATGGTGAGTTCGGGTGTGTCGATGACCGCCGGTTCGGTGAAGATGGTGATGCCGCGCTGCCGTTCCATGGCGTCCGTGTCAAGGAAGGCGTCACCGTGGTCGACACGGCCGAGTCTGCGCACCTGGCCCGTGCTGTAAAGTAAAGCCTCCGACAACGTGGTCTTGCCTGCGTCCACATGCGCCAGAATGCCCGCGACGATTCGCTTCATGGCCTCCCCTATCTTGCCGACCGATGGACAGGAAAGCCCTCGTGCCATGCGAACATGGTACGAGGGCTTGAGATAGTGACCCCGGCCGGGCTCGAACCGGCGACCTTGAGATTAGAAGTCACATGCTCTATCCAGCTGAGCTACAGGGCCAAACCAGATTAAGTATAGTCAGTTCATGCACGGTTGCCAACTCGACACGGCATCCATTCGGCCAAACCGACGCTTAGCCCCCCCTCTCACCGTTGGTTTGGTGGAGGCTGTTCTGCGAAACCGACGGTGAGAGGGCCGTAAGCGTCGGTTTGGCCGAAAGGGAGGCCTGGAACCGTTATTCGATGATCCAGCTCAGACCGACGAGCACGATGAGGAACAGCACGTTCACCACTGTGTAGACGGCCAGATAGCGGCCTTTCTTGTCCGGATACGCGCGCGTCACGTTCTTGTATCCGATCAAGGACGCCATGGATGCGATCAGGGTGCCCAAGCCGCCGAGGTTGGTGCCGATGATCAGCTCGCGCCACTGATCGCAGAAGCCGGACAGCAGCAGAGTGGTCGGAACGTTGGAGATGAACTGGCTGGACACCACGGAGACCTCCAGCGGATGCGAGCCCACCAGGGAGGCGGCCAGTTCGTAGAATTCCGGCACACGCTTCATATTGCCGATGAAGATGAAGAACATGCAGAACGTGAGCGGCAGACCCCAATCGACGTTGCGGAACACGCGGCGATCGCACAGCACGAACGCCACGAACACGATGACGCACATCACCCACAGTGGAATGAAATCGTTCACCGCCAACAGACAGACCACGAACAACGCCGTGTACACGATGGTACGCCAGCCGCCGTAGCCGGCGCCATAGCCGGTCACACGGATCTCATCGGGCTGCGGCTGGTCGGAATGCGGGGCGAGCACGTTCTGCTCGATGCCGGAACCGTCGATCGCATTGAATTCGGAAACCGGTTTGCCGCCGAACACGACGCACGTGATGATTACCAGCAGCACCGCTGCGGCGAAGGAATACGGCGCCATGATGCCGATCATCTCCGAAGCCGGCATGCCGGTCAACGCCTTCAGATACAGGTTGTGCGCGTTGCCGATCGGAGTGAGCATGCTGCCGACGTTCGCGGCGACCGTCATCAGCGTGCCGACCAGCACCGCATGCTCCTCCATATGCGCCATCGTGAGCACCGCGATCGCAAACGGCACGAACGTGACCAGCGCCACGTCATTGGTGATGAGCATGCCGGAGAAGAACGGCAACGCGAGCAGCGTGAGCACCAGACCCCGCGCGGTCTTGACATGATGGAGCAGCCGCGAGCCGATGATGCGGAACACGCCGATGCGCTGGAACCCGCATACCACCAGCATCAGGCAGATCAGCTGCGAGATGGTGCTGGCGTGAATGTAGCCGGCGTACTCCTTGTCCGGCGGCACGATGAAACATGAAATCAGTGCAAGTATTGTAGCGACTACGAGAATGGTCTCGTTCTTCAGGACCTTGACGACCAATCGCCGCATGCATTCCTCCGTCAATCCCGTTTGCAATCGCCTTGCACACCTTGCAAAATCCAAGCGATTTTCATGCAAACGCCTAGACCACTTTACCCAAAAGTGCGCCTAGCACGAGCCCTCGGCGTGCTGCTTTTCCGACCATTCCAACGATTTTTTGCCACTGTCGCTTACTGCCACATGCCCTTGCAAACCGGCAAAATCCATTTTGGACGGCGAAAATCTTCACAATTTCCCTTTTCAGCCATGCAGGATTCATCCGAAATTCGCCGTCCGTTCTCAACGGATTCACCGGCGGCACAGGCCCTTCCGCCCCATGTCACCCTTATTCCGAACGTTCACGCCACATCATTGCCGAAGACGCGGGACTGCAGATCCTTGCGCAGCATCTCCAGTTTGGTGATCTGGCCGAGCAGCTCGATCTTCTCGGCACCGTCCGGCAGCTGCGCCATGCGGCGTTGCGATGCACCGATCTTACGCATGATGCCGGTGTCGAGCAACCGCACGATCAGCTCGGAGGCGTAGCGGCGCTCGTCATCCGTCGGCTTGCGCAGTTGCGCGGACCGTTCCTGCGATTCGTCCGCGGCATGTCCGGTGTCCACTTCGCTTGGCGGCAACGGCAACGGCATGACAGCCAATTCGTTGATGACGGATTCGAGCATCGGCCCGCCCGCCTTCGTCAGATTGTGCATCCACAGTCCCTGCGGCACGTCCGGCGCAGGCAATCCGCCCGCCGCGGCGACCGCTTGGAACAGCGTGCGGAACACCGGCGTCATGAAACTCGACAGGGTCAAGCTGGCGAACATCGTCGGATCGACGGCCAACGGCACCTGGATCAACGTGGCCATGAACTGCTGCTCGCAGATGAACACGGCGTCGTCGATGCGATAGTAGGTCTGTTCGACCGAGTCGCGATGCTCCAAGGCCTTGCGCGCGGCGGGATTCGCATACGGGTTCGCGCCACGGTCCGCATACGGAGGTTCCGCCGATTGCCCCGCGTTGCCGGGGAAACGGCGTTTCGGCGCATACGCGTCCTCGTCACGCACGTTGAGCTTGCGGCGTTGGTACGACACTTCCCGTTGCATGATGTCCAGATCGACGCCGATGCGGCGCACCGCCTTGCGGGAGTACAGGTCAAGCAGCGAACGGTCTCGGATCTGCGCGATCAGCGGGGCGACGGCCTTGACCGCGCCCATCTGCCCGGTCGCATACGTGGTATCGAAACGGTCGATCGCGGAATCGATCACGAAATCGTACAGGGGACGCGCATTGGCGATCAGGGCGCGCACCGCCTCGTTGCCGCGTTTGATACGCAGATCGCAAGGGTCGAGATTGTCCTCGGCGACCGCGACGAAGGCCTGCGTGGAGAACGCCGCATCCAAGCCGAACGCATGGATCGCGGCCTTTTGTCCGGCAGCGTCGCCATCGAACGTGAACACGACGCGCGAGCTCAACGCCTGCCCCTCCACCTTCAACGGACCGACCAGCTGCACGGCGCCCAACGAATCGTCCGCGATCAGACGGCGGATGATCTTCGCATGCTCCGCGCCGAACGCCGTACCGCACGTGGCGACCGCCGTGTCGATGCCGGCCAGATGCATGGCCATCACATCGGTATAGCCTTCGACGATCACCGCCTGACGTTTCTTCACGATCGCCGATTTGGCCAGATCGATGCCGTACAGCACCTGGGTCTTGCGATACAGCTGCGTGTCGGGCGTGTTGATGTATTTCGCGTTGATCGCGTCGTCCTCGTACAGTTTACGCGCGCCGAAACCAAGCGTGCGTCCGGTGGAGTCGCGTATCGGCCATGTCACACGGCCGCGAAAATAATCGTAGACGCCATGCTGGCCACGCCGTGCAAGACCGGCGTCAAGCATCTCCTGCTGTGTGAAGCCTTTGCCCGCAAGATAACGGATGAGGTTGTCCCATCCTTGGGGGGCATATCCGCAACCAAACCGCTGGCAGTCGGCCTGGCTGAAATTGCGTCCGTCCAGCAGTTTGCGGGCGGCGAGCGCCTCTTTGGTCATCAGCTGGGAGACGAAGAACTCCTGGGCCGCCTCATTGGCCTCGAGCAGGCGCGCGCGCTTCGATCCGGTGTGTTCGGGGGCATTGTCGGCCTTGTCGTAGTGCAGTTCAATATGGTATTTGTCGGCGAGCAGCTCCACCGCGTCGCGGAAATCGATGTTCTCCTGATGCTCGACATAGCCGAACACGTCGCCGCCGAGCCCGCAGCCGAAGCAATGCCACACGCCGAGCGCGGGACGCACGGAGAAGCTCGGCGTCTTCTCGTCATGGAAGGGGCACAGGCCCACGTATGTGCCGGTTCCGGAGGGCTTGAGCGTGACTGTAGCGGATACGATGTCATACAGGTCGGCTGCGGCACGGACCTTTTCTATGTCTTCCTTCTTGATCATTCCCGGCATACGTTCCAGCCTACCAGCCCATCCGGCTTCAACGCAGCAGGGAGTGGAGCGTCATCGCGGAGGCGTCGGTGAGGCTGGCCACCTGGTCGATGGCCACGCGAAGCCGGGCGCCATCGTCCGCGGCCCGACGCCAATCGTCGAGGAACACGTTCTCCAGCATGGCGGACGGTCTGGGATTGTCCGCCATGAACATGTCGACCAGATCCTTGACGATCCGACGTTCCTTGACGTGCATCGGATCGCGTTCTCCGGGCGCCATGACGAAATGCACGGCAACGCCTTTGAGCGCCACGATCTCATAGCCCGTCTCCTCGGGAACCACCAAATCGCCGTGGTAACGGGTCAGCGGATCGGCGCCGTACGTGTCCTTCGTGGCATGTTCCACGGAACCGGCGAACCGGCCGATCAGATCGCTGGTCATGTTCTTCAGCCGTGCGAGCGCGCGCCGCGAACCATCGAAACCGTCGGGGAACGTGCCTCGAGCGCGCATGCGGGCGAACGCGTCCACCAGCTTGCCACCATCCCATTGAGGCCCGTACCATGCACGCGCGTCCTCCGCTATCGCATCGATCACCGCGCCGTCACGCAACACGCCCGGATCGAACGCGCCGGTAGCGATGGCGTCCTCCACGTCGTGCACGCTGTAGGCGATGTCGTCGGCCAGATCCATCACCTGGCATTCGATGGGACGGCGTGTGGAGTCGGGCGCGCCGCGTTTGAGCCAGTCGAACACGTCGGTATCGTCCGGGTAGACGCAGAATTTGGCGCTGCGCTCCCCTTTCGGATGCGCGGCGGCCTCGTCGAGCGTCCACGGATATTTGACGGCCGCATCGAGCGCGGCACGGGTCAGGTTCACACCCGCGGAACGGCCATCGGGGAACATGACCTTCGGTTCGAGCCGCGTGAGCAGCCGCAGGGTCTGCGCGTTGCCTTCGAAACCGCCGATGTCACGGGCGATTTCGGCGAGCGCGCGTTCCCCGTTGTGTCCGAACGGCGGATGTCCGAGGTCGTGCGCGAGGCAGGCGCAGTCGACCACGTCGGGGTCGCAGCCGAGCGAGGAGCCGATCTGTCGGCCGATCTGCGCAACTTCCAGCGTGTGCGTGAGCCGCGTGCGGGCGAAATCGTCCGTTCCCGCGACCAGAATCTGCGTTTTCGCGCCGAGCCTGCGCAATGCGGATGAGTGGATGAGCCGAGCGCGGTCGCGTTGGAAGGCGGTGCGCGAGCTTGATTTGGGTGGTTCCGGCGCCCAACGTTCCTCGTCGGACGCGTCGTATCCCTCGCTCGTCATGGCGCACCGCCTTTCGGTCGCTCCGGCGATTCCCGCGCGGATGTTACAGGATGCTCGTCGGGTCGAGTTTGGCAAGGTCCTCGGCCGGCAGCACTTCCGCGGCATGCTCGTACAGACGCGGGATGCGGTTGCGCAGGCAGGTGAAGATCTCATAGCTGATGGTGTCGGCGGCGCGACCCCAATCGTCTGCGGTCGGCTCGGCGTAGTCCTCGCCGCGGCCGGGACCGAACAGTTCCACGGTGTCTCCCTCGTGGACGCCGAGCGCTTCGGCGGAACCGTGCAGATCGAGCATGAACTGGTCCATGCACACACGGCCGGACACGCGGTACAGCCGAGGGCCTTCCGTGGTCATCACGCGCACCGGTCCGCCGGGCTTGGCCACATGCTTGGCGCCTTCCATGTCGAAGCCGGAGGCGGAACGGTGGATGCCGTCGGCGTAGCCGAGCGGCACGATCGCGGTGGAGGTGTCGGTGGGTGTCAGATAGGTGCGGCCGTAGGAGATGCCATGTCCGGCCTCCACGGCCTTGACCGTGCCCAACTGCGCCTGCAGGGTCATGGCCGGTTTCAGATCATACGTGGATGGGGTGCCCATGGCCGGGTCCGCCTCGTATCCGTACAGGCCGATGCCGGGACGGGTCAGTTCGAAATGGATCTCCGGACGGGACAGCGTCGCCGCGGTATTGGCGAGATGGCGGACCTCCGGCGCGATGCCGGCGGTCTCCATGCGCTTGGTGAAGTCCTTGAAGCATTCGACTTGCCGGTCCGTGGCCGCCACGAATTCCGGCACGTCGGGAGCATCCGCCACGGCCAGATGGCTCCACTGTCCGACGATGTGCAGCACGCCCTCCTTAGCGAGCGGCACCAGTTTGGCAAGCGCCGTGTCGAACGATGCCGGTGTGAAGCCGTTGCGGCCGAAGCCGGAATCGACCTTCACGTGCACGCGCGCCGTCTTGCCGAGCCTGCGTGCGGCCGCCGCAACGCCGTCGATGCCGGCGAGCGAGCCTACGGAGATGTCGATGTTGTTGGCGATCAGCTCGTCGAACGGCACTTCGGCGCCGCTGTACACCCATGTCAGGATATGGCAGCGGTCCGGACCGATGCCGGCCTTGCGCAGCAGCAACGCCTCATGCGATTGCGCGGTGCCGAGCCATGTGGCCCCGCCGGCCAGCGCGGCGAGGGCCGCCGGAATCAGGCCGTGTCCGTACGCGTCCGCCTTGACGACGCCCATGACGGCGGTGCCGGAATGCGGTCCGCCCACGACGTCGACCAGATGCCGCATATTGTCGCGCAGTGCGGCGAGGTCGACGATGGCCTGCGCCGGATACTGCCGACGGGCGGCCTGATAATTCGCTTTGCCTTGTTCGGATGAGAAATCCCATTCACGTGTTGCGCTCAAAGTCATGGCTCCCATTGTCGCGCCGCTATGTGACAGGAATGGAACATCCGGAACGCATGGTGAGACGATTCACGATGTTTTCACGTCTTTTGTCCGGTCTCGGTTTTTACACTTTCCATGCATAAGGCGTGTCGCGCAACGGCAACCTTTCTGATTTCTGGCGTTGAGGCGTGCCAGAGTCCCGGAAATCCGTCCGGTCCAGCCCATTTTTCAAACAATCATAGGGAATCTGACGACCATGGATCTATTTCGCAAGAAGTCGGTGGACCAGCTTGTCTCCGAATCGACTCCACTGAAGCGAACACTGAAAACCTTCGATCTGACCATGTTGGGCATTGGCGCCATCATCGGCACCGGTATCTTCGTGCTCACCGGCAAGGGCGCGCTCACCGCGGGACCCGCATTGTGTGTGTCCTTCCTGCTGGCCGCCGTCTGCTGCGGCTTCGCGGGATTGTGCTACGCGGAGTTCGCCGCGATGGCCCCAGTGTCCGGTTCCGCCTATTCGTACGCGTATCTGGCGTTCGGCGAGCTGATCGCCTTCGTGATCGGCTGGGATCTGATCTTGGAATACGCGTTGCAGGCGGCCACCGTCTCGGCCGGCTGGTCGGGCTATTTCAACAAGCTGCTGGAAGGCTTCGGACTGCATCTGCCGGTTGAGTTGACCGCCGCATACGGCACCACGCCGGGCGTGACCACCTACTTCAATCTGCCGGGCTTCGTGATCGTGCTCGTCATCACATGGGTGCTGTCCATCGGCATCAACCAGACGAAGAAGACCAACGACATCATGGTGATGATCAAGCTGGCCATCATCGTGCTGTTCATCGTGTGCACCGTCTGGTACATCAACCCCGCCAACTGGAAGCCGTTCTCCCCGTACGGCATCTACACGTTCCAGCCGGGCTCGACGCAACCGTACGGCATCGTGCCGGCCGCATCGATCGTGTTCTTCAGCTTCATCGGCTTCGACGCCGTGTCCTCCTCCGCCGAGGAGACCATCAATCCGAACAAGACGCTGCCGCGCGGCATCCTGATCTCGCTGGCCGTGTCCACCGTGCTGTACATCGTCATGACGCTCATCATGACCGGCGTGGTGCCATACAAGGAGTTCGCGAAGTTCATCGACGCCCCGGTCGCCGGCGTGATTATGGAGACCGGCCTGAACTGGCTGGCGTTCATCGTGAACCTCGGCGCGCTGATCGGCATGACCACCGTCATGCTGGTGCAGCTGTACGGCCAGTCGCGCATCTGCTACGCCATGAGCCGCGACGGCCTGTTCCCGAAGTTCTTCGGCGATGTGCATCCGAAGTACCGCACGCCGTTCAAGGGAACGTGGTTCTTCGGCATCCTGACGGCGATCGCCGGCGGCTTCATCAACATCAACGTGCTGTTCGAGCTGGTGAACATCGGTACGCTGTCCGCGTTCATCATCGTGTCGGCCGGCATCCTGTGGATGCGCAAGACCCAGCCGGACGCCCATCGCGGCTTCCGCGCGCCGGGCGTGCCGTTCACGCCGATCTGCGCGATCGTGTTCTGCCTGATTCTGATCTTCGGCCTCAATTGGGAGACTTGGGTGCGCTTCGCCGTATGGTTCGCGCTTGGCCTGGTGGTGTATTTCACGTATAGCCGCAAGCATTCGAAGCTCAACGAGCCCGGCCTGTTCTGACCTGGCTTGCCGAAACAGCAGGGGCCGTCTTCCGCATATCCGCGGAAGACGGCCCCTGTTTATACCATCACGTGTTCATCCCATCACGCCATTACGCCATCACGCCATTCGAATCGACGAGGATCGGAAGATGCGGCCCTTTCACCACTCGTGACGCTGGTAGGCGATCCGCGTGGTGTCGGTGGGCCTGTCCAGCAGCTGGATCAGTCCGCAACGCGCGAATCCGTTCGATTCGAGCACATGCTGCATGGCCTTGTTGTTCGGGTGGGTGTCGGCGCGGACATTGCCGTAATGCTCGATGCACCAGTTGATGCAGTCCTTGGCCGCGCCTTTGACAAGACCGGACGACGCGATGCGATGGATGGTCACGTACGAATCGTCGTCCAGCCACGCCCCATCGATGTGCACGTAAGTCGGATCATCCCCCGTGCACAGGGCGAACTGGGCGAGGATACGCTCTTTGCCGTCTACTTCGTCGACCAGCAGTATGGTGCGGCGCTGGCGGATGTCGTCACGCACCACTTCCTCACGCGGGAACGTGTTCCCCCACTGGGTGGGATTCCCGTTGGCCGCCATGAGCTCACGCGCATGCTGGTAGATTCCCAGCATGGCGGGCAGGTCCTCCATGGTGGCGCGACGGAACCGACGTTCGGAAGTGGTTTCGCTCAACCCGTTCACCTCAATTCGACTGCATGCCCCTCTCAGGCATTCCAGCCGTCAAAGCTATCATGCCCACCGCACAGCGGCGCGTGTTCCACACAGGATGTTCCACGAATGCGTTTCACACAACGCGGCGTTCGAACGGATCGGAGCTGATGCCCTTGGCGAGGATGTCCTTCGCCCACTCCTTGGCGGTGAACAGGCTGTGGTCGCGATAGTTGCCGCAGCTTTCGATGGTGGTCGCCGGCACGTCGTCCCACGTGGCCTTGTACGCGATGAACTCCAACGATTCCTTCAGCGCCTTCGCCACGTCCTCCGTGGAATGCTCGCCCCACGTCAACAGATGGAATCCGGTGCGGCAGCCGAACGGGGAGCAGTCGATGTATCCGGGGATGCGCTCGCGCAGCAGCACCGCGATGGTGTGTTCGATGGTGTGCAGGCCTCCCGTCGGAATGGCATCCTCATTCGGCTGCACCAGACGCAGGTCGTAGTTCGAGATGACGTCACCGTGGGGGCCGGTTTCCGTGTCGATGTAACGCACGTACGGCGCCTTCACCTTGGTATGGTCCAGTTGGAAGCTTTCCACGACCGGCTTGTCTTCTGCCATGTTCATATCCTTTCATTGGCGTTCATTGGCGTTCGTCCATATTCCACTGTCCACGTTTCGGCCGTGTCAGTCAACCGCCACGCCATACGTGTCGGCTATGACGCGCTCAAGCATCACCACCGGCGGCCGCGCGGATCACGTCCATGAACCGTTCGCCGTACTGTTCGAGCTTACGCTCGCCCACGCCATCGACCTCCAGGAATTCCTCGTCGGTGACCGGCTTGAGCCGCACCATGCCGCGCAGTGATTTGTCGGAGAACACGATGTACGGAGGCTTGCCAAGCTCGCGGGCGATGTCCAGACGCAGCGCGCGCAATCGCTGGAACAACGCCTCGTCCCCATCGTCCGGCACATACGATCCGACGGCGGCCGGCGCGGCGGAAACCCGTTGTTTCACCGCGCCCGACCGCTTGACCCGCTTGATCTCATAGTGGAATTCCGGCGCGACCGTCTCCGCGGCGCGAGGTCCGAAGCGGACGATAGGCATGCGTCCCTCGGTGATCGTCAGGAATCCGTCGGTGGCCATCTGGCTCAGCACGTCGCGGACGCGCGCCTCCGGCACCTCGTCGAGCACGCCGAACGACGGCAGGCTTTCGGGGTTGAGATAGCCCAGGTCCTGCGCCTTCGATCCGCGCAGCACCTTGACGATCTTGCCGCTGCCGACGCGCTGGTTCACATCGTGCACGCAACGGCTGATGGCGCGTGCCACGTCGGTGACATCGACCGTTTCGAACGTATGCCCGCAATTGGCGCAGCCTCCCACACATGTGCCGTCGTCCTTCGAAACGGCTCCCGCGTTTTCGCCGAAATACCTGGTCATGTACGCGTGCAGGCAGTCCGTGGTGCGGCAATAGCCGATCATGGCGTCAAGCAGACGTCGTTTCGAAACGCGCACGGCCTCCTGTTCTTCGGGCGTCAGCCGGTCGTTCTCGTAATCCATGTCGAGCAGACGACGGCGTGTGACGACGTCCGATTCGTTCCACAGCAGCGTGCAGCGGCTTGGCTCGCCGTCTCGTCCGGCGCGGCCCGCCTCCTGGTAGTACGCTTCGATGGATTCGGGCATGTTGTGGTGGATGACGAACCGCACGTTGGATTTGTCGATGCCCATGCCGAACGCGTTGGTGGCCACGACGACGGGCACACGATCGGTGACGAAGTCGCGTTGCGCCTTCTCGCGCGTTTCGGCGCTCATGCCGCCATGGTAGGCGACGGCGACGGTGCCGTCGGGGACGACGTTCCCTCCCCCGGCGGCGGCCCGACGTTCACGGACCGCGATGTTGATCGATTCGGCGAGCGCCTCCGTCTCCTTGCGCGTCGCGCAGTATACGATGCCGGATTCGTCCGGATGGGCCGCGATGTATGACGCCACCCAGGATGCCTTGTCCCTGCGCGGCATGTTGATGACGTCGAAATAGAGGTTCGGCCGGTCGAATCCGGTCACGGTTATGGCCGGATCGGCAAGGCCGAGGATCGACACGATGTCGCGCCGCACGCGTTCGGTGGCGGTCGCCGTGAACGCCGCGACGGTCGGCCGGTTGGGCAGATGGGCAATGAATTCGCCGATGCCGAGGTATGAGGAGCGGAAGTCCTGTCCCCATTGGGAGACGCAATGTGCCTCGTCGACGGCGACGAGGGAGATCCGCACACGGTTGGCGAAGTTGCGGAAACGTTCGGTTTCCAAGCGTTCCGGGGCTATGTACAGCAGTTTGATGCGGCCGGACGCCGTCTGCGCGAGCACCGTGTCCTGTTCGTCCGGCGTTTGCGTGGTGTTGATAAACGCGGCCGGGAGGCCCACGTCGTTCAGGGCGTCAACCTGGTCCCTCATGAGCGAGATCAGCGGTGAGATGACGATGGTCACGCCCGGCAGCATCGCGGCCGGGATCTGGTAGCAGATGGATTTGCCGGCGCCGGTGGGCATGACTCCGAGCACGTCCCGTCCGGAGAGGATCGCCGAAACGATGCCGGATTGTCCGGGCCGGAACGAATCGTAGCCGAAATAGCGTTTCAGCGCATCCAGCGCATGCGGGTCAACGGGGTCGACGGAATCAACAGCTTGCGTCATGCCTCCCAAGTGTAGCAATGCCGGAATCCGGCGATACTGGATTTCGTAAGACGCCGCGCAACGCCGATGGACGAAAGAACGGCCGACATGGGTGTTCCCATACCAGCCGTCCTTACGATTATCCCGTCCTTACGATCGTCCGACGGATGGATCAGATCTGACGGAACGCCTGTTCCAGATCGGCGATGAGGTCGTCCGCATCCTCCAGACCGACGGACAGGCGGATCAGATTGGCGGGAACCTCAAGCGTGGTGCCGGCCACGGAGGCGTGGGTCATGGCGCCCGGATGCTCGATCAGGGATTCCACGCCGCCCAGGGATTCCGCTAGGGTGAACACCTCGGTGGCGCCGGCGAACTTCTTAGCCGCTTCAAATCCGGCGGCGATCTGGATGGAGATCATGCCGCCGAAGCCGCCGTGCATCTGGCGCGCCGCGATCTCGTGGCCCGGATGCGATTCGAGGCCCGGATACCACACGCGCTCCACTTCGGGACGGGTTTCCAGCCACTGCGCGATCTTCAGCGCGTTGCGGCTGTGCTGCTTGACGCGCAGGTCGAGGGTCTTGAGACCGCGGATGTCCAGCCAGGAGTCGAACGGTGAGGGCACGGCGCCGGCAGCGTTCTGCAGGAAAGCCACGGCGTCGCGGGTCTCCTTGTCGTTCAGGACCACCGCGCCGCCGACCACGTCGGAGTGTCCGCCGATGTACTTGGTGGTGGAATACACGACCACGTCGGCGCCGTCATCCAGCGGATGCTGCAATACCGGCGATGCGAAGGTGTTGTCCACCACGACCTTGGTGCCGTGCGCGTGGGCGACGGCGGAGGTGGCGGCGATGTCGGTGATGTTGAGCAGCGGGTTGGACGGGGTCTCGACCCAGATGTAACTGTACTGCTTCTTCGCGAGCGCGGCGGACACCGCGGCGGTATCGGTGATGTCGACCACGTCGAGGCCGATGCCCCACGGCACGAACACCTTGGAGAGCAGGCGGTAGGTGCCGCCGTACACGTCGTTGCCAAGCAGGATGTTGTCGCCAGGCTTCAGGGTGGAGCGCAGCAGCACGTCGATGGCCGCGAGGCCCGAGGAGAAGCTCAGCGCGTATTTCGCGCCTTCCACGCTGGCGAGCTGCTCGTCGAAGGAGTTGCGGGTCGGATTGATGGAACGGCTGTAGTCGTAGCCGTTCCTGAGACCTCCGACGCCATCCTGCTTGAAGGTGGAGGTCATGTAGATCGGCGTGACCACGGCGCCGGTGGTCGGATCGGGCTCCTGGCCAGCGTGGATGGCGCGAGTGGCGCGGGCGGAGGCGTTGAGGGCTTCGGTGTTGGTCGAGATGGTCATGATGGGAACTCCTTGGAAGTAGCGGATGGTTTGGGTCGTTCGGATGATGGGCATTGGATTATGGGTTTTCGGATGGCGTCTACAGATACTGTTCGGCGAGGCTCGGCTTGGTGGTGCGTTCCACGACGTCGGCGAACCCGTTGGCGCGCATCCAGTCGTCGTTGAAGATCTTCTCCATGTAGCCGCGTCCGGAATCCGGCAGCAGCACCACGACAAGCTGGTTCTCGTCGAGATCATGCTCGCGGGCGTACTTGAGGGCCGTGACCACGGCCATGCCGGAGGAACCGCCTACGAGCAGCCCCTCCTCGTTGGCGAGGCGCCGGGTCATCTCGAAGGCCTCGGCGTCGGTGACCTGCACGATCTCGTCGGGAAGGTCACGGTCGAAGGCCTTCGGATAGAAGTCCTCGCCGACGCCTTCGATCTTGTACTGGTGCACGTCGGTCGGATTGGAGTAGATGGAGCCTTCCGGATCGGCTCCGATGACCTGCACGGCGCCGTCGGAAACGTCCTTCAGATAATGCCCGGTGCCGGAGATGGTGCCGCCGGTGCCGATGCCCGCCACGAAATGCGTGACCTTGTGGTCGGTGGCCTCCCAGATCTCCGGACCGGTGGTGCGGTAGTGGCTTTCCGGACCGTTTGGATTGTCGTACTGGTTGGGACGGTAGCCGCCGGGAATCGCCTTGGCGAGGCGGTCGGCGACCTGATAGTAGGAGCGCGGGTCGTCCGGACCGGCGTCGGTGGGGGTCACGACCACTTCGGCGCCGTACGCGCGCAGGACGGCACGCTTGGCTTCGGAGACCTTGTCCGGCAGGGTGAAGATGGTGCGGTAGCCGCGCTGCAGGGCCACGAGGGCGAGTCCCACGCCGGTGTTGCCGGAGGTCGGTTCCACGATCACGCCGCCCGGCTTCAGCTCGCCGCTTTTCTCGGCGGCGTCGATGATGCGTTCGGCGATGCGGTCCTTGGACGAGCCGCCCGGATTGAGATATTCGACCTTCACCGCGATGGTGGCCTTGATGCCGTCGGTCACGTGGTTGAGTTTGACGAGCGGGGTGTTGCCGATGAGTTCGGAGAGGGAGTTGTGAATGGTCATGGCGTTTCCTTTGCGCGACGTTTGCTTCGTGGAATTTTCGATTGGTTTTCGATTTCTTGTTTTCGAGAAGCTCGCGTCCGTCGCGTGCAATTGTTGAAACGGGACCTGCGTATCGGAACGTATGTCCATTCGTCATCGCATATGCCGGCTTCATCCGACATGCCGTTTTGAATGGTGTTTTGGCGATTCGCATACGGACTGCCTCAATCGCAGCCGTGCTATGAAAAGTCCTATCTCAAGTTATGCGTCGATGAACCGCGCGCCCCTCGGGGCGGGTGGTCAGCGACAACAACAACATGAGAAATTGAACATGGCTCACACCATAGCACACCCATTGACACCGGCGTGTCGACCCCGTTCGCATGGTGGACATGCCATGATCCATGCAAGGTCTGAAACGGCCGGCGTCATCGTATGGCCGACGTGCATATGCCGCCCATCCACACGGCTACATCGTGGCGGCCTGTAGCAGTCGCTTCGTGTATCCGTCGCCCGGATGTGCCAGTATCCGCCCGGTCGGACCGGATTCGACCGCATGTCCGTCGTGCAGGACCAGTATGCGGTCCGCGAGGTGCTGCACCACGCCCAGATCGTGGGACACCATGATGATCGCCATGTCGGGTTCGGCCTTGCGTATGGCTTCGAAGGATTCCAGGATCCTGACCCTTGCGGCCACGTCGATGGCGCTCATCGGCTCGTCGGCGAGCAGTATCTTCGGCTTGTCCACGATGGCGCGCGCGATTGCGGCGCGCTGCGCCTGCCCTCCGGACATGTCGATGGGGAAACGGCCGGCGAACGTTTCCGGTTCGAGACCCGCCATGGCCAACGCTTCGGCCACACGGTCCTCGATACGCTTCTGCGGCCAATCCGGATGATGCAGACGGAGCGGCTCGCCCACGGAACGGCCGATGCGCCACCTCGGGTCCAGCGAATCGTACGGATTCTGGAACACCAGTCCGGATTGCGCACGCAAATCATGCGCCGCATCGCCGCGAAGCGGCTTCCCGCAATATTCGACGATGCCCTCATCGGCACGCTCGAGTCCCAACAGCACACGGGTCAGCGTGGTCTTGCCCGACCCGGATCCTCCAATCACTGCAAGGCACTCCCCCGCACGCAGCCGCACATCCACGTCGAACAGCACTTGGCGGCGATGCCGCCCTGTGCCATACCATTTGGCCAATCCCCGACCTTCCAGCATCGTCCGTTCGTCATCGCCCATGATCAGACTCCTTCGCTTCCCGTGTGCAACGACAGGGCACGCGCCGCTTCCACCAGCCGTCGTCCCTCATCGGTCTTGGGTTCCGCCAGCACGTCCGCGGTCGCGCCGGACTCGGCAATCCGCCCTTGGTCGAGCACGTAGCAGCGTGTGGTGGCATGGCTCAGAACGGCGAAATCGTGGGTTATGAACAGCATGGACGCTTCCGCGTCATCCACCAAGGATATGAGCAGGTCCACAATCTGACGCTGCGTGATCGAATCCAATGCAGTGGTCGGCTCATCCGCGATGATCAGCCTCGGAGACGTGACCAGGGCTGTGGCGATGCCGACGCGCTGCCGCTGCCCGCCCGACAGTTCGTGCGGATATTTGCATAGCATGTCCTCGCCGAGGCCGACCTTGTCCAGCATGCGTGTGACGCGTTCCAATCGTTCGGCGAGCGTCAGATCGTAATGCAGGTACAACGGAAGCCCGACCTGCTGTGCCACCGTCATCACCGGATTCAACGCGGCGGACGGATCTTGGAACACCATGCCCACGTATCGTCCTCGCAGATCGGCGACCGTCGTGTCGGTCGCGCCGACGATCTGCGTGCCGCCCAATTCCACGCTGCCTTCCACGCGCGCGGTGGAGGGCAGCAATCCCATCATCGCTTTGGCGATCATCGATTTGCCGGAACCGGACGATCCGACCAATCCGACGCGTTCGCCGTCGGCGATGTCGAGATCGACGTCGTGGACGATCGGATTGCCGTTGATGGCGATGTTCAGGTCATGGATGGAAACGCTCATGAGATCTCCCTCAACGCAGGATTGGCCAGCGGGTCGAGCGCGTCGCGCAACGCGTCGCCGAACAGGTTCAACGCGACCACGACCAACGTCACCACCAGTCCGGGCCAAAGCACGGCCGTCGGATGGATACTGATGAATCGGACGGAGGTGGACAGCGAATGCCCCCAGCTGGGAACGCCGGCTCCGACGCCCACGCCAAGGTAGGTGAGCCCCGCCTCGGCCAGCATCGAGGTGCCGGCGCTCATGGACAGCTGCACGCACAACACAGGCAACGTGTTCGGCACGATGTGCGAGAAGAACACGCGAATGGGGCCCGCTCCCGACCACAATGCCGATTCGACGTATGCGGAACGCGCGGCGAGCATGGCGGAGGGGCGTAGGATGCGGGCCAGGTTCAGTCCGTACGCGCAGCCGCAGGCGGCCACGACCACCGCGGCGGACGCGCCGAACGGCACGGTGAGGATCAATGCGATCAGCACCGTCGGAATGGAGATCAGCGCGTCGACCACGACCACCGACGTGGATGCGAGAACGCCGGAACGGGACACCATCGCCGCCACCAGCATGAGTCCGATCGCGGCGGCGACGATGACGGTGAGCAGCGCAATCAGAAGATTCGTGCGGGAGCCGGCCATCAGCCAGCTCAACACGTCGGCTCCGGTGCCGTCTGTGCCCAGCGGATGCGCCGCGGACGGCGAGGCCCACACGTTGAAGCCGTCGGTGTCGAGCAGCGGATACGGCGTCCAGACAAGGGATATGGCTGCGGTCAGCAGCCACAGTCCGATGACGATCAGCGAGTATTTGCCTCCCGCCTTGGACCAGATGGACGATATGACGATTTTCGCCGAATTCATGCAATCGCCTTTCCCGAGGTCGCGCCGGCGGTTTTCAATCGTGGATCCAGCGCGCGGTGCGCCACGTCGACCACGAGTCCCAGCAGCAGGAAGAACGCGGCGAGCAGGAACAGTTCGCTTTGCACCGCGATGAGGTCGCGGTTGCCGACATCGGTGACCAGCATGGCACCAAGACCCGGCAGGGCGAACAGGTTCTCCACCACCATCACGCCGGTGATCATCTGCGCGAAGGTCAGACCGATCACGGACACCAGTTGCGGGGTGGCCAGACGCAGGGCCACGCGCAGCACCGCCTGCGTGCGGGTCATGCCGCAGGCCATGGCCATGTCCACCGCCTGCGAGGAGGCCATATCCCCCACCGCCGCGCGCGTGTAGCGCATGATGGATGCTCCGGCCGTGATGCCGGTGGTGAGCGCGGGCAACGTCAGCGAGGCAAGCGCGCGTAGCGGCGACGACCAACCGTCATCCGGGAAGCCCTGCGCGGGAAACAATCCCAGCAGGCCCGATCCACGGGAGAACAGCAGTATCAGTAGCAGACCGCCCCACAACGCGGGGATGGCGCCGGCCACGATCGCGATGCCATGAAGCAGGCCGCGCAGACGGGGATTGCGCGCCAGCACGGCGGCGCAGCCGAGCGGAAGCCCTATCGCGAGCGCGATCAGAAGGCTCAGCATGATCAGCGGAAAAGTCACGGACATACGCGCAGCGACCTGCCCCGCCACCGATCTGCCGCCAACCGCGGACACGCCGAGATCGCCATGCAGCAGACCCAGCATCCAATCGCCGTATTGCGCGACAAGCGGCTTGTCCAGCCCGAGTTCGGCGCGCAGCGACGCGATGCGTTCGGGGGTCGCGTTGGTACCGGCGATCACCGCGGCCACGTCCCCCGGAAGCACGCGAAGCATCACGAACACCAACGCGGACAGGCCCATCAGGGCCGCCACGAACAGCATCAGCCGTTTCCCTACGAATCGCATGATCGTCCACGCAACCTTTACTTGAACTTGCCTGACCCGCTTGGTCCTACTTGGTCTTGGAGATCCGCCACAGCGGCAGCACCGTCTGGCTCAGCTTGCTGGGGAAGCCCTGCACGTGCCTGTTGCAGGCCACTGTCACGCGGTAGCCGAACAGCCAGTCCGCCGGCGAATCCTCGCTGACGGCCTTGGCCGCCTGCTTGAGGTAATCGGCGCTTTGTTTCCCGTCGGTGGCTTTGAGCGCCTTGGAGTACAGTTCCTGCGCCTGCTTGCCGTCGTAATGGAAGTAGTAATCCGGTGTGGTCCACTTGTAGAAGTCGTGGCTTTCGGCGTGGTCCACCAGCGAGAGCTCATAGTCGCCGTTGGTATGCACATCCTGCAGCCAGGTGGAGAATTCCACGTAGTCAATCTTCAGGTCGATGCCGATTTTGGCGAGCTGGCTTTTGAGCTGGTCGCCGAGCTCGGTGCCGTACGTGTTGGCGTAGGTGAGGGTGAGCTTCAGCGGATTGTCTATGGAGTATCCGGCCGCCTCCATAAGCTGCTTTGCCTTGTCCACGTTGTACGGATACAGGCCGGTCAGGTCCTCGTAGCCCGGATCGACGGACGGGATCGGGCCGCCGAGCGCGTAATCGACGTTTCCTCGGGAGGCGATGATCTCCTTGTGGTTGATGCCGTAGCGGATGGCCTGGCGGACGCGCTTGTCCTTGAGCTTGGCGTTCGAGCAGTTGAACGCGAGCACGAATTTGTCGCTGCCGTCGGCCGCGGACACCCGATATGTATTCGTATCAAGCGATTTGGCGAGCGTGGCGTTCACCGGGGAAAGCACGTCGACGTCACCGCTTTTGAGCGCGTTGACGGCCGCGTTGTCATCGTTGATGAATTTGAGCACCACATGTTCGGTGGCCGGCTTGTGCGCGGACCCCCAGTATTTCGGATTGGCCTTGAGCACCATCTTGCTGGCCGAATCGAAGGATTCCACGGTGTACGGTCCGGAACCGACCGCCTCGGTCTTGGCATCGTACTTGGCGTTCCTGTCGAACACCAATCCCGGACGTCCGGTCAGATACCACAGGAGGTTGGAGTCGGGGGCGGAAAGCGTTATTTTGACGGTGTCGGAATCCACGGCTTCGGCCTTGTCGAGGCTTTCCACCTGGTTGGCGTTGTAGTACTGCTTCTCCTTGAGCTGGTTGATGGACCATGCCACGTCGTCGGCGTCGAGCTTGTCGCCGTTGGAGAAGCGCATGTTCCCGTTGAGATGGAACGTGTAGGTCCTGCCGTCCTTGGAGATGTCCCAGGATTTCGCGATGCCCGGACGCACGTTGTTGTCGGAGTCGCGGGACAGCAGGCCTTCGTAGACGTTGCCGATCAGCACCTGTTCGATGGCGGAGCCGGATTGGTGACGGATGTCGAGGCTGGCCGGCGCGAGCTTGAGACCTATGGTAACGGTGTCGGCCTTCGCCTTGTCGGTGCCGTCCGCATCGGTTTTCCCGCGTGATACCGCGACGGCCACGATGACGGCGATGATGGCGATGGCCGCCACGAGCGCGTAGATCCATTTTCCCGGACCTGACGATTTCGGTGATTTGACACGTGCGTTCAGCGTGGCGTCGGTGCTGGCCGTGTTGTCGTGTTCATTCTTCCGTTCGGTTGCGTCGGCTTCGCCGTGCGCACCTGAAGATGCTGGCATGATTGCTCCTATATTCCGTTATGGTTGTTCGGCTGACCGCCCGTAGGGTCGATCGCCGATGTCCGATTCTACCGTCCGCCATGCCCGCGGCGTTCCGCAAGGGACATGGCCATGGTTATATACTGAACGCGGAGCCGGCGCCATGCGGACGACCGGCATGATCGACAAGGCGGTTTTCATGGCGCATATTCTTCTGGGGGTCACCGGCAGCATCGCCGCGTTCAAGGCCTGTCACCTGGCTTCCGATTGGAGCAAGCAGGGCCATGAGGTGCGCGTGGTGATGACCGCCGCCGCGCAGGAGTTCGTCACTCCCCTGACGTTCAGCTCGTTGACGCACACGCCGACACGCACGTCCATGTTCGCCTCCGGCCATAATCCCGGAGATGTCGCTGACGCTCCGTCACAACCCCTGCAAATCAGCCATATCGCTGATGCGAACTGGGCGGACATCCTGGTCGTCGCGCCGGCGAGCGCCGATATCATCGCGAAAATCGCCTGCGGCATCGCGGACGACCAGCTCACCAGCACCGTGCTCGCCTACGACGAGGGGCCGAAGGTCCTGTGCCCCGCCATGAACGTGCATATGTATGCGAATGCGGCAACGAAGCGCAACATCGCGACGTGCAGGGAGCTTGGTTGGACCGTCGTCGAACCGGAAAGCGGCATGCTGGCCTGCGGCGACGCCGGCAAGGGACGCATGGAGGAGCCGGCCGGCATCGAAACAGCCGTGGCCGGACTGCTGCTCGCGGATCGCCCGGACGAGGAGTTGCCGCTCAAGGGGCTCAGCGTGCTGGTCACCGCAGGTCCCACGCAGGAGCCTCTCGACCCGGTACGCTTCCTGACCAACCATTCCACCGGCAAGATGGGGTATGCGCTGGCCGAAACGGCGCGGGATCTGGGAGCCCGGGTGACGCTCGTGTCCGGACCTGTGGCGCTTGAACCCCCATACAGGGTGGATACCGTCGCCGTCACCACCGCGCAGGACATGTTCGACGCGGTGCGAAGCCGGTTCGATGGCGCCGACATCACCGTCATGGCCGCCGCGGTCGGCGATTTCCGACCGGTCGAACAGGCCACGGACAAGATCAAGAAGAACGGGCGGACGAGCATCGGGCTCGAGCTCACATCGAATCCGGATATCCTGGCATGGGCCGGCGAACATAAGCGGACCGACCAGATCCTGTGCGGCTTCGCCATGGAGACGCGGGACCTCGAGGCGAACGCAGCGAAGAAGCTCGCAGCCAAGCATTGCGACATGCTGGTGGCCAACAACCTACGCACCCCCGGCGCCGGTTTCGCGGCCGACACGAACGTGGTGACGGTGCTGACGCCCGGCACGGACGCCCAATCACCCGTCATCGAGCATTGGGACAAAATGGGCAAGGACGAACTGGCGAACCGGCTTCTCGGCCGTCTCGCCGACATGCGGACGGAAGACGCGCGCCGATGACCGTCGCGGCATACGGCCAATCGTCACAACACATACGAAACACGAAGGAGAGACGCAGCATGCTTCTGATGGCTGTGGACATCGGCAATACCAATGTGGTGATCGGACTGCTCGATGACGGGCATATCGCAGGCACCTACCGCATCACCACGAAGGCGAACCACACTTCCGACGAATACGGTCTGATGATCACGCAGTTCCTGCGGATGAGCGGCTACGCCCCAGGGGACGTCGACGATGTGATCATCTCATCCGTCGTGCCGAAGGTCATGCATTCCTTCCGGGCCAGCATTGTGAAATTCCTCGACATCGATCCGATGATCGTCGGGCCGGGAGTCAAAACGGGACTCAACATACGCATGGACACCCCGCAGAACATGGGCGCCGACTGCATCGCCGACTGCGCAGGCGCCTACTACGAATACGGCGGGCCGATTCTGGTGGCCGATTTCGGCACGGCCACCACCTTCAACTACGTCACCGCGGACGCGTCCGTGATCTGCGGACTGATCACCACAGGCATCCGTACCGGCGCGGCCGCGCTATGGGAAAGCACCGCGCAGCTGCCCGAAGTGGAGATCACCCGGCCGAAGTCGATTCTGGCCAAAAGCACCAAGCCGGCCATGCAGGCCGGACTGTACTACAACTTCCTCGGCGGCATCGAACGCATCATCACGCAATTCCGACGTGAGATTGACGGGGACTTCCGTGTGGTGGCGACCGGCGGCTTGAGCCGCGTGTTCGCCGATGGCACGGACATGATCGACATCTATGACCCGGACCTGATCTTCAAAGGCATGCGGCACATCTACGAACGCAACGTCCGCTAGATCCGCCGGGCATCGCCGCTACTGGATGGTGAAGCCTTGGTTGGCGCCATACTCCTCCAGGTCCTTCTGCCACCGTGAGATGCCGCCCTTGAGTTTGATGCGGTCGGACGATTCCGTGTCCTTCAACGCGTCCCCGATGCTGGAGGTGTCGGACACCCGCCCGCCGGCGGCGATGATGTCGAGCCTGTCCTGCTCCTTGCGCAGCATGCTCGACCACTTGTAGGCCTTCCCCACCGTGGAGCGGAAGTCGCCTCGCGCATACACTTCGAACGGCAGATACTGGTATCCGGTCGACACGTTCTCCGCGGCGCGGGAAAGCACGCGGTTGTATTCCTGGCCTCCGAAATACGGTATTTCGATGCCGCGGTCATCGGTCACCGTGGTCCTGCTGAGGAATTTCGGATCGGACAGCGTGTCGTTGTCGGCGGGGAAGGCGCCGCCGTCCACACGGGTTTTGATGCCTTTGGCGTTGTGGCACGCGTATTCGATGAAGCGGTACGACGCCTCGGGCTTGCGGGAGCGCTGCAGCACGGCGAGGGCCGATCCTCCGTTCTCCGACGTGACGGCCTTGCCGTCGGGCGTCGGCATCTGGGACACGCGCCACAGGCCGGCGGCGCCGGGGATGTCGGACATGAGCAGCGACGGCAGCCAGGCGCCCGAGAACAGCGAGGCGACTTTGCCTTGTCCCACGGCCGATTTCCAGGAATCCGACCATGTGGTGAGGTTCGTCGCCACCAGTCCCTCATCGATCATCTTCTGCCAGAATTCGGTGAATTCGTGGGTGCCTTCGTCCTCGGTGAGGTTGATCGTCACATTCTTACCGTCGTTGGACGTGGAGAAAGGACGGCCGCCGGCGAGCCAGATCATCGTGTCGTAGAAGCTCGCGTCGCCCGAATCGGCGGTGATGTACACGCCGATCTTCTTGAGCTTTTTGGCTGCCTCGTAGTAGTCGTCCCATGTGCGGATCTTGGACGCGTCCACGCCGACCTGCTCGAACACGCTGTCGTTGTAGAAGAACGCCATCGGACCGGAGTCCATGGGCAATCCGTACACACGGCCGTTCAGCTGCACCGAGGACCATGTGCCGGGCGTGTAGAAATCCGAATATCCCGAGGTCTTGCCGGTGATGGCCACCAACTGGCTGCTGACCGCGTACTGGCGCAACGCGTAGTATTCGAGCTGCACCACATCGGGGATGCCGTAGCCATCCTGGATGGCGTTGTTGAGTTTGTCATAGCCGCTGGTGTTCTTCCAGATGACACGGATGTCGGGATTCGCCTTTTCGAAGCTGGCTATGACCTGCTTCATGCTCGGTTCCCACGACCATACGGTGATGGCCGTGCGTGTGTCCGTGTCGGCTCCGCACGCGGCCGCGCCCATCACCATGACGATGGCCGCGCACACCGCGATGATTCGTTTCACCAGTTTCGGTCGCACGTCCGCATCCTCCATATCCGTCGAAATATCCCGCCAACTATCGAGTGTACTTCAGCGGACCGCATATATGCGCGTCGCCGTATGGAAGGCACCACGGAAACGCTTTCCACACCGAACGATCTGTTGCCGGAAATCAAAAACATTGTCGCCGTGCCGAATTCCAAGCGCTTTTTCATAACTGCAAAGTCATCGGACGGTCTCGACGACACGTTTGCGACAATCAGCACACCTATCGGCGCGAGGACAGGCGCGACCAGAATCACTACGGTTTCGACATCAACGCCGGCGACATTGCCGTATGAGATTGATACCGGAAAAGATATGCCGTCAGGCCCTGCGACGATGAATCATCAGTACCGCACCTGCAGAGACGACGAGCACCACTGCGAGCAGGCCGATGATGGCTATGGCGGAACCGGTCTTGGAAGCCCATTGTCCTCATTGGCGGTTACACCAGCACCACTGGATACAGCATTGCCTGAACCGTTGACGGGCTTAATCACCGGAGACTCCGGATTGCCGGCAACCTAGACGGTGAAAGTCGCGGAGACACCACGATAGGAAACCGCGACCTCCTGCCTTCCGGATGCCGACGAGTCGAAACCGCTGATGGAGAGCTGCGGATTGTCAAGCTTGACCGGCACCTCTTCAGTCTTGTCTCCGATCCTGTAAATGGCCGTTACCGTCAGACCATCGAGATCGAACCGCTCATTGAGTTTGTACTTGGTCTTGTCGGTCCGGACAGCTTCAATCCGTTCAGGGTGGCCGCATTGAAGTTCACGGTGACGGTCTTGGCTCGTGCGCCATCCGCGGAGATGATGGTGATCACAGCCTTGCCGACAAGACCATTTTCGCAGTTTTTCTGCTCCACCGTGACCTTGGCTGCGGTGTCCTTGGCAAAAACTTGGACCTTCGGGTTGGATTTCGCCGACACCGGCAGGTTCACTGTTGCATCGTATCATCAGCTCATCGATATCGTCACCATCATCTTCCGCAGTCTGAACAATCACCCCTTCCAGCCACCGCACCTCCTGCCGGAGACCATCACGTCGGACATCCGCCTAAACCCATCATGCAATGAACCATCACGCGAAACACTCCATCAAAAAAGGGTGCAAACATAATGTTTGCACCCCATACGCATGCCCGTCTTCGGCTATCGCTTCAACACCGCAACGCCGTTCGGGCGGATAGTCAGCCCATCACTGTCCTTCGTCGCGAAGGAAGCAACGACAACATCCCCCCGAGTATCGACCTCGACCGGCTCGTGCGAGCGGTTGAACAGGAACGTGAATCTTACCCCCGTAGTCTCGTCCACGCGTTCGACGCGCAGCAGCCTCGGATCGGAGGAATCACGGGCATCG
>ERZ808246.546-NODE-546-length-30818-cov-3.409323_pt1 | contig 30818 bp, 32 predicted proteins | sample MGYA00521083_ERZ808246 | MGnify/ENA primary metagenome ERZ808246 (study PRJEB31516, sample SAMN03275577) | gut metagenome | biome: mammalia-associated habitat; material: feces | host: Papio cynocephalus | place: Kenya | collected 2012-07-07 ...
TGACTCTGCTCAGATAGGCTCAAGCGGTGACTATGCTCAGATAGGCTCAAGCGGTGACTATGCTAAGATAGGCTCAAGCGGTGACTCTGCTCAGATAGGCTCAAGCGGTGACTATGCTCAGATAGGCTCAAGCGGTGACTATGCTAAGATAGGCTCAAGCGGTGACTCTGCTCAGATAGGCTCAAGCGGTGACTATGCTCAGATAGGCTCAAGCGGTTACTCTGCTCAGATAGGCTCAAGCGGTTACTCTGCTCAGATAGGCTCAAGCGGTGACTCTGCTCAGATAGGCTCAAGCGGTGACTATGCTAAGATAGATAGCACTGGTGACGATTCTGTAATCATGTGTGCAGGTATCGGTTCCAAGGCTAAGGCTAAAGTTGGGTCTTGGATAACACTTGCTGAGTGGGTGTGGAATGACAAGAAACACATAAACGTGCCAGTATGCGTGAAGACAGAGTATGTTGACGGTGAACGTATTAAGGCAGACACTTGGTATAAACTTGTTGGCGGAGAATTTAAGGAGACAGAAGTATGAATAAAGTAAAATATATTCCTGGGGATTTGGTAAAATTAAAATATCAAGGCAGGGTTGTATCTGTAGTTGAAAGTACAATCAATTGCTCAATATTGAGTGATGTTATATATACAACGGACGATAAAGCACCTGTTGTCCCAAATAAGAACATAGAAGGGGTTTTACTCACTCCAGAGATTCTTGAAAAGAATGGGTGGAAGGGAATAGACATCATGCCCTATCCAGCCTATGCTAAAGGCAAGCTGTCAGAATATAGCTTGTTCCTTGACAGAGATGTATGGCGTTTTAAATATGACGGTAGAATACTTCCTGTAGAGATAAAGTTTATACACCAGCTCCAGCACCTGCTATTCGGTTTGGGCTTAAACTCTGAAATGAAGATATGAACCATTTAACTAAATCAGATTTGAGGAATCTCAAGGAAATGTTAGTTATATATCATAACAAATATGCACAGACTAACAAAGAACAACGTGATATAATGGAAATAATAAAGCTTATAGACAGAAGGTTATTAGGCTATATTTAGTAGCCTTAAATTGTAGAAGATATGGCAAAGAATATTAATGTTTAACAGCCTTCGGGCTAAATAGTAGTGATATGTATTACAAAGTACCAAAAGAACGTTTATTGTCTCTACTGAGAGCAGAGATAGAGCTTAGTCTTTTAGAATACTATGGAGTTGGTAATTGGGGTTGTTATGAAGATGCAATAAATGATACCTATGGTGATGGTGAAGGTGCTGCAAATAACATACCAGAAAACGAACTTCTTAAAGAGTTTAAGGAAATTAAGTAACTAACCACCTCTTTGAGGTATAAAATAGTAGTGAGAATATGAATGCAACAGAAGCAAAAAGAAAATTGTGTGAGATAAAAACAAAGTTAAATGATAAAGAGGTTACTATGGCTATTTGGATTGCTATCCGTGCCATTGATACTTGCACACAAGAAGGGTTTGAAGTAACAGATTAATGAACATAAAATAGTGAAAGAATATGAAAGTAAAAGAAGCAGTTGAAAAAATCAACAATGGCGAATTTCCCTCATTATGGGAAGCAGTGGAAGAGGTTTTAGACGGCATGAAACCTCTCATGGAAGAGTTAAAGCCTGACCATCATAGATGGTACACAGTATCGACAAGTGTATTTGTACTTGATGATGGTTTTATAGGAGTTACTGGTGTTACAGATTTGAAAGGTGATATGGATTACTCTGATTGTAACTACAAAACAAAAGCAGAGGAATATGAGGAGTTTAAAACCATATCTTATAGACCTAAGAAGTAACAGATTAACTAACCACCTCTCCTTGGTGACAGCAGGGAGAGGGTAAAATTGAAGAAAAATGAGTGCAATAGAATTTGGAAAATGTGATATTTGTGGGAAAGAGACCTATCTATCACGTACATATTTTAGATACAGAATTGGTGGATGTACTTGTTGTGGCTGCACGTTAAGTGATGGTACAAAAGGACATTTTGAGGTAGTCCATCATTGTAATAAGTGTATTCCTCATTTACCAACAGTTATTCATCCATTGTTTAAGGCTTTGGATGGAAAAACTTACAGAGCAAACATTACGAATGTTTTGCCATTTGAAATTGATGGGAAATTTATCATTGAAGAACCTGCAATTAAGGAAGGCAACAACGAGCAATCAGAATATTAGCTAAATAAGAAAGGAAATAAACAATGACACGTAAAGAAATTAAAGAAGTATTACCTATCTTGCAAGCATTCGCAGAAGGCAGAGTGATACAATACAGAGATAATGGAGTATGGAAAGACATTACAACGGAGGATGGCTTTTATGCTGAGAATGCCTTTGTTAATGTCAATGACTATCGCATAAAACCATCCCCAACTTACAGACCCTTTGTCAACGCAGACGAGTGCTGGCAGGAGATGCAGAAGCATCAGCCTTTCGGGTGGGTAAAAACAAAAAACGGAATTTATACAAATATACTCATTGTAAACTCAGATGAAGCAAACGTAGTAACAGGATTGTCTGACATGTGTTGTAGCTTTAATGATATGTTTCAAAAGTATGTCTTTATAGACAATGCTCCATTTGGCATTAAAGTTATGGAGGAATAAAAATAAATAAAAAAACATGAAGAAAGAAATAATATACAGAACGCAGATAGACGTTAACGGAGTGTTGACGAAAGAATCGTTTGGAGCAAGAAGCGTGACGCTGAAAGGAGTTATAGCACGATGCACGGAGCGCAGGCTGCTGGGCATAATCCCCCTGCCCGACTGCTACAAGTGGGAGGTGCAGACGGTGGAAACGGTAAAGACCAAAGCCGAGGACAAGGACAGGACGCTAAGGGAGGAGTGGCTGACGTTTGAGTCGAGAAAGCGTCTTGCCGAGGAGCGACAGAACCTCGAAGCGTGGCTTAGAAACAAATGTAAAGAATATCGTCAGACGCAGTCAAGCCGCACCAAGGCGAAGCTATAGAACTTCTTAGAACTTCCAGAACATCTATATAAAAAACAACAAAACTATGTCCAATTTAATCACTACTCCATCCACCCCTCACCCCTTCTCGGCATTCTCTCTCCATCCATCCGTCAAGGCTGAGACACTCGCCCGCATCGACCGCGTATGCTCTCTCTACTACGTCACCATCGGCTCCATCTACAACGTTTGCCAGTCTGCCATGGTCGACGCACGCGAGCTGCTCCGCCAGGACAAATCTCTCTTCCGTCACAAGGTCAAACAGGAGGTCAATCTTGCCTTCCTTGCCTACGACCAATGGAATGCCTCTATGAAGCGCATACTCAAGGACAGATATCAAATATGGTTAGATATTTCCGATTCCGTCGACTCCGATCTGCGCCAGCAGGTACAGATACTCTTCTATTCCGTCGACAACTTCTTTCTCAAATGCCATGTACCGCATTCCAAGACATTCTCCCGCATGGAAACGGCCCTTGTCCTCCTCGACATAACCCGTGACACATTCCGCCGCATCTTCGAGCACGCCCGCAAGCTCATCGGTGTTGATGTGGCTCCACTCTTTGCTGGAGCCGACGCCTCCGACATCTTCTTCCACTGGCACGCCGCCATCACCGCTGCCAGCCGCTCCATACCAGGCTTCCCAGATGTCGATGTCAACGCCGACCCCACTGCCGTACAGGCAGTCCGCAACATTCAGTGTGCACTGTCATCCGACAATATCTACAACCATGCCGGTGAGTATGCCCTACGTCTTAACCCCGACCAGTGGCGACACCTCGACCGTGAGGATCGCATCCGCCTCAAGCAGGGCATCCCCCTCGACCAACAGCAGTAGCTCCTCCCGTAGCCGAGGAGCTCCGGCATCGGCAGCACCCCTCACGTGCTGCCAGAGCCTCGCCATGCTCCACGGTCTATCCGCCATAAGAAGGCATAGCGAGGCTTACACTCTTTTTAATATCCTCTCCACTCCCCAATACACATACAGCATAACCGTCAGCAATACCAACACCCAGTCCGCACCCTCCATCGCCTGCGTCGCTACCAGCGACCCATGCATCAGCCTCACGGCGTTCACGCCTGCCAGATACACAAACGGTATCCGCCAACCCCATCCGAATCCGAAGAAGTAGCTTGCCGGAAGCATCAGCACCAGCGGCACCACGTATGCCATTGCATACATGGCCTTTACCGCCGCCATATTTCCGCTTGCCATTATCGCTATTTCCTCGCCGCCAGCGTGAAATCTCCACGTCAGCCACCAGTGTCCTATCATAAGCACGATAGGCACAATTCTCATCCCGTAGCGGTAGAACCAGTATATTTTCTCGTCTACCAATTCGTTATTATTCCCCATGTCTTTTTGTTTATTCCACAATCCGTTCAAAAACTTTTTCACACAATCCTCCCATCATGTAGCACGCCTCCTCGTCTGTCATATCTATGCCGTCCGCTTCGCACACGTGCGCCACCACATGCAGCAGCTCGTGTCCTATGGTGTTCACCATGCTTGCGCGGTCCAGAGATTTGCCCACCGCCACTACACTTCTCTTCTCCCTTATGTTTGAGTAGGTAAGCCCACGCTCTGCGCTATCCTTCGACAGATGTCCGTAGGCTTCCGAGAGAGCATCGCCGCCGCATCCTATATCCTCCAATGCACGGCATATTTCTTTCGTGTCGTTGGCAGTATACCCGATGTAGCACGTCACATCCCAATCGTAACGTTCTAGCCTTACCTCATGCTTCCTCACAGTACGTCCTCCCAAGGTATCGGCAATCCATTGTGACAGCAGTCGGCATAGAAGCGGTTGAACACAAAACCGTCCTTTTGGTCTACGTCGTCCACCACATCTTTTATATACTGCGCCATGCTTGCCTCGTCCTTGATGGAGCTGCCCCAAAAGTCAGCCTTCGCCATGTTTGCCACATACACGTGGTCGTAGCCCACAAGGTTCTCCAGTTTCACGCCACCAGCAGCAAGCATGTCCTCCACCTTGTCCTTTGTCAGCGGCTCTATCGCTTCTTCCTTGCCGGTAGCCTTGCTCACCTTGCGCATCTGACTCACTGCCCAGTCGCACATTTTCTTGTTGAAGTGATAGCCGTTGTACCTCAGGTAGGCTATCATCCCCTCGGGCTTCATATCATACACGTCCAACGGCATTCTGCATTTTCCCATAGTCTCTTTGTTTTAATCTTTAGAATTTATTGACAATCTCCCTCTTGTCGCTTCCCTCTTGTAGACTCCTCGGCTTATGAAGGCTTAGAGAGGCCCAGTAAGGCTTAGCAATCAGCCCTCCAGTTCCCTTCGGCATAGAGAGGCTTAGAAAGGCTCAGTAAGGCTTAAAGTCAAAGTCCCCACCAAGCCTTTCTGTTATCTTACCAGCGTCTGCCTCCGCCCCGGTAGCCACCTCCGCCATAACGTTCTCCATAACGTCCGTCATTGTCGTAGTCCATGCCTCGCTCATAGCGTCCACGCTCATCACGTCCCCAGTCGCGGTAGTCGGGCATAGGACTGCGTTCGCCTATGCGTCCCTCACCGTTCCGTAGGCTGTCAATGCACGACATTACCTTGCCGCCGTATCTCAGCATCTTCTCCGCATTCTCGGCAAGCTCGTCCATCTTGTTCTCCGTAATCTCAATCATATACATAGTCGTAATGTTTTAGTTGTTGCCTCCGCCCGACCTCTTGCCCAAGGCTTTTTGCAGCATATTCTCTATGTTCGTGAGAGTGCCTTTCATGCCGCTCACGTCGCTTTCCAGATTGCCTATGCGCTCCTCTTGTGCTTTCTCTTTGGCTATCTGCGGATTAAGCACGCCCATTATCTGTTCGCAGTTCTTCACCACCTTCTCGTGCCAGTCCCTGCTGTTCAGTATTTCCTTTGAGTGACGCATCATCGCTTCTACCTCTGCAATCATCGCTTCGCGGCTTTCTGCCACTACCACGCTGCCCGAGTTGGCTATCTGTCCGTTGGCGGGCAGCTGCTTAAACTCTGCCTCGCCGTCTTGCATCTTCACCTTCACGTCTACCGTCATGTCCATCGGCTGTGGTGCGAATTGCCCCGGCTGGTATGTCGGAAACTTCGGTTGCGGATTGCTCACGCTCATCACTTGCCCTATTTTCAGAACAGGCTCGGCAGTCTTGTCGAGCACATAGAATATAGAATTTATTCTTAAACCTTGAAACATATTGAAGCCTTGCTTTTAGCTGTTGTTATACAATGCCCGTCATCAACTGAAGGGTGTTCGTGTCTCTCTCAAACCATAGCTGGTACACTCCCGTACCTGCCACGTCTGCTACGGTCAGTGCAGCACCGCCAAACTTTGTTACGGCTTGCGTCACTCCGTTGGTCTCGAAGAGTATCGGCAGTGTGGTCGTCGTGCCGGTCGGTATTGCTTGCATCAGGTTCACGAATATCGTGCCCCTGTAGCTTGCATTGACAAAGGCGTGGTTCTTAAATGAAAATACCACTGCGTTTGTACCTATCGTTACGCCAGTCGAACCTATCGCCGCCGAACCTCTTCTGTTGACCCATGAATAAGGATAGCTCCATATCATAGTCGTTCCTCCTTGTCGTTAGTTCCAGAAGCCTCCGTTGTTCAATGCGTTAAAGCCGTACAATCCCATCTGTGCCGCCACGCAGTTCGGAATAGCAGTGAAGGGCTGATACTGCACTGTCGTTGTCGCCGGCAGTCCGCACTTTATGCCGTCTACGTCCTTCTGTAATGCAGCCAGTGCAACGTTGATAGGAGTGATAGCCTGTCCTACAATCTGTGAGGTCATCGCCGACTGCTTGAACGTCGAGTTCTCCTCCCTGAGGTTGTCTATCTTATTCTGCAACTCTCTCATCTCGGCTTGCCTCTGCCCGTTGATTATCTGCTGTGTTGAGTCCTTTATCGAGTTCTGCAAGTCGCAGGTCTGCCGCTGTGTCTCGTATGCCACAGACGAAAAGCCTCTCTCCTGTCCGGTCGCCACATTGTTGATGGCGTTCTGTAGGGTGTTGGTCTGCTGGCAGGTGGCGAGTCTGTTCTCGCAGCAGCAGTTGGCTATCTGCTGGGCTATCTGCATGTTGCCCTGCTGCAAGGCGTTTATCACCTGCATACCGCTCATGCCTACTTGGTTGCCTACCGAGCTTACCTGCGACGTCAGTGCTCCTATTGCGCTCTGTATTTGTCCCTCGGTGCAATTGAGCTGCGTTGCGAGGTTGCTAAGGGCGTTGCGGTTGCCGCCTATGGCATCCATCAGCAGCGATCGCCCGTAGTCGTTGTTTATCTCGTTGGCTATGCCGCCGTTGCGACCGTTTCCGAATCCACCCCAGCTGTTGCCGCCCCAACCCATAAGGAAGAAGAGGAAGATTACCCACATAAACCATCCGCCTTCACCGCCGAAACCGCCGTTGTTCTTGTTCATCGCCACAAGCAGGTTCGGGTCGAGTCCTCTCTGCTGGAGTAGGGGAGCGAGCAACGACATTATGCCGCTGTTCTGTCCGTTTCCGTCCTGTCCGAAGACATAAGTTTTACTCTCCATAATAACAATCTTTTTTTTGATAATACCTTAATAGATTTTCTAACACTCTTTTGTAACGTTACGGACACAAAATTAGCGGATTACAGCCAATAAGGCCATAATCCGCTCATACTTTTTGTTTCTCTCTGAATGCCAGATGTTTAGGGTGATAGAATATTATGTCACTTCCTTCTCTTCCTCAAAAAATCTATTATGTCCCATTTCTTCCACCACCTTACATGTCCACCGACATCCTTGTTTCCTTTGGGCAGGTCTCCACGTTCCACCATCCTGTTTAGCGTAGCGTCGCTTACACCCAATTTCCGCTTCACGTCCTCTGTCGACATCATCGGATTCAGCATATTCGGCAGTATGTCTTGGCATAATGTGTCAATGTCCTCATCGCTCATTCCGCACGCCGTCACCTTTTCGCCGTTTTTCTGCTGCTCGTCCGCCTTAAAACATGCGTCTGCCAGCGATTGGAGCATTATCCCCAACATCTTGTAATCGAATATCCGTTTCATAGAAATACCCTCCTGCCTATCTTTGTGTTATTGAAAAACCAATCGATTGCGCCATATATGTAAAACGCCAATACCATTACCATCAACGCCATGTGGCTCATCACCATCTCGTTGGTCGTATACCAGTTCCAGTAGGCGATGTGGATAGCGTTCACGCCGAAAAAGTAGAAGAACGGTATCCTGTACCGCCAGCACAGCCAAAAAAATCTGCTCGCCAATATTATCACTATTGGCAGCACATACAGCATGAAGTAAATGAAGGCGTAACATACGCCGTTTTCGTCATGCACTACAAACATTTCTTTCGGATTATGCGAAAAGTCCCACATTCCGTAAGCATGAAACAACATTATAACTACAGGAGACCATTTGCAGAACCACCGGAAAAAGCGCAATATCCTTCTCGAATACCTGTTGCCGTTCACTGCCAATAGCTCCATAATTTCGCTGATATCCTTGCCGTCAATCGCAGCAAGAACGTTCTTTCTCTCTTCTTCCGTCATATCTTTGCGTTTTAAATTAATATGTATATGTAAACGCAGTCTGCAATTGTTTGTGTGCGAAAATAATAAAAACAAAGGAAACATGCAAGAAAACATTATTAAAAGTTTTCTTAAACATCTATTTCCTTTTAAAGTATAATTTTATACACTGTTTTTGTTACGAATCGAAATAGCCTTGTCCATTCGTCACGAACAGGCAAGGCTCATCCTAAAAACAATCTAACTACCTAAAACCAAACCTAATATTATCTTTTCCTGTGTATCAGCCAGATTAACAACGATACGACAACAAAAATAATGAATACTGTCGTTATGTGCCCTATCGTTATGAATATCTTTTCTGCGATAGTCAAGTCTCGTTCTATTGGTACTGGTACTTCTTTTTGTTCTACCTTCACACCGAGAAGCTGTGTGTATCTCAGCTTCATTTCTTTCAGTGAGTCTCGCAGCGTCTGTTCCATTGATGTTGCCGTCGATGTCTCGCTCCAGTGCCACGAGTCCGTTCGTTTTACATTTCCTTGCTCATCAACCACTGTCGCTACAGAGTCTCGTTTTGATTTTACGGTGTTGCTTATGTTCTGTATGATTCTCGCCACGTAGCGGTCACGCCATAGCGTATCTGCCGTTCTGACGGTATCGGTAATGTACACCGTGCTGCTTGCCAACGGTGCCTTGGATGATGCCTTGCAGCCGGTTAGCAACAAGATATATACCAAAAGAGTTGCGAACATGAGTATCGCTCGCACAGTTCTGCATTTCATTACTTTTTTCATACTTTTTCTATTTCTTTGTTTTCATTGTCTTTAAGAGCTTCTTCTACGGCTTCGCCCATGTCGCTGTCTTTCTTTTTTATGATGGCTATGATAAAGCGTTTTACAGAGAAGCGGTTTGTCACTCCGTGCAGTTCGCACACGTGTCCCACTATCGAGTCTACTTCCCACACACAGCCGAACCCCAATCCCACTGCTGCCGTCGTTGTATGCGTTGCCCATCCCAGAGGCTCGAATATCGCCAGTCCTATCACCGACCCCAGTATAAGGTATGTAATATAGTCCACCGCCTTGTTACACGTCCTTCTTCCTGCCCTTGAGAAGCGGAAGTGTTCATGCTTGTGCAGACTCTCCGACACTCCAAACCAGAAGTCAGCCACTATCAGCACCACTATCAGCACCAACATCCATCTCAGGTCATACAGTGCCGAAAGAGCCTCTGTTCCCATTGTTCCTACCACCACAGCCCTTCCTGTGCTCGCTGTCAAATTGTTCACCATTTGTTCTTTTTTTTAGTTATATATCATCATCTTCTTCTCGCATTTCCTTCCCAGGATTGTCAAGGCCCAACAAGACTTTGCCTTCTCCTCCCTCCATTCCCCTCGGCTTAGGAAGGCCCAAAGAGGCTTAGTAAGGCTTAAATGCCAGCCCCGCCATCCATTCCCCTCGGCTTAGGAAGGCTTAGAGAGGCTTAGTAATCAGCCACCCAGTTACCCTCGGCTCAGCAAGGTTTGATCGTTCTTCTTTTATTCTCCCCATTTCTGTGCCTCCCACCTGCGTCTTGTCTTTAAGCCCTCCATCGGTCTACCCCCTGCGTACACCCAACGCAGGAATTGTTCCTGTATCTTAGGTGTGCCGGCACGCTGCTGTATCAGCTTCAAGAGAGTGGAGCTGCGAAATGCGTTAAGACCAAGGTTGAAGCAGAAGTCAACGCAGGCATCAAACTTGCCCTGCGTGTCTATCTGCGGAATGGCATTCAGGAAAGCCTCTATCGGCTGTAGGTCGTCCGCAAGCCATCGTTCCGCTTTTGCTTTGTCGCATGTTGTACGTCGTGTCACTCCTTTTGTGTGTCCCCAGCCGCAAGTCCATACGCCAGCCGCACATCGGTATGCCTTCGCCCTATACCCCTCAAACTGCTTTATCTTTTCTATGAGTTCTTCACTTGCTTTCATTTCTTCTTCTTTTTTTTAAATATCAAAAATCTCCGTTATCCATCCTATCTGCTCCTTGCCGTTGCTGCCCTTACCGTGCTCGCATGTCATGTATGCCATCTTTCCCTTAACCAATCCGAAGGAACTGAAATTGATATTACCAGTAGACATATTCTTGCCCGATGCCGTGGAGCCTGTGAAGGCGAAGTCCGTCTGGCTCTTGTTCTTGAACAGTATGGTGTTGCCTACATACTTCCGCGCCGTTTCTCTTTCGGCCGCAGTGCTGCTTGCATCGTCCCTTATACCCGGCATCCATAAATACACGTAATCACTTTCCTCGTCAAGGTATTTGACGAATTCGCCCGAGAAGACTATGCTTGAACTGACATCTTCCCATTTTAGCGAGTAATAGCCATCGCTCGTCAATTCGAAGTAATCCAGGAAGTTATCAGGAGTAACAATTGTGTCATCCCTCCTTACCACGCCTGCAAAGATGCCGTTGCGGGCAAAAAAATTGCCGTCGTAGCTCACCTTGAACCTTGCCTTCTCGGCCGTCTCGCCGCCCAGCCACATCACGTACTTGTCCTTTGAGTCCACCCCCTGCAAGCAGCCTTGCACCTTCTCGCCGTCTACCGACATCAGCAGCAGACGGTTGGTCTGACCGAAGCGGAACACCGTGTTGTCCGCCATGATGAACGCCGTGCGTATAGGCTTCATGTCGTTCATGTAGGTCCAGTATTTCGACACCGTAAGGGCAGGGTTGGAAGGAGGACGGTTGGCGGAAGAAGACTGGTGGGTAGTCTTGCATATGAACGAGTCCTGCGTAGCCCCGTCGCCAGACGTTACGGTTACAATGTCGAGATAGTGTATTCCAGCTGTGGTGATTTCCGTGTCGTTGCGGTATTCCACTCCTTCGCGCCACTCCGTGGTGCGGATTATGCAGCCCGATATGCCCTGCTCACCCTTTGCACCGTCCTCCACGGTTGTGGCATGTACTTTTTGCGTAAACACCGTTTCCTTGCCGCCGATGGTCACAGTCACGTCGAAGCTGATGTCAAGCGTCGCAGTCTTGCCCGACTGGAGGGCGAGCTTATAGGTAAAGTAAGATTTGTCTTTAGCCACTGAGAAGCCCCATGTAAGCGTGTCGGCTATAAGCGCGTCTCGGGTACCATTAAGGAATCCGCACACGAAGCCTTCGCTGCCATCCGTACCGTAGGGCACGGGTTCGGTGCCGTTATATACGCGCACGTCGAAACTATATGTCTGTCGCTTGCTGTCGTCCCTCTTCATCACCACGTTGTCGGGCGATACCGACACCGTGATGGGAGGGTCGGCATCCTTCGGCTGCCGTCGCACATACTGCACGGCTTGTAAAATCATCTTGCTCATAATGTGTGTTAGAAGATTTGATGCGCGGCGATAGTCCCGCGGGGGATGCTCACCGCGCACATGTGTCTGTTTTTTACGCTATATCCGACGATTGACAGTCTTTGTCCACCTGAGCCTTCAGCTCGGCGCGTGCCGTCAGGAATGCCTTGTAGCGTTCTTTCGCCGTCTTCGCCTCGTCGCCCGACGTGATGCCCATCTGTGCTGCATTGTAGTCGTTGATGAGCTTCTGCTCGTAGTTGGGCTCAACCTTCTGGGTGATTACCGCCTCTGTAATCTTGTTGGCAGACAACGGCTCGTACACCGTCACCTCCTCGCACGACCATCCGGCATTGCCCGTCTGTCCGTCCTCGTCCTTTACGTTTTCGATGTTCCAGCGGAAACGCCATGCGCCGCCGCCCACAGCCTCCATTACCGAAGGCACGTTGTCATAGAATGCTTTCATAATCTGTTTTTTTTGATGGTTGTTGAATAATGTTTATATTTATATTGTCGTTTATACTTGGTAGCATATTTTCTTCCTTTTCTTCAGATTTTGGCGACACGCATCAGTTTCCGGCTGTCGCAATGTTCGGCCCATCCCGTCCATGGCGAAAGCGCAATGCGCCGCTCCTTTTCCGTCACTGCCGTCTTACGCCGTCTTAGCCGTGCAGCCTTGCGCAACATGGCTTTTTTGATGCTCTTGCGCAGCAGCGTGTGCCGCATGTAAAACTGGTAGCCTACGTAGTCTACTGCCCGTCCGTCATGGCTGTAGCGGTCGGTGGCTATGGGGAACACCTGCCAGTTGCCTTTCATTTCGATATGCAGCCTCTCCGACATGTATTTTTCGGCAAACACCTTCATGCCGTGCAGCACACGTTTGTCACGGCTGAAGAATACAATATCGTCGGCATACTCAAACGCCTTCACTTTCTGCCGCTCGTTTATGTCGTGCATCATGTACGACAGATACAGATTTGCCCAGTACTGCGACAGGTAATTGCCTATTGGCAGTCCGGGTGCCGAGTCCACTATCTCGTCCATCAGCGCAAGCAGACGGCGGTCCTTCACCTTGCGGCGCAATACGCGCTTCAGCACGCCGTGGTCTATGCTGGGGTAGAACTTGCGTATGTCTGTTTTCAGACAATACATGCGCTCCGAGGCATGACTGTCAAGAAAACGTCTCACGTCCTTGCGGCAAGCCTCTATGCCGCGTCCCTTGATGCACGAGTAGGTGTTGTGCGTCAGCGTGCGTGTCCATATAGGCTCCATCACGCGCATTATGGCATGATGCACTATGCGGTCGGGATAGTAGGGCAGACGGTATATGTCGCGCTCCTTGGGCTTGTATACCTTGAATATGCTGTACTGCGACGTACGGAACGTTCCGTCCATCAGCATGTCGTGCAGGCGTACAAGGTTTGCCTCGGCGTTGCGGTCGAACAGGCGCACACCGTAGGTATTCCGCTTGCCCTTGCGCGCGTTGCGTTCGGCTGCGCGCAGATTGTCTATCGAAGCTATCCGTTCAAAGAGATTGCCTATTCTTTTCATTTTCCTTTGTTTGTGTTTTTGCTCTGCTTCCCCGCTCCGAGCCGTCGGCTGTCTCATACAACAAGACCTGCCTACCGACACGTATGTGAGTTTTGTCGTCGTTTTTTGCCAAGAGGCACGGTCGCCATCCTTATGTTGTATATGTTGTATGGCGCACACGCAGAGCATACGTCTGTGCGCCATGTGTGGAAGTATAGGTGAGAGCCGACATTCGCATTCGCATTCGAGGGCGTGATGTTCGCATTCTCGTAGAAGAGACCCGCATTCGCGCCGTTATTCGCATTGCCGCCGGACAAAGCACAGCTAAGGATGACAAACCTTTATATATCTTATATGATTATTTTCTTACTCAAAATAAAAACGGTTGCCGTTGTTGCGCATCGTTACCCTGCGCGGAAATTTGTCCATCTCCCTCAGCTTCTGGCAGATGTACAGTATGTCCTGCGAGCCGGTAAAGAATTTGCGTGCCTCGCTCTCAGGGTCACTCGGGTCGTTCTTTATCATCACAAGCGTCTGTCCGTCAGTGCCCTTCTGCTTGGAGAAGCGTGTAGGCACATTTTCTATAAAGTCAATCACCCAGAATGTAGTGTTGGCGAGCTTCGACTGTTTTACCTCATCGCAGTTGAACGAACGGCTATTCTTGTCTCTCGGTATGTTAAGACAGACAAGCGAGCCGTCGTCTTTTATTTCTTTTTCCATATTTTTTTCAGTTTTATTTTATTGTTTTGGGTTTAAACCTCCGTCTGCCAATGCGGGCAGACGGAGGACGTGTCGGTTTACGCGGCTGCGGGAATAAAGCAGAGGCGAGAGCCGACAGACGCATACGCATACGAGGGCGCGATGTTCGCAGACACGTAGAAGAGACCCGCATTCGCGCCGCTATTCGCAGCGCCGCCGGACAAAGCACAGCGGATGGAAACAGCTGTAGGTATATCCGACATGTAGAATTGGTCGGGATAATAAGATGTGCTGCCGCCGCCTATGCTTGTAGCGCAGATGTCGCCCTCGGCCGTGAAGGCTATGGTCTTGATATAGCCGGAAGAGCGCGGAGCGTTGCCTATGTAGGTGTAGGCAGACGAGATGGTGTCGGCAAACTTTGCCGGGTCGTGACACACATATATCTTCGACAGCTTATTGCCCGAGTCGGGATTAACCTCTATCAGCACACCGTCGGTATGTTTGTTAACATGTTCGAAGGGGTTCTCAATGCCACGGTAGCGTGGTACACTCACTTTCTTGGCTGTAGAGTCGTAGGTGCTCGGCAGGGTGTATTCCTTGATTCCTGTATTGTTGCCGAGCGCATCGGTGTAGCCGCAAGCCACGAACGGATTGTTTTTGTTCCACGCTGTCCACTTGGAGTAGTCAATCGGTGTCACACCGTCGCCCAATCCTCCCTGGCGGTAGCCTTCGGACGTGAGTGCAGCGTTGTAGGCTTTCTGCGAGTTGCGTGTGGCATACTCCACAACAAACAGCCACACCAGCGTGTTCTGTGCGTCCTGCGTCATGCAGTTCCATTCCGTCGTGCTGCTTTTGCGCTTGCGTGCGTATGCCCGGAACAACGTAAGAGACAGGCTTGTAGCCGGGCGTCCCAGCAAAGTATTATCCTTGCCGTCGAGTGTAGAGTCGTTGGTTCCGCCACGGTACTGCGCTGCTGTGTTGACTATGGAGCACAGCTTGTTGTTGGTACGGTCAACCACAGCCTCGTAAGCCGATATGTACATCTTCTTCACAGTCAGGTAGCCGGGCAGCGGATAGAGCGACAGCTTCACGCGGCGCTTGTTGCCATCCTTTTCACACTTGCGGTAGTGCTTGGGTATCTCCACCATCACCTGCCCGCTCTTGCCCGAACGGTCCTCGCCAGTCCAGTCGTCCTCCGAGAGATACTTCACGACGTTGCCGTTGTCGTCGAGCAGACATCCGCGCATGAGCGACTGTATGGGCAGTGTCTTGTGCAGGGCGATGTTGCCTATGCGTGTGCAATCGGGCGAAGCCGCTGTCTCGTCCCACTCAACACCGTACATCACGTCCTCCTCACGGTAGGGCAGAACGTCCGACGCGTTAACTCTCACTATCGAGCCGCCCACCTCGGCGAGCAGACACATGTCCGAGGCAGAACCGCTGACTTTAGCCACGGCTGCCAAATCCTGTTTTTCTACATTTGCCATAATTTTCTGTTGTTTATTGTTTTTTTTTAGATTTCAAACTCTGCTTCAAACATCACCACCACGTCACTGTCACCGGCATCCGCAGCGTTGACATACACCTTGCACACAAGCGGGTCGGTCTTGTCGGTGTAGCGTGCCGTGATGTCGGTAGCCTCCAATGTGCCGTCCGTGAAGTTTATCTCGCCGCTCTTGTCAAGTTCGCCCTTTATCTTGTACATCCACACCGACCAATTGCACTTGGTTATACCCGAAGGCTTCTCGTTAGTGCCAGCCTTGTACAGTGTTGCCGTAACCGTAACGTTTCCGCTATCGGCAATGTCGCCGGTAGTGGCTGACGATAGGTTGTACTCGTCGGCTGTGTCGAGCAGCACAATGCCGTCGGTGTACACCACCGTGCCGCCCACAACGAAGTCGGCAATGAATAGGGTAGTGCCGTCCACATCCGCACGTGTCACCTTAGCGGGATTGAACGACGACAGCAGGTGAGCCGTGTCCCTCACGTTTTTGTACCATTTCACGGTGTAGCCGCTCACGTCAGAGCCGCCAAGCTTCAGACTTGTTTCCAGTGCTGTCTGCGGCACGTCCGCAGAGAGGATAGTGCCGTTGACGGCACGCACGTTGCCGTAGTAGGAACTTGCACCGCCAGCCGCTATCACCACCTCGACGTTCTTTTCCATTACTGCCGACACACCGTCCACCGTAACCTTGGCAGAGAAAGTCAGCGTGTCGTTGTCGGTGTTGGTCTTCGACGCAAGGTTGCCTATAATCTCAAGTTTGCCCGTAGTTTTGTCCACCTTGAACAGACTTGCGTAAGCCGACGCCACGTCTGTTGACGATGTGGCAACGGTGTTGCCCAGATATTTCCATGTCCAGTCGCTCAGAGTGCCGGTCTTGTCAGCCGTGAGCGAGCGTCCTTGCGGAGTGATAACCGGGTGGTCGCCGCTTGTCGACCATGACGGCGTTACCGACCCGCTCGTGGGGTCAACTACCTGATAGAGCTCAGCCCCCGAACTGATAAGCTGCAAGGCGAGCGTGTGTCCCGTGCGCAGTCGCTTGACCACGACGGTAGTTTGTACTGATGTTGTCATTTTTCTGTGTTTTTTAGTATTCTTGTCTTTACCCTACTGAACTATTGCGTTCTCAACTGTCATGCCTTTCTCCGCAACATACTCACGTGCTTCGAGGTCGGACAGCAATCTGCCATCCAATGCCTTCACACGGTCGTCTATGACGCCCTCAAGATTTTCGCACGATGTAAGGCTGCTCTCGTTCAGCAGCACGTTGCCTTCGCCGTCAACCAGCTTACCCGTAAGACTGATGCCTGCCTCACGTGCATTGTCTGCTTTGCAAATAATGTAGTTCATTTTTCTATGTGTTAAAAAGTCCTGTAAAGATATAAGCCCTGCCCTGTCCGTCGGTCAGTATCTTGCCCTGCTTGTCGGTGGCTATCATGTATGCTGGCTTGGGCTCTGTAGCCACTGCCTCGGCTATCTCCTTCGTGTCTGTCAACCCGAACTGCTTCAACGAGTAGCGCGTCTTCTCGCCAAAGTCGGTCTGATGGTCGTTGCCCGACGCATCGGTAATATACCACAGTATGTTGTGCGTGCGCTGCGGATGACGCACAACGCCGAACTTGGTGCGTGCCAGCACACGGTCGTCGCGCATGTTCTCGCCAGCCATAGCCCCGGTCTTGTTGAGATAGTCCCAGCTCGTAGCTGCATTGACACGTGCGGCGCACACCTGCGTTTCTGCCACAACACTGCCGTTGTACACAACCTCTATGTCGATGGTCATATTCTTCACCGTGCGCATGTCAATGCGTATATGGCGTTTGTCCATCTCCGTGACAGGTGTTTCAGCCATGTTCGCGTCGGTAAGCTGCGTGCGCACCGAGCCTACATAGTGCCAGTATCTCACGTCGTAGATGTCAGCCGGAGCCACGCTCCTGCCCCGCTTGATGTCGAGAACCCATTCCTGCACATAGCTGTCGGCAGACTTGCGTGCAGCTTCTATCTCGGCTGATGTGTGTGTGGCAATGCCCTGCGCCATCTCATACTCCATTTCGGCGAGGCTGTCAGTCACCGGGTCGTAAGTGACGTTTGGCGCATTGCCTATGATTCCGACAACCCATCCATCCTCCGACTTGTCTGTCGTGCTCAGTATGAGCGAGTCGGACACAATGTGTATATTCTTGCCCGTGCGCGTGTCGGCAACGTAGCATTCAAAGTAGAGCGTATGGCTCTCGCCAGGCGACACATTGCGTGTCAGCGTAAGCAGTCCGCGGTTGTCGTCAGCCGTCTTTGCCACACTCGCCTTGTCGCTCCATCCGCTCACCGTAGTGATGTCCTTGCCGTCGAGCACCCACTTCATTGTGTCCGCCGCAATGTCACGGTTGGTAAGCGGCGACGCGAGCGAACCGTCGGTAGCCGTGAGCACCACCGTAGGGCGCAATACAAGAGGCGTAAGCTCACGGTTAGGCTGGTACACACCTTGTGCATCGTCCCACACCTGCGTAAGCGGAGAGTCGCCTGCCGTGCCTACAGCCACACTCACAGCCACCGACAGCGGCTGATAGTCGCGTCTGATTCTGTTTTTTGTAATCTGCATGATGTTTTTTATTTAAGTTTATATTCCTTTCTACCTTTTTTACTCTTGTCATATTTCCACTGTCGCCATTGTTGTCTGGCTGCCTATCGTAGCCGTGACGACAAACAAAGTAGACAGTTCGCTGCCAAGATCATTCTCTGCCTCGTTATGACTGACGACTATACATCCGGCAAAATCCTTCACCTTCTGCTTCTGCCGCCACGCCGTGTCGGAAGCTGCATCACCAGTATTGCGCTCTATCTTCCACGCCGTCACCTTGTCTGTCACGTCATCCCATCCTTTCATTACCGTGAATGTCAGAGTGCAGCTTTCGCCCCAAGCCAGAAATCCGTCAAGGTCGTTGCTCACCTCCATGCGGTAAGGTATGGCATCAAACTGCTTGATAGTACCCGACATGTAGATGTTGTTCAGATAAGCCGAGTAGCCCGACATCTGCAAACCGAACACCGAAAGGTTGCTGAGGTCGCCAAACTGTGCCCCGACATTCCGTTCAGTGAACTCCCAAGTGTTCACACCTTGCAGATACCGCTCATACGTCAAGGTGGAGTAGCGCGACTCCTGCCTTGTCGTGTCAGTAAAGTTGCCGTAACTCACGAAGTGCATCATCGCCTTCGGATGCTTGGGATAGGGGAAGTTGTCGTCGTTGCGCAGCACATAGCGGAAGGCATTGTTCAGTCCACCGTCCACGCTCATCACCTCCACTATGCGGAAGTAAGCAGTGAAGAATCCCGAGAAGCGGAAGTTGCCCCGCGAGTCGTCATAGTCTTCATCCGAGTTGTTGGCAGTGATGTTGTCATGCCATACACCCATACAGATGTCGTCCTCGGCAATCTTGCCTATCTCGCCATCCTCCAGTTTAAGGTAGGCAACACCTTTTTGCAGTTCTGTGCCATCCTCAGCCATATCGGGCACGACACTCTCAATTATGCCGCCACCCGGAGCACGCCACTGGTTGCCCACAATCACCGACACACGGTTGAACCGCAGCTCCGGCACCTCCAGCCATCGCCTTAGCGTCAGAGCCTCCAGTTCGCCCAATCCCTTGCCGTCTATCTTGCCGCCGAAACCCGTAAGTCCGCTCGCAAAAGAGTCTCCAAACTGCACACCCTGCGTGAATTTCGATAGTTCCTCGGCAATAATTCCGCGCAGGAAGTTTATTTCACCTTGGGCAGTGTCAGCATGTGTCTTCGAGAGGAAGTGCTTGCCGCCTTCGCTTGCCACAAGCTCCTTTATCTGTGCCGCTGTCGCGCCGCTTCCCGCGCCGTTTCCGCCTTTAAGCGCCGTTATCTGTTCCTGCATCCGTTGCAGTGTCCCCACTTCCTTGTCGTCCCTCAGCGTAACGTCGTAGGTAGCGATCTTCCCCTCTTCTTCCTTTATCGTCAGCCTGTCTATCGTCACGCCGGCGCTGCCTATACCGAGGTCTGCGTCCTCAAACTGCATCAGGTCGCCTTCTTTCAGCGTGTCGTGTAGGCTTTTCAGCGTCCCCGTCTTGTCTGCCATAGCCTCGTCGTGCTGGCGTGCCATGAATATCTCGTCCACCTTCGGCGAGTAGGTGTAGCGTGTGTGGTCGTTCTCCACAAGCCATGCTATCGCGTAGCGCAGCAACTTCTCCGATGCCCAGTCCACGTATTCCTTCGGCATTTCTATGCCCGTCAGCGAAAACTCGTCGCCCTCGTTTATCTGAAAGTCCTTGTAGGGATAGTATATGCCGCCGTCTTCCACTCTTTGCAGCGTCAGCACCCAATGCCCGTCTTTCTTCACCGAGCCGCCCACCTTGAACGTCCTGCCCGCGCACATGCCTGTTCGCATCACCACCGAGAAGCCGTCTTCCTTCAGGTCGTTTATATCGAAGTCTACTTCTGCTTGCAGCTCCACTGTGCAGCCCGGCACGTCCTGCCCGTCCTTGAACACGCCGTTGTCTTCTACCGCCGTGCCTTTACATATCGTGTCAACCCTTGCGCCGCCTACTGTCGCTTCCTCTATCGTGGGGTATATCTCATCTATCTTGTTTTTCGTGTCCTCCGTGTCGAAGTACACCGAGCCTGGCTTCACGCCTATCTGGTTTGCCTCGCCCGACTCTATCCAGGGTCTGTACTTCTGCTCCGAGAACCGCAGCTCCGCACCGGTCGGGTTCAGCTCTGCCTTTTTCGCCTCTGTCTGCCGCGCCCACCAGTCCGCAAGGCTCTCGTTTGGAAAGCCGGGCAGCATCAGCCTGTCGCACGCCATGTTGTCGGGAAGGTTCTCTGTCGCGTAGTCTTTTCTGTTGTCAGGGAAGTTGGCTCTGTTCACGCCGCTCTCAAAGTATACTCTCTCGCCTTTCTCTACCAACTCGGCCACCGTTTTCAGATCTGACGCGCTCAACCCGTCCTGACTGCGCAGCACCACCTCGCACCGGTCGCTTGTCGACGTGCTCGACCCCTGCCGAACACGTGCATCGTAGCTCGTACCGCCTATCTTCACTCTTACCATGTATGAGCCTGGAGCACCGTCTACCGGTGTGTGGAAGTAGGCTGATATGTTGTTGTATGCCAGGTCTGTCGCAAACTCCACGTTTGCCAGCGCGCCGCCCATGGCTCCACGCCACACGTTGCTGCCTGTCGTCCACACTTCCATATTCAGTGTCGCGTAGTATCGCGTCGGCAGGTTCTTGTCCGAGCCGTAGGCTCTCATCCTTGTCACTATCTTCTGGTCAGAGTCCGCGTCCTGGCTTATCTCGTATAGGCCGTTCCCCTTGCCGTACTTGAAGATGTTTCTCGTCGGAAGTCCTGCCGTGCCCACTGCCACTTCTCTGTTCCTCACCACGAAGTTCACGTCCCATTGCGAGTTCACCAGCGACAGCCCTTCCCAAACTGTCTGGTTCTGCACGCTTACGCTCGTCGAGTCTATCCGAGTGTCCTCCACGCCCTCCTGCGTGCCGTCTGCCAGAGCCTTGCCGCCGTATATCTCCTCCCAGCGCGCCTTCCCGCATCCACGCGCCGAGCTTCTCGCCCAGGAGCGCGAGTAGAACTTCCATTTCCCCTCGCCCGTCTGCTCGTCCATGTTTGCCTGGAGCCTGTCCAGCAGGTCGTCCAGCGTCTCTATGTAGAACGTGAAGTCGGGTAGGGCGGTGTAGTGCATCTGGTTGTCTTTTCCAAGCACCACGTCCAAAAACTCCGCACGCGCCATCTCGTCAGACAGGGCGTTCCATTTCACAGAGCCATACTTGAACGAGTTGCCCAGCGCGTTCCTCCGTCCTAGTTTCACCTTCCCAGGGTCATAGTTCAGCGTGAACCGCTCGCCTCTGTATTCCAGCCAGTCGCCAACCTCAAATGCTATTGGTGCCTCGTTCTCAATATCCATCGTCACCGCGCATTCGCCCATCCACTCGCCGTCATATGTCAGCGAGTGTATCTCCACCTCCTTGCCGTTAGCGTCCGTCAGTGGCTCTCCGTTCTTGTGGTATATCTTCCAGCTCATAAAAAGTTACTTCAAAAAAAAATATCCCCTTTTTTCCCCTCTCTTTTTCCCTTCTGTCCTCCATCCCCCTCGGCTTAGTAAGGCCTAAGAAGGCTTAGTAAGGCCCAGTTCCTTTTCTTTCCCCGCCATTCAATTACCTGTCAGCCTCACCTCCGTCACCGGATCCTCCACCCTCATCACCGTTTCAAACTCTACTACTTCTTCATCGCCGCATCGGTCCAACTTCGCACCATCGCCCACTTTCTTCAGCCTTACGTGTTGTCGTCCCACTCCTGTCCATTCGGAGTATATCTTCATCTTCACCCCGCTGCCGTCCCGTCCGTTAAGATAGCCAATGAATGCCTTCACTTTCTCCCTGCACGTCCCCGCCTCGCCCTTCACCAGCCACTTCACCGTCATGTCGTATGCCGCCACGAACAGCCCTCCCCCCGTGTACGAGTCCTCTCCGTCCTCGTCTTTCCAGTCCCTCACGGTTGGCTCCTTCGCCTCCATCCCAACGTCAAACGGCATACTCTCACACCACACGCCGAAGTCTGCCACAGTGTCCTTCACAGCGCCGTCCTCATTTCCCCCTTCCCCCTCTTTCTGTATCAGTACTTTATAGTATTGCATATTTATACAAAATTTTCTCCAAAAATACAAAAAAGTGAATAATTATGCAATGTTTTAACGCATAATTATCCACCTTCCTGCCACTTTCCACACCAATTCCTTCTAGAGCCGCCTCGTCCCCCTATAATCACTATTCATTTTTACCCCACATACACCTTCTTCCTCCCGCTCGTCGTCACCGCCGTCATCCAGTCCATCATTCGGTCCAGCTTCTCGTTACGTGCCTCGGCCAGTGTCACGAGCTGCGTCAGTTGCCCCAGCTGGGCCTTCTGTATCTGTCCCATCTCCGGCAGTTGCACGCCCAGCAGCTCGCCTATCGCTTTCACCTGGGCTCTGTTCACGCTCACGTCCAGCCTTACCGCGTTCAAGTAGCTTGCCAGCACGTCCGCCGTTTCCTCCGTGATGTTCTTCACCGAGTTGCTCACCGTTCCGCTTCCGCTCTCCGAGAAGTCGTAGCCCTGCGCCTTTAGTCCGTCCAGTATCTTCGTGATGTTGTACGTCGCGTTCTCGCCTGCCGTCACGATGCCGTCTATCAGCTCCGGCATGTCCGTGTCGTCCAGCTTGCCTTTCTCTTCGATGATGTTTGTTAGGTATTCCAACGGCTTCTCCATTGCTTTCTCCATTATCTTCTGAGAGAGGATGTTTTTGGTCAGGTCTTTCACCATTTCCTTGGCTTTCTTCCTGTACGCGTCTATTGCGTCCTCGCCCTTTTCCCAGGCGCTTACCACGGCATCTGTAAGTTGGCTTGCCCACGACTTCATGTCCACGCCGTACACGTCTTTCAGAAAGTCCGTCGACAGTTGTTTTATCGTCAGGTTCATCTGTTTCAGCTCCTCGTCGTAGTCCGCCAGCTTGTCCTTGTCCTTCTTTTTCTTCTTGTTCTCCGCGTTCCGCTGCCGTTGCATCTCGTCCCTCTGGGCGAGCAGCGAGGCTCTCTCTGCGTTGTAGGCGTTGGTCGGGTCGTCCAGGGCTGTGCTTGCGGCTGTCTTGGTGTCCTCGGAGTATTCCTTGCCCTTCACCACTTTCTCCAGGGTTTTACGCGTGTCGGCATCCATCTTCCATTCATACACGCCGCCAAGGGTCTTGTCCAGCATCGACTTCACGTAGTCCCTCGTCCGCTCCAGCTCCGTGATGCTTCTTTCCGCCAGTTTTATCTGTCTGTCCATCTTCGCGTCGTGCGCGGCGGCGAAGGCTTTTATCGGACTCGTTATCACGCTCAACGCGCCTGCTATGCCGCCGCCTATGTCGCCCGTCGCAAATCCGTTTATCGCGTTCTTCACGCCCGTCGACATCCCCGATAGCGAGTTCATCACGGCCGTCGCGTCCTGCCAGCCGTCCGAGTCGATGTCGAAGCCCAGAGCGCCCATCGTGTCCTTCACGTCCCCGAAGGCGTTCACTATACCCTGGATATTCCGATCCACATCGTCCATCGTCTTCACCGCGCCTTCCCAGCCTTCCTTTATCTTGCGCCCCGCACCCTGGAGCTCCGTGCCGGCCTGCATCAGCACCCTGCCTGCCAGTATCAGACCGTCGCCCTTTATCTGCTTGTTCAGGTCGCCTTCCACCTTGCCCTCGCGTTTCATCTTCTCGCCTTCCGCCACCTCTATTCCGCCTTTATTGAATAGGGTAGTGCCGTTGGCTATCTTCTGCTCTGCCGCGCCCTGGAACCCCGCGTTCCACACCGTCTTTCTTCCCTTGCCCAGTTTGTCGAGTTGTTCCTCCACCTGTGCTATCTGCTTGGCGTACTCGCGCGCGTCGAGGCTTCCGTCGGCGAGTGCCTGGTTCAACTGTGAGCGTATCTGCGTGGCTATCTCGGCGGCCCGGTCCTTGCCCAGCGCGTCTATCGCCTCGAAGAACATTAGGTAGTCCGCGCTGCCCTTGAATGCATCGCTCTTTACCTGGCCTTTCTCTTTATCCCTCGCCTGCGTGTAACGCTCTGCAAGGCCGTTGTCGCCCGATGCTCTCGCCAGCGATATCTTCTCAGCGTATTTCGTGTCTATCGCTCTCAGCTTCTCCTCGGTCGTCGCCGTTTCTGCCATGATCTCCGCCGCCGACTGTAGGCTCTTCACGTATTTGTCCTTCACTATCGTCGTTATCTTCTGCCACAGCGTGTAGGCTTTCCAGTTGTTCTCGTACAGCTTCTTCGCGTCGGCGTCAGTCATGTTCAGGTCTATGTCCGTTCCTGCCTCTTTCCTGAAGTCGTCCAGCATCTTCCGTGTATGCTCATCCCACACGGCGCCGTTCAGCCACGCCAGCCCCGCGAAGTCCTTGTTGCCTGTCTTTTCCAGCAGCTCCTGCTCCAGGTTCGCCTGGCTTACGCCTTTCTCCAGCGCCTCCTTGAAGTTCGCCGCCACTCTCTCAAACTTCGGCTTCAGCTCTTCAGACAGCTCCCATTCCGCTGCCTCCCTGTCTATCTGGGTCCTGAATTTCTTGCGTTCTGTCGACTTGTCGAAGTTAAATCCTTCTCTCAGCCTCCTTACGCTTGCCTCATATTTGTCAAGGTCAAGGCTTTTCCAGTCAAGGTCCGGGAATAGCTTCACAGTCTTGTCCCGTGCCGCCTGTTTCCCCATGCCTGCGTCCTTCACCAGCTTTTGGTACATCTGCCGTGCCGCCTTGAAGTCCTCCAGTCGCTGTTGCAGCTCCTTCAGCTCCTTGTCTTCCTTCCTGCCGCCTTTAGCCTTCGGTACCTTGTTGCTTTTCTTGTCCTCGGGGATATATCTGTAGCCGAGACCTTTGGATACAGCATTCCACATCTCTTGGTAGTTTCTCTTTGCTTCTGCTGTTTCTGCCGCCGTCGCGCCGCCTTTCTGGCGCGACTTCATCTCGTTGTACAGGTTCTGCAATTCGTTTCTCGCATTGTTTTTAGTGTTGTACCACGAACCTTCATCTATGAATCCCGCTATGAAGTCATATGCTTTTTGATTGCCGCCCAGATTGTTGAACACTCTCTGCTGCATAGGTGTCTTGCCCGCCACGTTCTTCTTGCCGTCTGACGGCTCAAATTTGAACCCTGATATCTTGTATAGCTCTGCCATAATCTTGGGCACAAGCCACTTCGCCTCGTCCATTATTTGCAGCAGCATATTCCTGAATCTGTCAGGGTTTTGCTGGCACCAGCGTTTGAAGTCGTTGCCGTACAGTCCCAGATGCATTTGTATATTGCCCAGTATCTTCGGCACGTCGTCCTCGGCTATCTCGCTGATGTCGCTTGTCACGTTCTTTGCCCTGCGTCCGAGAGCGTGCATCGAGTAGCCTATGTTCCCGTTCCATTTCACCATCCTGGCTTGGAATATTGCCCATTTCTGACCGCCCTCGTCTGCCAGTGTGCGTATCTTCTCCTCCAGGGTTTTTCCTGCTGCCACCGGACCGAGTATCGAGTCCGCCACGCTGTTCATCTTTTCCCGTGTCCGGGCATCGAAGGCTCCGAGCTTCAACTGAAACTCGTCCATCGACTTCTGCAAGTCCTCAAGGTTCTCGTCCAGCGTGTCGTTGAATGGGTTGCCTGCCTGCCATCCGCCAGTGCTCCCTTTGGCGTCGGCTATTATCCGTGCGTCTCCCGATGCTGTGTCCTTCGCAGCCTCCACGCCCTTGCGCAGTATGTCATACTGTTCGCTCAGACTTTTTGCTTTCTTTATCTGCTCGTCTATGGTTTTTGTGTACGCGTCGCTCTGTTTCAGCAGCTCTTTCATGCTGTCCACCTGCTTTTCCAGCTCCGAGTCGCTTCCGCCCTTTTTCGCGTCCAATGCGTCATAATAGCCTTTCATCCAGTCTGAGTCTGGGGCTTGCAGCTCCTTCGTCTTTTCTTTTATGGAGTCAAGCTCGCTGCTTATGCTTGAATATATCTGCAACGCAGCACCTATGGCGAGTCCCCACCATCCGCCTATCATTCCGAAAGCGCCTTTCAGCTTTGAGCCTGCCATGTTCATCACGGCAGACATCTTGCTGCCGTTCAGAATTATTTCCTGCTGTTTCGCTGTTATCTGCCCGGTCAGCATAAGTTGCTTTATCAGCTCCTTTGTCAAGAGCTTTTTCTGCACGCCCTCTTGTAATTGTAGCACCGACATCTTGCCTTCAAGCGCGAGACGTCTCATTGCGGCTTTTTCCGACAGAGCCGACAGCAGCAGGCGCGACCGCGCCCGTATGTTACGTGTGGCTTGAGCCTGGGTTATCTTCCCTTCCAGTATAAGCTGCTGCTGCTCTATCGCATACGACCGCAGTTGCAGCTTCACCTGCTCACTGTAGTTCTTGTTCAACGCGCCGAATCCCATACTTGCCGAGGCTGCACCGAATGTTTTCCTCATGGCGAAAGTTCCTGCCAAGGCGAGCAGGGCAGGGCTTAGCTTGTCGACTGCCAGCAACAGGTCTGTTGCTCTGTCTATCAGCCACGAGAAGGTGCCGCCTATCACGTTCTTGCCCTCAGCGAATTTGCCGAGCATTATCTCCCACGCGTCCTTCAGCTTGTTCCAGCGGCCTAAGAGTGTTTCGCTCAAAACCAACTGCATATTGTAGAACTGACCGCCTTCGTCTGTCATCTTCCACAATACTTTCTGCACGTCCTCAAAGCTCACCTGACGTTTTGAAATCATGTCCTTCACGTCCGATTGCTTGTAGTCCCTGCGGTTGTTCTTGCCTTCCGTGTTGTACAGTTCTGTCAGGCGCTCAAGCATCGGCAATCCAGCGTATGCGAACTGTCGTAACTCTTTTCCGTCAAGCCATGAGCGGGCCTTTACCTGTCCGTATGCAAGTCCAAGACGCTCGAAACTCACACCCAGTCCCGACGCTATGTCGGCGAGTCTCTTTGTCGTGTCATAAAGGTTGTCTGCTTCCACTCCAAATGCAGCGAGCTGCTTCACGTCACGGTTCAGCTCTCCGAACTTGAACGGCGAGCGCAACGCCAGTTGCTGTGTCTGCTGGAAGAGATTGTCTGCCTTTACCACGTCCCCAAGTATTGATCTCAGTGCTATATGCTGTTGCGCTATCTCGCCGCCGGTCTGCACTATTGCATTAAAGAACTGCTGTGCTCCGAACACTATGCCGCCTTGCAGGAAAAGTGACTTCATGTCGTCCAGTATCCTGCGCGTTCCTTCTGCCTCTTTGTTCACGCCGGCAAACGCCGCCGCCAGGTCTGTACGCACCTTCGCAGCCGTCCGAGCCACCTCTTCTTGCAGCCTCTGCTGTTCTTTTGCCGCGCTTATCCGCGCATTTGCTGCCGCCACTGTCGGCGAGTAGTTTCTTGCCGTTTTCGTTAGCCTTTCAATCTCTTTTGTCGAGAAGTCGCCTGTGTGTGCCAACGCTCCGTTCAGACGCTCTATGTCCGATGTCACGTGTGTTATAGCGGTGCCTATCTTGTCCAGTTCTTCTTTCGACAGCAGTCCTTTTCCTTTCTCGCCAGCCGTCTCCAGTCTTGTCTTGTCTGCCTCCAATTTGGCCATCTTGGCACGCAGCTTGTCTATCGCATCCTCACGCTTCGCGTCCATCTCGGAGGCTTTCGCCGCTTCTTTGTTCGCTGCGCTCTGGTCTTTCATCGCCTGATGGGCTTTTGTCTTGAGAACGTCCAGCTCGTTCACTGCGTCTTTCAGCCCGCGCCCCAGCAGGTCCTCGCGTCCCAGTCCTTTTATCGCCTCGCCCGCCTGCGCTATCTTCCCGTAGAAGTTGTCTATCTCCAGCGTGTTCACGCCGAGTTTCGCACCGTTCTGGCTTAGTCTGCTTATGTTCTCAAGCAGCACCTCTATGTCCGCCAGCACTTTTTTCCTGCGGTTCTCCGCGTCAGCAAGCCTCTCGGTGTCACGCGCTGCCTTTGCCTTCGCCTCGGCTTCGTCGTGTATCTTCTTTTTGTCCGCAGCCTCCCTGGAGCGTTCCTCCGCAGCGTTCAGTTTGTCCTGCTCTTTTTTCGTTTCTCTTATCTCGCCAATCAATATCCGATACTCGTTTATGAGGTCTTTTACGGCTTTATTGTCCCTCACGTCCGTACCGCCTATCTTCTCCTTCATCTGGCGCATTTTCTCGGCAGCTTCGGCGATGACTTTTGAGTCAAGACCCAGCGTCGACGTCTTGTTGCCGGTTCCTTCTATACTTCTCGCCAGTCTGTTCGCGTCGCTCAGCAGTAAGTTTATCTTTCGCTGGTTGCTCTCCTCGTCCGCCTGCGCCTTGCCTATGCGTGCCTTGCTTTGCTCTGCTTCTCTGTTCAGCCTGCTCTGCTCGCGCATGGCGGAGTTTGACTGAATGATGCCGTCGCGCATCTTGGAGATAATGTCTTTGTAGGTCTGGCCGAGCAACGCCTTGCCCGACATCCCGCTTATTCGGACTTTTATGTCTTGTATGAGGTCTCGCGCCTGTTTCAGTTCCGACGTGTCCACTTTGAGGCTCGCGCTCTTCGCCATAAGCGCGTCTATGTTCTTCAGCTGGGTCTCCAGACGCACCAGGGAATTCCTCTGTTCGTTCTCGGCTCTCGATTGTTTGTCCCTCGCGTGTTGCTGCTGCTCTGCCAGCCGCTGTTCTATCTCGGCTTTCCGCTGCAACGCCTTGCCCTCGCGGTCCAGTCGTTTCAGATAAGCCTGGCGGTCCCTGTCTGCTTCTTGGTTGGCAAACAGCTCCCGTTGTTCCTGCTCTTTCTTCTCTTTTGCCCTTGCTGCTGCTTTCGCTTCCAGAGCTTTGTTTATTTCTTTTGCCGCGTTTCTCTCTGCCTCTGCCTCCTTCTGCGCTGCAAGCTCTCTCGCATGTGCCTTCTGCTGGAGTATTTCCTCAACCCTTGCCTCGTTGCGTGCCTCCTCTGCCGCCTTCGCCGCCTTCTCCGCAGATGCCATGTCCTCCTTGCGGTAGCGGCTCTCCATCTGTGTCTTGAGCTGTGCGGCAAACTCCGCCGACGCTTTCCTTCTTGCTGCTATCTCTTGGTTATATGCCTCCTGCGCAGCACGGCCGCTTTCAATTACCGCTTCCTTGTGCTTCTTCTCCGCCTCCTCCTGCGCCTTTGTCACCGCTATTGTCCGTGCCTTCTCCTTTCCGTACTCGTGCTCCGCGTTCTTTGCCAGTGTCATCGTCTTGGCTATGTCCGAGAACAGGCTGTTCATGTACGGCTTGTCCGTCATACGCTGCCAGTTGTCCTCAAACAGTCTTTTCAGCTCCGTTAGCCTCAACTGCATGTAGCGTATGTTGTCGGGCAGCATGTCCGTCCTGTAGCCTTTCTGCGAGCCTTCGCTCATCAGTCGCTGCAAGTCCTTTATCTTTGTTTCCAGGTTAGATATGGCCACGTTTGCCCTGTCGGCACCGTTCACGAACACCGACAGCGTGTTGTTCTTCGCGAACTGCGCCATGATGTCTCCCGTTTCCCTCATCGTCGCCTGCAAAGCCTTCGGGAAGTTGCCCATCACAGCCGAACCGTCCACGTTTCCCTTGCGCATGATGTCCATCAGCGTCGCCCCGAACTTCTCCAGCAGCGTGTTCGCCCTCTCCAGCTCCTTGGTGTTCACGTTGGGCTGCTCAGCCTTCTTCTGCGCTATCTCTTTCTGCTTCAGGTCTATGCGCTGTATCAGGTCCAGAAATGTCTGCGCGTTCTTTATCTGCTCGCGCATGTCCTTCGTCGGGTCGCCCTTCATGCCGTTCCCTTTGCCGTCATGCGCTGCCTTCTTCAACCGCGTGTCCAGCGCCGCCAGCTCCTTAGAGTAGTCCGCCGCCTTCTTCGCTATCTCGTGCATCGACATTCCTGCCGCTCCCTTGCCGCCAAGCAGCGTTCCCAGCATCTTGCCCACGCTCTTGCCCGCCTTCTCGACCTCCTTGCTTATCTCCCCGAACACCTTCGCGCCGTTCACCTTGTCCAGCGCCGCCGACAGTCCCTTGGCCTCTGCGCCGCCCTCTCTCAGCAGCCCGATAAGGTTTCTCACAGCCTCCGTTATCTTCGGGTCTTCCTTCGTGTTCAGCGCCTTGTTTATATCCCTTATCGCGCTCTCCACCTTCTTCGCCTTCTCGTCAGTCCCTGCAAATTCCTTCTCTATCTTTTTCAGTTGCTTCGACACCTCGTCCTTCAGCCCTAAGCTCATCCAAAGGCTTCCTATATTTCCATCTGCCATAATATATTGTAAGATTTAGTTCAACAATCAGTTTAATTATTATCTCTCAATTCCTCATCCTCCATCCCCTCGGCATAGAAGGGCCTAAGAAGGCTTAGAAAGGCTTAGTAATCAGCCACCCAGTTACCACGGCTTAGAGAGGCTTATTCCCCTTCAATTCTCCTGCCAGCCCCACCAAGTTCCCCTCTCACACTTCTCCTCTCAGCCACTCCCCAAGGTTTATCTTCTTTCCTACCATGCTGCCTTCCTTCTCTTTCTTCTTCATCCAGTCGTCCCACAGCTTGTCCATCTCCTCCGCCGTATGTTTCACGCTCCCGTCCGCGTTCCGCTTCTTCTCCTTCTTGTACACTATCAGCGGCTGGTCCGCCACCATTAGGTCTATCTGAGCGCTTGTATACCCCCACCAGTAGTCATACGCCCTCACGCCCCATCTTGCAGCAAACAGGAACCCGAACTTCTCGCCTAACGAGTACGCTGCTCCCCAGCTTGTCCTGCTCGGATAGCTCTTGCTTCCTCCTTCGTCATCGTCATCATCACGTCCGTCATCCCG
>ERZ808246.547-NODE-547-length-30781-cov-3.586344_pt1 | contig 30781 bp, 26 predicted proteins | sample MGYA00521083_ERZ808246 | MGnify/ENA primary metagenome ERZ808246 (study PRJEB31516, sample SAMN03275577) | gut metagenome | biome: mammalia-associated habitat; material: feces | host: Papio cynocephalus | place: Kenya | collected 2012-07-07 ...
CCATCTACTCTTTGTAAAGTACTTTTATCTCTTTTTAAATTAAATCTTGTAAATGAATATTTTCTTGCATACTTATCTCCAGTATTTGTATCAATTAATATCTTAACTCTTTCTTTTACATCGTCATTATTATTAACTGGTGCTGTTGTTGGTTGTACAGGATCTGGAATAATAGGTTTTAATTCTCTACTTATATCTTCAACTACATATGGTGAATAATCATTATCCGCATTATTTCTAATAAATGCTTCATCTTCATCATTTATCTTATACCATTCTGCTCCATCTACTCTTTGTAAAGTACTTTTATCTCTTTTTAAATTAAATCTTGTAAATGCATATTTTCTTGCGTACTTATCACCTGTTGCTGTATCAGTTAATATTCTAATTCTTTCATCTACATCATTTTCATTAAACTCTTCAATACTAGGAATACTTCTAATTTCTACTTCATATGGAGAATAGTTATTATTAGCATTTTCAATTATATATTTAACAGCATCTAAACTTATTCTATTACATGTAATACCATCAACTTTTATATCCCTACCATGATCTGCAATGCCAAATCTTTCTATTGTTGGAATTGGAACGTAACAAATTGAATTATTATCACTATCTACATAAATTCTATACTTTTCAGTTAATCCTCTTTCTTCTTCAATAGGAGTTGGTGTTGGTTGATCACCAGACTTATCTTTGCTTTTACGATAAACTCTATAATTATTATATAATGATTCGCTTATTCCATTATCATCTTCTACTGGATCAATTTCTAAATCAAAATCATCAATTGATTCTACATCTACTCCATTAGCAATCATTTCATTCAAAATTGCTTGCTTTATTTCATCATCACTTCTTCTAATAGGATCATTTGCAAGTACACCTTCATATATTGGTTTCTCGACTTCATCATCTGTAGATTTATTATCTTTATTCTTTAGTTCATTTACAATAACCATATCTTCAGGTGCTCTTAGTGGAGCCTCATTATTTAGAGTATTGTTTGCAACAGGATTATTTATTCTAGCAGGTAATTTCTTAGAATTGTCATTAATAACCATTAATTCATCTTTTTTAACTTTTACATTTCTAGGTTTTGCAGCTTCAATTACTTTAGAATCAATATTATATAAAGCAACAATTGCATCAAGTGCTGAAACTTTAGAAGAACTATTTCTTTCAAATTCAGCTATTTCATTTAAAACATCAGCTTTTGCTTGTTTTAATGTTGCTTTTTGCTCTTTAGTTCTTTCCTTTGAAGGAATATTAATAATATCTGTAAGACCTTTTCTTGCAAGAACCTCATCTAATAATTTTCTTTTAGATAATGTACTAGTTATTTCTTTATACTCACTAACAGATAATCCTAAAGCAGTAGCATTCATTATATCTTTCTTTATTGTAGTTCTCTTTCTTTTTAAAGAAGATAAGTTTTTCTTAAATACATCTATTTCGCTCTTAATTTGTTTAGCATTATCATTTTCAACCATTTTAGCAGCATTATACTCATCATTTAATTTATCTAATTCTTCATCTGTAAGTATATCTGCTTCTTCTTTTTTCTTATTATATTCAGTAATTATACTCTTTAATTTTTCATATGACTGTTCATATTTTTCTAAATCTTCTTTTAAAATTCTTTCAGCATCTTTTATATTTTTTTCTATCTCTAACAATTCCTTAGAAAAATCATCTTCTACTGTATCAACTTTTTCCTCTAAACTAGAAAGTTTTTCTGATATTTTAGAAATTAACTCTTCTCTTTCAGTATCACTACTAATAGAGTTTAACTGTTCTTTTAATTCTTTAATTTCAGATAATTCTGATTTTAAATTAGTACTTAAATCTTCTTCTTTTTCTAAAGTATTTGCATCTTGTTTTTCATCAATCACTTCTTCTTTTGGAAGTTCAGTTGATTCTACTTTTTCTTTAGAAACTCTGTAAACTACTACTTCACTAGTTTGAGTCTCACTAAGTCCTTCATCATCACTTGCTCCTTCATATCTAATATCAAGACTATCTTTATCACCAACTTGAACTCCTGCTTCACGCATCATTCTATAAATTCTTTCTTTTTGTTCTTCCTCACTAATTCTTGGACCATCTAAAATATATGTACCGCGATAAATTTCTTCTTCTGTAACTTTATATGGAACTTTATATTTAGTCTTTTCTCTAACAACGAATTTAGTAGTTTGAGTCTCACTTATTCCGTAGTCATCATCTGCACCTTCATAACCAATTATTAAATTATCTGGATTTTTAACTTCTACTCCATCTTTTTTCATCATGTCCATAATCTTTTGTTTTTGTTCTTTCTCAGACATTCTTAATCCATCTAAAATAAGCGTTCCTTCATATATATCCTTATAACCATCTTCTAATTCATATACGATAGATGTTAATACTTCTTTTTCTTCACTTTTCATATTCTCATCTTTTTGTATTTCATTAGTGTTTTTATCATCTATTAATCCTGATTCAATGGAAATTTCATCATTAATATCTTGTTCATTTTTATCTTCTTTATCTAAATTATCAGTAAGTTCTCCTATTTCTTCTTTAGATACTCTGTATACAACAACTTCACTAGTTTGAGTCTCACTAAGTCCATCATCATCGCTTGCACCTTCATATCTAATATCAAGATTATCATCGTCTGAAACATTAACTCCAGCTTCTCTCATCATGTTATAAATTCTTTCTCTTTGTTGTTTTTCACTAATTCTTGGTCCATCTAAAATATATGTGCCACGATAGATTTCTTCTTTACTTACTCTATATTGAACAGGAACAACTTTCTTTTCTTTTACAACAAATCTAGTAGTTTGAGTCTCGCTTATTCCATAATCGTCATCTGCTCCCTCATAACCAATAACTAAGTTATCGGGATTTGAAACTTCTACTCCATCAGCCTTCATCATAGAAATTATTTTATTCTTTTGTTCTTCTTCACTAATTCTTAATCCATCTAAGATAAGAGTTCCTTCGTAAATTTCTTTTTCTCGCTCTTCAAATTCAACAATTATATTTGAAGTAACCTTATTATTGATATTTTCATCTCTATCTTTTAGACTATCTTCACTATCTTCAATCTTTTCATTAGAATCAATATTATCTTTTGAAAGTTCAGCAATCTTTTCTCCAACTTTTTCTATTTCATCATAAATAGCATTTAACTTTTCTTTTACTTTATCAAATTCTTCTTTAGGCGCATTTCCTTTTCTTTCTCCTAAATCAGCTAAATCTTGCTCTAAATAATTTTTCTCATCTAATAATTTTTCATATTCATCATATGCTTTTTCTAGTTCAGAATTATTCATATGTTACACCACCTTAATTATTACTTTCTCTATCTATTTGTTGTAAAACATCATTTATCATATCTAGTTCTTTTTTATCTGTGATACTTTCTAAAGCAACAACAGATCCTAGTGGATTATAACTAGAAACATAAATATTTTTTCTTCCATTTGACGCAATATCATTGTCAGTATATCCTACATATGACTTCAATGTATCTTCACAATCAAAAGTGAACAAAACATCACATTCCACTGTTCTTCCATCTTTTTCCATCAATACTTTTTCATTTTCTATATCAAATTCCATATGCTTCCTCCACTACTATATTATACCATTTTAGTTTATCATTATAAAAAGGAAAAGTCAATTAACAAGACCTTTCCTATGATACTATTTTAAATAATATTTTTTCCTTACTTTTAACCTTATTTATATCATCAACACTTATATAGTAATAAACATCTTCTTTTACTGATTTTTTTAACTTTTCCCCACTAATTATAGTACTTTTAGAGTCTTTCATAAGATTCTTTCCATTTTTTCCCTTTTTAATAATAACATTAGCACTTGTATCATTTTGAACACTTACATCATATGTAAACTCTTCTTTATTAATATTATCAATACTCTTATAATTAGTTACTTTAACAATATAATCACTTGTAAGTGTCTCAGCATTAATAGTTATACTACTTTGATTATCTTTTTCAAATACAGGAACAACAATATTTGCAACAACTTTATTTTTATTCTCATTATCCTTCTTCACAACAAGTATTCCAAGAACAACTACAACAATTAATAATATAAAGAATATTGCTTGTAACAAAATATTTACTTTATTTGATTCTTTCTTTGGATTTTCTTTTTTTACAGTTCTTTTTCTTGAAGTTTTACTTGTAATTTTCTTCTCTTCTAAATTACTACCTTTAGTAGTTCTTTTTTTAGAAGGGGTTTTACGACTAGAAGTTCTTTTCTTTTCAGTCTTTTTTTCTTTATTTTCCATTAGTATATTTCTCCTTCATAATTTTTTAAAACATCAACACACTCTTTATTAATTAACTCATGCTTTTCTAAAATATTATTTTCTCCATTTAAATATCTATATATTACATCATCCCTAAACCCAGCATCTGCAGCATCATATCTTGTTGCTCCAAAATACATTACTTTAATATTAGACCAAATAATTGCAGATAAACACATAGGACATGGTTCACAACTGCTATAAATTATACAATCACTTAAATCATGCGTCTTTAATTTCAAACATGCTTTTCTAATCGCAACAACCTCAGCATGATTTGTAGGATCATGACTTGTAAGTACTTCATTATGTCCTCTTGAAATAACATTTCCACTTTTATCAACTATAACTGCACCAAATGGTCCACCATCACCTTTTGAAGAACCATGAATTGCTTCTATTGCAGCTGCTTTTAAAAAATCATTATCCATTTTTCTCATACCTCGCTTTTAAATTATTATATAAATTTTTCTTCTTAGAAACTGCCTCACTACTTAATTTACTATTCAAAATCGCACCAGTTGTATCTTCATCAATTTTAACAACACTACTTACTTTATTATCAATTTTAACATTACCAGATACAACAACTATCTTTTTATCAGTAACTTTAAATGATGAACTAATACTATTTGTATAACTATTATTCTTTTTGTTATAATTAATAAACTTAGAAGATATAACTAAGTCATATGACTTTGTACCATCATTAAATAATAAATTTAAATTCGAACTATTAACTCCCTTTTCATATTTTAATGTACCAACATCATTTTTTAAATAATCACTAAACTTAACAGTAATACTCTTATCATTAATAGTAGTACTACCAATATACTTAATAGAATCATTATCTATATAATAAATAGTACCAACACTTAAACTTCCTTCATAACTATAACTTTTAACATCATTATTTAAAATATGAACCACTTCATACTTCAAAGGTTTATATAATGACTTAGAAGTAAATATATTTATAGTATAACTCTCTTTTTTATCTAAAATTCTCTTATTATAATTTACTTTTCTCTTTTTAAAATTATTATCACTACTACTTAATATACTATAAGAACGTTTATCATTTTTTAAATCATCTAAAATACCACTAAGTATATCTTTAACTCTCTTATCATCTATAGTTAAACTAATTTGATAAACATCTGTATCTTTATTTAAAATATTTTCATTAACTTTATTTTTCTCAAAATATTCTTCTTTTAAATTATTTTTTAAACTTTTTAATATAAAGTTATATAAATAATCAATATTATCTTTTGTAGTATTATCATCAGTTAAACTTTCAAAATAATTACAACTACCATCATTAATATAATTACTATATACACTATTTATAAAATAATATTTTGTAGAGTTTTCTACTAATAATTTATTATATAAAACATTTTGAGTACCAATATTTGTTTTAACCTCAGAATATATTTTTTTATTATTAATATCCTGCATCAATTTATAACTAATTGTAGTATTATTTAAATTATTAATCATATAGTATTTAGATAATATAGAAGAATCACTAGAAATACCATATTTTTCACTACTCATTTCGAATGAAACATTACCATCAATAGAAAAATTATCTCCAACTAAATATTTAGAATCAAAAGAAAAATACTTATCTTTTAATAAATCAATACTATCAATTAAAGATGAAAAAACATATTTAGGATTTGATACATTTTTTAAATAAAAGCCAAAGTAAAGTAAGACTGAAGCGATACACACAAGTAAAAATACTACAACAATCTTTGTAATATTTCTCTTTTTCATACTTACCACTTCCTATCATACTAATTATATCAAATAAAGAAAATAAGTCAAACAAGAAAAAATAGTCAATGCATAACGGCATTGACTACGTAAGTAATTATCACTAATTTTTGTATAACCAACTATTTAACAATTCAAAAAAATCTTTACATTATACACTCTTACTTAATAATCCTAATTTATAGTTAAATTTTTTAACACCAGTAACTGTAGAATAATTATAAACTACATTTAACTTAACATCAGTAGAATCTCCTGGTTCAAGTATCTTTTCACTTACATCTGAAAAACTAATAGAAACAGGAAGTAAACTAGTCTTAAATGCTCCTTTATAGTATTCTGGGCTTTCAATTAAATCAAGAACTTCAGCATCTACTGTACCATTATTTTGAATTGTAATATTATAATTTAACTCATCTCTTGCATTATTCATTGTAAAATCCATATTTAGAAGTTTACCATCATCTTCAATAGAAATATTACCAACTGGTTCAACACTTCCACCACTAACAGAAGATATTTTACTAACTTCTACAAAAGAAACATCATAAACTTTATCTGTTTTCTTTTCTTTTTCAAGTTCCATAGAAAGAATAATAAAACCAATTCCAAGACATATGATAGTTATACATAAAACAACAATCATACCATTTCTCACACTAACTAACTTTTTCATTAACATACCCCATTTTTAATCAAATCTATACTACCACTATAACAATATCCATAACTATTAGAATTATCTCTAAATTCTATATAAGCATAAATCTTACCATTTGAAACATAATACCAACTATTATCACTAGGATAATATTTTAAACTAGAATCTGCTGGTATCATTGAAATAATAAGTTCTTTATTGTCTCTTTCTAAATTACTTATGTTATTTTCAACTACATACTTTTCAATACTTTTATAAACTGAATTACTTAAACTTTTACTAGAACTATCATCAAGTATTATATTATCATCAGATGAAGAGTTATGATTCTTAGAAACATTAGTATGTCTTACAATTTCTTTAGAATAATATTCAATATTTCTAAGAGCCTCCGCTTCACTTTCAGTATCACTGCCAAGAAGACTCGCCTTTTTTATCAAGTCACTAGACTCTTCTAAATAACTATTATCTATTCCATACTTGTTAAGTACATCATCAAAATACTTTTTAAACTTACTATAATAATCATCACTATACTTAGTAACTTTAATTATAGAAGTAGTAGTAAGTAAATTATTACTAATTAACAGCTTAACTGCACTATCAATTGCATCTTTATTACTACTACTCTTCTCTATATTTTGATTATATAAACATCTAGAATTTTTACTAAAAAACATAATATGATTAATTTTATATTCTTTATTAACTACAAAAGCAAAATCAACATCTCCATCTATATTTACTTCAAACATATTTAAATAATTTGTATAACTTATAATTTTATCACTAGAACCAATATTTTTCTTTATATCTGGTAAACATACCTTTATAAAGTAACCAATCATTAATATTAAAAGAACAACAACCTCAATAATTGCGACAATTTTTTCAGACCTACTACTACCCATTTTCACCCTCCGTACTAAACTTTGGATTCAACGTTAGAATAATTTCCATTCCATCACTTATCTGTGTTGATTCAGCAACAGACTGTGCACTAACATAACCAACCCCATCTAATTTAACTTTTATTCCAAGATTATTTAAAATACTCTTAGCAACCTTAGAAGAAAGTCCAACAACAGATGGAACTGTAATATTACTATCATTTGTAATTAAATAAACTGTATCATTTGTTGTTATTACATCGCCACTGCTAGGAGTTTGTTTAACTACCTTATCTCCTTGTCCTAAAACAACATAATTAATTTTATTTGATTCAAGTTCAAGTTTTACTTTATCTAGTTTTTTATTAACATAATTCTTAACCTTATAATCATTTATTTCTACTTTATTACTACTACTATCATCATTACCATAATACTTAGAAAGATTATTAACGATTTCTTTAACTGCATTACTTATTGGTTTTTGAGAACCACCTGATGGACGTTTTACTGATGCATATATAATTACTTGAGGATCACTCTTCGGATAAACTCCAGAAAATGAAGAAATTATATCATCTTTACCATTTAAATATCCACCACTTTTTTCATTAGCAATCTGAGCAGTACCAGTTTTACCAATAAGTTCTCCACTATCTATTCTATATCCAGAACCAGTATTTCCAATACCATTAACAGTATCATCCATTAACTTCATCATCTTATTTACTGTATCAGTTGAGGCAACTCTTTCAATCTCAGTCCTTTTATTTTCTAAAACAACCTCTCCAGTTTCACTATCAACTATTTTAGAAACCAAATATGGTTCAAGTAACATACCATCATTTGTAAGTGGAGTCATTGCTTTTACATTTTGAATTGGAGTAGTCGTAATACCTTGTCCAAACCCAGCATTATATATTTCAGTCTCATACTTAAACTCTAAATTTCCACGACTCTCATTAGGTATTTCAATACCTGTTTTCTTACCAAAACCAAGTTTTTTAAAATATTGTCTAAGCATTACACTATTCATATGATTTTTAATTAAATTAATAACTCCAACATTACTTGATAAGGCATAACCTTTATCATAACTAATTACACCCCAACCATTTCTATTCCAGTCACCAATTTCAGTTCCATCACTTGTTACATAAACACCAGACTTATACGTCTCAGACCCATTATAAACTCCATTTTCCATAGCAGCCATATAAGTAAACGTCTTCATAGTAGAACCAGGTTCATATGGACTTTGACTAAGCATATCAAGATAATTTGTAATATTTCTCTTATTAGGATCAAAACTAGGACTAGTAGCCGTTGCAAGTACTGCTCCTGTCTTAGCATCCAATAAAGTTATATGAAACCATTCCCAGTCATAATCTTTATCACTATTATTAAGTGCTTGTTCAACAAAGAATTGTACATTAGAGTCAAGTGTTAAATAAATATCTTTTCCTTGTTCTGCATCTTTTGTAATAACTGGTGTATCTGCAATTTTATATCCTTTTAAATCTTTTTGATAAGTAGTAGAACCATCCTTACCTTTTAATATACTATCATATTGCTTTTCAATACCCATCTCACCTTTTATAGAAGAAGACTCATCATCACTATCACTCTTAGCATAACCAATTGTATATGATGCAAATTGTCCTTTAGGATAATATCTTTTAAATGTTTCATAAAAATCAAGTCCAGGCAAATTAAGATCTTCTATTTTTTTCTTTGTAAGTTCATTAAGTCCTTTACCCTTACTTCCAAACTCAGTCTGATAAGCATCACGATTTAAATACTTTAAAACTTCATCCTTTTCCATTCCAAGAATTGGAGCAAGTGCCTCAGCAGTCTTTTCTTTATCGACAACATGTTGAGGCTTATTTTTATTTGTTGTTCTCTTACTTGACAAGTATGCAATCAACTTATAAGAAGAAACATTTTGAGCAAGAGCATCACCATCACTAGAATATATTGTTCCACGTTTAGCAGAAATTATATCAGTTTTAGTATTTCTCTTACTAGCAAGTTCTTTTAAATTTATTCCATCAACTTTCTTAGATAAACCAAGTTGAATAACTCTACCAATCATTAGACAAAATAAAAGAAGAGAAATAAAAACTATTACTCTTGAATATTTAATATTATTTCCCTTCTTACGCTTTTTCAAGATATCACTTCCTATTAGTTATCTTCTTTATCATCTGTTATAGTTTTAATATTATTATTATTATAACTCAAACCTTGTTGTTCTGCAACTTCTTGTATTTTTGTTAAAGATGCTAATTCATCTATAGTCATAGCAAGTGACTCATTAGTTTTCTTTTGCTCTTCTATTTGTTTCTTTTGTTTTTCTACTTCAAAATTAATTTCAGACAAAGTTGCTTTAGAAAAAACAATTGATATTGGAGAAATAACCAGTAAAAAAACAGCCAAAGAATAAATCAATTTTTCAAATTTTGAAATCTTATACTTCTTTTTTACTTTTTTCATAACCCCATCTCCTATTTTATTCTCTCAATTACTCTAAGTTTAGAACTTCTTGCTCTTGGATTATTTTCAATTTCTTCATCACTTGGAATAATTGCTTTATTAACAACTAATTTAAAGTCAGGTAAATATTCATCTGGAATATTAGGCATTCCCTTAACTTTATCATCTACCTTAGTCTTTTCTTTAAAATAGTTTTTAACTAATCTATCTTCTAATGAATGAAATGTTATAACTGCAACCCTTCCACCAACATTCAAAAGTTCTAATGCTTGTGAAAGTGCTGGCTCAATTACATCTAGTTCATGATTTACTTCTATTCTTATTGCTTGAAAAATTTGTCTTGCTGGATGCTTATTAATCCTATACTTCATAGGAACACCACTTTTAATTACTTCAACAAGTTCAAGTGTTGTTTCAATTGGTTTATTTTTTCTATATTCAACAATTTTTCTTGCAATACTCTTAGAAAATTTATCTTCACCATATTTATAAAATATCCTAGATAAATCTTGTTCACTATATTCATTAACTACTTCATATGCAGATAATTTTTGATCTCTATCCATTCTCATATCAAGTCTAGCATCATTATGAAATGAAAATCCTCGATTTTCGTCGTCTAATTGAGGAGAACTAACTCCAAGATCAAATAACACTGCATCAACTTTATTAATATCTCTTTTATTTAATTCTTCTTTCATATTAACAAAGTTACTTTTTATGATAGTGAAGTTAGTACCGATCTTATTAAGTCGATCAGTACTATACCGAATAGCTTCACTATCTTGGTCAAAGGCGAATAAATACCCCTTATTTACTCTCTCTAAGATGTTACTACTATGTCCACCATAACCTAGTGTAGCATCTACCACAATACTATTTTCTTTTAGATTTAGGGAGGAAATAGATTCCTGAAGTAAAACGCTTATATGTTTCATTATAAATTCACACTCTCATTAAATAAATTTTCGGCTATGTCAGACATAATGTCTTTTGTAGAACTAAAGAAACTTTCCCAATTATCACTGGACCATATCTCAATTCTGTCGCCTGTTCCAATTATAACACAATCTTTACTAAGATGGGCATAATTAATAAGAACAGGAGAAATATTAATACGACCTTGTTTATCTAATTCTACATTAGTAGCACCTGACATAAAGAAACGATTAAAGTCTCTCGCATCTTTCTTAGTGAATGGAAGTTCATTAAGTTTATTAGAAATCTTATTAAAAGTATCTATCGAATAACAAAATAAACAATTATCAATACCACGAGTAATAATAAAACTATTACCAATTTCGTCTCTAAATTTACTAGGTATAATAATTCTACCCTTTTCATCAATTGTATGATGATATTCTCCAATAAACATATAATCCCCCACATTTCACCACAATCAACCACTACCTATTATTATAGTACAATAATAAATATTTAAAAGTAAATAACTCAAAAAAAGATTTCACATTTATTTACAAATCTTTACAAAAAAAATAACTAGTAAAAACTAGCTATATAAATTTATTTTTTACTTATTCTCTTAATATAAGTAAATACCATTCCAAGTACAATTAAACCAATTACCCAAAAATAACTACTACTAGCAGTATTAGGTACTTTAACAACTTGAGTATTAGAACTAATATTATCTCCAACATTAGAAATATTATTAGAATTATTATTAGATGTTTTCTCATTAGTAGAAGTATTAGTATCTTTTATATTATTTTCATCATTAGATGAAGTATTAGTATCTTTTATATTACTTTTATCATTAGATGAAGTACTATTACTTGTACTATTATTTACATTATTACCATTATTAGTATTACTTGAATTAACATTATCATTTCCATTATTTGTATTATTTGAATTATTTGTATTGTTTGAATTATTTGTGTTATTTATATTACCATCATTTTTGGAACTATCATTTGTATTATTTTTACTACTATTAGTATTATCTTTATTATTGTTATTAGTACTACTTGAGTTATTATTTGAACTACTATCCTTATTAGTATTATTTGAACTATCACTCTTGTTAGTACTATTAGAATTATTATTTGAATTAGTATTATTAGTATTATTATTTGTATTACTACTATTATTTTTTGAATTAGCAGTAAGAGTATAATTTTTTAACTTACTTACAGAAGTATAATATCCTGCTTTTCCATGTTGATTAAATTGTACTATTATCTTGTCTCCATCAAATGAAACATTTTCTATCTCATTAAAACTCTCATTATTATAAGTTTTAGGAATATAATAGATTGTCTTTTTATTACCATTTAAATCATATACATAAATAGCATTCTCTTTAGATTTTAAAACACCATCATATTGTTTTTGATACTTTGTCTTTTTACCAGACTCATAAGTACAATAATAAATTACTCCATTCTTTACTGCAAGAGACTGTCTAGTCATATTAACAACAATAGAAAACTTACTCTTCTCTTTAAAGTTCTCATCCATTATATGAAATATAGTTTTATTACCAGAAGAAGAAGCAAGAACATATTGATTTGTTTTACTGTCATATCCAATTGCATGATATGTTTTATCTAACTTAATCTTTTTCTTTTCTTTAAATGTACTAGCACTTAAAACATGAACAATATTCTTATCCATTGTTAATACTTCATTTGTCTTATTATTATAAGTTGCACTATTACCATGACCTAATTTGTAATTAGTACCACCAAGCTTTGTCTTTTTATAATTATTTTTATTTAAAATAACAATTGCAGTCTTTGTATCAGTACTATTTCTAAATAAAGAAACTATGTACTTATCAGTTGTAGTTCCTCCTTGCACTGAAGAAAAACCACTTGGATTAGTAAGTTTTTTTATACTCTTTAATTTTAATGTAGTCATATCACTCTTACTAAGAGCAAAAACATTAGTAAAACTAAATATTGCAAGTAAAATACCTAATATACTAAATAATTTTTTCTTCATCAACCATTCCCCCTAAAAAATATGGCTCTATTATAACACAAGATATTTAGTAATACTACATTTATTTTTAATTCTCAGATATTAAATTATCAAGAGAAACTATATCATACCCTTTACTTATAACATAATCAATTACAGAAGAAAGCTCGGAAATATTAGACTTACTTGACTTAATACTAATAATTATAGAATTGGATAAACTAGACTTAACTTCTTTTAATAAGTCCTCATCTATTCTTATATATGGCTTTATAGTATGCATTTTAAGCTTACTACATAAATTAAGTACATCAGAGTTTTCAACCTCACTGTAGCAATACTTAGGACTCTTCTTAGTAACTGACTCTAAATAAGAAAGAGAAGTTTTAAATAAATTCTCATCATACTCTCCATTATAACTTAATAATTCATAATTAATATTCCAATTATTTTTTAATCCATTTAAACTATCATTTTCTAAATACATTCCATCTAAAAATATTGTACTAGGTACATGTTTAGAATTAAGGATTTTTATAACTTTATCAATATTCTCATCATAAATAAAAACAAAAGATACATTTTTATTATTAGAGTTTCCCTTTTCTATATACTTATTAAATGTATTACTAACAGACAACTCAGGTTTTACTTCTTCCATTACTGTTAATGTTTCATTATAATTACCATATTTTTTCATTTTAGAATAAGATTTATTCTTATTAACTCTACGCCCAATATGTCCTGGAACAATAACATTTCCAATAACAGTAGCATCATTTGCACTTTCTTCATACTTTGACATATTACTTTTAATCTCTTGCATAATAGGGTCTTTTTCTTTTAATACTTCCATACAAATATTTGTATAATACATACTAATTAAAGTAAATATTATTAAAACTAATATCTTTTTCATATTTCACCTACCAAATTATATGAAAAAGAAAAGAATCTGATTACTCAGACTCTTTAATATTTTCTACTTTTTCTTCTTTTTCAACACGTTCTAATTCTTTATTAATAGACTCTTTTTTTCTTACTACTTTCTTTGGAAGAGCATCTTTTCTTGAAAAGTTTTGTCTACCACGCTTATCTGCACCTAGTGCTTTAACAAGAATCTCATCACCAACTGCTACAACATCACTTGGTTTTTCAACTCTCTCATGTGCAAGTTGTGATACATGAACTAATCCTTCACATCCAGGCCAAATTTCAACAAAACATCCAAAATCTTCAACTTTTACAACTTTTGCATTATAAATTTTTCCTTCTTCTACTTCACGAGTAATATCTTCAATCATCTTACGAGTCTTATCAATAATTTCTTTATCACTATGATAAATAATTACACGACCATCATCTTCTAATTCAACTTTTACAGCATTTACATTTGTAACTTCTGTAACATTAGATGCTTCACAAATAATCTTAGTAATCATTTCTCCACCCTTACCAATTACATCTTTAATCTTTGAAGGGTTAATCATAAATGTTTCCATCTTTGGAGCATACTTAGATACTTCTTTGCGAGGCTCAGCAATTTGATTTTTAATTACATCAAGAATTTCAAGTCTTGCCTTTTTAGCTTGAGCAAGTGCTTCTTTTAATATTTCTTTTGTAATACCTTTTATCTTAATATCCATTTGTAAAGCAGTAATACCATCTTTTGTACCAGCAACTTTAAAGTCCATATCACCTAAATGATCTTCCATACCTTGAATATCAGTTAAAATTGTATAATCATCTTCATGAGTAATAAGACCCATAGCAATTCCAGCAACTGGAGCTTTAATAGGAACACCTGCTGCCATTAATGACATACATCCAGCACAAATACTTGCTTGTGAAGAAGATCCATTTGATTCAAGTATTTCAGAAACAACTCTTATTGTATATGGGAATTCTTCTTCTGATGGAATAACTTGAGCAAGAGCTCTCTCACCTAATGCACCATGTCCAATTTCACGACGCCCTGGAGCACCATATCTTCCAGTTTCACCAACAGAAAATTGTGGAAAGTTATAATGTAACATAAATCTTTTTTGATCTTCTAAACCTAATCCATCAATTACTTGATGCTCATTTAATGCTCCTAAAGTTGTGATTGATAATGCTTGTGTCTCTCCTCGAGTAAATAAAGCAGAACCATGTGTTCTTGGTAATAAATCTATATCTGTTGAAAGTGGTCTAATCTCATCCATTTGTCTTCCATCAGACCTAATATGTTCTTTAACAACAATACTTCTAAATAATTCATATTCAACCTCAGAAACAACCATTTGAACTTTTACAAGTAATTCTTTTAATTCTTGTTCTTTTAATTTATCTTCATTTTCCTTGGTAAATAATTCAATCATTTCTTCTTTAATCGCATCAATTGCTGCATACTTTTCAAGTTTTTCTTTTATACGAAGTGCCTTATCCATCTTATCAGTAATTAACTCTCTAATTCTTTTAACTAACTCATCTTCTGGAGTAAGTGTTTCATATTCCATCTTAGGAGAACCAATTTCTTCAATTATTTTTTCTTGGAATTCAATTAGCTCTTTAACTGCATCATGTCCAAACATTAATGCATCTAACATAACATCTTCTGATACTTGTTTAGCACCAGCTTCAACCATATTAATTGCATCTTTTGTACCAGCAACTGTTAAATCTAAATCAGACTTTTCTAACTCTTCTGGAGTTGGGTTAATAATAAATTCACCATCTACTCTACCAACTTTTACACCAGCAATTGGTCCATTAAAAGGAATTTTGGAAATTGATACTGCAAGTGATGATGCAAGCATAGCAGTTAACTCTGGAGAACAGTCTTGATCAACTGATAAAACTGTTGAGATAACTTGAACTTCATTCTTAAATCCTTCTGGAAATAATGGTCTCATAGGACGGTCAATCATACGAGCAGCAAGAGTTGCAGCCTCACTTGGACGTCCTTCTCTTTTTATAAATCCACCAGGAATCTTTCCTACTGAATATAACTTTTCTTGATAATTTACTGTAAGTGGAAAAAAGTCTGATAATAAATTAGCAGTTTTAGAAACAACTGCAGCAGTAAGTACTACTGTATCATTATATCTTACAAGTACAGCACCATCTGCTTGTTTTGCAAGTTCACCATTTTCTACTACAATTTTCTTACCATGAAAATCTAATTCAAATGTCTTTTTCATATATACCTCTTTTCTATCTCAAAAAAAATAGACACTAAAAAATGTGTCTACTTTCTTAATCCTAACTTTTTAATTACTTCACGATAAGATTGAATATCTTTCTTAGCTAAGTATTGTAACATATTTCTACGTTGACCAACTTTCTTTAAAAGACCTCTACGTGAATGATAATCATGAGTGTGAACCTTTAAATGTTCAGTTAATTCTTCGATTTCTTTTGAAAGAATTGCGATTTGAACTTCTGCTGAACCAGTATCTTTTTCACTCTTAGCAAAATTCTTAATAATTTCTTGTTTTGCTTCTTTTGTTAATGCCATATTAACACTTCCTTTCTTTAATAATTCACCATAACTAAGTAAGAAATCGGAAATTTTTCTAACTGAGTAACAGTAAGTACTTGTATTATATAATGTTTTTTATTATTATGCAAGTATTTTATATTATTTCATCATCTCGAGAATTACTATCATCTCCAAATACATATGCCTCTGTACCTTTAAATCTATCAACATTTGGATTATATTTTAAAGTATTTTGATTGTCTTCAGAAAAACTACTATTCTTAAATATTACATCAAGTTTTTCTTTAATTTGATCTCTTGAGAATGGTTTTGAAATATAATCAACAAATCCTTCACTTAAATATTTCTCTTTTGCTCCACTTACAGCATCTGCAGTTAATGCAATTACCGGAGTTTTAAATGAAGAGTTTTCCTTTAGTTTTCTAAGAGCAGTCTCTCCACTCATATTAGGCATCATAATATCCATTAAAATTAAATCATAATTATTAGATTCATTAACTTTATTAATACACTCTTCTCCGTCATAACACTCATCAATTATCATATTAAAACTACTTAATGCACGTTTTGCTACTTTAATATTTAATTTATTATCATCAACAATAAGTATTCTTTTATTAGAATAATCAATTAAGTTATTTCTATTTAAATAAGAATCTAATGTATTAGAAAGTTCTTTATCACTTATATCTTTTGATAACTTACTAATCTTTTGAGGTAGATGAACTACAAATATTGAACCATGTCCAAATTGAGATTGAACATTAATTTTACCACCCATCATTTCAGTTAAGGACTTAGTAATAGCAAGTCCAAGCCCCGTACCTTCAGTAGTTGAATTCTTCTCAATATCTAATCTTTCAAACTTAGTAAACAACTTATTAATATCGCTATTCTTTATACCTCTACCTGTATCTTGACATGTAATAATCAAAGTAGAAATATTCTTTTCTGTATCATTTATACAATTTATTTTTAAATTAATTTCTCCAGAATCAGTATATTTAATTGAATTAGTAAGTAAATTATTAATAATTCCTTTTACTTTTATTTTATCTCCTATAAGTTCATAAGGAATATCCTCAGCAATACTTAAGTTAAATTTAATATCTTTCTCGCCAATTCTTGTTTGAGTTACTTTGCACATATTAGTTATTTCAGTCTTTGGATTATAAGTAACATCACAAATTTCCATTTTATCTGCTTCTATTTTATTTATATCTAAAATATTACCAACAATTTCTAGTAATGTTTGAGAAGCATTTCTAATGTCTTCAGTATCTTCTACAACTTCTTTTGGAACTCTATCTTCATAGGTTGCAATATCTTCAGAAAGACCAACAATAGCATTTAAAGGTGTTCTAATCTCATGTGACATACTAGATAAAAAATCACTCTTAGCTCTATTTGCACGTTCTGCCTGTTCTTTAGCAGCCTCTAATTGAGAAATAATTTTAATATCCGGATTTTCTATAGTATGAAACATTATTAAATAATAAAATGAAAATATAAAAGTTTCTGTTATAACTTCTGGATAAAATCTTCTTAAAAAAAGTCCAGAACAAAACATTACTAATAATGTAATATAGGGAATAAGTTTCTTTAATTTAAAATTATCTCTTGTTGCATACTTAACCCCCATAACTATAATTAATACCGCATAACTAATAATCTCTACCATAGCAGCATAATAAGCTGGTCCATTTAAATCAACTGTTTGACCATCTATTATAGTGTTCATAGGTAATAAGAATATAAAGAAAATAATTATTCCAGTAATAATACTAAATACTCTTTTAAGTGTTTTAGTTAAACTCTTAATAAATCCATTTAAAACAATCATATACATTAATAAATAATAAATCATTAAATCCATAACTACTAAATAAAATGATTGTATAACACCAGTTATATACAAATTACCTACAAGCATTGCATACATGTAAATAGCCATTCCTAAAAAAGAAAATAAAAAATTATATTTAATTAATTTAGAATAAATAATAGTCTCTTCATTTAATGTGTTTTTCTTTGAAAAAAACAATGTAAGCAACAAAATTGCTATTAAAAGTGAGGCAATTAGTAACCATACTCCACTCATTGCACTACCTCCTATTTTAAATAAATTGTATCAAAAAAAAGACCTATTTTAAAGTCTTTTTATAAATCTTAAATACATTTTCTGGAGCATCTTTATCATAATATCTAGAATTTTCTATTACTTCTTTTGTGTATCCATTTGTAGTTTCACTCATAATGTCATCTACAAACTCTTGATATATTTCATCAAAACTTCCCATACTGTTTCTTGGAGTAATAATTCTGTTGTCAGAAAATATAATCTCGCCTTTTAAAGAACTAAGTCTTTCTTGTAAGAGTTCAGTTATATCATCCACATCACTTAGAGTTGCTCCTTCTATATTTATAGGACTACCTATATTTACAGTATATTTTCTTTTATCTCTAATAACACCAACTGGAACAATAACACCATCTCCATTAACTGCCATTTTAGCAGCACCTGGAAAAAGTTTTTGAGTAAGTCTTGGAGTGATATTCCATGCTCCTTCTGGATATATTAAAATATTATCTTTGTTTTTTATTCTATTTTCACAAGTCACTTGACATATATGTCTATCTATTTTATATTCATCAATTAGTTTCCTATTCTCTAAAGATACATCTTCTCCATTTTTTAGTTTCTGCATATTTTCAAATTGTTGATATCCTGTATCTACACATATTCTTCCATGCATCTTATCAAGAAAGAAACCTTCAAAATTACGATATGTCTCTTCAGCATCTCCCATCACAAAATATGCTTGATCATCTATTGCTTCCATACAAGACTCAATATCATATCTTCCAACATGACTTGCTGCATAAACTTTCCCTTTACCTATATTTTTATAGTCTCCTCGCTTATCATCAAATATTTCTAACTCTCTTCTTGAAAAAAATCTATCTATTTTTAATACTAGCATAGTTAATTTATGTATTCTCTTCTTTAATTCACTAGACTCTAAAGGCTTATTATTTTCAAACTCATATTTTCTTAAAGCCCTATAATAACGATTCAATTCATCTAATGACATCTTATAAATTTCTATTAAGTTTTTTCTCTCAAAATTATCCATATAAACAACACCTTTCATATCTCATGTGTTTGGCATATTATATCACAAATTAACAATTTTTACAATTATAACTTATATATATACTTTAAAAACACCCTTTTTTATGATACATTAAATATGGTGATTATATGGAAAAATTAAAGAATATTAATATAAAAATAATGATTAGAAGTATTCTGGTATTTACATTTTTTTATTGTTCAACATTAATTCAATATATACCAATAATTCTATTTCACATGGATATAAATAAAATAAAAGGAAACCTTCAAGTAGCAACGATGCTATCAACATTTTCTAGTGTTGTAGTTGCTGCCGCATTAATAATAATTTATCATAAAGACCTAGAAAAAGAATTTAAAAAGTATACAACTAATTGGTTTAAAAATTTTGATACAGGATTTAAATATTATGCATCAGGTCTTGGTATCATGATGATTTCAAATTTAATTTTATTCTATGTGTTAAAATCAGGTGGTGCAAACAATGAAAATGCAGTTCAATCAATGATTTCCTCTGCACCTATTTGGATGGCTTTACAAGTGTGTATACTTGCTCCATTTAATGAAGAAATTGTATTTAGAAAGACACTATATGATGTATTTAAAAAATGGAAATGGTTATTTGTCTTAATATCATTCTTATTATTTGGAGGAGCACATGTAATAAATAGTGCAAATACTATAGTTGACTATTTATATATCATTCCTTACGGAGTGCTTGGTGGAGCATTTGCACTAGCTTATAGTAAAACAGAAAGTGTCTTTACATCAATGACATTTCATATGTTACACAACACTGCTCTTTTCCTATTATCTACTATGATTTAGTTATCTTCGGATAACTTTTTTTTATGAAAAAAAAGAAACATCTTATTAGATATCTCTTCCTCTTTTAATTCTCTTATCTATAAAAGCCATTGGAATACTCATACCAAATGATATACCAACCATTAAAAAGTACTTTGTCCAAAAACTATCTAGATTCATATTTCCTAAATTAATAAGTGTATATAGTAATATAAATATTATTACTGAAAATAAATAATTAAATAATATTAACAATATTGGAGACTTAGTATTATTTAATAAGAAATTATATATTGTTAAATTAACAAATTGACTTACTACATATCCACAAAATTCTCCAGTTAAACTTGTAAGTATTAAACTCTTACCTAAAGCAAATGAAACTATTGCCATAAAACATACTGATATAACTGCAGAAATAGAAATTGCAGCAACTGTTTTTTTATAGTCATACTTCTTTGTTATATAATTAGCAAGTAAATATACTATAGGTAATAGTATAATTGCATAACTAATACTTACTCCCATTAATTGAAACTTATATGTTTTTAGAGACTCAAGTAATATTGTAAGTGTTGTTAGTAATAATATATATAACCATGAATCATCATATAACTCTTCTTGTTTTTTCTTTGCCATATTAACACCCTTTCTACATTAATAATTTTATCACAACAATTTTAATTATAAAAGAAAAAAGATTGAATTAATCAACCTTTTCCTTTTCATTTATTTTATCAATTATTTTTTCAATATGTTCTCCATATGCAATTGATGTATCATATACAAATTTTAATTCTGGAGTATGTCTTATATCTACTCTTTCAGCAAGTTTTGTTCTAATAAAAGATGCTGCTCCTTTTAAAGCCTCTTCTGTTCTTTCTTTTTTAGACTCATCTAATACAGTATAATAAACTTTTGCAAAACTTAAATCACTAGTAGTATCTACTCCTGTTATTGTGACAAATTTAATGTCTTCATCTTTTATTTCACGCATTATTATCATACTAATTTCTTGTTGAAATGCATGATTTAATCTTTCTATTTTGATGTTTGCCATAATTATCACTCCTTACCCTAAGTTAGTTATTTTCTTTTAACTTCAACTAACTCATATACTTCAATGATATCTCCTTCTTTATAATCTTGACAGTTTTCAAGTGTCATACCACAGTCCATATCTTTTTTAACTTCCTTAACTTGGTCTTTTTCATGTTGTAATGTATTGACTGCTCCATTATAAACAATAACATCATCTCTTAAAATTCTTGCTTTAGAATTATTTTTAATTGTTCCACTTAACACATGGCATCCAGCAATTAATCCAACTTTAGAGAATTTAAATATTTGTCTAATCTCTGCAGAACCTGTAACTTTTTCTTCAAATTCAGGATCTAACATTCCTTTCATTGCCTTTTCCATATCTTCTACTGCTTTATAAATAATATCATAGTATTTTAATTCAATACCATATTGTTTAGCAGTATCTTGTGTTGCAATTGATGCACGTACATTAAATCCGATTATAATTGCATGAGATGCACTAGCAAGTACTACATCACTTTCAGTAATTGCACCTACTCCACCACGAATTACATTTACGTGTACACCTTCAACATCAATCTTAGTAAGCGCATTCTTAACTGCCTCTAGTGAACCATTAACATCTGCTTTAATAATAATGTTAATTTCTTTTTCTCCTTCTTTTATTCTTCCAAATAAATCTTCAAGAGTCATTCCACTAAAGTTAGTATCTGCTTCTTTTGATCTTAACTCACGTTCATGTGCAATGTCTTTTGCTTGTTTTTCAGATTCAAAAGCCATGAACTTATCTCCTGCACTAGGTACTTCTGAAATACCTGTAACTTCTACTGGAGTTGAAGGCTTAGCCTCAACTATATTATTTCCACGATCGTCTTTTAAAGTTCTAACTTTACCATAATAGTTTCCAATTACAATTGGATCTCCTAAACGAAGTGTTCCGTTTTGGATTAATAGTGTTGCAGTTGTACCTACTTTGTTATCTTTCTTAGATTCAATTACAGCACCTGTTGCATAACGATTTGGATTTGCTTTATATTCTTGCATTTCAGCAACTAATAAAATATTTTCTAAAAGTTCATTAATTCCAACTCCTGTTTTTGCAGAAATCTTATTAACGATAACATCTCCACCCCACTCTTCTGGAGTAAGACCATTTTCTACAAGTCCAGTCATTATTCTATCAACATTAGCATCTGGCTTATCAATTTTATTAATAGCAACAATTATTGGAACACCAGCTGCTTTAGCATGATCAATTGCTTCTACTGTTTGAGGCATAATTCCATCATCAGCAGCAACAATAATAATAACGATATCAGTAATACTTGCTCCACGAGCTCTCATTTCAGTAAAAGCAGCATGTCCTGGTGTATCAATAAATGTAATTAACTTATTGTTACATTTAACTGAATAAGCACCAATTGCTTGAGTAATACCTCCAGCTTCTCCTGCAACAACATCAGTATTTCTAATAGCATCAAGTAATGTAGTTTTACCATGGTCAACATGTCCCATTATAGTAACTACAGGAGGACGAGTAACTAAATCCTCTTCATTATCTTCAATTTCATAATTTTCAAAATTAGAAATATCTTGAGTTTCTTCTTTCTTTAAAGTCTTATCATACTCAGAAGTAATAACCTCAGCTGTATCATAATCAAGTGATTGATTAACTGATGCCATAATTCCAAGTCCCATTAACTTCTTAACAAGTTCAATAGGAGCAACTCCTAATTCTCCTGCTAAATCAGTAACAGTCATAGCCTCTTTATAAAGAACAACACTCTCATCTTGACTTACTTCATTACTTTGAAGTTTCTCACGATGTTTATATATTTTTTTACGTTCCTTCAAAAAGTCTTTTTTATTATTATCATTCTTTTTAACTTGCTTTGGTTTTACCTTTGTAAATGAAGTAGTATCATCTAAATCTATTTTCGTGCCGTAAGCAAGCTCTTCTGCTTTATCTTCAACTTCCTCTTCTAGTCTTCTTTCTTCTGTTTCTTCATCTACAACTTCTAAATCACCATTTTGTTCCATTTCTTGAACTTCATTATCAAGTAAAATTATACTAGTTTCATCTAAGTCAGTGTTTTCGTCTTGGTAATCAATTCCGATTTTATCACATAGTGCTTCTATTTCTTCTACTGTCTTATCTACATCTTGTGCATAATCTTTAATTGTCATCATGAAGACTCACCTCACTTTTCTATTATATTTCTTATTTCTTCATAGACACTTTCCTCTATCTTGCATTCAAGTCTTTTCTCTAAAATTTTAGATTTCTTTGCTTTTTCAAGTACAGCAAGATCCTTTTTAATATATGCTCCTTTACCATTTAACTTTCCAGTTTCGTCAACTTTTACTAACTTTTCTGGTGTACGAACTATTCTTAATAATTCTTGTTTAGGTAAAGACTCTTTTGTAACTACGCATGTTCTTAGTGGTATTTTTCTTTGTTTCATACTAACACCTATCTAAAATTAATTCCTGCTTCTCTTGCTTGTTCAGTTGTTTTAATATCAATTTTTTTGAATTTAGTTAAACGTGTAGCAAGACGAGCATTTTGTCCTTTTTTACCAATAGCTAATGAGAAGTTATCTCCATCTGCAATAACCATTGCTTCTAATTTCTTAGGATCAGTAATAGCAACTGTTAAATCTTTTGCAGGACTTAATGCATTTTCAATAAATACAGCTGGGTCCTTATCATATTTAACAACATCTAATTTTTCTCCATGTAATTCTTCAATAATTCTTGCAATTCTTGAACCCTTTTCACCAATACATGCTCCAATTGGGTCAACATTTGGGTTTTCTGAATAAACTGCTACTTTACTTCTGTTTCCAGCATCTCTTGCAACACTGTAAATCATAACAGTTCCATCATTAATTTCAGGAATTTCTGATTCAAATAATCTCTTAACAAATCCATAATGTGCTCTTGAAAGTAAAACTAATAAGTTCTTTCCAGTATTATCTACTTTTGATACATATACTTTTATTTGAGAACCCATTTCAATCTTTTCTCCTGGAATACATTCTTTTTTAGGTAAAATACCATTTGTTCTTCCAAGGTCAATAAAATAGTTATCAGTATCTTCTAGTGATACAGTACCAACAAGCATTTCATCTTGCTTATCACCAAACTCTTCCATAATACTATTTCTTTCAGCTTCTCTTATTTTTTGTACAACTACTTGTTTTGCAGTTGATGTAGCAACACGTCCAAAGTCCTTTGGAGTAATTTCAGTATCAATTGTATCTCCAATTTCTAATTCTTTATAAATCTTTCTAGCGTCGCTTAATTTGATTTCTGTTTCTTTATTAAAGAATGATGGTTGTTCTTCTTTAGGAAGTTCAATACCTTCTTTTAAAGCTTCTTCCTTTTCTTGTTCTTCTCTTTCTTCTTCCTCTTTAGTATCCTTATCTTCATCATCTGCATAACTTTCAAATATTGCATCTTCATATTCTTCTTTTGTCATCTTATCATCTGGTACAACAGTTAAATATGAATAAACTTTAATTTCTCCTGTTTCTCTGTCAAATAAAACTTTAACATTTGTTTTTGAATTGAAGTTTTTCTTATATGCTGATGTTAAAGCAAGTTCCATAGCACTATATACAACTTCAGGATCAATATTCTTCTCTTTTACAATATTATCTAAGGCTTTTTTGAATTCTTTACTATTCATCCTCATTATCTCCCTTCTCTTTAGAATAAATATCTAATTCATCGCAGTCTTGTAATAAATCTTCATGTGCATCCATAATTTTGTTTATTATTCTTGAGGCATCTGTAATTCTGTTTAAATCAATTATTTCATCACTATCAAGTACTATATTAAGTACCTTTCTTCCTTCTTCTGTACTAATAAATGAATCATCTACAAAAACATTTAATTCTTTAACTGATTCATCTACTAATTCTTTTATTTTTTCTTTCACAAAGCACCTCCCTTATAAATAATAAGAGTGGGAAAACGCTTTCTCCCACTCCTTTCTCTTGTATTATAACACAATTTATATATTTTACAAACACTTTTTACTGTTGATTAGTTGATTGTTTATCTTTTTCTAATTTAACTTCTGACTTTTTAGCAAATTTTGGAACTAATATACTATCACTTTCTAAAGTATAAGTACTTCCAGTCTTTTTAATTGCTTCTGGATTTAAATTATATAATGTTTGAACATCTGTACCATATAAACTAGCAATTTCTTCAAGAGCATTAAGCTTTTGTAATTGTTCTGCAGTAATTGTTATTGCTTGACTATAGTATTTAACATCACTTTCATATATAGTATATGGAATCTTAATAGTTTGTCCCATTTGAATAAGACTAGCATTTTGTATATTATTTGCTTGTTTTATAGTTGATAAAGGTATCTCAAAGTCTTCAGCAAGTTGAGATAATGTATCTCCACCTTTAATCTTATAGTATCTAGTCATAGAAACTCTACTATTCATCTCATCAATGATACTTCCAACACCATCTTCCATAGAATTTCCTGTTGAGCTATTTGCATCAGCTTCTTGTGACATACTAATACTTGTATCACTACTTGCATCTTTACTACTAGAAGTAGCACCACCTATTCCACCAAAAGCCATAGATGCTGCTAAAACAATTGCTGCAATTGATTTTCTATTCCTAATAACATACTTTGGTAATGTATCTTCTTTTATTTTTCCAAACTTAGATAATTGATGATATAACTCATAAGAAATATGAATAACACCATGTCCTAAATTAACTGCTATTTCATGTGGAACATCTCCATGACGTCTATTTTTATTCATTCTTCTTGAAAGATTATAGTGTCTTCTTCCAAATGGATTTGCCTTTTCTTCTTCTCTTACTTCATTCCAAATTCTTTTAAGATACTCTAAAGTTGTTTCATAGTCTTCTTCATACTCGTCATATGTAGCACTATATCCGTAAGCCGCTCTTCTATTACTATTTTGGTTTTGATAAGTTCTGCTATTAGCACGTCTTCTTCTTTCTCGCTCACTTTCTTCTTGTTGTCTTCTTTCACGTTCTTGTTCTCTTCGTCTTTGAGACTTTTCCCTTTGCTCCCTACGCATTTGTTCTGCTCTTAATTCAGAATAATAAAGTACATAATCAGCATCATATCTCTCACGAGAACTAGGATTTTTTAAAACAGTATATGCCTCATTTATCTCTTTCATTCTAGCTTCAATTTCTTGATATTTAGCATCATCTGGTGATAAATCAGAATATTTATCAGGATGATACATAATAGCTAACTCTCTATAACGTTTTTTAAGCTCAGCAGCACTAGCATCTTTACTAATACCTAATATTTTATAATAATCTTTAAAATCATTCATATCCATAATGATAACCCCCTTATATTCATCCTGTACCCCTCAATTAGTACGCTAATTATATCACAAGTATGTATATTTGTCAAACAAATGTTGTTTATCAAACACAAATCAATTAAAATTCTTCCAAGTAACTAACATATTATCACGAGCTTCATATATACCAAGAAGTCTGTTATTACTATCTTTAAATATAACTCTATCTTCTATATTCCATTTATTTTCAAGTCTTACACCATTTGATACTTTAAACTTATCATCATTATCAATAACTACTATAGGATAATCAAGGCACTCTTCAATACTAAGAATATTATAATTATTATTTAATAAATCATCTATTGTATTAGACTTATCAATTGAAACAACACCTTGTTTTGTCCTAATTAATCTAGACATAGTTGCATAAACTCCAAGTCCTTTAGAAATATCCTGTATCAAACTTCTTATATAACACCCTTTTGTTACTAAAGTTCTAAAGGTAAAAGATGAAGAATCATGAGACAGTAATTCTATATCTTTTACAGTAACTTCTTTTTTAGGTAAAGTAACACGCTTACCACTTCTGGCATATTCATATAACTTTTTACCATTTACTTTAACAGCAGAATATATTGGTACTTCTTGCATATAAGTCTTTTTAAAACTACTTAAAACATTAGAAATATCTAAATCATCAGGAATACTACATCTATTTAAAATAACTCCATCAGTATCATATGAATCAGTACAAAAACCAAGTTTTACTTCTGCAATATACTCTTTATCTTTAGAAGTTAATAATTCAACTATCTTAGTAGCCTTCCCAATCGCAATAATAAGAATACCTTCAGCTAAAGGATCTAAAGTACCAGTATGTCCTACTTTCTTAATACCAAATATATGACTAACATCATTAACTACATCAAAAGAAGTTGGCCCACTCTTTTTATTAATAACAATAACACCACTAAATTCTTTTAAATACTCTTCTAAAGTCCAATTATTATCCATAATAATACTAGCAGGAACAACACCTACATATCTAATATGCCAAGGTTCATATAAAACACCAGTAATATCTTCTTTACCCTCAGGATATCTTAAAATAAAACCAAAATCTTTTAAATATTTATAAATTTTTTCATAATACTCTTTTTGTTCTTCTAATTCATAATTATCTTTAGGAAAACATCCATTAACTTTAATATTAATATCAAGACAAAGTCCAGTATGATGCTCACTAGTATATGGAACTGCTACATGAGTCTTAGTATACTCTTCTCCATATTTTTCAAGAAACTCATTATAAATTCTTTCTTGATCATCAATACTTCTATAAGCACTAGATATACCTATCTCAATATTTTTACTCATTAAAAACTCTTTAAGTAATAAATAACTATTTAAAGTATTCTCTTCAACTAAAATCTTTTTACCATCAATATCATAAGTCTCTAATAAATGAACTTTCTTTAAATAATAATCCTTAATTTTATTATTCTTATTAACCAACAAAGTATTTGTATTTGACTTATTCATAACATCACATTCCTTATAAAACCTATTTTATTTTAACATAAAATAAAAAAAGTAGATATAATTATAATCTTTTAAATTAAATATCTACTTTTCATTAAAATATTTCTTTTTACCATTAAATATAATATAACTATTCTTATTATTTAATAAAGTATTATTCTTAGTACTATTAAACTTATTATTAAAATATTTCTTCGCAAGACTTTCTTTTTCTAAATAACTATATATATTTTTAAATATAAAATAATAATTTTTAGAATCACTAATATAACCATTCTTAATAGAATTATCATTCATAAAATAATGAATCTCTATTCCATTCTTAGTTAAACTACACTTACAATCAACATCTTCATAATTTAAATCAATAAATTCTTTCTTATTATTATCAAAGTCAGAACAAATACTTTTATCATTCATTTGACCATATATATTATAGTACTCCATACTTTTAAATTTACCAAAAATATTATATTTAACAATTAAACCCTCTGTATATTTTGCTTTACTATTATAAATATTATACTGATATTTCTTTCTTATATTAAATATTAAAATTATAAATACTATTACAATAAAAAGTATTATAAGAAATAAATTTATTATTTTTCTTTTATTCATTAATTATCCAAAACAGAAACATCAGACAATTCATCTTCTAATACAACAATAGTATATTTAATAGTTTTATCTCCTAAAGTAAAATATAATTTATAAGTACCTGGGGTTGTATTTTTTGGAATAGTCAAATTAAGACTACTTGTTGAAATATTATTTTCTAAAGAACTAGTATTAACAATAGAATCATTTAATTTATAATTCCAATTATTAATCACTTCATTATTTTTCTTTATGACTAAATTAAATTTAGGATTATCCTCTTCTGCTTTATATTTTAAATTAAACTTAACAGTTTTATCTTTATCTTTTACATATACTCCTCTATCTTTTAAATTATTAGTACTAACTTTCAAGGCATATCGAGGATATTTATCAACTTCAAATGATATAGTTTGCAAATCTTTTGTCTTCTCTTTCATAGGAAGCATAATATTATATAAATTATTTTTTATATAAGATATACTTAATTTTACCTTATATGTACCTTCTTCTAATCCTGTTATTTCTATTTTGTTACTTCCATTAACAATATTATTAGAAGTAGCAATATTTCCATTTATATAGGAATTAGTTCCATTTATTTTAACAGAAGTACTAGGGGTAAATATTTTTTTAGTAACACCATCATTTTCATATAAAGATACATTTAAAACATTTGTATAATTTGTAAACTCATTCAAATTATTTATTGTTGTACTTATAGTAGCAACATGATTATTATCACTCATAGTAACAGTAGAATTATTAATATTTTCAGTTATTTTACTAGTATTAGTTATAGATATTGGAGTAATTAAAGTTAAATCTTTATTATCTACATTCTTAACTATTCTCAAAGTAGATGAAGACACATCTTCACTATATTTTATATTTAATTGATATAAGATGTTTTTTACTACACCAGACTCACCTATTTCAAAACTTTTCTTAGTAGATGTACCTATCTGCATAAATTGATTAGAATAAATTGTATTAGTTTCTTTTTCTACTACATAGTAATATATCTCATAATTATCATCATTAGTAAAATCTACAAGAGAAAGTACTGTACCAACTGGTAAGTTATTTGAAAACACAAAAGAAATATAATTGCCATTCTTTGTATCTGGAACATAATTAAAATTCATTAACATACTTGCTTCACCATTAGTTGATGCTTTTACAGTAGTACTTTTTTGTGCTCCCAATGTATTAATTTTATTCCAAGAATTTATTCCAAGAGTATAAACTGTTGGGTCCTCTATAAAGAAAGCAACTGCATCAGATACTATTCCTTTATACTCATTAGTCTCATCAACTACCGCTCTTACATAATATATTCCAGCATCAGTTGGAGGTGTAGTTGTATAACCTCCTGTATAAGTACTACTATATTCAAAATAAGGAGTACCATACTTTGATGTTGCTCTTGGATTTAGAGTATCACCTTTACTTATACTTTCTATCATGACTCCACCACTAGTAAAATAATTATCTGCTTTATTAATTGTTAAAGTATTAACTCCACCTTTGTCTTTATAACCAGGAGATGATGCATTCCAAGAAATATTATGAACTCCTACTGTACTAAGACTAGGTTTATCACTTGTCCAATTAGCAGAAGTATTCTTACTACCATCTTCTAAGAAACAATCACTATCAGTACAATATTCAAGTTTAACACCAATTGTTGGAAAAACTACTCTAA